>Ga0308396_1000351_pt1 | contig 32377 bp, 29 predicted proteins | sample Hotspr2SamplePe2_FD_202359 | JGI IMG/M metagenome (GOLD analysis project Ga0308396, IMG submission 202359) | Hot spring phototrophic mat microbial communities from Mushroom Spring, Yellowstone National Park, Wyoming, United States - 20050930_Pe2 ... | reverse complement strand
CCTAAACTTAGTTTAATATCAATAAAATTATACCTAACCAAGCCAGCCTTCGGTTAGATTATTTTTGACAAGATGATATATATCATGGTTAGATTATATATGATTTGATGCGTTGATTGAGAAATTTTTAAAACTTAATCTATAATTTATAATTCAACATTTAAAATTTTTTTAATAAACTATCTCCCAAAACTTAAATTTATTTACTTTGTTTTCTCGTATATAAATTTTACAAAATCACTCCATCCAGTCTCTTTTGCAAATTTAAAGCTTGAATAAGGTGCTTTTAGGATTGAATCTATTTTATCCAAAGTGAGAACAGGACTTACAGGTGGTATAAATATACTTACACCGTATGCAAGTTCTTCATATGATTTACCAGTCCTATCCATCAAAGAACCTCTTCTTATAATAACAAGTTCATTTTCTATAAATCTCTTTAAAGAATCTGCATTTTCTTTAAGTTTAAGTGATTTTTCATCATTTTTTGATATATTTTTAGAAACTATGTCTACAAAATTATATATATCAGCAAAAAATGAAAGCTTTTTATAAGGATCATCTGATTCGCCAAGTATATCAAATCTTATAACTTCATTTTTTGCTTTCTTTAATGCTTCAATCTCATCTACTTGCATAGCAGATTTTGCAAAATCACTAAGAAGGGTATTTAGTTTTGCAACTTTATCAGATCTTACAGCGGAAAGTGTTGCAGGTCGTCTAACATAGTCATAAAAAATTTTAAATGACTCTACAATTACTTTTGCTATATCTTCATTATTCATATATGGATTTTTAACTATAGCATCAAGAAAAAGCGCATATGGATAGCCATAACCGGGAACAGTTTCTTCTGAACCAACAACAATTTTTGTATAATCTTTAACCTCAGTAAGAACCTCCGCCATCTGCATCAAACAAGCATCAAAAGCAAGTATATCAACACCTCCACTCTCTTTAACAATTTTTCCTATCTCTTCAGTGCTTATATAATTTCCAGTTTCATCATCAAATGAGATTCCTTTATTTGTATTTTTATTTGCCTCTTTTTTTGGATCAAGCCATCCAGTTCCATGATCCCATAAGATTAAAATGTATCTTTTTGCAGGAAATTTTTTCTTTGTCCATTTAACAAACTCAATTGCTCTTTTATAATTTCCCATATCATATGAATTAGCCTTAAAAACTATCTTTGAATTAATCTGAGCAGTATCATTATCTTTTTGAATATAAAATCTTCTAACTCCTTGCTCCCACTTTCCATCAAGATTTATATATCTTCTTCCTGTCTCTGCAATTATATTAACCTTATCAGTCGATCCAACTCTCTCCATATCATTTAAATTCAAAACAGCAGCATCAGAAAGATTATTTTTTCCATTGATAAAAACCATTATAGTAATCTCTTTTACAGTATTTTTTATAAGAATATCATTTATAGAATTACTCACATCATTTCCCAAATCACTTACAACCCCTTTTTGTGTTGTTGGAATAGAGACATCTGCTTGTTTTATCTTCTCATTTGAAATATTACCGAAATCATTAGAAAAAGAGTTAACCACAAAACTCATCATCGCTATCAAAACTATTTTAATCATAACTCCTCCTTAAAAATGTTTTATCATAAAAATATTGACTTGTCAAGCCATTAAGTCCTATAATAAGTAGGACTTTAGACCTATTAAAGATAAATTATGTTTATTTTTTGATTTCTTTTAAACTAATTTTAAAAAGATATCCTTCTTCATTTGAGATAATAATCTCTTCATTGTTTAGAAAGGAAACTCCTTCGCATTGTCCAAGAGAAATATCCTTATAATAATATTTCCCAAAAGGATTTTCTCCATCAGTTTCAAAAATCCATATATAATTATAAGTTAAAACTGCTATATTTTTTTTATCAGGTGAAACACTTGCATCAGTAACCATTGATTTAAAATCAAATGTCTTATATATCTCTGGAATATTCATCTCAAAAGGTTTTAGATTTTTAAAACGATAGATTTTTGCATTGGTATTTCCTCTGTTTTTTGATATAAGATAAACATAGCCGTTATATACAAAAATTGACTCAATATCAAAATTCCAATCAAGTTTATTTTCTGGTGGAAATTTGTTTTGATCTGGAAGTTTAAAAGGATATTTTGCTATTATTCCAGTTTGATCTGCATAATATGGATTTGGTTCAGGAACTCTATAGATTGAAAGGTCCCTTCGATAATTATAATTATTTCCACAATCACATATAAGAATATCTCCATTTTCATCAAATGTCATTGCCTCCCAATCAATATTTATAGCATCAAGTATTTTAACTCCACTATATTTTTTAACCCAGAATGGTTTTATTAACTTTCCATTAATATCCATTGCAAATATTCTTGCAATATCACCCGAATCATTTAAAGTCCAAATAATATCATATACAAGGCTTTTTGCAAGAGCAGATCCTTCATCTACCATCTTTGTATCACTTATAACAGAATATGGCTCAATTGAGTATTTTGACCTATCAATTTGAGCATTATTTTTAGAGTAAACACTTAAAATAAACATTAGAATAATTCTAATCATAACTACTCCTTTGTCTGATTTAAAAACATATCAAATATATTTGAGCTTATAGTATGAGAGTTTTGATAAAAAATTACAAAAATTTTTGCAGCAAAATAAAGTGAAAATGCTATAAAGAAAAGATTATAAACCCAAATCCATTCTTCTCCAAAAAATTTAATAAAAATTGTATTTGCTGAAAAATATGCAACTATAATAAGTATTAAATAAACAGAATATGAATGAATTTTTCCTGAATTTGGGATAAATAATACCATCTCATCAACAATACTTTTAGTTCTTTTTGCAAACTCATATATTATGAAACAAGAAATCATCATCATCAAAAATGTTATAAACTCAAAAAGATATATTTTTTCATTAAATATAGTAAGGTTTGATATAAAAGGAAGGGATGATATAAAATAATTTAAAAAATAAACAACAATGATATTTATACCACCCCTGATAATTTCAATTATGTAGTTTTTGAGTTTTTCTTTGTTTATATTTTTCATATGCCTTCTCTATTATCATAATACATTCTAATGCTTCATCAAAATTTTCCTCAAATTTTTTTCTATTTTTAAAAGAATTATAAAAATCAATATAAACATTTTTTGTCCAAATAGGATGTGCTGATGATTGAGATATTTTTTCATTTAAAAAATGTTCTTTTACCTCACCATTTTCCTTATAAATATAAATCTTTTCATCATCAAAAACAAGAACCCCACCATCTCCATATGCCGTCATTATGTTTTTTCTAATTGGAGATCTCCAAGATAAATGTATATCTGAAACAACATCTTCATATTCTATTCTAAAATCCGCAACCTCATCAATTCCACTTTCATTCATTAAAAAAAATGGATTAACATCAGTAAACCTTTTTCCAATAAACGATCTCATTATATATATAACATGCCATCCATGATCAAATATTATACCACCACCTGAAATTTTAGGATCAAATCTCCAATTTGCTGATGCACTTTGAGACGGTTTTTTTCTAAGTGTCTCCCAGTTAATTCTTCTAACACTCCCAATCTCATCCATAAATTTTTTAATTTCTATTATATGAGGCGAGTATATCCAATTATGAACAGTATAAACAATTCTTGATGTTTTATTTACAAATTTTTGAATCTCTTTAAAATCTTCTAAATTTGTAACAAGTGGTTTTTCACACAAAACATCAATCCCTCTCTCAATTGCTTTAAGTATTATATCTTTATGCGATGATGGTGGTGTTGTTATTACAAGACAATTAGGTTTTTCCTTCTCAAGCATTTGCAAAAGATTATCATAAACATTAACTCCACAAATCTCAGATGCCTTTTTTCTTCTTTCCTTATCTACATCAAAAATTCCTTTCAAAATATAATTTTCTCTAAGTTCTTTTATAATAGGAATATGTGCATTTTCACAAACCGCACCAAATCCAACAATACAAATAGTTTTCATAGTTCTATCCTTTAACTGTAGGGCAATGCTTTATCTTGTATTCAAAAATCCCTCTTTTTATTTCACCCACCCGACTTTACGTCGGGGGGGGGGTGGGATTTCTTAATTTCTCACCTCTTACCCTTTCAACTTCTCACTTTATTACTCCGACGTATTATCGTCAAAGCACCACCTGTGTTTATTACTTTTTCTTAATAACGCCATTTAAATATTAAATTCTTTTGCTATAACTCCAAATGCCTCATCGTATATTCTTATTGCTGTCTCTGCCTCTTTTTCAGTAATTATAAGAGGTGGATTTACTCTTATTGTTGATGAATAGCACATAGAAATTAATCCTCTTTTTAAGCACTCATCAAAAAGTCTTCTTGTTATATGCTTTTCAAGAGGCTTCTTTATTTTTCTATCGCTTACCATCTCAACACCAATCATCAATCCTTTTCCTCTAACATCTCCTATAAATCTATATTTTTCTTGAAGTTTTTTAAACTCATTTAATAAATAATCACCAACCTTCCTTGAGTTTTCAACAAGGTTATCTCTCACTATTACCTCAAGTGTTACATCACAAGCACATCCTGCAAGAGGATTTCCACCATAACTTGATGAACTTCCACTTGGATTTGCAAATGGTTTTGCATTTATTATCTCATCGTTTGATATAACACCTGCAACAGGAAATCCATTTGCAATTCCCTTACCAACTGTCATTATATCAGGAATAACATCAAAGTGCTCAACACCAAACATCTTTCCAGTTCTTCCAAAACCACATATCATCTCATCGCATATAAGAAGAGCATTATTTTCTTTTGCAATCTCTTTAACCGCTTTTAAAAACTCTTTTGGTGGAACAACATTACCATTTGTTCCCTGTATTGGCTCAATTATAAATGCTGCAATCTCACCAGCACTTTCCTGTTTTAACTGCTTTCTTATAAACTCAACACAGTATAATCCGCAGCTTGGATATTCCATTTTTAAAGGACATCTATAACAATAAGCATAAGGAACTGAATGAGTACCACTCATAACAGGACCAAGTTCTCTTTTAAAATCATCAAGAAGTCCTAAAACTGTTCCTGTCTTTCCATGGAACCCACCCCAAAATCCAACTATCTCATAATTTTTTGTGTAACTCTTTGCAAGTCTTATTGCAGCCTCAACAGCCTCAGCCCCTCCAGAATAAAATTGAATTCTTGTTAAACCTTTTGGTGTGTATTTTGCAAGTGTTTTACAGTAATTTGCTCTTCTTGGAGTACAAAAACTTCCAGTATTTATCTTTGAAACCTGCTCGCTTATTGCTTTTGCATAATCTGGATGACCATGCCCAAGTGATGCAACCCCAACACCTGCATACATATCAAGATACTTATTTCCATCAACATCAACAAAATAACAACCTTCTCCTCTTTCCATAACAAGTTTGGAAAAAAGAGCAATAGATTGAACACCAGGAGCAATGTATTTTTGCTCCTCTTCAAAGATCTTTAACGATTTTGGTCCTGGTGTAAATCTGTTAACATCTTTTTTATTCTCACTTTTAATTGTTTTCGTTTTCATTTTTCCTCCTTTTTAATTTTAGAAAAAATATGTTTTGCTATCTGTTTTTTCGCCTCATCTCTAACCCTTGCAAAAGATGGCCAGCTGTTTATATCAATAACATAGATTTTAAGATCAGGTGTAACTATAGCATCCCCACCAAAAATCTCAACACCAACAGCAGATGCAAATTTTGCTGCATTTTCTTGAAGCTCTAAAAGATCAAAAGGGTATTTTCTTGCAACTTGTGGTTTATGATAAAACCAACTAAACCACCTACCAGGACCAACACCATAAAACTTTATAAGATCCCCTTCTATATGTTCTTGAATCAAAACATCTTTTATGTTTCTTTTTTCAAAATCTTCCTTAACTCTAACAGCGCCATCCCACTTCTTTACATAATGAACATCATGAAGGCAAGTATTATGGACATCTCCTCTTTTAACCCAAGCACCATGAGAATTTAAAAAAGAAGGTGGATTTCCTGGAAAGTCCTTCATATTCCTCATCTCAGATTTTGGAAAAATTCTAGGACAGTGTTTCATTACAAGCAAAAACATATTTCTTCTATAACAATTATAAACTGACTCAACAGGATTTATGAAAATGGAATTTATTTTTTTAATCTTTTCAAGATTTTCAGGATTTTCGCACATTGGAACTACACAATCCCATTTTTCATCAATAACATCATCTATAACCTCCGGCTCAATAAGATAAACCCTTATTCCAAGTTTAACAAGTTCATCTGCAACACCTTTTAAAATAAGTGCATCATCATTCTCTCTATTTGGAGAATTGGTAATCTCTCTAAATATTAACAAACATCTTATACTCATAAAATAGGCCCACCTTTTATTATATTTTCATCAGTGATATTAAACTTTTCAAAATTCTTTTTAAACATTGCAGCAAGTTCCCTGTATTTTATATCATAATCTGATGGATTTTTCCAAGAAGTTTTTGGATTTAAAAGATTTTTATCAATGCCAGGAATTTGTGGAATTTCAAAACCAAAAACATTGTCTTTTATAAACTCACACTCATCTTTGAAATTCAAAGCAAAGTTTAAAATTTCTCTTGTAAGTTTTATACTTATTCTTTTTCCAACTCCATAAGGACCACCACAAAGACCAGTGTTTATAAGCCAGCAGTTTGTATTATATTTTTTCATCTTTTCGCTAAGCATTTCCGCATATACAAGAGGGTGATGCGTCATAAATGGAGCACCAAAACAAGTACTAAAAGTTGCTTTGGGCTCTTTTATTCCAATCTCTGTATTTGCAACCTTTGCAGTATAACCGGAGATAAAATGATACATTGCCTGTGAAAAATTTAGTTTTGCAATAGGAGGCAAAACTCCAAAAGCATCATATGTAAGCATTATTATATTATTTGGATGAGAAAAAACATCACCATAAACAGAATTGTTTATAAAATTAAGTGGATATCCTGCTCTTGTGTTTTCTGTAATAGATGAGTCATCAAAAACTGGCATTCTATTTTTATCTGAGACTACATTTTCAAGAACAGTTCCAAATCTATTTACAGCAGAATATATCTGTGGCTCATTCTCTTTTGAAAGATTTATTACCTTTGCATAACATCCTGCCTCAAAATTAAAAATCCCATCCTCACCCCAGCCATGCTCATCATCACCTATAAGATTTCTATCTGGATCTGATGAAAGAGTAGTTTTTCCTGTTCCTGAAAGCCCAAAAAATATTGCAGTTTTCCCTTCCTTTGATATATTAGCAGAGCAATGCATTGGAAAAACATTTTTCAATGGAAGAAGATAATTCATCACAGTAAATGCTGTTTTTTTTATCTCTCCTGCATAACCAGTGTTTCCTATTATAGCAGTTTTATGTTCAAAACTTATTATTATAAATGTATCTGTTCTTGTTCCATCAATTTTGGGATCCGCCTTAAAATTTGGAACATCTATTATGGTAAAATCAAACTCACCATCATAATTAGAAGGAAGATCAAAAAAAAGATTTTTTACAAACAGGCTATGCCATGCAAGTTCAGTTATCACCTTTGTTTTTAATCTATATTTTGGGTTTGAACCTATATATGAGTATCTAACATAATGATCCTTTTTGGAAAGATAATCATTGATCTTTTTTAATAGATTTAAAAAAACTTCCTCAGAAATTGCTACATTATTTTCGCCCCACCATATATGATTTGATGATGGCTCTTTCTTCACAATAAATTTATCCATTGCACTTCTTGCTGTATGCTTTCCAGTTCTTACAGAAAGAGCCCCTGTATTTAGAATTATACCTTCACCATTTCTAATAGAATGTTCGTATAACTCTGCCTCTGTTAAATTAAGATAAATCATAGATTTTCTCCATCAAGAAACTCTCTTATTCTTGATACCCCTTTTTTTATACTATCAACATCAGAACAAAAACTTATTCTCAAATAACCCTCCATACCAAACTCAATTCCTGGAACTGTTACAACACCTGTTTTTTCTATCAGAGTTGATGAGAGTTTTGAACTATCTTTTTCATACTCAGAAAAATCAACAAAAGAGTAAAATGTTGCCTGCGGCTTTATAAATTTAGCTTTTTTAATCTTTGAAAGTTCATCAACAAGGATATCTCTTTTTCTTCTAAGGTCATCAACAAGTTTTTTTGAAAATTTTTTTCCCTCTCTAAGCGCCCCAACTGCGCCATATTGTGAAAGTTCAGAAGGGCAAGATGTAACCTGTGCTTGAATTTTTGTCATTGCTTTTGAAAGCTCTTTTGATGCGATTGAAAAACCTATTCTAAAACCTGTCATTGAAAATGCTTTTGAAACACCGTTTACAACAACAACATTTGATTTCTCTATATCATCTACAAAACTAAATGGATTTTTATAATCAAAATCATCTATTATCAACTGATCATATATTGAATCAAAAAGAACATATATATCATTTTTTTCTGCAAGGTCTATAAGATCTTTAATAAGTTCATTTGTCCAGATAAGACCAGTGGGATTGTTTGGAGAGTTTATCATTATCAATTTTGTATTTGAAGAAATACATCTTTTAATATCATTTATTGATGGTATAAGTCCTTGTGATGGTCTTACAACAACAGGATGAGCATAAGCCATAGAAACCATCTCAGTATAACTTACCCAGTAAGGCGCAATTATTAGAACTTCATCACCAGGATCAAGCACAGATAATAAAAAATTATATATCGCCTGTTTTGCACCAGTTGAAACAACAATATTATCAATATCCACTTTAAAATTATAAATATCATTTACATAATTTACAATCTCTTCTCTTAGTTTTTTTATTCCTGCAGTTGGAGTATATCTTACTCGTTTGGTCTTAAGTCTTTCAATAACTTCTTTTTGAGCGCTTTCAGGTATATCAAATTCTGGTTCCCCACCACCTAAATGAACAATATCTTTCCCCTCTGATTTTAGTTTATTTGCAATCTCATTTAATTTAAGTGTTGCTGATGGTTTTAGAGAAATAACAAGTTTGCTAAGTTTCATAAAGGCCTCTAAAAAAATAAAAGGCGCGGGTCGGAATCGAACCGACGCATAGCGGTTTTGCAGACCGCGGCCTTACCACTTGGCTACCGCGCCATCAAATTTATTTTACATAAAAAACAACTAAACTTCAATAAAACTACCATCTTAAATTTGGTTCTCTTGCAGCTTTAACCTCATCTATTCTTTTAACTGGCATTGTCTGCGGAGCATTTTTTAAAGTATCAGGATTTTCTTTTGCCTCGTTGTATATCTTTATCATTGCTTCTATAAAAGAATCAAGTGTTTCTTTATTTTCTGTTTCAGTTGGTTCTATCATTATTGCTTCATGAACTATAAGAGGAAAATATATTGTTGGAGCATAAAAACCATAATCAAGCAATCTTTTTGCAATATCAAGTGTTTTTATACCTTTTTCAAGAATTTCTTTTGGAGGAGTTAAAACGCACTCATGCATACAGTACTTTTTTGAATAAGCTGGATATATTTTTTCAAGCTTTGACTTTATATAATTTGCATTTATTATCGCATTTTCAGAGATCTCTATAAACTCTTTTAGCCCATGCATTAAAAGATACGTATATGCTCTTAAAAGAACAGCAGTGTTTGTAAACTCTGATTTTATTCTCCCAATTGTATTTGGCTTTTTCTCATTTAAAATATATTTTTCTCCATCTTTTTCAACAATTGGTATTGGAAGAAAATCAGAAAGATGTTTTTTTACAAGAATAGCACCACTTCCAGGGCCACCGCCACCATGAGGTGTTGAAAATGTCTTATGAAGATTCAAATGCATAATATCTACGCCAAAATCCCCAGGTTTAACAAGCCCAATTAGAGCATTCATATTCGCTCCATCCATATAAACAAGCGTACCATTATCATGACAGAGTTTTACAATCTCTTCTATTTTTGTTTCAAAAACACCAAGTGTATTTGGAAGTGTTAACATTAAAACAGCTGTTTTTGGATTTAGCGTTTTTTTAAGTGTTTCTATATCTATCTCACCATCTGAATTTGATTTCATATTTATAGTCTTAAATCCTGCCATAGATGCTGTTGCAGGGTTTGTGCCGTGTGCAGAATCTGGAACAATTATCTCATCTCTATCTTCCTTTTTTATTTCAAAATATTTTCTTGCTATAAGTATTCCACAAAGTTCACTATGAGCACCAGCGCTTGGCCAAAGTGTTCCATCATCCATTCCACAAATCTTACAAAACCTCTCTTTTGCATCATAAAATATCTCAAGAATTCCTTGTGCGCATTCTTGGAGAGAATAAGGATGGAGATTTGAAAAACCTTCAAGAGATGATGTCTCTTCGTTTATCTTAGGATTGTATTTCATTGTGCAAGAGCCAAGTGGATAAAAATGAGTATCTATTGAAAAATTAATTTTGCTTAATCTTGTAAAATGTCTAACAACATCAAACTCAGACATCTGCGGAAGTTTAGGTGTTGTTTTTCTTAAATATTTTTCATCTATATCTAATTTTTCTTCAATACTTCTTTTAAAATGAACTCCTCTTTTACCATCTTTTGATTTTTCAATACTAAGTTTCATTTCAAATTTTTCAATTGAATTCATAAAACCTCCTTTACTTCTTTACCATAACCTCATTGTGAATTGCATTTACAAGTTCATCTATATCTTTTTCATTTTTTGTCTCAGTAAATGTTACAAGAAGTGAATTTTTAAACTCTTTACCTAAATTTGACAGATCAAGCCCTGGATCTATTTTATATTTTTTAATAAGTTTCCTTCTAAAAGAAATAGGATTTTTATCAATATCAATTACAAACTCATTGAAAAATGGTTTATTAAACTTTATTTTTATTTGCGCCTCTCTAAACTTCTTTGCTGCATATTTTGCAAGATTATGATTTAAAAGAGAAAGTTCCTTTAATCCCTCTTTTCCAAGAAGTGTTAAATAAACTGTTACACTAAGTGCACATAAAGCCTGATTTGAGCAGATATTTGATGCCGCTTTTTCTCTTCTTATATGCTGTTCTCTTGCCTGAATAGTTAATACAAATGCTCTTTTCCCATCTTTATCAACACTTATTCCACAAATCCTTCCAGGCATCTGTCTCAAATGCTCTTTTCTACATGTAAATATTCCAAGATATGGTCCACCATAAGAAACTGGAAGCCCAAGTGATTGCCCTTCACCAACTGCAAAATCAAAACCTGCTTCACCAGGTGTTTTTAAAATAGATAAAGAAACTGGATCTGCATAACAAACACTTAAAACGTTTTTTTCTCTACATATCTTTGCAATCTCTTCTATATCCTCAATAACTCCTACAAAATTTGGATTTGAAACAACGACACATGCTGTTTTATCATTTATCATTTTTTTAAGTTCATCTAAATCCATTTGACCATCTTTATGTGGAATTTTTATAAACTTATAATTTTTCGAATTTGCAAAGTATGTTTTTATAACATCAATATGTCTTGGATTTATAAAGGAAGAGTAAAGTATCTCATTTTTGTTTGAAATTCTAACACAGGCTTTTACAGCCTCTGCAAGGGCAGTAGATCCATCATACATTGAAGCATTTGAGTAATCCATATCATAAAGATTTGCCATTAAACTCTGATACTCATATATTGCTTGAAGTGTTCCTTGGCTTGCTTCTGCTTGATATGGAGTATATGCAGTTAAAAACTCACCTCTCTTTATTATATGCTTTACAACAGCAGGTGTATATCTTTCATAAAGACCACCACCAACAAAACTTTTAGTGATTATATTTTTCTTTGAAAGCTCTTTCATTTTGTTATATACTTCCATCTCATTTAAGCCATCTGGAAGATTAAAAGAAGGGTTTAAAAATTTCTCAGGAATTGAAGAAAGAAGCTGTTTAAAAGATGAAACACCAATCTCTTTTAGCATAATTTCTTTTTCTTCTTTATTATTTGAGATAAACATAATTCCTCCTAATTAAAAGTGAAAAGTGAAAATAAAGAGGTAAGATATTAATCACATTTCACCTCTAAATGACTAAAAATTAATGGGACTGTTTTTTTAAAAACTCTTCGTATTGCGAATAACTCATTAATGAGTTTGCCTCTGAAGGATTTGAAATCTTTATTTTAAATATCCATCCCTCTCCATATGGATCCTGATTTATTTTTGCCGGATCATTTGAAAGAGAATTATTTACCTCAATAACCTCGCCATTTACAGGTGAGTATATATCAAAAGCAGATTTTACTGACTCAACAACACATGCTTGTTTTTCTTTCTCTAATTTTAATCCTACTTTTGGAAGATCAACAAAAACTATATCACCCATTTCATGCTGGGCAAAATCGGTTACACCGACAGTGCCGATATCTCCTTCTATTTTTATCCATTCATGTGTTTGGGTATATTTAAGTTCTTCTTTTTTCATAAACACTCCTTTTTATAAAATTAACTTACCTCTAAAATTATTTTACCAATTTTTAATCATTTATTTTTTATTTCTTTTATAATTTTAGTTAATCTTTGTTTTAAATCTGGAAGTTTTAATTTTATTGTATCCCAAACAATTTCATATTTTATCCCAAAATAAAAGTGTATTAGTTTATCTCTAAAACCAGCCATTTCTTTCCATGGAATATCAGGATATTTCTGTTTTATACTTTTTGAAATATTTTTTGTTGCTTCTCCAATAATTTCAAATTTTCTTATAAGAGCACTTGAAGTTTTATCATCCAATTTGAACTTTTCAAAATCAATATCATTAACAAAATTTTCAATTGCATTTATTGCTTCTAATATATCCTTTAAATAAATTATCACATCTCTTCTCATATATAGAAAACTTCGCTTAAAATTTGTTTTTTTAATTCTTCTCTCACCGTATCATAACAAACAACATCGACCTTTTTAACATTAAGTTTTTCTTCAAGAAAATTTGAAAGTCCAACAAATTCAAACAATGTTGCTCCATCATAAAATTTTACAAGAACATCAATATCACTTTTTTTATTTTGTTCTCCACGAACATAAGATCCAAAAATACCAATTACCTCTGCTTTATATTTTTCTTTTATCTCTTTTTCTAAGACCTTGATTTTCTCTGAAATTCTTTTAACTTCTTTATTCATTTTAACTCAATTTAAAAAAGAAAACACCACCTTTATAAAATGGTACCTCAGATATTTTTGCCTTCATTTTATTTCCTCTTATTTCAACCTCTACCTCATCACCTATTTTTAAATCAGGAGGCATATACCCCATACCTATTGATTTTTTAAGTGATGGTGAATATGTTGCACTTGTAAGAGTGCCAAGCAAAACATTTTTTTTAAAAACTTTATAACCTTGTCTTGGAACGCCATTTTCCATAACTATTCCTGTAAGTTTTTGCTTAATTCCTTCCTTTTTTTGCTTCTCAAGATATTCTTTTCCTATAAAATCACCTTTATTTAATTTAACAACCCATCCATAATTTGCTTCATAGCTTGAATTCTTATCATCAATATCATTCCCATATAAAAGATATCCTGACTCAAGCCTTAAACTATCCCTTGCACCAAGCCCACAAGGCTTTATATCATATGATTTCCCAAGTTCCATAAGTTTTTCCCATATATCAACTATTATCTCATTTGGTGTTGTTACCTCAAATCCATCCTCGCCAGTATAACCTGTTCTTGAAACAAAACAATGTTTTCCCATTATATCTGCCTCAACTATTCCAAACCTTTGATACTTTAAAATCTCTGGAAAAAATTTTTTCATAACCTCAACAGATTTTGGCCCTTGAATTGCAATCATTGAATACTCATTTGATTTATTTTCAATCTTTACATTAAAATTTTTAGAGTTTTTCAAAAACCAATTATAATCTTTTTCTGTTGTTGTAGCATTAACTATTACAAGAAACCTATCATCATCAAGACAAAAATTTATAACATCATCGACAACACCACCTCTTTCATTTGGAATATGAGAATAACAACCTTCCCCTTTTTTAAGTTTAAAAACATTGTTTGTATTTACCCAATCAAGGAATCTTCTTGCATCATTTCCACTTACAAAAATCTGTCCCATATGACTTACATCAAAAAGACCAACTCCATTTCTAACAGTTAGATGCTCCTTTATTATTCCTTCAAACTGAACTGGAAGCTCCCAACCATGAAAATCAACTAACTTCCCACCATATTTTTTATGAATCTCATTTAAATGAGTTTTTCTAAGTGATAAACCTTCCATAAATCCTCCTAATAGTATTATACTTCTTTTTTGAGATTTATATGCAGTTATGTAAGCGTCCATAACATATTGGACTTTTTAGAATTGTTGATAACTTCTTCAAGATAATATTTTAATGACAGTTTGTTATTCAGAGACCTATGCGCCTTCTTCGTGTTATAGCATATCAAATATTCCATCATCATTCTATTAAAACTTTCTATATCTCCTATCCTCATCTAAATTATTATACACAAATTGCTCCTTTATTGTCCGGTTAAATCTCTCAACACATCCATTTGATTGGGGATTTAGTAATGCTTTTAGTTTGATTAAATTATAAATTATTTGTTGCATACTAATCATCCGCAAATACTTAAAAATATTTGCTTAATTCCATATTATCAAAAATTCCATTTTATTTAATTTTTGGCTTATCTATCCTGTGGATAACTGTCCAATATGTTTCTGAACTTCTTCAAAAAAATAGATTTATTATCTTCTTCTAAACACCAAAAAACTTAAGTAAAATTGAAAAAAGAAAAGTAAATATCAAAGAAACTACAAAATTAATACACATTACATAAAATGAGTTTTTATTTCCAATCTCTTTTCTAAGCACCATCATTGAAGCAAGACAAGGAAGATATGTAACAAGAAAAAATGATGAAACCATAAGTTCTATTAAACTAAGATTGAAAGGAACTAAAAATGTTATTGAAACATCTTTCTTCAAAAAACCAATTGCAATTATTGATGAGATCTCAGGCGGTAGGGAAAATATATTTTTAAAAAACGGAGCAAAAAACAAAGAAATTCTTTCAATAAATCCTAAAATATCTAAAATATTTATCAAAAAAATACCACCAATAACCGCCGGAACCGCATCTTTTAAAAACTGAATAATTCTAATTTTAAGCTTAAATAACATATTTTTTAAAACTGGAATATGATATGGCGGAATCTCAATAAAAAGATCTGATGAACTTCCTTTTAAAATTTTATTTAAAATAAAAGATGTAATAATTCCAACAGCAAAAAGATACAAAAAAAACAAAAATGTATAAATGATAGAATATTTAGAAAGAACAGATATTATCATAGCTGTTTGAGGAATACAAGGAGCAATTAAAAGCATAAGTGATGCAGCAATAATTTTATCACGATTTGAGTCAAGTATTCTTAGCGAAAATATACCAGGAACCTTACAGCCAAGCCCCATTATAAGAGGAATTCCAGAATATCCATGAAGCCCAATTTTATGAGAAAATCTATCTAATATAACAGCAAGACGAGGAAGATATCCAATATCTTCAAGAAAACCAAGAACAATATAAAAAGAAAAAACATAAGGCAAAACCACAACAAAAGAAACATAAATCCCTGTTGTAATAATACCAAACCCTTCCATTGCAACGGGATTTTTACCAAAAATAATATTTTTTAATAAATCACTTGATATTAGATTTCTAAACTTATCAATAAGCGGATAATAGTAATTATTGAAAATAGGATCAAAAAAATTGTTTATCAAACCCTCACCTATAAATCTAACAATCCAAAAAGAGGCAATTATCACAATTATACCAAATGGTATTGCCATTGACGGTGTTGTTGTTAAAACTTCAAGTTTTTCAAGAAATGTTGGATGCTTATGCTCTATTTTTTCAACCTTTGAAATAATCTGTCCAATCATTTTCCATTTATCAAGAGTATTTGGTGGAATGGAAACATCTGAAACATAATTTTTATTTTTAAAAGAAAAATTTTTAATCTCATTTTCAAGGACATCAAATCCCCACCCAATTGTCGCAATTATTGGAATTACTGCTACATTAAGTATTTTACTAAGTTTCTCAAAATCTATATTAATACCTCTATTTCTTGCTATATCATATTTGTTTACAAGAAATATAGTTGGTTTCCTTAATGATAAAAGTTCAAGAGCAAATAAAAGATTTCTCTCAAGACTATTTGCATCAAGGATATTTATTATAAGGTCATAATCTCCTTTTTTTATAATACTTGATGCAACTTTTTCAGCGACACTTTCTCCCTCAAATGAGTATACCCCAGGAACATCTATAATTTCACAATCGCAATTTCCAATTTTCGCTTTTCCAATCAATATATCAACAGTTGTTCCTGAATAATTCGATGAAATTGCTTCATATCCACAGAGTTTGGAAAAAACAACACTTTTTCCAACATTTGGATTTCCAGTAAGAATTATTTTCATTTTTCCTCTTTTACAATAATTTTTAAGCTCATGCTATGACCAATTGCAACCTCAGAATTTTTAACCTTAACAATAACAGGACCCTCTTTATATCCAAGTTTTTTTTCAATTAAAGAACCTTCATATATTCCCATAACAGAAAGTTTTTTTAATAAATTACTTCCCCCTAAAATCTTTAAAACTCTAAGTTTTGCTGCTGGAGCATCATATAGATTTTTTTCCATTTTTTTTCTCCTTAATAGAATTTTTTATCTTCTTAATCTCATTGGGATTTGATTTGTAATAATCAAGAATATCCACTACGAATTTAACATCTTTTTTTTCAATTATATGCTCTATATAGCAAGCATATTTTTCTGCCTTTTTTTCATCAACACCAAAAAGTTTAAAAAGTTCAAAAAAAACAAAGTGAAGCTTAAAAAGATGAGATGCAACATTTTTCCCCTTTTCTGTAAGCTTTATATATCCATATCTTTCATGAGTAGCTAAATTCTTTTTTTCAAGTTCTTTTATTGCCTTATTTACAGATGGAAGACTTACGCCAAGAAAATTAGAAATCTCTTTTATTCTTGAAAATCCATTTTTTGTTTCAAATATGTATATCGCTTCAAGATAATCCTCAAGACTTTTTGTAAGTTCTTTCATAAGTTAACCTTGTCTAACTTTATTAATTATATTTTATAAATTTAGATATTCATCTGTCAATCTCGCACATTTGATAATAATTTTTGCCCCTGAAGATAAAATGGATAGTTCAAAATTGTGTCCCTAAAAATATTTCAATTATTCAAAATACTAAATCCCCCTTTATTTTCTTCCCCCGACGTTACGTCGGGGGAGGTAGGGGGATTTAAATTTCTTTTTATTTTATCTGCAAAAAAAATTTATAGAAAAACTTATTAGAGTAAAAGAAAATATTAAAATTGATAAGAGTTTATGCATAAATTTTGTTTACATTTTTTTGATCTAACGATTATTACTTTAGGGACATCGAATTTTGATCTAACACCTCTCGTGCATTTTATGGAATTTTGATTTTTTATAAGATACTCAAATTGCTAAAATATAGATTATGGAAATAATTCCAGAGAATATTGAAGAAAAAACAAAAGAATATCTAATAAATCACATTGCCTCTGATGACTCTTATACCAAAATGGTTCTTGATGAGATGGAAAAAAATGGTATAAGAAAGATAAATATAACACCTTTCGAAGCAAATATTATTACAACACTTATATCAATGATAAAACCAAAAAGAGGAGTTGAGATTGGAACTTTATGTGGGTATTCAGCAATTTGGATAGAAAGGGCACTTAGTAATGATGGAAAACTATACACAATAGAAAAAGACACAAAACATGCGGAAATTGCAATAAAAATAATAAATGAACTTGGACTTAATAAAAAAATTACTGTTATAAACTCAGATGCAAATGAAGCACTTCAAAAACTTTCAAAATTTTCCCCTTTTGATTTTTGTTTTATAGATGCAAATAAAGATGGATACTCATCATATATAAGATGGGCATTAAAAAATATAAGAAGCGGTGGATTAATAATTGCTCATAATCCCTTTATGAAAGGAAAACTTTTCTATGACGGCGATGATAAAAAACAAAATCAAAAATCTCGTGGAATGAGAGAATTTCTTCATATACTTTTTACAGATGAAAGAATCTCGCAAAAAATGATTATTCCTAGTTCAGATGGAATTGCAGTAGGTGTCGTAAAATAGGTGAGCAGTAAGAAGGTAAGGAAGTGATAGGTGAGAAGGTGAGAGCTTAAAGGATGAGAGGTTTTTATCCTTTTATTACACAGATGGGTTTAAATCTAAGAAGTTTTTTGGAAATTCCAGCACCACAAACAACTTCAACTACTTCAGAAACATCCTTATAAGCATCTGAAACTTCTTCATATATCGTATCTCTTGAGCCAGATAAAAGATATATTCCGCTTTCTTCAAGTTCCTTCCTTATATCTCTTCCTTTAGTGTTTTCAATTGCTTTTGTTCTTGATAAAACCCTTCCTGCTCCATGACAACTTGATCCAAATGTTTCTTTAGAGCCATCACTTCCAAGTAAAAGATATGAAAATCTTCCCATATCACCAGGAATTATAACTGGCTGACCAAAATCCCGATATTTTAATGGCACTTCATTACAGTTTTTTGAAAACGCTCTTGTTGCGCCCTTTCTATGAACTATTAACGTTTTTTCTTTTCCATCAACAATGTGTTTTTCAATCTTTGCTATGTTATGAGCAACATCATAGACAGTACTCATTGAAAGCATATCTTTTGATATCCTAAAAAACTTTAAAAATGTTTTTTCAACTATGCTTTTAAGTATCTGTCTATTTGCAAAAGCATAATTTGCAGCTGAATTCATTGCATAAAAATATCTTTGTCCTTCATCTGATTTAAAAGGTACTGCTGCAAGTTCTCTATCATATAGTTTTATTCCGTATTTTTGTGATGCTTTTAAAATTATATTCACATAATCGCTACAAATCTGATGACCAAAACCACGAGAGCCAGTATGAATCATTACAAATATCTGCTCTTTAAAAAAACCTAATTTTTCTGCAATCTCATAATCAAAAATCTCATCAACAAAACTTACTTCAAGAAAATGATTACCACTTCCAAGAGTTCCTAATTGAGATCTTCCTCTCTCAATCGCCTTTTTCGTAACAGAATCAGCGTTAGTTTTTATACATCCATTTGACTCAATATTTTCAAGGTCATCTTCGCTTCCATACTCTTTTTCAACAGCCCATCTTGCACCTTTTAAAAGAACCTCTCTATATTCACTATCACTTAAATAAATATTTCCTTCTGATCCCACTCCAAGTGGAACGTTATCATAAAGAGCTCTTACAAATTCTTTTTCTTTTCCTTTAATATCCTCTTTCTTAAGTGCAGTTGAACACAACCTCACACCACAGTTTGAAACAACAAAATTATCCGCTATAAAATTATGCTCTTTTTCTTTTATTGTTATATCATAAACATAACCTTTATAAGGTTTTTTTTCAATATTATCTATTTCATCAATTATAAGCCCTTCTTCATTAAAAAGATATTTTAAAAGAAATTCTTTGTATGATGGAAAATTTGACGATATTCTTGGATTATCTCTTTTTGGAGAGTAAATCGAATGAAGAATAAATGATTCATCAATAAAATCTTTTGTATTTAAGTAATTTGCTAAAAGAGTAGATACTGGGGTCTTATTCTTATAAAGAGACCTTAAAATTTCTCTTGTTGATTTCCTTATAGATACAATTTTTTCTTTATACTTAAGATATGCAACTGCAGCATTTGAAAATTTTTTTGCTTCCTTATTATACTCAAATCCAACTTTTGCAAAAAAATTTATAAGATTTTCAGTATTAGATTTTACTTGAAATCTTAAACCAATAGTTTTTTTCCCAGAAAGTCCTTTAACCTCTACTATATCTGTAGTATTTATTCCAAATTCTAAAAGAATTTTTTTAATATCTGCTAAAAACTTATATCCATTTTCAATAATTTTTTTATTTTTATTGATATTTAATGTTGGAGGATAAAAATTATAATTGTTAAAAGTTTTTTGTTTAGAAAGTTCTGCTCCAAAAAAAGAGGCAATAAATAATCTCTTATACCAAAGTGGAGAATTTAAAATCCATAAAGGAACCTTAAAATCAACAGATGTTTTATTCCCCACAGGTACACCAAGAATATTTAATAAAAGGGAAAAAGCAGTAGAAGAAATCTTTAAAACATACTCATCAGTAAAAAATGAGTAGGTCTTATTATAATTTGTAGTTATTTTATGATATCTTTTTCTCAAGTATATCTTTGAATTAACATCTATTTTTAAAAGATCAAACTGAATATCTAACAAATCTTCTTTTTTTCCATAAATAGTTATTGTTCCTTTTCTCCTCTTTCCATTAAAATTCATTGCTCCATCACCAAAAATAATACCCATAATCTTTATAAAATATGGGATTTGATAGGAATTTTTTCTTAAAGGAAGTAAATTTTTCTTGTAGAGCCATTTAAGAATTTGAGAATATCTATTTCCTTTTGAACTGATTTTTAGTTCTTTTAATTTTTGAATAACAGTTTCTTCATCAACAAGTACCTCATTAGATACTTCTTCATACTCAACGCCTGTAAAAGGATTTATTACAATCTTATCACCTTCTTTAAGATTTGCTACTTCAATCATCTTTTTACCATCAAAAATTGGATGATCATAAGTAACTCTCAATGAGAAACCAAACTTAGTTTTTATTTCAAAAATAAAATTATTTTCTTCTCTCTTCATCCATGCAACAACATCTGTTTCCTTTATTTTCCCATCAGAATTTAAAAAAATAGTTTTTGGTAACTTTTTTTCAACAAAATCTTCAATATTTTTATAAGTTCCAAAAGGCAAAAAAATTTTTGTAAAAGGGGCAAGGCAATTGATGTCGTAGCCGACTCCTCCAGGTGAAATTACGCCTCCATCAACATTAAATGCTGCAACACCACCAATTGGAAAACCATACCCTTTATGTATATCAGGCATTGCAATTGCAGGACCAACAATTGATGGAAGTGTTGTAACATTTATTATTTGATTTATCGCTTCTTTCTCAAGAAATTTTTCAAGATTCTTATTTACATAAATAACAGCATCACTTCTCATCCCCTCTCTATAACCCTTTTTAATAACTATTTTATACTCATTTTCACGATAATAACTCATTTTTCAAATACACTCCTTTAGATTTTGATATTATAATCTTTTTTCTTTTAAAATCTGAAATAATTTTTCTTAGAGTTTGGGTATCAACCTCTGGAAATTTTTTCTTAATATCATCTAAAGTAAAAAACATCATATCATTAATTGCATCTTTTATTTTTTGTTTTATAGATATATAATCAAACTTCTCATTATCTTTTTCATACTTTAAAAGAATATCACTTACAAAAGGAATATCTATTTTATCGTTTATATTTGATTGAATTGCATAAAAATATCTATAAACCCACTCATTTGCAAGTTTTCTGGACCCACAAAAAACAATTGAAACTTTATTATGAACGGCAAAAATCTCTCCTATTGCTTTTGCAGTAAAAGTTGGAGAGTAAAACTTAAGTTTTTTTGGATTTAAAAAATCCTTATAATCTGCCTCAATTACTAAAGCAGAATTTTTGTATGCACTAAGTTCAGAAATCTTTTGATGAAGAATCTCCATATTCCCAAACTCAGAAATCATATTTTCAAAAGTTTTTCTCTCAACAACTGCTATTATTGAATTTTCATTTTTAAGAGCATAATCACCCGCTGGCAGTTTTTCTCTAAAAACATTACAACCACTAAAAACCCAAGGATATCTCTCATTTATATCAATAACAATATTTAGATTTCCAGGATGATAAGTTGATAATTTAAATTTTGTTCTATTTTCAGAAATCAATTTCTGAGTTCTAAAAAATATCTGCTCATAGTATTCATCTCTATCTTTATATCTCTTTTTTAAAAACAAAAAATCACATCTTTTTTCTCTTGCTCTATCAAGAACAACTGAAACTTTTTTGCCAAATTTTTTGAGTGAAATTATATTAACCCTTTCAATCTCAATAAATCCATCACTACTATCTTCTTTATCCCGAATACAAAAAACACTTCCTCTTGTTCCTGGCCATCTATCCTGAGATAAAAGTTTAAGTTCCTCTGTATTATCACCTTTTATAGTTATTCGATAAGGAAATTTTGAATGCTCTCTTTTTTCAACAATCCAGGTAAAACTCATATATCAACTATCATTTTAACATAATAACCATTGTCATTTCTAAACTCAAGATTATGATATGTTGCCGATTTTAAAACCCTCTTAACTTTATGTTTTTGATTATCAAATATCATACCAGAAAGTTTTAGTTTTATCTTTCCATTTTTTGAAAAATTACAAACAGAATGTGCAATAAAGCCCTCTGTTTCAAAAAGATATATAAGTTCATTAAAAAAGTCCACAAAAAAATCAGGAAAATCATTTTCAAACTCAAGTTCTTTTTCACAATCTCTAAAACGTTCGCCTTCTATTAAAATTGAATTAAAAGAAGATATCAAAGTATTTAAGAGATCAAATATACTTAATGCTGAGACCTCAATTTCTATATCATTTATTATATTTACTTTATAGTTTCCCATCAAAAAATTACTGATTTAAATCATACTCAGCAATATATTTTATAGTAGTTGATGATTTTTTTGGAACTTTTATATCAAATTCTATATTATTTGCATCAACTTTTGTATATTTATGAGAAGCTTCAACAATACTCCAATTTCCCCATAAATACTCTTTAACCTTTACATTTATATCTTCATTTTTCTCATTTTTAAGAGTTATTTCAATTGTATCACGATAAACATTTGTTCTTACTTTTTTATGATCCAAAATAACTCTTTTACCACTTAAATCAAACGCTCTTCCAAGTGTAAGTTCAATTTTTGAGTTTGCAGCAGTATGCTTTATCTTATCCTCACCAACCATGCTTATAAAATTACCATTTTTCTTATAAATCCTTACATTTCCAGCTGGAAGTGGCATATCCATGGAATTTTCTTTGTTATTTTCAAATATTAAATTAGCGGTAAGGTTTTTATCATATCTATAACTCTTCAAATTATCATAAAAATACCACATATCTTGCTGCCCTTTATAAATATAAAGTTTTTTAAACTTTATTCCTTTTCTTGAAAACATATCAAGAGAAAGTGTTTCGCCATCATTTATAGTTATGTTTTTAAAAGGAAGATTATAGGAATAAAACTCTGAGATCTGTGATGGTTTTATTTCTTCAGATGCCGAATCTTCAAAAGAAGAAGCCATCATTGCTTTACTCATCGTCTTAAATGTTGAAATATTTTCCAAGACCCTATTGATATCACCAGCAACAAGTAAAACACGAGCATTTTTAAAATTATATCCTGTATTGTTTGTTATAACAATTCTTGCATTTATATCAAGTTTTGTTTCATCATCATTTAAATAGGCATCATATGATGCATTCCATGAGATATTGTTTAAAATATAATTTACTCCAAACTCGCAATCACCATCTTTCTTAGAATCAAAAACAAGTTTTAATACACCATTATTTATCATTTTATTTTTAAAATCAATCTCATCAAATTTGCCATAATTTACGTATTTAACATACTCTTTTAAAACAACTACATACTCACCATTTTCATTTCTAATAGTATAACTCTCACCATCATTTTTATATAAAATTCCTTTTATGATACTATTATCCTTTGTAAGAATGCTTACTTCCTGGTTTATATAATCAGTGTTTTCATTTTTATAACTATGGAGTTTAAGGCTAAGATGATTAGGAAGATTAAGATTTATGCTATCAGAAATTATCGTCCTTGGCATATTTTTTATCACTGTTTCAAAAATTCCATTTCTACATTTATCCAAATAAACTTGATTAACCCCAGAAAGATTATTGTTATATATTGTTAAATATGTTTCTTTTACCTCTGCCGAAAGAATTATGCTAACAAGCGGAATTAAAAACATCATAGATCCTCCTTTTTAAGTATTATATAATTTTTCTTCGTATTTATAAACCCATTGCATTATATCATAAGTTTTGTCCATGAACAAAAAGTGGATAGATCAAAATTATATCCCTAAAGAAAATACCTCTTTTATTTGGTTTAATAAATCATATAAAGGAGGTCAAAATGTTAAAGGAATTTGATATGAATCTATTAGATAAACTTGCAAAACAATATCATTTAACATCAACTTAAAGAAAGACGATTGAAAAATTATTAAAAAAGAAAGCAAATCTTGGTTAGGTTTATTTTGACAAGACAATTCTATCTATGGTTAGATTTATTTTTGACTTGATAGAGGAGTTTTATCCTTAATCTTTCTTATAATTGCTATACCCCTATCTTTTGTCCTTTTTTTATTTCTGTTTTACCGCTATGCAGTCGTATATAGCGCGGTTTGGTTTATATAAGGTTTTAGAGCGGATAAATATCTTATATCCTGGCACCTGTAAATCATGATTTTCTGAAATATTTGAAATATTGGATGATTCAATAGCGTGGACCAAATCTAAATCCTGAGCAAGCGTTATCACTTTGCTATTGTCATAACTTACAAGATAAAATGGAATTATATTCTCTATTTCTTTAAGTATTATATTTTTTATATTTTCTGATTGTGATTGCTTAACTTCAAGTTTAATCATTCTAGCTTTTGTGTGTGGCATAGAAGAATCCGAGGAAGAAGAAATCCAATTCAAAAGTTCATTACGAACATCATCTATAGTGGAAGCTTTCTTTATATTTTCTATTCCCTGTCCATTTTGAATTGCTTTTGCAAGACTGGAAAGTTCTTTAAGATAAGAATTTTTCTGATTTTCTGGTATATAATACATAACCAGAAGATGCACTTTCTCGCCGTCAGGAGCGCCATAATCTATTCCAGAAGGGCTCCATCCTATCACAGAAAAAAGTTCACCATCGCCATCTACTCTTATATGCGGACATGCCCAACCATGTCCCATAGATGTATTAGCTATTTTTTCTCGTTCAAGAACCCCTTGTGCAACATCTACCCTAGATGAAATTTCCGGTATAGCTTCAATAATACTTGCCATATATCTTAATGCTTTTTCCTTATCAGTTTCAGAAATTTCAATAAGCCTTCCTGCTTGTAATGCAGTTAATATACTTTTCATAGTTTTTACTCCTCTCCAAATCTTGAATAAAACCAAACATTAATTTTATGAGTTATTAAAGCATAAGATAGCAAAAATCCTGCTATCCATAACCAGTAAATAGCTGGCAGCGGAACAAAACCTATTTTATCAGCAAAATTTGAGTATGGCAGGAATATCCCAATCATAACTGCTACTAAAGTGCTAAAAACCATTGGAAGACCTGGTTTGCTTTCGAGAAATGGGATCTTTTTTGTTCTTATTATATAAACTATAAAACTTTGAGTAAGAAGCGATTCAATAAACCAGCCACTATGGAAAAGTCTTTCCAGATAAGGAGCGTTAGCAACTCCTTCTTTAAATTCTATGCATCCAAAGAAATACAGCATCAGAAAAAAAGTTGCATAATCAAATATAGAACTTATGGGTCCTATGTAAAGCATAAATTTTTTTATGTTATCAATATTCCACTTCCTTGGCTTTTTAAGATATTCTTCATCTACATTGTCAAAAGGAATACCTATCTGCGAGATGTCATAGAGTAGGTTGTTAATAAGAATCTGTATCGGAAGCATAGGAAGAAATGGAAGAAAATAGCTTCCTCCAACCACGCTAAACATATTCCCAAAATTAGAACTTGCCCCCATTTTTATGTACTTTATAATATTTGCAAAAACTTTTCTTCCTTCAATAATTCCATCTTCAAGGACCGAAAGACTTTTTTCAAGAAGCACTATATCCGCTGATTCTTTAGCTATATCAACAGCAGTATCCACCGAGATTCCAACATCCGCCGTACTTAAAGCGGGAGCATCGTTTATCCCATCACCCATATAGCCAACCACATGTCCATTTTTTTGAAGCGCTAAGATGATTTGTTCTTTTTGTGATGGTGTTAATCTGGCAAAGATTGTGTATTTTTCTACAGCATCAGCAAAATCTTTTTCATTCATTTGCAAAAGTTCTTTTCCAGTTATAATTCCAATTGATTCAATCCCTACCTCACTGCAGATTTTTTGAGTAACAAGTTCATTGTCTCCCGTTAAAATCTTTATATTCACGCCCATTTGTTTCAATCCGGCAAGAGCCTTAGGAGCTGAATCTTTTGGCGGATCAAAAAAAGCCAAATAACCAAGCAGTATCATATTCTGCTCGTCTTTAGAACTAAATGTCGTCTTTTCTTTAGGAAATTCCTTATAAGCTACGGCTATGACGCGATATCCATTTTTAGATAACCGTTCATACTCTTCCATAAGATCTCGCTTAATAACATCTATAAGCGGCAAAATCTCATCGTCTAATTGATAATACCCGCAGGCGCTATATACATCTTCAACAGAACCTTTGGTTATCATTACATTAGAGTCCTCATACTCCACTATAACAGACATACGTTTTCTTTCAAAATCAAAAGGGATCTCGTCAACTTTTCTAACCGCCTTTTCGACATTTAATTCCGTATGAGATAAAATGGCACGGTCTAATAGATTGCGAAGTCCGGTCTGATAATAACTGTTTATATAAGCGTATCTCAAAACATCTTCGCTTGGCCTATTTGTTACATCAACAAACTTTTCAAGGACCACTCTATCCTGAGTTATTGTTCCGGTTTTATCTGTGCATAGAATATCTATCGCTCCAAAATTCTGTATAGAACTCAATCTTTTGACTATAACCTTTTTTTTAGACATTGTTATAGCACCTTTTGAAAGATTTACAGTCAAAATCATTGGAAGCATCTCAGGTGTAAGCCCCACCGCTACCGACATAGCAAAAACTAGAGCCTCAAGCCAGTTTCCTTTGGTAAGTCCAACTATTAAAAAAACGAGACTGGCCATAACAAGCATAAAACGAATCATTAACCAGGTAAATTGACTTATTCCCTTATCAAAACTTGTTTGATTTTTTTCTCTTGATATCTTGGCTGATATTGAACCAAGATAAGTATTTTCGCCGATATTAACCACAACCGCTTTTGCAGTACCGCTTACCACATAACTTCCCTGAAAACAAGCATTGGGAAGTTCTAAAACACCATTATTACTTTTGGGATCAAACTCAACAGACTTTTCTATTGGCATTGATTCACCAGTCAAAGTAGATTGATTTACGAAGAAATCCTTGCAGAAAATCAAACGAACATCAGCAGGGATAATAGATCCAGCATTTAAAACCACTATATCACCGCGAACTAGTTCAACTGTTGGAATTTCAATTTCTTTACCATTACGAATAACAAGCGTTTTCGATTCTACCATTTTTTGCAGTTTTTCAACTGCTCGGCTTGAGCGTGTTTCCTGTATATATGAAAGTATTACGCTCAGAAATAACATATTCCCAACTACAATCGCCGAGTATAAATCTCCCATCCATAGGGATATAAGTCCTATAACAAGAAGTTGAACAACCAGCGGATTTTTAAATCGATCAAATAATTCAAAAAGAAAATTTTTTTTCTCTTTTTTGATAAGTTCATTAACCCCAAATTTTTCGCGATATTTTATAACATATTCATCACTAAGTCCATCTTTAGAACTTCCTAAAATATTTAAGCATTTTTCAACGCTAACGGAACATATCTCAATAACGAACCTGTCATTATCAGACAAAACAGAAGCGGTTGATTTCACCTTTTGCCTTATAATGTCTGGTACCAACTTGTTAAAAAATAATGCCATATAACTTATTATATTATTTTTAAAACAAAATATTTTTCTAGACAAGGTAATACTGCAGGCAAAAAAATGGAAATATATCTTGCAAAATGTGCTGTTTTTTTAATGGATAAAAAAGTATTATCTATTATTAAACATTTTGCATTTTTTAATATTTTAATCTAAACTTTCCTCGTATAAAAACTATTATAATATCTCTTAAAAGGGCAAAAATTATCCTTATGGAATCTTTTATCGGTTTAAAACTTGATTTTTTATTTTTATCTATATAAATGGTTGGAATTTCTACCTGAGACAATCTCCAGCCCCCTTTAATAGCTTCTACAAGTATATCAATCTCGGTCTCATATCTGCCTTCTCTCACATATGGAGATTTTAAAATGGACTTAGCGCAATCTCTTGAAAATCCTCTAAATCCAGACTGAGAATCTATCAAACCTTTATTAAGCAAAAGGCGAACAAAAAAATTTATTATATTATTACCTAACCAGCTGCGAAAAGGAATCTCTCCAGAAAAACTTCTATATCCTATTATAAATTCCCCTCCTTCTTCAAAGGCTTTTAAAAATGAAGGAATATCTTCGCTACGATGTTGCCCATCTCCATCCATAGAAAGAATAAGATCACAATCAGTCTCTTCAATTGCTGTGCGCATACCCTTAATAAGCGCTGTGCCTTTCCCTTTATTTTTAGGGAATTTTATCACTTTAACATTTTTTAAAGATGAAGCGATACTTTCTAATTTCTCTCCCGTATTATCCGTAGAACCATCATCTACAACTATAACATAATCTGCAAAATTAAAAGCGCTAAAAACCACAGGACCACATAGATTCGAAATATTATAACAAGGAATTACAACACAAACTTTTATTTTTTTATTCTTATTTTCACCCATAGGCTTAACTATCCCGCTATCGTCAAAATATCCGGGATAGGTTTTAATTTTAACTCCAAATAACTCTAATCCCTCCACACTTTTATTTGGTAACACCAAAAAACCACCAGCATTTAATAGAAATTTTTATAATCTTAAAGGAACTGGAAGTTTTATAAAATCAGAAGGGTGAGGATTAATTTCAATTTTTTTCCAGTTTAATCTAAAACGAATTCTTTTACAAAAGTTTTTGGAACAATAAAATGCAGTAATATAGACGGGCAAAAATGAAGCACTCATTTCAACTTTAAACCACGAATATCCACCACCTGTAAAAACAGGTTTAATTTTTGAATCAAAAATATTTGCTGATGAAGTTGTAAAAAATTCATGCAAAAGAAATTTTGTTGCCACTCTTTTTAAACTAAATGATTGACTTTTATAAATAGAAAGAATTTCTGATTTTTCTTTTCTTTCTTCTAATGAAAGAGAAAAAAATAAATCAAATTTTTCTGGTTCATACCTGTTTTTTGAGTGTATTGTATAATAAAGTATTTTTGGTTTAAGTTCATCAGAAATATTAGCAATACTTATTTGAGTTATACATGATACTGCGCTATGGTCGGGATGTATATCATCTAATGATGGTGAGATTATAAAAGTAGGAGAAAATTCAATTAAAAGATTATTAAAATTTCTAAAAATATCTCCTTCATCAAGTAACTGAGTAAGTTTTGAATCAGGATAATTCCAAAACTCACAATCAGTTATTCCAAGACGATTCATTACCGCTTTGGCTTCAACCTGTCTTTCTAAACCATAATTTTTCTTATCCGCCTCTGTTATAAAAATTTTCTTTTTACTTATTATATGCGCAAGATGATTCCTTTCCCCGTTAGTAAAAAATATAACTTTTATTTTTGCACCAACTGAAATGGCTTCTTTTATAATTTTAAAAGAAGAAAGAACTTCATCATCCGGGTGAGGAGCAAGTATAAGGATTCTATCTTTATTCGTTAATTTCATTTTATCTTCTCATAGCCACAGGGCATTGCGTTAGTTTTAAGAGCACCTGACCAAACAATTAAAATCTCCTTACATTTATTTGCAGTTATAAAACTGTGCTTACCCTTAGATAGGAAAATCCTTTCTACTCTATATGTTCTGCTATCCAACACTCCGATAGCAGGTTTTCCACCATAACATATCAATTGATAATCCAATGGAATTTCTAAATCAAAATTTTTAGTATTTATCTTCTTTCCCAAAACCATAATAGATGGTGTTTTGCATAGCGGCAAATAATTCTCATTAAAAAAATCCAAATCTTTCTTGGAAAATCTGAAAAAATATTTATTATAAACAACAGGAGTAGATTTTTGAGATAAACTTTCAGCAATAGTATCTTTTATAATTCCTGAATTTATTCCTTTTATTGCAAAAGTTTCAAGTGCATAATAAAAAGGTCTTTCCCAGAAAATACTTTCACCCTTAGCATCCATTACAGTCCCTTTGCCTGGAAACTGTAGAGTCATTAAAATTTTAAGTTCATTATAATAATCTTCATTATTATTTTTAAAAAGGCGTTCTTTAATTATTCTAACAGAAAGTATTGATAAAATTATAAAAAGTAAAATAATTTTTCTCAACCATTCATTTTTTAAAAACTTCCATATTATTGAAACAATTAACACAGATAGCAACAAGTAAAATGTTACTAAAAAAGGAAATCTCGTTTGAGATTCTTTAACCGGATAAAATCCAAAAATAATTGCTGAAAAGATAAAAATACTAAAAAATAAAGCAGAATTGGAAGACAACTTTTCCTTAAAATGCTTTATAAAAAAATAAACAATTAGAAAAGCAGTAATTATAGTGGTTGTTATTAGTATTGTATTAACCTTTTCCCCACCGGCAGAAATACTATAAAAAATGCCAAAATTCAAGAATTCATTTAAAGATCCAAGATGATTAAAATAAATCAAAAAAATAAAAGGAAAGATAAGAAAACCAATAATAAAAGCTAAGGTGTACATAAATATAGAACCCGTTCGATAAAAAACAGAAAGTATTGGGAATGTTAATAATTGTGGTAAAACTATAAATACAAGCGTCTTTAATGAAACACAAACATTTATTCCATTTAATAATCCTATTAAGAAAAATCTTTTAATTGTTGGATGACTGAAAGAAAAAAGATAAATGGAAAGGAAAAATAACGCTCCCCACATAGGTTCAGGACGAGCCTGGACAGCAACGAAAGGGATAAGAGAAATTACAAGTGATGCGATTGCAAGTGATTTTTCTTTGTCTTCGTAAAAAAATTTTTTAACTATCAGAGCAAGTATTATTGAAAGTATTACTGTTAAAGGAAATGATAATCTTCGTATTTTTATTGCAAAATCAGGTGAAGGTTTTAGATTAAATAGTTTTATCTCAAAACCAGTTAATAGTTGATAAAGCGGAGTATGATTATCAAAATAATCTTTGTATGGTATTTTTCCCTGCGAAGCCAGAAAAGAAGTATGGATATGTTGAAGTTCATCGTTTCTAAATCTTGCTTTTTCTAAAAGAAACAAAAAGAAAGCAGAAAGTAAGATAAAAATTATAAGATAATATAAATTGTTTGTAGTTCGTTTTTTATCATTAAATAAATTATCAAACATTTATTCTATCCTTTTTTTCATCATTAAAATAAATGCTAAAAAATAAGATAATATCCAAGCAAATAAAGCGCAAATAAAAGCAAGAAAAAAACTTCCTACTATATATTTTAAGATACTATCGGAAACATATTTAATTATGCTATTAGATTTAATAAAAATATCTAGATGAAAAATTTTTGATGTAAGAATATCTCCCAATTTTACGCTTGAGTAAACAATAAAGGGAATCAATGGAGGAGAACTTATATGTGTTGAAATTGCGGATATTATTCTATTTAGTTTTAAAAAAGAAGCCGCTATTAAAGCAAGAACCAGATGGAACCCCCAGAACGGGGAAAGACCGAAAAAAATTCCTACCGCCACAGATGAAGCAACTCTGGATGGAGCATTCATGGACTCGTGTGTTAGATTTATCAAAAATTCTTTTACTTTTTTTTCTCAAACTTAAAAAATTTCATAATATTTATTATTTTACATTATTTTAAATATTTGCATTAGACAATGCATTAGCCAAAAACTTTTGTCCCCGAAAATAATCTGGATAGATCAAAATTATGTCCCTAAAAATATTTCAATTATTCAAAATACTAAATCCCCCTTTATTTTCTTCCCCCTTTGATAAAGGGGGATATGGGGGATTTTAAATAAGGGAATTTTGATTTGTTTTTATTTTATCTGCAAAAAAAACTTATAGAAAAACTTACGAGAGTAAAAGAAAATATTAAAAGGGATAAAAGTTTATGCATAGATTTCAGGAACATTTTTTGAACTAACGAATCTTACTTTAGAGGAATCAAATTTTAATCTTGTATGTTAAAATTTAAATATATTTAAATTTTAAATTTTTTAAAATATAACAAAGAGAGCATTAAAAAGTTCACTTAAAAATTATCAAGATATAAAGATGCGG
>Ga0308396_1000342_pt1 | contig 32884 bp, 26 predicted proteins | sample Hotspr2SamplePe2_FD_202359 | JGI IMG/M metagenome (GOLD analysis project Ga0308396, IMG submission 202359) | Hot spring phototrophic mat microbial communities from Mushroom Spring, Yellowstone National Park, Wyoming, United States - 20050930_Pe2 ... | reverse complement strand
ATAATAATAATGCTTTTAAACTAATTTTAACTAAAAACAACGAGGTAGAGCAAGGCAGTTATCTTGTTTTAAGTGATACTAACTTTTTAAGAGAACCTGACCTTAAAACTATCACTTGACAAGATACTTGCTTACTTTTACCTTTCTTCTTTGGAGTACAACCATTAACCTTATCATGTTTCCTGCGTTATTTCTTCAGCAAAGTCCTTTAAAAAGAAATCAACTGCTTTTTTCTTTTTCTCAATATTTGTTTTATTTCTCTTTAATTTTTTTATTTTTTTATCTTTTTTAGTTTTAAGATTTGTCTTTATCATTTTAAGCATAAATCCTCCTTAGAAAATTTAATCAAAGCAAAACAATTCCCTTTTTTAAAAGGAATATATACAATCTGCTCATTATATTATAGTATAATTTTGATATTTCAAAAAAATTAAATTTTAAAAAAATTTTAGACAAAATAAAAAAGCCGTTGTGATGGATTCTTATTTGGGCGCTCCCCCTAACATTCCAAGCGCCATATACGCCATATATGGCATTTCCATCACAACGGCTAAAAATAAACAAATTTTTCATAACCTTCGGCAACCTGACGTTCCGACGTATCGTCGGAATCAAAGCTTTGCGTCCCCCGATTTACATCGGGGTTTGCTATTATCGAGTTATCAATAATAGTATAGCAGATTTTTTTCTTTTGTCAAGACCCAAAATTTTTTTAATAAAAAAGTGTCTCTTTATCATCTGGATTTAATTTGTGATTCAACAATTTATAAACCCAAATCTGATAAGCGATAACTATAGGAACAAAGACAATAGCGACAATGCTCATTATTTTAAGCGTCATAAAACTTGATGATGAATTGAAAACGCTTACATTGAAATCAGGTATTTTTGAAGGAATGATATTAGGATACTGCGTAGAAAAATTGGCTATAAAAAAGAAAAGAAAAAACATAAACGATTTCATAAAAGCGAAGTAATCCTTTCCTTTTTCAATAGATTTTTTAATAAGTATCATAAATAAAGCCGCAAGAGCGTATGAAATAACGCTTATATAACCATTTAAGTAATTTAAGATAAAATTAGGATTTTTAATGCTTGGAAGAAAAATTATAAAAATTCCATAAAAAAGAGCCGAAAAAGCCCAGAGTTTTTTTGAAATAATTTTCATTTTTAGTTTGAACTCGCCTTCCATTTTATAATAAAGCCAAAGCGCTCCATGCATTGACATAAAAATAACAAAAGCAATTCCTGTAAGAATTCCACTTGAGTTTAAAAGCCCAATGACTCCTTTCGTATATCCATTGCTATCAACATAAACCCCTGACCATAAGTTCCCAAAAGCAACTCCTAAAAGAAAAGTTGCAAGAAAACTTCCAAGAAAGATAAAAAAATCAAATATTTTTTTATTCTCAACTTTGCTTCTTAACTCCACCGATACGCCTCTAAGTATTAAACTTATCAGGATTAAAAAAAACGGGATGTAAAACCAACTAAACATTTTCGCGTAAGCCTCAGGAAAAGCAGCAAATGTCACTCCTCCTGCGGTTATCAGCCATACCTCGTTCCCATCCCAGAAAGGTCCAATTGAGTTTATTATAGCGGTCTTTTCTTCTTCTTTTTTTGATATGAAATTCATTAAAATTCCGCTTCCAAGATCAAAGCCATCAAGCGTAAAATAAACGCTCCACAAAGTTGCCCATAATATGAACCAGAGTATCTGAAGAGATTCCATAAACTCCTCCCTATTCAGTTATCCCTTTTATTGCATTTTTTATCATAAGATAGAAACCAATTATTCCGAGAATTGTATAAACTATCATATAACCAGAAAATGAAAAGATTACCTGAGAGTAAGTGAGGTTCTGACTTATAGCATCCTTTGTTTTCAATAACCCATAAACAGCCCAAGGTTGTCTTCCAACTTCTGCAACTATCCAACCAAGCTGCGTCGCTATATAAGGAAGAGGAATAGAGTAAAGAATAACTTTCAAAAACAATTGATTTTCAAGTTTATTTTTATATGATAGATATACAGATAAAAATGATATGGCTATAAAAATAATTCCTAAAAGAACCATTATCCTGAAACTTAAAAAAGTCAACAATACAGGCGGTCTTTCATCCGCAGGAAATTCTTTTAATCCTTTTACCTCAGAGTGAGGATTGTATGTAGCAAGTATCGAAAGAAAATATGGAATCTTTACAGCTTCAATCATATTTCTCTCATTTTTTTCGTCAGGGATTACAATGAGAGGATATGAAGCCCCTTTCTGAGTTTCCCATACACTTTCCATAGCAGCAAACTTTGTTGGCTGAAATTTATAAATATCTTTAGCGTGAAAATCGCCAAAAATAAAAACCATTATCGAACTTAATGCGCCAAAATACGCTGCTATCTTGAATGATTTTTTAAATATTTCCTCTTTGTTCTTTTTAAGAATATGATAAGCCGAAATTCCCATAACAAAGAAAGCCCCGACAACATAAGCCGAAAATACTGTATGAAAAAATTTTACCCATCCGTACTGATTCAATAAAAACGCTTTAAAGTCAACGAGTTCTACTCTTGAGCCGGCTATCGTGTATCCTACAGGTCTCTGCATAAAAGCGTTTGCAAATAATATCCACAGAGCCGAAAGATTTGATCCTATTGCTACCATCCATATAGAGAGAAGATGTATTTTGGGACTTACTTTTTTCCATCCAAAAATCCATAGACCCAAAAATATTGATTCCAAAAAAAATGCCACAGTTGCTTCTATTGCGAGAGGAACGCCAAATATATCACCCACATATTTTGAGTACTCTGCCCAGTTCATTCCGAATTGAAACTCAAGAGAGATTCCTGTAACAACTCCTATGGCAAAGTTTATAAGAAAAAGTTTTCCGAAAAATTTAACAAGTTTAATATAATCCTCATTTCCAGTTAGATACCATATCGTTTGCATCACGGCAACAAGAATAACAACGCCAAGCGTCATTGGAACAAATAAAAAATGAAAAGCAGCTGTTAAAGCAAACTGCAATCTTGATATAAAAAGATAATCCATAAATTGCCTCCTTAAAACTTATTATATTAAATTTGGATCTGCTGTGCCAAAATACGCATTGGATCATAAGTTTTGTCCCTGAAGATAATCTGGATAGATTAAAATTATGTCCCTAAAAATATTTCAATTATTCAAAATAATAAATCCCCCTTATTTTTCCCCCGATGTAACGTCGGGGGACTAAGGGGATTTCAATTTATTTTTATGTAAAAAAGAAAAACTTATCCCTTAAAAAATTGCAGAGTTTGGGTCTTCGTTTCCCACTTTGGAAAAGGAGGACCAAGGAGGATTTTTCCAATTTCTTTTCTCCCTATACTTAACGTCGGAGAAGACCAGGATGGATTTTAAATCCCCCATCTTATTTCCCCTTTTACAAAAGGGGGACTTAGTGGGGATTTTTTTGTAGGGCAAGGCTTTAGCCTTGCTTTTTATTTCCACATTTGAAAAAGGGCAATTTTTATTTGTAAGTCAGGGCTTAAAGCCCTGCAAATTCCTATGCAACCTTAAAAGGTTGCCCTACAACTTATATTTTATAGGTAAAGCAAGGATCTATCCTTTCTTTTAAATAAAATCCCACTTTTCTTTTCCCCTCCGACGTCACGTCGGAAGGGACTTAGGAGGATTTCAATTTGTTTTTACTATGCAAAAAATAAAACAAAAAGTTTATAGAAAAACTTAGGAGGTTAAAGGAGAGTAAAAATATTAAATTAAAACAATAGTAGAGGAGTTAGAGGTTTATGCATAGATTTTTAGGACATTTTTTGATCTAACGAATTTTACTTCAGGGAGATTGAATTTTGACCTAACACCGGGAGTAAAAAAATAAAATGGGTAAGAATTTGTGCATAGATTTTTGAAACATTTTTGATCTAACACCAAATGTGCATTATTAGATTAATTTTTATTCCTGAAAATAATCTAGATAAAGCAAAATTATCTCCCTAAAGAAATATAAAAAACTTAAATTCTTTAAAAATCCCATCTCTAGTTCCTCTTTGCATTTTTCTAGACAGTTTAACTTATGTTAACTTTTCTCATTTAATGACAATAAATTGTAAACAAGGTATGCTCATTTAATTTTGATTTAATCTCGTAAGTAAAGCCATGAAGCTCAAGTATTTTCTTAACCATACATAATCCAAGCCCAAGCCCCTCGGTCTGACCTGTAAAACCTTGTTCAATCTGATAAAACTTCTGAAAAATCTTATCAATCTCATCCAAACTTATACCATTACCATTATCCCATATAGAAATTGTTTTTTTGTTATTTATTATTTTTGAAGTCACTATAATTTTTTTCTGCGGTTTTGAATTAAACTTTATCCCATTTCTTATTATCTCAGATATAGCTTTTGAAAAAATCTCAACATCAACATTTAAATCAAATCTATCAATTATAACGCTATTAAAAACAACTTCCTTAAAATTATCTCTAAAACCATCAAGAATCTTTTTAATCAATTCTTCTACTTGAACATTTGAGAACTTTAAATCAGATTTTGTTTTGTTTTCAATAACCGAAAAATCCAGCATCTCATCTATAAGGGAATTTATTTTAAATCCCGAAGAAACTATCACATCAAGCATCTTTTTTTCCTTCTCGCAAAGCCCATTGATATTTCTAAGGAGTTGTGAATAACCAATAATTGAGGTAACCGGTGTTCTAAACTTATGCGAGATAAGCGATAAAAATTCTCTTGATATCCTTTCTTCAATCACCTTTTGCGTTATATCATTGAATATCCAGAGATACTCACCATCAGTATCTTTAAAACTATCCTTAATCAAACTGCACTCAAGAATTAGTTTCTTAGGCTCATCCCTTTCAAGAATAAAATTATAATTTCCACTACTTACAACAATATTTTCAATAGGTTCATCCATTCTGAAATTTTTAAACATATCTATTACTTTCTTGTGAAAATTCTCATTGTAACCAAAATATTTCTTTGCAGCATCATTTAGCATTTTTATATTTCCGTTTTTATCCGAAACCACAACTCCTTCAGATATTAGTTTTACAATATTTTCAAGTTTATGCTTCTCATCCTTTACCTTGTTGAAAAGCCTTGAATTTTCAATAGCAATTGCTGCTTGTGATGCAAACGCTTCAAAATTATCCTTATCCTCCTCGTCAAACTCTCCATCAATTTTATTTATTGCTTGAATAACCCCGATAACCTTACCTTTTATTATCATAGGACATGTTAAAAGTGATCTGGTAACATACCCGCTTTTCTCATCAATCTTTTTTGTATGAGAAGGGTCATTAAGAGCGTTATTGGTTATGATGGATTTCCCTTCCTTTGCCACCTTCCCAGCTATTCCTTCTCCTAATTTAAGGCGAATTCTTTTAACCTCTTCATCAAGTTCCAGTGCAACATCAAAATATAATTCTTCTTTTTCCTCATCAAGAAGATATAAAGAAGTCCTCTCTGAATTTACAACCCTCGTTGCAAGCCTCATTATTGTTGAAAGCAAATCCTTTATATCAAGTTTTGAAGAAAGAAGTCTTGAAACCATCACAAGCATCTCAAGTTTACTTAACTCTGACATTAAAAAATCACTCCCATAATAAGACGATAATGTTTTTCATTATCATTTTTCTTAAAATCAGCATAATTATAATCCAAATCAATAAAATACTTCTCATCATCATCAAGATATGTTTTTAAACCAATAAGATATGAATTTATATCATCGCCAGAGGTATTTATCCTATCAAAAGAAAAATAAAGATAACTATTAAAATCCGGTTTAAAACTTCTACCATATCCAAAACCAATATCAGAGTAAAATGTATCATTTATTGTTCCAAGATAATTATATCCCCAAAATGATGAATAATCAAAAGGTGTAATAATTTTTTTAGGTTTAAAATTATATGAAGAGCGTGCACTTAAAAAAAGATGATCATCAAAATTAAACTCTATTTGCATCTCTCCTAAAAAATCACTATTTTCAATTCTGCCTCTCTTTTGAACAGTTCCTAAATTTAATATTAAATTTCTTGTAAGTTCTTGATTTCCAGTAATAATATCAACCCCGCCTTTTGCACCAAAAGCATATACACCACTTTCTTTTAGAAAATAAAAAGGTTTTATAGAAAAAACATAATTTTTTGATATAAAACCAGCATTTAATTTAATCGTATTTCCTTTATTTTTTTTATCTTCATAATACTCATATCCGCCACCACCAAAAAAAGAAGTAGAAATATTTCTTACATAATTGAAGTTATATCTATTATAACTATCCCCACCCCACCAGTATGAAAAATCTGTGTAATTGTAATCTTTTGAATAAATAGAAAAAACACTTATCAAAAAAACAATTACTGTAAATAAAAAACCATACATAAATCTCCAAATTTTACTGTCCACCTTTTAAAATCTGATCAATTCTTTTTAATGCTGCATCAACATCAGCATTTTCTGGATCAAGTTTTTTCGCTATGGTAAATTCATCTTTTGCTTTTTGATAATCGCCTGCCTGAAGATATTTTATTCCTTCAAGATAATGCTTTTGTGCAGCTTGCCTATTTTGCTGAGTAATAATCTCTTTTTCTTTATCTGCTTTACTTGCACCAGATTCACCCTGTCTCTGTCCTTCACTTTCTTTCTTCTTCTTTGCTTCTTCCTCTTTCTTTTTTCTTTCTTCCTCTTTTCTTATTCTCTCTTCCTCTCTCTTTTTCTTAAGTTCCTCTTCCTTTTTCATTGTCATTTTAACATTGTTTATATATTTTTCTATCTTTGCTGGGTTTTCTGAATATTGCATTGCTTTTGTATAAAGTTTTATTGCCTCGTTGTAGTTTTTCTTTTTGTAGTAGGAATTTCCATCCTCTATATATTTTGTTTCTATCTCCCCTCTAAGTTCTTTAAAAAGTTTTTGCATTTTTTCATCATTTGGATTTATGCTTAATGCTTTTTTCATAACATCATAAGAATCCTCCAGTTTTCCACTTGCATACAAATCAAGAGCTTCTTTTAGTTTTGCCCCAACAGTCTCATCTCTTATCTCATTTTCAAGTTTTGTAATATTTGAAAGGATTTCTTCATCTTTTGGAGAATACTCAAGTGCCTTATAATAAAAAGAAAGTGCCTTTTTTTTATCACCACTTTTATAACTTTCATCCGCTTTTAATAAATAATAATTTTTAAGATCCCCTTCAATTTTTTTGTACCAGTATTTTGCTTTTTCGTTTGATGGAGAAAGTTTTACAATGACACCCATTCTTTTATATGCTTCAAGTATCTCTCCTTTCTGGTAAAGCGATAAAGTTTCTGAAAGTTGTTCATCAATACTTATTCTTTTAGATTTCCTACTGCTACCACTTACATTTGCTATAATTCTTGCTTCTTCAAAACTTGGATCAATAGAAAGAACTTTTTGAGCTATTGTTTTTGCTCCTTCATAATCACCTTGTCTATATAATTCATAAGCATTATCAATAATTCTTTTTAAGACATAATCTTGAATTTTTTGCTTTTCAAGATAAACAGTCTCAAGAAATTTTTTCTTTTCTTCAACATCATTAAGTTTATCAAGTCCCACATTTCCAAGACTTAAAAAAGCAATTGAATCATCTTTTGTTTTTTGAGAATAACAAACTGCACTATAAAGAATCATACTAAAAACAAAAATAACTTTTGTTTTTTTCATAAATCTCTCCCTAAAATGGCATTGTCCCACCACGAATAAGATCATAAATCATTGGAGCAAGCATCAAAATAAATACAACTGGAAATATAAATATAAAAAGTGGTATCAACATCTTAGTTGATGCTTGAGCTGCAAGTTTTTCTGCTCTGTTTAATCTTCTAAATCTCATATCAGCACTAAAGTTTCTTAAAAGATCAACAAGACTTGTTCCAAGTTCATCACTTTGTATAACAAGACCAGCAAAAGACCTTATCTCTTGAAGCCCAGTTCTATCTGCAAGTCTTCTTAATGCATCACGCCTTGAATATCCAAACTGAATTTCCCCAATCATCTTTTCTATCTCTTTTTCGAGTTCTGTTTTAACCGGTGAAACCTTAACTATTCTATCAAAGGCAGTTATATAATCAAGACCTGACTCAATCATAAGAGCAGCAAGATCTACAAACTGTGGAAAATTTCTAAGAATATCCTCCTGCCTTTTTTTTATTTTAGAATCAAGAAGAACATCTGGTATTATAAAACCTATTGGTACAAAAAATAAAGACATCAATAGAGAACCAGTAAATAAAAAAACAAATATTGGAAACCCAACAGCCATACCCTCTTTTATATGTAGAAGCTTTATAGGATCAAGATTTTCTGGTTTCCCAAGCATTAAATGAATTCTTTCAATTTTTTTACCAACACCAAGATTTTTTGCAAGTATATAATCCATTTTTTCAAGAAAACCTCTTGATGGATCTATCTTATCAAAAGGAGAGATTTCTTTGGTTGATATATCAGATATTGAGGCAATTGGGCTTTCCTCTACCTTTGCTGGTGAGAAAAACCTCTGAATAAATACAAAAGTTGCAATCGATCCTATAACACCAAGTACTATGAGCATTACACTATATAAATCCATAATCACACCCTTATTTTACCAAAAGATGAAACAAGTTTTATTCCTATACTCATCCATATGATACAGAATATCGCAGTAAAAAGTCCAAGTGGTGTAGAATAAAATCTTATCATAACATCTGGTTGAAAAACAAATATTACTGATACCATTATCCATGGCATTATAGCAACAACTATTGATTGAATTCTCTGTTGTGCTGTAAGTGCCTTTGTTTTTTCCTCAAGTTTTGTCTCTTCTCTTATATCTATAACTATTCTTTCAAAAACCTTTGTAAGATTTCCACCAATTTGTCTTTGAAGAACAATTGCTCTTATCATATAAGAAAGCATTTTGCTTGAAACCCTCTCTTCCATAACTCCAAGTGCTTTTTCAAAAGGCATTCCCAATTGATAATTTTTAATCACAAGTCCAAATTCCTCTGAAATAGGCGGCAAAAGATCCTTTGAAACCATCTCAAAGCCTTGTATTATATCAAGCCCTGATTTAAGAGAATTTGACATAAGGATTATTGCATCCATAAGCTGAGCATCAATCTTCTTACCCCTTATAGTTTTCATTGTCTCAAGAACAATTTTTGGAAGTTTAAAACCTATTATAACGCCTATTAGCAAAAGAATGAAAAATGAAATTATATTCATTGTAAGAAGACCAATAAAACCAAAAAACGCAATTGGGACCATAACAAGATAATTTATATTTATATCAAGAAATTGCCTTGAAAAATCCTGCTTCCATCTATCAATCCTTGTTTTATAATCCGAAAACCATTTTTCAGTATCTTTTTCATTTAAAACAAAGAAAAGCCAAATACTTGCAAATATAAGGAAAATCCCAGCAACAGTAAAAATCTTCCACATCATCACTTTAAACTTATCTGGGGGGGTAGGTGGTTCATAATTTCGTGGAGGTTTAAATAAAACAGAGAATGCATCTTCAGAAAATACAGTTATTGCAATAACACCAGTATTATATTTCTTTGGATCAGATGTAGAAATTGACTCAAGAATCACTTCCATTTCCTTAAGAATTAAATGGAAAATAGAAAGAAGCGTTCTACCTCTTCCATCAAATGAATCATATAACCTTGCTCTATATAATCTATCAAGAGACATCTGAAATCTTATTTTTATATCAGCGTATTCTTTTACAAGAAGAGCAGGCTGAATTCCAGGACCACCTTCTTCTGGAGGAAAAGTTTTCTTTGTAACTTCTAAAAATTCATATATTATAGACACAGATGTTCGCCAAAGATCTGCTTCACTCACATTTCCTTCCTCAGGATCACGCCACACCTTCTTATTTATCATCTTAGGAAGAAGAGTATCCACCCACTGAGGCATTACATACCTTACATTATTTCCTCTACAATTAAAACTAAAATCTTTTATATCATTAGTTCTGTCTGGTTTTAAATAAAAATAAAATAATTGCATTTTTGTAGAGGCACATTTAATCATCTCCATCTGAGATTTAGAAAAAACAGCAGAATAAAGTTTAGCACAAACTAAAATAAATGTGATTATAATTAAAGAAATCCTTTTCATTTTCATCTGTTCCCCATCCTTGCTTTCTTTTGTTCTTCTGTCCAAAATATCTCTATTGGCATATCAATCCCACGTATTTTGAATTCTTGAAAGAATTTTGGTGGATCTCCAGTTGCTGTAAAATACCCCAACACTTTATTATTTTCATCCATACCTGTCTGTACAAACTTAAACAACTCATGAGTTAAAATCTGATTTTCATCTCTTCCTGTTATCTCAGTTATTGAAGTAACCTTTCTTGTTCCATCCGAAAATCTTGTAAGCTGAACTATTATATGAACCGCACTTGAAATCATCTCTCTTAAAGCCCATATTGGTAAATCTGCACCCGCCATTAAACACATTGCCTCAAGACGAGTTAAAGCATCTCTTGGTGAATTTGCGTGAATTGTTGCAAGAGACCCTTCATGACCTGTATTCATTGCTTGTAACATATCAAGAGCCTCTGCACCTCTTACCTCACCAACAACTATTCTATCCGGTCTCATTCTCAAACAGTTCTTAACGAGATCTCTTATCGTTACTTCACCTTTTCCTTCAATGTTTGGTGGTCTTGATTCAAGCCTTACCCAATGCTCTTGTTGAAGTTTTAATTCAGCAGTATCTTCAACAGTTATTATTCTTTCATCTTCCGGTATATAGCTTGAACACATATTTAAAAATGTTGTTTTACCTGTACCAGTACCTCCAGATATTATTATATTTTTTCTCAAAAGAACGCATCCTCTTATAAACTGAACCATCTCTGGAGATATACTTCCCTTTGCTATAAGATCCTTATCTGTAAATGGTTTTTGAGAAAATCTTCTTATTGTAAGTGTTGGTCCACTTACTGCAAGAGGAGGTATAATAGCATTCACACGGGAACCATCTTTTAATCTTGCGTCAACCAAAGGAACTGACTCATCAATTCTTCTACCTAAAGGTGCAACTATTCTTTTTATAACCTGTATAATTTGATCCTCATCTCTAAAGCGGTATTTTGTTTTTATAAGCTTTCCAGCCCTTTCAATATAAACCTTATCTGGAGCATTAACCATTATTTCAGTTATTGTTGGATCCCTCATAAGTTCTTCAAGAGGACCAAGACCAAGTATTTCATCAAGAAGTTCAGATATAAACTTTGATCTTTGTTCTCTTGTTAATGGATACTTTGTTTCTTTTTGCAAAAGAGAGTTTATTATAGAATCAACTTTTTTTCTTACTTCTTGATTTTGAGTTGGGTCATCAGTTATTCTTATTCTTTCTGTTTCAAGAACTGAAACTACATCACTATGAATTTTCATCTTAAGTTCATCCCACCACGATGGAACCTCTATATTTGCTTGCCTTACTTGTGATTGGGAAGAGATTTGCCCACCAGTAAGGTCTGAGCTCTTTTCAAGCGCTTTCCATAAGAAATCGCTTCCATGAGCAAACTCGCTTTGAGAAACTGATGTAGCCCATGTCTTCTCACTTGGCTCTAACTCTATTATCCTTGATATTATAATCTTTAATATCTTTACCCACTGGACATTTGGATTTTCCACTATTAAAATTTTATTTTGATTAGAATAAGCAGGAAGTTCATCCTCCCATGGCAAATAGCACAAAACATCTTTTCCTAATTGTTTAAAAAACTTTTCAATATCTTTCGGTGAAACAGATCCAGGCATATCATAAAGGTTTACAACCACATCAAACTTTGAAAGTGGAAAATGCATTTCATTTATATCCCTAAAAACATTTGCTGTTGAATTTAAAGAAGTTACATTTGCATTTGTTATCCAAAAAATAAGGTCTGATATATCAAAAGAAAAAAACTGCATTGGATAGTAAGGATCAACATCTATAAAAATATCATAATGTTGTGATAGCTTTGAAAAAAGCCCACTTAAAATTTCTGGAGAAAGTTTAAGGATATCTTGTCTTTTCTTTGCAAGAGGAAGAACCCCAACACCCCAACTTGATATAGGAATTTTCCCTTTAAGAAGAGATCCCGCAGATGTTATTGATTCTCTTCCAAGAACTTTAATTATATCAACAACTGTAGGAGCATTTGGTATACCAAGAATTCTATCATGTTCATATCTTATTAAATGGTCCATCGGAATAATAACAACTTCTCTATTTTCAAAATGAGAATAAGCAACAGCAGTATTTATAACTATAGATGTTTTGCCAACTCCCTCCTTTGGACCTGTAAATGTTATTACTTTATTTGGCATAATTTATTTAATTATTTCAAATGTTACAAAAAGAAATAATGAACTTTGATCTTCAACAATATCTTTTGACCTAAAAAGAGAACCTATTATTGGAATACTACCAAGTATTGGAACTCTATTTACTGACATATTTCGATTACTTCTTTTAAGACCACCTATTACAAGTGTTTCTCCACTTTTTAACTCAACCTCTGTTTGAATTTGTCTTGTAATCATTGATGGAATGGTTGTGTTTTGAATAACTACAGGTTTTGAGTAATCAGGATTTGAAACTTCAAGAGCTATTTGAACATCAACAGTATCTTTCTTATTTGGAACAACTGTCGGCAAAACTTGTAATATAACACCAAATTTTTTAAACTCAGATCCAACACCTTGATTGTTTGAATAAGGTATTGGGATCTCACCACCAACTGTAAAATTCGCCTGCAAACCATTTTTAACAACTATCTTGGGATTTGATAACAACTGAGCCTTACCTTCTGTTTCAAGAAGTTTAAGAGATGTTGATAATTGCGTTCTTCTTTCAAAATCCCCTATTGTTATAATACCAGGAATTTTTTTCTCACTAAAATCAATGAACTGGTTCCACCCAAAACCACTTGTTTTTTGTATGGAACCACTTATTTCAACTATATCCGCACTTACAGCAATCATAACATCCTGATTTGCCTGAGAATAAGCATATGATACAAAAAGAGCTAATAAAGATATTAATCTTAACATACTTACTCCTTTTTATTTTATAAGTTTCTTGAAACTTGCAATTTCCATATAATGAACCTCAACATCTCCAAGCGCCCTTACTACAACACTAACTTTGCCTATCTCTTTTGATAGAGCAAGATACTGTGCTTCAAGAGGATTTAAAGCAAGACTAAGAACTCCCTTATCTGAGAATGACTGCATTGCTGCTTCTTGTGCTGATTGCTTTCTTGCAAGATCAGCACTTATTCCCTGTCCTAAGTTTGAGCCAACTCCAAGAACTAAAACATTCTGTAAAATTGTTGCAGTAACCTTTTCTTTTTTATCGCCAACCACAGCATCAAATGTTACAAGGATATCTATTCTATCTCCAGGTTTTATCAGTTTTAATAAATCGCTCTCAACCTCAAGAGTTGCCCCTCTAAAACCAGGTGGAACCTTAACACTTAAACCTGCTTCAGGTGTAAGTGTTAAAAGAGCTGATTGAGTTATCTGATTTCCTTTAGGGATTCTAATCGCAGTAACAAGATTTGTTATAACTTTTATATCACTCGGATTTCTTACTTCATATGCATCCTTTTCTATAAATTTTCTTGGGATCTCGGCAATTTCAACTAAATCTGGTTTTAATATAGTTCTTGCAGGAAGATCATATTTTGCAACAAGAACCTGAGCTGTTTCATATGCCTTTGAAAGTTCCCTTTCTTTACTCGAAAGTATCCACCAGTACAATGAAGCTGCAATTATTGCAAGAAGCAATGGTATTAGTGTTTGTCTTTTTTCCATAATCACTCCTTTTTAAATTATAAAAAAAGAACATTAAATAAATATTAAAAAAATTTAAAAACTCTGGCTTTTATAAAGTGGCTGTTCCACTGGCATTCTAACACTAACAGTAATTTTTCTTATATGATTTGTTTTTGGTGGATCAGCCAAAAAATAATTTACCATTGGAAATATCAATTTAACAGGATAAGTCAAAGTAATTACTATATCAAAGTTTTGTTGTCCCGATTGTAGATCGATAGATGTCATATCATAAATTGGATCTGCAAGAATAACATTACCACACTCACTTCCAAATATCTGACACTTAACACTCTCAAGCTTTGACTTATCTACTGCTGGATATTGTGGATTTTTACCACCTTGAGTTCCTGCAAGAAGAGAGCCAATCCTTGCAATCTCATAAGCAGCATGATTTACAAGTATAACTTTATGTGCTATAAATCCAAATTCCATTATCGTAAAAAGAAGAAGAAAAAATACAGGCAAAACAAGCAACAGTTCCACTGTTACCTGTCCTCTTTTTCTAACAAAGCAAAACATTTTATCTTTTCTTTTCGCTTTTCTCAAAGATTACTTTATTTAAACCAGTTAACTTACTGATTCCCTGCACCAGCTCCAAGGCTTCCTGCAGCACCTGATATCATTCCCTGTATCTGAGCCCACAAACTTGGCATATACTTCTTTATAGCCATACCTGCCATCAGTACTACCCCAACAACCACAGCAAGCATCAAGAGATATTCAACAGTATTTTGACCTTTTCTCATCTTAAGTTTCATTTTTCCCTCCTTCTAAATATAAATTATAGCACACTTATTAAAAAAATCAATAGCTAATTCCTTATAATTTTATTTTATTGTGAATGTCTCCTTATACATATGAAGTATTTTTAATCCGCCTTTTTCAAATTCTTTTGCACATGCCCACTGCATTGCTTTATGCATAACAACAAAAACTATCACCATAACAACGGTAATAAGAATATACTCAACTGTTGTTTGGGCAAATCTTTTTTTCATAATTAAAACTTATATTTAAATGTTAATTGTGTTGTTTTACCAAGTTCACCATATGGAGTTAAAGAATACTCAAGAGAATATGATTTTCCAAGTGCCTCTGCCGAATAAACTCCAATTCCAAATGACCATCCAGATGTCTGTGAAAGCCCTAATTTATCAAGCGTTGAGTCATCATAGTTTTTACCATAACTTCCGGTATCATTATATCCAAATCTTAAAACAAATCTTCCATACTGAAGAAGTTCTTCAGGAAGAGAAAACTCACATCCAAAACCAGTTTTTCTTTCAGAATCAGAATATTTTTTTTGATCCACAGTTACAAGAAGGTATCTGCTTAAAACCAAACTTCCACCATACCTTGTTATCTGAACAACTTTCTTCTCATCACCTGAGATATTTTGTTTAGAAAAACCAAGATAAATTCTTCTTGAAAGTTTCAAAATTGCACCACCATCCCAAACAAATTTTTCTTCTTTTGTTAAATATCTATTCTCATAAACATATTTTCCACTAAATCCAAGAGCAAATCTTTCCATAAAAAATGATTTTGCAAAAACTAAACTTCCAATCATATTTTTAAACTTAACATTATCAGAATTTATTGTAATACCATCAGCATCCCTTACATCAAAATTATCTGCTGAATAATATCCAAGTGAAAGCCCCCAAACATTTGTACCATGTGGTTCAACATAGGAAATATATTTTCCATTATAATCCTCAAACCATCCAAGAATAGAAAAAGAAACCTCTCTCATCTGTGAAAAAGCAATACCTGCTGGATTTATTGAAAAAGAATCCACACCATCTATAAGACTAACTCCATTTCCACCAAGCCCTGAGAGTCTTGCAGAACCTGATGGAAGTTTAAGAAAAGTAAAACCAGATGTTCCAAAATTATCCTTCGCACTTAAACTCGCTACAAAGGCAAGCAAAATTAAAAATCTCTTCATAAACACCTCTCTTTATGGAATTATAATCTTTTTTCTAAACTGGCAGAGTTCTTTTGTCCCTTGTCTTGAAGTAAACTTAAATGTTACAAAATAAAGTCCTGGTGCAAGTTTTTCTCCTTTAAGATTTGTTTTTGCCCAGTTCAATGCACTATCAACCTGACACATATTTCCACCTTTAAAATTATTTGAACCACTTAAACACATACCTTCTTGTAAAACGCCTATTCCATCGGGCCACTTATTTCTACTTGTATAAGAATAAACCTTTTCACCATTTAAGTTATATACATTTATATCTATATCGCCGATCATTGGGACAGCAACTCTAAAATTACCTACATTAGAATTAAACGGATTGGGCGCAAAATATGAGTTCTCCTCAAAGAATTTACAAATATCACTTACATACATCTGCATCGCAGGAAGATCTGCAATTATTATATCATCAGCAAGTCCATTACATGTTCCACCAATACATTCTCCTGTAATACTATCTATCTCATTTGAGTTTGTTGAAGCAAATATTCTAAAAGTATAATTTTCACTTGGAACCAATGCACCTGTCAAATCCCTTCCATCCCAATATTCAGTAATTAATGTTCTTGCAGGTCTTACTCCAACTATTTTATAAATTAAACAATCTTTTTCATTTGGATTTGCACAATTTTCTGGTTTTCCATCTTGATTAAATATTGTCCCAGGTTTATATATCTTTATAGAAACCTTCATAGGCTCGGATAGCTGATAACTTATCTGGGCAGGAGATTCCGGTGTTAATGGAGACACAGCAAGGTCATATATTCGTAGTGGATAGTTATCTATGGTCATTGTAACTGTTGTAACATAAACATTATTTGGGTTGGCAAAAACATCTCTTGCTATAACATTAACATTATAGGAGCCTATCATCCACTCACCATTTTTACAAGCATTTGATGGACGTGGTTTATAACATTTTCCATCCCAGAAATCCTTATAATTTACAAATGGATCTCTTATCTCACCATCAACAATCCTTGCATATACTATTGAATTGTTATAAACATTGGTTATTACCACTGTAACCGATGATTGTCTTGTAAGTGAGTACTCTATAAGATATGGTGGAAGTTTTATAACCTCACTTGAGATCTTCATATCAGCTATTGTTGGTGTTACATTGAAATTCATTATCTGTATAGGTCCTCTTGAAACTTCTATATAACCATAAACTATATCTGTTGCATACATTTTTGGTGTTCCACTTGAATAAGAAACTATAGTAAAAGGATATCTTCCATCCTCAACAAGATAACCATTCTTATCCCTTCCATCCCAGTATTCGGTAATCTTATATCTACCAGGTCTCATAGCTGATATAGAATAAACAATATTATCAGAATTTGTATATGTCGCTCCTGTCCATGGCCAAGTAGAGGGATTTATTTGAATATTAGGTTTATAAATTTTTATCTCAGTCCACATACTCTGGCTTAGTGTATAACTTATAGCTGCCTGAGTTGAAAGTCCTATTATATGTGTTGGTGAGACATCTACAATTCTAAACAAATTCACATCTATAGATGCATCATGTGTAAATATATTGTTCGGCATACATACATAAGGATCTATAACATTTAAAACCGCTCTATATGTTCCACTTGAAACCCAGTTTCCACTGTTATTTTTCCCATCCCATATCTCAAGATTGGTAAGTCCACTGGATCTTGATGCGGTTGAGACAATGGTTCTTACTAAGCGATTTTGCATATCTCTTATTTCAAGGTTAATAGAAACAGGTCTTTGTAGTTGATACCTAAAATAAAATGGATCTAAACCGGCTGCAGGTGGAGTTGAACCAACAATCGTTGATGATGGATTTAGAAAAGCAAGAGGATTTCCTTTTGCAATTGAAACCGTTCCAACACCAAGTTTGCGTGTCCATATATTACCACCTCTTCCTCTTGTTACTGCACTTAAAGCAAAAACATACTGTCCATCGCATAGATAATTTCCATTATTATCTTTACCATCCCAGTACATACTTACTGTCTGTCTTCTCGGTTTAGTTTCAACATAAGTTCTTAAGGGAGTGGCTGAAGTACAGAAAGTAGATCTATTTCCGCAGTTTACACCGCCATTATTGAATTGTGTCCCAGGTGGATATATATCAAGATAGACTGTTGCATCTTCTGTAAGTATATAACTTATTATCGCAACATCAGTTGCAAGTGGCCCAAGGTCCTTTATAGATATATCTGTTATCTGAAGAGGATCTATGCTTATGTTATCACTATACTCAACAGCATTGTCCCATCCCCGGTCATCACGAGCACTAGCATTTATTCTATACCGATAATTCCCAGCAGGAACCAATTGCCCATTATTATCTCTTCCATCCCAGAAATCACCATTTGTAAGTGTTCCGTCAGGAATTCCTTCACCAAATCTTGGAGCAGAATCGATTATTCTCCTTATCTCAGCGCCGGTAGAGTCTTCAATTGTTATTGTCACGTTAGCATCTTTTGAAAGACGATATAAAATATTATATGGCTGTGCACCAACACCAGTTATTTTTCCAACAACTGTTGGCGTCGCTTTTACAACGTGAATATTTACTACATCAACAGTTATTGGATTCTGATTCTGACCAGGAAAAGCGGATGTTTGCTGAATATTTATATTACCTGCTGTTTGAGAAACTTGATTGGTCCTAACAGTTGCTCTAAAACCATACTGACCATTTGTTTTCTTCCAAAATCCCTCAACATTGTAACTTCCATCCCATGCTGTACAAAAGGGTCCCTGGGTTTGAGGAATAGGTATTGCAAGACTAAAACTTGCCACATTATATAAAGAAATAGTTCTAATAGGTGGTGTAGATGATGGATCAAGTGGATTTGCACCTGCTTTAAACTTAAATATCTCAAATGTTAAATCATCCACACCCATACTTGCATTTGCTGTTGTCTGAACAACAGCAGTAATCCAGGCACAAAGCCTTACGCAACTACCAGGATAGCCACTAGTAGGACGATCAAACTCTATTCTTGCACCAATAGAGTCACTAACTAAAGACCTGTCGGTGGTATTGGTATGTTCAGTACAATACTCATTGGAACCTTCTATAACTCTAATTTCTGATACATAAAGCTGCTGTGATTTTAAAAAATCTACAAATATGAAAAACAAAAACATACTGATTATCCACTTTTTCATAGCATCTCCTTATTTTTAATTTTTAAAATTTCAAATTTCTTTACACCCATCTCATCTTTTAAAACATATAAGTCATCATTATACAAATTACAATATACAAAATTTTTAATATTTTGAGATGAAATTTTTTCAAATTTATCAGCGGTGTATTTAAACCTGTATAACTTATTTGAAGAAAGAACAAAAAGTGTATTGGAATACCAAAAAATATTATCAACACTTTTAATACCATCAAGACCATAAGTTGAAATACCATTTACTTCACCGTTTATATCATAGCGATATAAAAGCCCTGTTATTGCATCAAATGACCAAAGATAAACCCCATCATAAGCAATTCCCTGTGGAGCAATTGTTGCTGTTTTAAATGACCTTAAAATCTTTCCTGTATCAGGATCTATTTCCAAAAATTTAAGAGAAGATATATCAAGAGCCCATATATTATACCCACCCTTAGAAAGTGAAACTATTTTTAACTTTGTTCCATTAAAGTTATTTATTTTTGTAATTGTCTTTAATTCTTTATCCTTAAAAACAAGGCCATCCGTAAAATGTGAAAATATATACCAATCACCTCTTTTAACAAAAGATGTATAGTTTATATCCTCAAGCGTATATGATGATATCTTTGAAAATCTAAGTCTATGTTTATAATCATATGCAAGATAAAATATTGTACTTAAAACAAAAAAAGATGCTAAAGCAAATCCAAAAATCTTTTTAAAAGTTGAACTAATCTTTTTTTGTATTGTCTCACTAGAAGTTACAACTGTTGGAAGAACAATATTCTTATTTGCATATAGTTTCATAAGCTCACTTACTTTATATGACCATTTTGATGCATCCTCAAGGACCTTATAAAGTGCCTTTGCATTCTCAACACCTTTTTCCTCCTCTTCTTTCATTTTCTTTAACCATGCTTCTCTCTCCTGCCTTAATCTCTCCTCCCACACAGCAAACTCCATTCTATGGCTTTCCCATAAACTTTTTTCCCTCTCCCACATCTCTTTCCATTGAGTTCTTTCATTATCCCAAGCAAGTCGTGTATTTTCAAGTTGTTTTTTTAATTCTTCATTTTCTTTTGAAAGTGATGTAATTTTTTTATTCAACTCGGCAGTTTTATTTCTTTCTTGAAGAAGATTTGAAAAACTCTCCTCAACTGCTTTTTTTGATTCCACAAGTTGATTTTCAAGCATCTTTAATTTATCTTGAAGTGTAGTTTTTTCTTTTTCAAGCTCAACAGCCTTTTTTCTCAATTCTTCTTTTTCTTTTTTAATTGACTCAAGTTCTTTTGAAAGATTATAAAGATCAGATTTTGTTTTTTCAAATATACTTTTTAAAAGAGAAATTTCTTTTTGATGTTTTTCCTTTTGCTTTAAAAATATATTTTTTGATTCCTCCATTTTTAAAATAAGCTCTTTATTTTGATTTATCAGATTTTCTTCCATCTCTGAGTGCATCTTTTTTAAATTTTCAATAGTTTTATTAAGTGATTCTATTTGTGATTTTAGATCAGAAATAAGTTCATCTTTTTTTCTTATCTCATCTTCATATTCCAAAATCTTTGTCTTAAGTTTATTTTTTAAATACTCAATTAATTCAAATGTTGGAGATGAACTTTCTATATTAAAACCATCCATACTCATAAAACAATTCTACATTCCCATCTTTTCATAAAGATTTAATTAATATTAAATTTTTGTTTCATCGCTTCATTAACCTTTGAAGTTCAATTGTTGCAGGTGATATATCTACATTTTTATCCTGATACTCAACAATTATCCTTCTAAGATACTGAATAAGAACATCCTTTGATGTGTTAGACGATTTAATCTTAAGATATTTTTCAAAATCTCTTCTAAATTCATCTTCTATCATTTTTCTTTTCTGCTCCTCACGCTGTTTTTCAATTTCTCTAAGCGATTTTTCGTTTTTTTTCTGTTGCTCTATAATACTTTCAAGCTTTTCCCTTATCTTTTCTTTTTCTGAAATTAATGTTTCTTTTTCTTTTTTCTCAAGGTTAATCTTTTCATCAAGTTTTTTTAATTGGTATGAAAGTTCATCTATTTGTGATTGCATAGAGGATATTTCTTTTTTTAGTTTTTCTTCTCTCTTTGCAGCATTTAATAATTCCTCCATAAGATCCTTTCTGTATTTGACCTCTCTCTTTATTATCTTTTCATAATCACTCTCAACATCCCTTCTTCCAAAATAAATTGTAAGACCAATAGAATTTGAAAATGTATGAGGACTACTTAAAGAAAAACCAAAAGAATATGAAATTTCCCAAAGATCCTTGTTATAAAATACTCCAAAATTAACCCCGCTTCTGTTTTTACCACTGAAAATAGAATTTGCAATTCTAAAATAACCATATCTGTATGTTCTAAACAACTGAGAGAATGCAAGTGAGAAATTGTATGAAGAATAATCGGAATTTTTTACAGAAAAACCAAAACCAAGAGATGTCTCATCCATAATTCGGCTAAAAGAGAATTTTGTAGTTCTATCAAAACCATAAAACGAAGATCCTCCTTTTAAATTTAAAAATGAAAGAGCAAATATATAATCCTTTCTTCTTGCAAGAATTCCAAGATCAAGATCAGTAGTTGGCAGACCAAAGATTTTATTATCTGAAGAACTAACCCTTTTTAAATTAATCCCCATATCAAGATAATCATTATCTTCATTTATAAGGTAATAACTACCAATTCCAAAACAAAAACTATTAAAATTATTTTTTCCAATTTCATTTCTCTCATATGAAACATTATAAGTTACATTTTTTGAATAAAGAATTGAAGGAATATAAAAATCATATCTTTTTATATTGTTTTGAAAACTACCAAACTGATTGTATTTCAAAGATGAATAAGAAGACGAAACTGTAAGATTTCTAATATTTCCATATGTTGCCGGGTTTGACCTTACAGGAAAATCAAGAAGTGTATTTGAGTATGCAAGTGAATAAGGATCATAAAAACTATCATCAAAAATTCCAAAAAGATTAAATGAAAATACTAAAACACATAAAAGCATCTTAAAAATATTCTACACAAATCTGATTTTCAAATTTGTTTATTTTTTGTTAAAAATGAACCTAAAATTATTGTTTTAAGGATTTGTTTTATTTACAAGGTCCCAACTATCCCAGTGAAGATTTCTTGCTATATTTGATATATATCTTGCATAGCGAGATATATCATAAGCATTCCATTGGGCATCATAACCGATAAGCTTTGGATCTATACCTCTTACAGTATACTCAAGATCCCTTGCAGCATTTTCAACATAAAAACCGAAGTTATTCTCAATATCGCTTGCATACCACTCTATATTCCTTGCAATACTATTAAGTTCCTTATCCTTCTCAGCAATATTTATAAGATCCCTTACCTCGTCATTAATTCTTCTAATATCATTGTAGTATTGACTCATTTTGTAAGCCATATTCCTAAGGTCATTACTAAACCATGGGTTATTCTGACCGCTTGCTATATTTTTTGCATCTCTTTCAAGTTTCTGAATATCGTTTCTCAACCAGATTGTATCGGATCTGAACCTCCATATTTCATCTTTCACCTGGTTAAATTTGTATTTTAAATCCTGGCTCACCTCTTTGCCAACAACCTTCTTTTTAACAATAACCGGCTTTACTTTTGGAACTATTTTCTCAGTATCAATACTAAAAGTAATACCATTGTTTTTAATACTTTCTATTGAACTGCCCCATAAGGACAACATCATACCCATTACAAGAGTAACACTACCAATTAAATTAAGTTTTTTCATATCCACCTCCTTTTAATATTTTAACATAGATATTTCCCAAATCCAAGAGAAAAAAGGGCTACCTTAATTAGGACCCCCTTACATAGGACTTTTGGACCTTATTTTGGTATAATTTTAAAAAGGAGTAAAAACCGATGGAGGATTTGGAAGTAGTCTACACTGTAACTCAACTCAATCTTGAGATTAAAAATATTTTAAGGAGCTCTTTCCCAAATATTAAGGTGATTGGAGAAGTTTCTGGATTTAAAAGGTCATCACTTGATCATATATACTTTGACCTCAAAGATGAAAATTCAATAATAGGTTGTGTTCTTTTTAAATGGGATCAGAAAAGAATAAACTTTGAAATTAAAGATGGGATACTTGTAAAGGTTGTTGCAGAACTGACAACATATGATAAACAGAGTAAATACCAACTTGTAATAAAAAATATACTTCCATTAAAAGAAGGAGACTTATGGCAAAAATTTGAGGAATTGAAAAAGAAACTTCAAGCCGAAGGACTTTTTGACCCACAAAGAAAACGCCCAATTCCAAAATATCCATCATATGTTGGTGTAGTAACATCACTTTATGGAGCAGCAGTTCATGATATAGTATCAATAATTAAAAGAAGAGCACCTCATATAAACATAATAATTTATCCAGTTAAAGTTCAAGGAGAAGATGCAAAATATGAAATTGCAAATGCAATAAAGGAGATAAACGAAAATCTTTCATTTATAGATGTACTTCTTGTTGGAAGAGGTGGAGGTTCACTTGAAGATCTTTGGGCATTTAATGAAGAAATAGTTGCAAGAGCAATTGCATCATCAAAAATACCAACAATTTCTTGTGTTGGTCATGAAACCGATTTTACAATAGCAGATTTTGTTGCGGACCTAAGAGCAGCAACCCCTTCAGCAGCAGCAGAAACAGTTTCAAATGAATATTATAATCTTATAGAAACAATCAAAACACTTGAAAAAAGGCTTATTCTTGGACTTAAACTTACCTATCAAAGGATATACCAAAAGTTTAGTATTTTTGTAAACTCATACTTTTATAGAAAACCTTTTATACTTATAGAAGATAAAATCCTTAGTTTTGATGAAAGCTTTACAAAAATGAACGAACTTATTGAAAAAAAACTAAAAGATACTATAAATTTGTTTGAAAACCTAAATTCAAGATTAAAAAACTTAAATCCTTTTCTCCCAACAAAAAAAGGATATGCCATACTTTCTAAAAAAGATAAAATAATAAAATCAGTAAATGATGTTGAAGAAGGGGATGAAGTTGATATAAAACTTTCTGATGGAATTATTGAAACAATTGTTAAAAATAAGGAGATTCTATGAAAAATAACAAAAAAACATTTGAAGAAAAACTAAAAAGATTACAAGAAATAGTTAGGATCCTTGAAAATGAAAATACTCCTTTGGAAGAGTCAATAAAACTTTTTGAAGAAGGAGTCGAGATATCAAAGGAATTAAATGAAAAACTAATAGAAGTTAAAGGGAAAATAGAAGTGATAAAAAAAGATGCAGAAAATAAAATAAAACTGGAAGAATTAAAGGATATATAAACTGAAACATTTATTTAACAATTTTAAAACAAATATTAAAACTAAGTTTGATATAAAATAAAAACGGAGGAATTAATGAATTTTGATGATTTTGAAAAAAAAACAAAACTTGACCCATCAACTATAAATGATCTAGAAACTGCAAAACTTGCATTAAGATGGGCTATCGAAAAACTTTATACCCTCCGTGATGAACTTGAAGAAATCAAAAAAGAAAAGCAAGATCTGCACTCAAAAAATAGAGAACTTACTTTAAAATTAGAACAAAACGAAGCACTTCTATCTAAATGGCAAGAAACAGTAAAAAAATGGGAAAGCATTGTTAAATCTCAAACTGATCTTGAAAGAGAACTTAAAGAAAAGATAAGGGATGAGATAATAAAAGAAGAAAGAAAAAATTTTGAAGAAACAAAACAAAAACTTCTTGAGGAAATAAATTATCTCAAAAATGAGATTGAGCAAAAAAATAAATATATATATTCACTTAAAATGACGTTTAGTGAAGAGTTAAAAAAATTTGCACAAGAAAAAGATAACGAGGTAAATGCTATTATAGAAAATTACAAAAAGCAATATGAAGAACTTGGGAAAAATTTAAAAGAAAGATATCTGAAACTTGAAAAGGAACTTATTGAAAAATATAGAATTGAATCAGAAAATCTTGAAAAAAATTTTTCAGAAAGATTTAAAATAGAATATCAAGAAATATTAAATCTCTATAAATCAAAAGAACTTGAATTTGAAAAAAGAAAGGAAGAGGTTGATAAACTGATGAAAGAAAAGATAAACGAAATTAAAAAAGAACTTGAAGAACAATATAAGCAAAAAGAAGAAAATCTAAAAAATGAAGTTTTACAAGAAAAAAAGATATTCCAAGAAAAATTAATGGAGGAGGAAGAAAAACTTCGGCTTCTATATTTATCAAATGTAGAACTTGCAACAAAATCCTTAAGAGAAGAAAAAGAAAAAATTTTAAAAAACGCTGAGGAAGAAAAAAACAGAATCTTAATTCAAAAAGAAAATGAAATTCAAAAAATAAGAGAAGAATATATAAACAAATTAAATGATGAAATTGAAAAAATAAATTTAATAATAACTCAAAAAGAACAAGAATATCTTCAAAGAGAGTTGGAACTTGAAAATAAATTTATTGAATATGCAAAAAAGCATGATGAAGAATCTCTAAATAAACTTTCACAAATAGTTGAAACGATAAAAGAAAATTACTCAAAACTTCAAGAGAAATATTCTAAGGAACTTCAATTAAAAATTGAAGAAATAAATCAGAAATGGATAAAAGAATTAGTTGAAAAAGAGAAGAAACTTGAAGAGGACTATTTACAAAAACTAACTGATTCAAAAAAAGAAATAGAAAAAGAATATTATGAAAAATACTTGAATCTAATTGAAAAGCATAAAGAAGAAAAACAAAAATGGTACTCTGAAAAACTCATCCAGTTAAATCTTGAAAGGGAAAATATGATTTCTGAAATTGAGCAAAATTACAGAATCCTTGAAGAAGAACTTAAAAAAAGATATGAAGAGAAAGAAAAAGAACTTACTCAAAAAATTAAAAAACAAGAAATTGAAATTGAAGAAGAAAAGAAAAAGATTGAAATCGAGATATCAAATGAGGTTGAAAAAAGAGTAAAAGATTATGAAGCATTACTTAGAAAAAAATATGATGAACTTAAAGAAAACCTTATAACTACTTTTAGAGAAAAAGAAGAAAAAATAAAAAATGAAATAGAAGAAGAATATAGAAAAAAATATGAAAATCTAATCTCAGAAAAAAACAATGAAATCGAAAAAAGATTTGAAGAGAAAATGATTGAAGAAAGAAACAAGATAAAAATTGAAACTAACAAAGAAATCGAACTATTAAAAAATGAACTTGAAATAAAGATAAAAGAAATTGATAATGAGAGAAAAAGATACCATGAAAAAATTGTTGAGATTCAAAAAGAATATGAAAGAAGACTTGAAGAAGAAAAGAAAAAGATTGCTGAACTTTATAGAACAAAAGAACTCCACATAGAAAACTCGCTAAAAAATATAGATGAAATGAGAAAACAACTTGAAAATGATTATCAGAATAAACTTGCTGAACTTGAGAAAGACCATATTATACGAATAAACGAAATAAACCAGAAACTGATTGAAGAAAAACAAAAACTTATAAAAGAAAACGAAGCAAAAATAAGAGAAATTGAAGAAAACTACAATATCAAAATTAGAGAACTTGAGGAAGAATATAGTCGGAAAATAAAAGCAAAGGAAGAAGAATTAACTAAATTTTACAAAGAAAGAAAACTTGAACTTGAAAATGATTTTGAAGAGAAATTAAAAAATCTCGAAAAAGAGAATATCAAAATAAAACAAGATTATGAAGAAAAATTAAAAAAAGAGTATCATTCAAAGATAAATGAACTTGAACTTAATTATTCCAAAAAAATGGAAAAACTTGAAAAAACATATACAGAGATGAAAGAAAAACTACTCTCTGATTTGGAAAGAGAAAAAACTGAATGGGAAAAGAAAAAGATTGAAACACTTCTTAAAGAAAGAGCAATTCTTCAAGCAGAATTTGAAAAAAGAGAAAAAGAACTTGAAGAAAAGATTAAAGAAGAAATGCTTACGCTTGAGATAATGAGAAAACAAATGGAAGCAGAATATCAAAACAAAATGTTTGAACTTGAAAGAGAATTCTTTTCAAGGATTGAAAAATGGCAAGCAGATTTTAATGCAAAAAGAAAAGAAATTGAAGAAAAACTTAAAGCAAAATATGACGAACTTGAAAGAGAAAGAAATATGATGCTACTTGAGATTGCAAGAAAAGAAGAAGAGATGAAAAAAAAGAACTGATATGGAAAATGAAATCTTTAAAGAAAACTTTGAAGAGTTAAACCAATCAAAAATAATAATGGACCTTGCAAAAGAGGTTGAAGAAAAAAATAGAGAAATTAATGCTTTAAAACAAAAATACAATGAGGAGATTGAAAAATTAAAAAGACTAAAAGAAATTGAGATTGAAACAATAATAAAATCAAAGGACAGTGAAATAGCAAGAAGAGAAAAAGAATTTATGGAACTTCTAAATGACACCCAACAACGACTATATGAAAGATATCAATTAGAATTAAAACAACTTAACCAAAAAATGGAAACAGAAATAGATGAAATAAAAAAAGATTTTGAAAAAAAGAAAGAAGAACTTGAAAAGGATTTTAATAAAAGAAAAAAAGAACTCGAAGAAAATCATATAAAATTTCTGGAAGAACTTCAAATAAAAAATGCTGAAGAGATTAAAAAGGAAAAAGAAATATTAAACATTGAACTTAAAATTACAAGAGAAAAAATTGAGAATCAATATAGAGAAAATTTAGAAAATCTACAAAGAATATACCTTCAAAAACTTGAAATGTTAAAAAAATCACTTCAGGAAAGATTTGAAATTGAAAAAAAAGAAATAATTGAAAAAAAGGAAAGTGAGAAAGATGAAGAAATATTTATTATAAAATCACGCATAATTGAAGAAAAAGAAGATGAAAAAAATAAGATATTTGCTGAAATAAACAAAGCAAAAGAAAATGAAATCTCACTAATTAAAAAAAGCTATGAAGAAAATTTAAAGATTATAAAAAAAGAATATGAAGAGGAAATCTCAGAACTTAAAAATATTATTGAAATAAAGGAAAGCGAAATTTTAAGGATAATAAATGAACATAAAAAAGAAATAGCATCAATGAAAAATGATTTTGAGAAGGAGTTTAAAAAACTTGAAGAAGAAAATAAAAAAAGAACTGAGATGCTTGAAATAGAGTATGAGGAAAGAATAAAAGAAATAAAAAATTACTACGAAGAAAAAGAAAAAAAATTAAATATTGAAAAACAACTTATTGAAAAAAAGAAAAATGAATTAATTGAAAAAGAAGAAGACATCGAAATAGAAAAAGAAAAAATAAAAGAAGAACTTATAACAAGAGAACAAGAAGTAAAAAAATACTATAGCGAAATTTTAGAGAAAGAGATAAAAAGAAAAGAAGAAAGCATATCAACAAAATTAGATTTCCTTAAAAAAATAATTCAAAATAAAGATGCAGAAATAGAAAAATTAAATCTTGAGTTAAAGAATTTTTATGAAAAAATACTTTCAATAGAAAATGAAAAAAATAGAATCATAAAAGATTTTGAAAAAGAAATTTTAGATAACAAGCTCTCTTTTGAAAATGAAAAACTAATTCTTGAAACACAAATTAGAAAAGATTTAGCAAATAAGTTTTCTGAGGAACTTAAAAAAATTAATATCCAAGTTGAAGAAAAAATAAACTCAATACTTAAGATTATCGAAAGTTTTACTATTGAATTAAACAACAATATAAATGAAAATTTTACCTTAATAAACACATTTATAAGCAAAACAAATATCTCATTTGAAGAAATCTTTAAAAACATTAATGAAAGAAATAAAATTCTTGGACAAGAAATAAACAAAATTCAAATAGAAAGATTTGAGCAGTTAAAAAATATTTTAAAAGAGGAGATAAATATAGTAAAAGAAGCAGAACTAAATGAAATAGAAAACATTAAAAAGGCATCTGAGGAAAATAAAGAAAACATAAAAAGGATAATATCAGAGTTTTCTACAAGGATTCTTGAAAAAGAAAAGAAACTAAATGAACTTACAAACGAGAATATGAAACTCAAATATGATATAACAGAAAAAGAGCATTTTATTGAATCGCTTAAAAGTGAAATTGAAGGGCACAAACAAAAAATATTAAGCATAACTGATATAATATCTGAAATAAGAAAAAGATCTGAAGAAAGATTTAATAAATCTCAAAAAGAATATGCCGAAATTATAAAAAAATTATTTAGTGAAAAAGAAAAAAGTTTACCTGATGAATTTTTAAATACAATAAAAGACATCAAATCAAAAATAGAAGAGGATTTCAATAAAAAAATTGATGAGATAAAACTTATATATGAAGAAAGAGAAAAAGAGATAATTAACTCACTTTCAAATATTCATAAAATTAAAGAGGAAGAACTTATAAACAATTATAATCTACTTAACTCAAAGTACCAAGAACTTTTACAAAAAACAAGAGATGAAGAAGAAACAAAAAAACAGATAATAAATGAAATTGAAAATCTTCAAAAAAAATTAAGAGAAAAAACATCTGAATTAAATAATAGAATTATAACTTACGATAATGAGATTAAAAAAATAGAAAAAAAATATCAGGATGAGTATCAAAAAAGAGCTGAAGAACTTGAATATACTTACAGATTAAAAATGGAAACACTTAATAGAAAAGAAGAGGAACTCAAAAACTTAATAGAGAAAGAAAAAGAACTTCTTGAAAAATATAAACAAAGAGAAAAAGAATTGCAAGAAAAATATGTTATAAGGCAGCAAGAACTTGAAAGAGAATACGAAATTCTAAAACAAAAACTTCAAGATAATAAGAATTAAATATAGTGGGGACTTGAGAATAAGGGATTGGAGTTGGGGGCTGGTATTAAAGTTATTGCAAATCATAATCCAATTATTAGTAGTTAAAAATATACTTTGCATATTACTTAAAAAATTTGTAAGTTTATGACATCTCAAATTAGACAAAAGTTTTGCCCCTTAACTAAATATTGAATACTCAATTATTCAAAATCTAAAATCCCCCTTGAATTTCCCCCCGACGTAACGTCGGGGCTTAGAAAAGCATGTGGGCGGTAGAGGATTTGAACCTCTGACCTTTCGCGTGTGAGGCGAACGCTCTAAACCGCTGAGCTAACCGCCCATAATAGAGTGAGAAGTAAAAAAGTGAGAAGGGAACTTATTTATTATATTCTACAAAAAAATAAGGGCAGCATTTAATGCTGCCCTTATCATCTATCTTGTTTAATTATACTATATTAAAACAACCACTCGTGCCACTCTGAAGAACCTTCATTACCAAGGTCATATGACTTAGAAGAGGTATTCTTTCCTATATACCAACTAAGAAACTCATCCCAGTTTGAGTATTTTGCCCACTGAAGATCAGTATAACCACTTGCTATGGAATAAGAAGGTATGTATATTGCAATACCATATGAATTTGAGTAATCACTTGAACCCCACCAACTATAACCACCGTTTGTTGTCTTGTTATACGCAACAAACTTATTTTTTATAAAGTCCATAAGTGTTTGTGCTTTTGATTTAACATCACTACTTGTTGTATATGACTGAACAAGTTTTGCAAAATGATACAGATCCTTATTTTCTTCTATAGCAAATGACTGAACACTAGCAAGAGCTTTTTGAACTGCTGATTTATCACCTGCCTGTGAAATAGAGTATGCAAAGTTATTTACAGCATCAAGAAATCCTGCAAACTGCTCTGCCCTTATAACTGATTTGGTTGTTCCATTACCTGTCTGGGAATAATGTGAATAATAGGCATCAACTATTGATTTTGCAAGTTCCAGCGGTCCCATTGTAGGATTTTCAGCAAGTTTTGAAAGGAAAATATCATAACTATCACCATCACCTGGTTCTGTTTCTTCCGATGCTACTATATAAGTAACATAATTTCTAATCTCATATCCAACCTCAACCATCTGCATAAGACAGGCATCAAAATCAATAACATCAACTTTTCCAATCTCTTTCATTGCAAGACCAAGTTGAGGCGTATTAATATGATTCCCACTTGCCTCATCATAAGAAATACCTTTTGTAATCTTTTCTTTCATTCCTTTTTCCCAACCGCTTCCATGGTTCCATATAACAAGAAGGTATTTCTTAGCAGGATAATTCTGCTTTGCCCATTTAGCAAAATTTATGAGTTCCTTATAATTACCCATATCAACTTCACCAAGGTCAGCAATTAACTGCGAATTAATTTTTGTTTTATCATTATCCTTTGTAACATAATATCTTCTAACACCAGTCCAATCACCATTTGAGCTATCATATCCCTTTATTCTTCCAAACTCAACAACTATGTTGAAATAATCATTTGATCCAACTGTCTCCATCTCATTCATATCTGCAATGCCAAAACGCTCAAGGTCGTTTTTAGCGTTAAGATAGACCATTATTGTCCATTCTTTTTGTGTTTTTGGTTTTGTTGATTTTACAGCCTGCGGAAGAGGAACCTCTCTTTGCTTTACCTCATCCGGTTTAATAATATTAGCGTTTCCATTGAAGTTAACCTCTGCAGAAACATTCATTTGCAAAAGAACTCCTACTACCAATGTTTTTACCATTTTGCCTCCTTTTTGTTTATATTTTAAAAAAAATAAAAAAGATTTCAAGGAAAAAAGGGAAAAATTTAGATAGGACTTAAGACCTAATAACTTGCAAGTTGCCCACAAGCCCCATTTATATACCCCCCATAACTTTTTCTTATTGTACAACTTATCCCCTCTTCTACTAATGTATTACAAAATTCTTTTATTCTTTGAGAAGATGATGGTTGAAATTTCGAAGATGTTGGATTATATGGTATAAGGTTTACTGTAAAATATTTTCTTTTAGAAATTCCATCTATAAATTTTATTATATTGTAGATATCTTTTATTCTGTCATTCACTTCTTTTATCATAACATACTCAATAAATAATTTACGATTTGTAATTAAAAGATAATCTGAAAGTGCTTTTTGCAAATCAACAAGAGGATATTTAGAAGCGAAAGGGATAAGTTCATCTCTTCTTTTTTGATCTGCAGAATGAAGTGAAATAGCAAGATTTATCTGAGGCATATCCTTTGCAAAATCCCTTATTCTTGGGATATAACCAAATGTTGAAACAGATATATTTCTTTTTCCAATCTCAAAATATTGGTTTATTATATTTATACTTTTCTTTAAGTTTTCATAGTTATAAAACGGTTCACCTATTCCCATATAAACAACTCTTTTTATGCTACCAAGATTTCTCTTTGTCAAATAATTTTTGGAATAAAGAAACTGATCGATTATTTCATCATAATTTAAATTTCTTTTAAGTCCTTTTCTTCCAGAAGCACAAAATTTACAACCTACTGGACATCCAACCTGGGTAGAAAGGCATATAACCCATTCACCTTTTTCTTTTTCAAAAACCATTGTCTCTATTTTATTTTTATCATAAAGTTCAAAAAGAAATTTAAAAGATCTATCAATTTTAGATTCAATAGCGGCAAGGCATTTTATAGAGTAAAAATCAAATTTTTCTTCAAGCTCTTTTCTAAGTTCTTCAGGTAAAGAAGTAATATCTTTAAATGATTCACACCTTCCTGAAAAAGAATTATCAACTATTTGTTTATATCTAAAATCAGGAAGTCCTTTAAGTTTTATGTGTTCTTTAATCTTAATTATATCCATAAATTTATTATATCAAAAATCGTAAAAATTTGTAAAAATCCAATAAAAATTTTTGGTAATTGCTTATTTAATTCCACCTATGCTATATAATAAATATAGTATAGGAGGTAATAAAAAATGAACTTAGTAGAACT
>Ga0308396_1000337_pt1 | contig 33062 bp, 34 predicted proteins | sample Hotspr2SamplePe2_FD_202359 | JGI IMG/M metagenome (GOLD analysis project Ga0308396, IMG submission 202359) | Hot spring phototrophic mat microbial communities from Mushroom Spring, Yellowstone National Park, Wyoming, United States - 20050930_Pe2 ... | reverse complement strand
TGGTCTTGGGCTTGAAGCCGTTGGCGTAGTCACGGCGAGTGGCTGTGCGCTCGTAGGGCGCGGCGCCGAGAAACTCGGAACGTTCGATCTTGGCAGCCTCGTTGACGAGGATACGCAGGGCTTCGCCTGCGCCATCCAGTCCATGCTCAAGCAAGACGGCATAAGCCGTTTCTAGGGGGTTGGTTTCGACACGCATCGCCATGATGGGCATTCTCCTTTCTCAATGTCATGGCATCATGCCACCGCCGCGCCGCTTCCTGCCAGCGGCCAAAACGGAATTTACAGAAAGAACGATACACAACTGGGAGATCGCGGCACGGATACCCGCACTGCTCAATTTTGCCGGACTCACGGCCAAAGCCGACGCCACCGTTGCCACCCTCTCTGGCGGAATGAAGCGGCGCTTGACCCTTGCCCGGGCGTTGGTGAACGACCCCGAATTGATCATTCTCGACGAACCGACCACTGGTCTCGACCCGCAAGCGCGCCATCTGGTCTGGCAAGGGTTGCGACAGTTGGTTAAGCAAGGAAAGACGCTGCTCCTGACCACCCACTTCATGGACGAAGCCGAAAGGCTGTGCGACCGGCTCAGCATCATCGACCACGGCGAAATCATCGCCGAAGGGGCGCCGCGGGCACTACTTGCCGACCAGATCGAACCCCACGTGGTCGAAATCTATGGTGAAGCGCTGCCGCGCTGGCGGGCGCACGTTGAATCCCTGGCGCTACGGGTCGAGACAAGCGGTGAGACCCTCTTTTGCTATACCGACGACCCGGCGCCTCTTCTTGCACGTCTTGCGGCAGTGCAACACGAGGGGCTCAACTACCTGCACCGTCCATCCAACCTGGAGGACCTCTTCCTAAAGCTCACCGGACGTGACCTGCGCAACTAAACGAAGCGAAGAAGAAGCCAATGACCCCGCTCTCTGCACCGAGCCGTTGGTTTGGCTGGTTTGCCGTCTGGCGGCGTAACCTGCTCGTTTGGCGCAAACTGGCCTTTGCCTCGATCTTGGGCAATCTGGCCGACCCGCTTCTCTACCTCCTTGGCCTCGGATTCGGACTTGGCCGCTTCCTGGGCAAAATCGACGGGGTTCCCTACCTCACCTTTCTGGCTGCGGGCACTGTCGCCTACAGCGTCATGAACACTGCCACCTTCGAAACCCTCTATTCGGCTTTCTCGCGAATGCATGTCCAAAAGACATGGGAAGCAATCCTGAACACACCGCTGACCCTTACCGACATCCTGATTGGCGAATGGGTGTGGGCCACAACCAAAAGCGCCCTCTCCGGGCTTGCAGTCGTTGCCGTCATATGGGCGCTTGACCTTGCCCCGTTCGCCCTAACGCACCTATGGCTGGCACCGGTGATCCTTGCCACCGGACTTGCTTTTGCCGGCTTGGGGCTTGCCGTGAATGCACTTGCCCCCAACTATGATTTCTTTCTTTACTACTTCACCCTCTTCATCACCCGATGGTGCTTATGGCCGGCGTCTTCTACCCCGCTTCCGCCCTACCCGATTGGCTTGCCATACTTGCCCAATGGTTACCGCTCACCCATGCCGTGGCGCTCTCCCGGCCGCTTGTTCTTGGGCAGTGGCCCGCCGAAGCCGGAGCCCATTTCGCCGTGCTTTTTGTCTACGGTCTTATTGGCTTTGCGTTTGGGCTTTTGCTCACCCGGCGCCGGTTGCTTCGCTAACTGCCGTTAGAAGAGGTAGCGCACTGCCACCACCTGCAGATGGGGACGACGCACGATCAGCTCGGGGGGGCAACCGCTGAGCCGCTGCCTGTGCCGCCTCTTGCGTCGAAAAAGACCCAAGCAGCAGCAACCACTCCCGATGGTCGCGCGATTCAACCCGCACCAGCCGCAGCCCAGCGGGCACCTTGTCGCGCAACCGCTGCCAAGTCCGCTCAGCAATCGCCCCCTGCTCGTAGCCATACCGAACAAGCAAGATAACCCAGGCGTTCTGGCGGCGCCAAGCCGCCACCTGTTCGCGCGGCGCCAGCTCAGGCGATGCCATAGCCTTGTTGGGTTGCGGCTCGGCGCGACCAGATCGACCACCACCTTGATCTGCGCCTGGTTCCCCATGCACAGCGAGCTCGGCGTGACCAGAGGGACCGCCACCGCCTTGGTCTGGCTCTGGCGGTGCAGATAGATCGCGACCAACAATCCATGCTGGCGGTTGGGGCAAAGCTGCTCGTATCCCCTGGCCGCTCACTTCGCCAGAGGGAAGGGGCGCTGAAGCAGTCGATGGCGAAACAATAGGGGGCGACTCCACAGGTGGCGCCGCTTCCCTCTGAAGGCTAGCGGGCGGCACAGGGGCGGGGGGAATGGAACCGATAGACCCCCTCGACCATCACCACAAAGCCCACCACAAACGCAACAAAGGTGCTGATACCCACCAACACCCACGGAGGAAGACCAGACAGAGGGGTGCCATTGGTTCCGTGCTGGGCAGTCATACGATCAAAAGAGGGCACGAGCCGGCATCACCTGGGGTTGTTTGAGAAGAAACGGAGTCGGCAAAGCCCAGAGCGCTTCGCCCGCCGCCTCTTCCGAAGGGAAGGGACCGAGCACCAAGAGCCGCGCCTCGCGCTTGGAGAGTACCACCAACTGCAACCCGTTGGGAACGAGGGGGGCAGCTGCCGATCCCCTACCTTGCGGTGCTTGCACCGCATGTGGCGGTGTAAAAGCTGGTTGCCTTTTGGGAAGGGAAGCTCGCTCCCTGGTGGCTGCTTGCACTTGATTGTCCGGCACCGCAACGGTGGTCGTCGGACGGGGCGACGATAAGGGAGATGGTTCGGCAAACGCCAAGCTTGGCATAGGGGCAGAGGGAGAGATGGGTTCGGCCTGAGCCGGTGGAGGGGGAATATCCTTCTGGGGAACGGGCGTTTTGCTGCGATCCCCAAGGAAGGGAGTTGTCTCGCGCTGCGCCAACCAAACCCAGGCCGTTCCCGCCCCGAGCACAAAGGTTACGCTGCTAGCTAATCTCACCAGCCACCGCCACGAAGTCACCGGCTGACCCACCCCTTATCCGCTCATCACAAAGAATTTTCCGTTACAATTCTACCGCCGAATCGCTGCTGGAGTTTGGGAATGAACCGCCAGGCCACTTTTTTTCTGCTCACTTCGCTGCTGTCGTTATCCGCATGTACGACAATGGGCTTCTCGCCCGGGTCCGAAGCCAGCACTTCCGCTGGCGCTGGAGGGGAAAACGCCCCTGCACTACTACCGCTCGAACCCATCGCAAGCAGCACACCGGCTGCTCCAGCTCCTTCAGTTGCGGCTGTCCCTACGCCTAGTGCGCCAATGGACCTCACCGCCACCATCGCGCCAGGCCAGTGCTGGGTTCAGACGGTCATTCATCCACTGCCAAAACAGCACGCACTTCCCATTGTCGTTCAAGAGGGAACCAAACAGTACGAAGTCAAACCAGCAAAACTGGCGAAAACTACCCAAGAGGTGATCGTGCGCGAGGGAGGCACCACCTACCGCATCGAACCGCCAGTCTATGAAGCAGTGAAAGAGAAGGTGCTCGTCAAACCGGAGGTCCGGCGTACCATCCCCGTTCCCCCCGTCTATGAGGAACGCAGCGAAACCGTGGTGATCGAAGCCGAAAAAACGGTCTTGGAACGGTGCAAAATCCCCGGGATGAACCGACAACTGGAAAGAGCAGCACAACCTTTGTGTGCCCGAAGCCTCCCGGCCAAAACCAAGACAATTAAACGGCGTGTCCTGGTACAGCCAGCCACCACCCGGGAAGAGGTGATCCCTGCAGAGTACAAAGAGGTCACCCGCTGGGTGATGGTGCGCCCCGCCCGCGCTCTCCCGGTTGAGATTCCTCCTACAAAACAGAAGATCGCAGCGCTCACCATTGCCCGCGACGAAGAGGTGACCGAACGCGAAATTCCGCCAAAGGTGGTCGAAATCGTCAGTACCCTTTACGAGGGCGAACCCCGTGCGGCACTGCGCCAAGCAGTCTGCGACGCTGACCTCACCCCCGATCTCGTCAAAGCCGTCCAACAAAAACTCAAGGCCGCTGGCTACGACCCCGGTCCCATCGATGGCAAGTTGGCAATGGCCACCAGTCGGGCGCTCATCGCCTACCAGCGCGACCACGGCCTTGCTGCCGGAGCGCTCACCTTGGAGACGCTAGAACAGCTGGGTGTGAGCGCCACCGTCAAGCACCGCTGACGGTGGGCATGGTCGTCTTTGACCTTACCTGCCCCTTGGACCACCGTTTCGAGCTGTGGGTCCCTTCGGCAGAAACGCTTGATGAACAGATCGCCAAGGGGTGGGTGAGTTGCCCATTGTGCGGCAGCACCAAGGTACGCCGTCTGCCGGCGGCGCCGGCGCTGGTTCGCGGGCACGCATCCTCAGACGATACGCTGAAGCCAGCCGATGCCCCACCCCAACCGTTGGCATCGCGCTCCCCTGCCGAGCTTTTAGCTCGCTGGTGGCAGCTCGCGCGCACCCTCAAGAAAGAGGCCGAGGATGTTGGCGTTCGTTTTCCCGAAGAGGCCCGTCGCATTCACTACGGGGAAGCGCCGGCTCGCCCGATCAAAGGGGAGGCAAATCGGGACGAGGTTGTTTCACTGCTGGAAGAGGGGATTCTTGTCCTGCCACTACCGCCCGATCGCGACAAGCTGCAGTGAGACCACAATACACCGCAATGAGCACTTGGACCATCCGCTACGCTTGCCCCATGCGCCTTTGCGACTGCGCACTTATAATAGAGCGAAGCGCCCAAACCGCAAAATGCAGCAAGCGATGAGAAGTGTGCTGGAGCGGGAAACGGGACTCGAACCCGCGACCCCAACCTTGGCAAGGTTGTGCTCTACCAACTGAGCTATTCCCGCATGATCGCGTCATCCAACTGCCTGGAGGCGCGGGCCGGAATCGAACCGACGTCCAAGGATTTGCAGTCCTCTGCATCACCACTCTGCCACCGCGCCACTGGAGCGGGAAACGGGACTCGAACCCGCGACCCCAACCTTGGCAAGGTTGTGCTCTACCAACTGAGCTATTCCCGCTTAGTGATCCGTTATTATACCAGCGGTAGCCCTTAGCTTGTCAACCCGCTTAGTCGCCCCCTGCGGCAGCTCGGTAGATGAGCCCCTTGCCCTCGGGTTGGGTCTTGAAGCGGCGATGGACCCAATAGTACTGGGCAGGCAGTGTGCGCACCGCCGCTTCGATTTCGCGGTTCATTCGCGCTACGTCGGCCAGTTCATCACCGCTGGGAAAATCTGCCCACGGAGCAGAAAAGCGGGCACGGTAGCCCCGGCCGGCCTCGTCCATCTCGGCAACACACAGCACCACCGCCGCCTCCGTCAAACGCGCAAGCCGCGGCAGCGCGGTCACCGTTGCTGCCGGCACCCCAAAAAAGGGGACGAAGACGCTCTCTTTTGCGCCAAAGTCGAGGTCGGGAAGATAGTAGAAGGGGCGTCCAGCCTTGAGCGCCCGCACAACGGGACGGATCCCATCCTGGCGGGCAACGAGGAGCTGATCACCAAAGCGGGTTCGCCCATGGTATAGCCAGCGGTCAGCAACGGGACGGCGCCGCTGGCGCGAATAGAAGCTGACGAAGTTCCCCTCCAGGGTGAGGCGTGTCCCCACAAGGTCGAGCGCCAGAAAGTGGGGCGTCACCAGAATCACCTGCCGCCCAGCCGCCAAGAGCGGCGCCACCTGCTCGTACCAGCCATCAAGCGCCACCAGGCGGCGGATACGGGCAGGGGACGCAAACCAGGCGATACCCCGTTCGATCAGGCTACGGCCCAACAACCGGAAATGGGCACGCAAGAGGCGTTGGCGCGCTTGCGCACTCAGCTCAGGAAAACAGAGGGCCAGGTTGACCGCTGCCACGTGCCGACGCCGCCGCGCCAGCCAAAAGAGCAACAAACCAACGGCCGACCCCACGCGGGCAAGAAGCGGCAAGGGCAGTCCATGAACCAGCCAGATCAGCGCTACGAGCAACCGGTCGACTTGACGCAGCCCCCAGAGTCGCCACGGCGCATCCTTATGCCACCACCTGGCCACCTCAGCCCCCTTGGGCAGGCTGCGGCACCCCTGCTGGCCGCTTGAACCGGGGGTAACCCCACAGGTACTGGTCGGGCGCAAGGCAAATGGTTGCCTCCACCGCGCGATTGATGGCTGCCACCCGCTCTGGCAACGGCTCTTCGGCCGCCGACCACAAAAGGGGCCAGAAGTGGAGGCGAAACCCAGTCCCGTTCGGCAACCGTTCCCCCCAGACCATCACCGTGGTTACCCGATCGATAAGGCTCAACCGGGCCGCAAGCGTCATCGTCCATGCCGGATGGCCAAAGAAGGGCGCCCAAACCCCCTCGCCCGCCTTCGGGGTTTGATCGGGCAGCAACCCCACCGCTTCGCCGCGGCGCAGCGCCGCGACCAATTGGCGCACGCCGCGCAGCTCGGCTGGAGCCAAGGTTACCCCGCCGCGGGCGCGTCCGGCCGTTAGCCACTTGGCAAGCCACGGTTGCCGCGGCGGCCGGTAGAGGATGGTAATCGGCAACCGCTCACCCGCCCACAGCGAAGTAATCTCAAAGCACCCCAGGTGTGGCGTCAAAAAAAGAAGCCCCCCACCGCGCCCCCTGGCCGCTTCGACCGCTTCCCAACCGACCACCTCGCGAACAGTATCCAGAACGTCCGGCCAGGGCTGTTGCCACACCCAGAGTGCTTCGACGATCTGTACTCCGCACGCGCCGATCGCCTGACGGTGTAATCGCGGGTTGGTCATGCCGGCAGTAGCGAGCGTACCTGCCAGATCGGCCCGGTAGCGGGGCGAAGCGAGCCACCAGAGCCACCCCAGAACCCAACCAAGCCGCTGGGCACCGGCCAACGAGCGTGGCAGATGGGCAAAAAGCGTTTGAGCCAACCGTTCTTGCCAGCGCAACAAAAGCCTCTTCCCTCTTTGTCAAAAACGCATTATAGTAACGCGTGTCCGCCGAGTTAATCCGACAACTTGCGGGGCGGATCAGCAAATACCGCTAAAGCGTCGGCCGCTCTGCCTGATCCCCTCAGAGCTGCCCGCGCTAGGGTAAGGAGGGGATCGGGAGTTTAGACATGAGCAAAACCTACCTTTTCACCTCCGAATCGGTCTCCGAAGGCCACCCCGACAAGGTCGCCGACCAGATCTCCGACGGAGTGCTCGACGCCGTCCTCGCCCAAAACCCGACGGGGCGGGTGGCATGCGAAACGCTCGTCTCTACTGGCCTTGTTGTGATCTCGGGGGAGATCACGACCACTGCCCATATCAACTACCGCGAAATCGCTCAGGAGGTAATCCGGCGCATCGGCTACGACGACTCCGAGATCGGCTTCGACTACAAGTCGTGCGCCGTGCTGGTGGCAATCAACCGCCAATCGCCCGACATCGCCCAGGGGGTCGATCATGCCCACGACGACCCCCTCGACCAGGGGGCAGGCGACCAGGGACTGATGTTTGGCTATGCCTGCAATGAAACGCCAACGCTGATGCCGCTTCCCATCTACTATGCGCACCGGATCATGGAGCGGCAAGCGCAACTGCGCAAAGATGGCCGGCTGCCGTGGCTGCGCCCCGATGCCAAAGCCCAACTGACCGTGCGCTATTGCGATGGCAAGCCGGTAGCCATCGACACAGTGGTCGTTTCCACCCAACACCACCCTGACGTTGCCTACGAGACGCTGCGTGAAGCAGTAATCGAAGAGATCGTCAAGCCGGTGCTTCCCCCGGAACTCATCAAAGGGGATGTGCGCTACCTGATCAACCCCACCGGTCGGTTCGTGGTGGGCGGCCCCCACGGCGACTGCGGGTTGACCGGCCGCAAGATCATCGTCGACACCTACGGCGGCGCCGCGCACCACGGCGGTGGGGCCTTTAGCGGCAAAGACCCGTCGAAGGTCGACCGCTCGGCCGCTTACGCCGGACGTTACGTAGCCAAGAACATCGTCGCCGCCGGCCTTGCTGAGCGGTGCGAAGTCCAAGTAGCCTATGCAATTGGGGTTGCCCGGCCAGTAAGCCTCATGGTCAATACCTTTGGCACTGGGCGCATCGCCGACGAAGCGATCGAAGCGCTGGTTGCCCGCCACTTCGACCTGCGGCCACGGGCGATCATCGAAGCGCTCGACCTACGCCGTCCAATCTATTCCAAAACGGCTGCCTACGGCCACTTTGGCCGTGAGGAGCCCGAATTTACCTGGGAGATGACCGATAAGGCAGCGCTTCTTGCTGCCGAGGCGGGGCTGTAACCGCTGGCAGGCGGGGATTTTCTGGCGCTTTGTTGTGCTATCATCTCCTTGCCGAGGAGCGCTGCAAGTCACCCGGTGACCCAGGCTCGGCCTATTGTCCCAACGGCGCTCACCAATCCCAACCCGCCGGGTTGGGGGTCTTGGTGAGCCCCCGCCCGGCCACCGTTCAGCGAAAGGAGTCACTCATGAACGCTGTGGCAGAGCTTCCCTTGGTCAATTCCCCCTTTTCCGATTGCGCGATCGCTGACCCAGCGCTGGCTGCCTGGGGGCGGCGGGAGATCGCCATTGCCGAAACGGAGATGCCAGCGCTGATGGCGCTGCGCCGCGAGTATGCCGGGCAAAAGCCATTGCGCGGCGCACGGATCGCTGGTAGCCTTCATATGACGATCCAGACGGCTGTCCTCATCGAAACACTCATCGAGCTTGGCGCTGAGGTGCGCTGGGCCAGTTGCAACATCTTCTCCACTCAGGACCACGCCGCTGCGGCAATCGCTGCCCGCGGCATCCCCGTCTTCGCTCGCAAAGGCGAATCGCTGAGCGAGTATTGGGACTACACCCACCGCATTTTCGACTGGCCCAATGGCCAATTCGCCAACATGATCCTTGATGACGGGGGCGACGCCACGCTGCTACTGCACCTGGGCACGCGCGCTGAAACCGATCCTTCTGTGCTTGAGCACCCAAAAAGCGAGGAGGAGGCGGTCCTTTTTGCGCGGATCCGTGCGCAACTGGAACGCGACCCTACCTGGTATTCAACGCGCATTGGCCAGATCCGCGGGGTGACCGAAGAGACAACCACCGGGGTCCATCGCCTCTACCAGATGCACGAGCGGGGTGAGCTGCGCTTTCCGGCGATCAATGTCAATGACTCGGTGACCAAATCGAAATTCGACAACCTCTACGGCTGCCGCGAGAGTCTTGTTGATGGGATTAAACGGGCCACCGACGTGATGATCGCTGGCAAGATCGCCGTTGTTTGCGGCTACGGCGATGTCGGCAAAGGGTCAGCCCAGGCGTTGCGGGCACTCTGCGCCCAGGTCTGGGTAACCGAGATCGACCCGATTTGTGCGCTGCAAGCAGCAATGGAAGGGTACCGCGTCGTGACGATGGACTACGCCTGCGATAAAGCCGATATCTTCGTCACCGCCACGGGCAACTACCACGTCATCACCCACGAGCACATGCAACGCATGAAGGATCAGGCAATCGTCTGCAACATTGGACACTTCGATAACGAGATCGACGTGGCCAGTCTTCGCCAGTATCGCTGGGAGAACATCAAGCCGCAGGTCGACCATGTCATTTTCCCCGACGGCAAGCGGATTATTCTCCTTGCTGAAGGACGCCTTGTAAACCTTGGCTGCGCCACGGGCCACCCAAGCTACGTGATGAGCTCGTCATTTGCCAACCAGACGCTGGCACAGATCGAGCTCTTTAACCACCCCGAACGCTACCCGGTCGGGGTCTATCGGCTACCCAAGGTGCTCGATGAGAAGGTGGCTCGCCTGCAGCTCACCCGGTTCGACGCCCAGCTTACCCAACTGACCCCCGAGCAGGCAGCCTACATCGGCGTGCCGGTAGAGGGCCCCTATAAGCCCGACCACTATCGCTACTGACGAACGCAGGGCATCGTGCCATGGCGATGGACCACTTCCATGCCCGTACCCGCCGCCGCCCGGCGGTACGTAGCGCCCCTCCCACCCCTGGGCGCCGCTCGGCTTTTGCCGTCGGTGGCAGCGAACGGCTCGATGCCCGGCTGGTGGCGCTGGGATTGGCCCCATCGCGCACCGTTGCGCAACGGTTGATCGCCGCCGGGGCTGTGGCTGTCGACGGAACCCCATGCACCAAAGCAAGCCGTCTCGTCCCGCCCGAAGCGGTGATCACCTGCCAGGATGAGGCGCAACCGCGCTTTGTCTCGCGCGCTGGCGATAAGCTCGCTGCCGCGCTGGCAACAGTGGGCTGGTCGGTAACTGGCGCCGTAGTACTCGACGTCGGCCAATCAACGGGTGGATTCACCGACTGCTTGTTGCGCCAAGGGGCCAAACGGGTGGTCGGGATCGACGTGGGACACGACCAGCTTGCCGAGCCGCTACGAAGTCAAGCGCTCTGCTTTGCACCGGGCGAGCAGCCCACTCTGGCCGACGTAAGCCAGTGGCCGATTCTTCTCTGGGAGGGAATGAACGCCCGCACGCTCAAGGCAACCGACCTGGGTGCCGCCTACCCAGAAGGGGGATTCGACTGGATCGTTGGCGACCTCTCATTTATTTCCGCCCCCCTCGTCTGGCCGGCCGTGCTCCCCCTGGCTGCCCGGCATGGGCGGCTCCTATGGTTGATCAAGCCGCAGTTTGAACTGGGCCCATCTGCCTTGGATAAACATGGCGTTGTTGCCGACCTCCCCCGCTGGGTGCCGCTTCTTCAGGAGCGGATCACCGCGGCCCTTGCCGCGCTTGGCTGGCAGGTTACCGCTTGGTTTCCAAGCGCGCTGACGGGCGGCGGGGTTGGCCACCACACAGGAAACCAGGAATTTTTCGTGGCGGCAATCCGCCACCAGCCAGCAGAGGAAACAGATGGAGCTCTCGGTTGAATTTTTTCCGCCACAGTCCGCCGAAGGAATGGCGAAACTACAGACCACTGCTCAAGAGTTGCAGGCACACGGCCTTTTTCGGTTTGCTTCGGTCACCTACGGAGCAGGGGGGAGTACCCGCGACCGCACTTTTGCCACGGTTACCGCCCTCCAAGCGGCGGGTTGGGATGTTGCCCCCCACCTCTCTGGGATCGGTGCCAGTGAAGCGACCATTCTCGAAATTTTGGAACGGTACCGCGCTGCTGGGATCCGTCGGCTGGTGCTGCTGCGCGGCGACCTCCCCTCTGGAGTGGTCGACCCTGGGGTCTTTCGCTTTGCCCGTGACCTGGTTGCCTTTGTCCGTGCGCGCTTTGCCAACGCCTTCTGGATCGCGGTCGCTGCCTATCCGGAATACCACCCACAGGCGCGCTCTGCCCAATCGGACCTCGACGCCTTTGCTGCAAAGATGGCCGCTGGGGCCGATTGCGCCATCACTCAGTTCTTCTACAACCCGGATGCCTACGCCCACTTTGTCGACGAAGCTGCACGCCGCGGCGTTACCCAGCCGATCATCCCTGGAATCATGCCGATAACCCAATTTAGCCGCCTGGCACGCTTTGCCGATGGTTGTGGCGCGGAGATTCCGCGGTGGATCCGGCGTAAGATGGAAGGCTACGGTGATGACAGCAGGTCGATCCGCGCCTTTGGGCAGGAGGTGGTCGCTCGGCTCATCGAACGGCTGCGCGCGCTTGGGGCGCCGGGGTTGCACTTCTATACCATGAACCAGGCTGCCCCAACCTTAGCCTTGCTCGCGTAAGGAAACGGCAATTTGTTTCCCAAGGTTGCTACCGGGCGCAGCCAACCGCGTTGTCGGCCCGCTGCGATCAAGGGTGACCCTCTTGGCAAAATGACCGTTTTGCGTCATCATAATCAGATGGCGAGTTTTTCCACTCTCATTCTCCGCTGGTTTGCCCTTGCAGGCGCCACCCTACTGCTCACTGGTTGCGTCACCGATGGGCAATCACCCTTTTCTTTTCTGACCGTTTCCCCTAGATCGGTCACCAAGGATGGGTCCAGTCGCCCGCCAACCGAGGTGGCAGCCGCCCAAGGCGATATAAATTCCGACGAAGAGAACGACGAGGAGGAAGAGGGGAACGATCCGCTTGATGGCTGGTTGCAGGCCTACCTCTACCGCTCTCCCGACTACCAGTTGACGCTACCGCAGCGGCGCAACCGCCTGAGCGAAGCGCTGAAGACAGCCTTCGACCTGCGCGGCACCCCGTACCGGCTGGGTGGTTCCACCGAACAGGGGCTCGACTGCAGCGGGCTCGTCTGGGTCTCCTTTGCCAGCGCCGGGATCCGGCTTCCCCGAACCTCGCAGGAGCAGTTCCATGCCACCGAACGGGTAAGTCGCGACGCCCTGCAACCGGGCGACCTTGTCTTCTTCAAAACTGGCCGAAGCAAAAAACGGGAGATCGACCACGTCGGCATCTACGTAGGAAACGGCAAATTCCTTCATGCTCCGCGCCGTGGAAAAGTTGTCTCGCTGGCTTCCCTCTCTGAATCCTACTGGGATAGCCGCTACCGCGGTGCCGGCCGGGTGCCAGGTTCTGGCGCAGGCGGTGAGGCGAGTGAGCCTCTTGAAACCGCACACCTTGCCCTTGCCACCAGCGACGACGAACCTCCTTCCCCTCGGCTAAACGTGACACCCGAACCAGCAGATAGGCCAGCAGCTTTCGCTCGTGCGGCATCGTCAACCGGAACCGCCCGCCCAGCTCCATCTAAAATTGCCACACGCACGGCCGCTCCTTCCTCCCGGCAGGCGATCGCCAGCGCCCCTACCCCCTCCCGTAAGGGCGGCACCACTGTAGTCGTGGCCAAACCATCGGCTCTCCCCAAACCGGGGGCAACCCCCCGAACAGCCACGCTGACCAGCGCTGGAACAGGAAACCCAGCTGCAGCAAAGGCAAACGGCCCAAGCCAAACTTCACGCCCGTCTGCCGCTGCGGCGGCCAGCGCAACGAAGCCGGCCTCTCGCCTTACGGTAACGGCAACCAGCAGTAAGAGTAAGCCCTTAGCCAGCAAACCCTCCTCCCCTGCCCCTGCAACGCCGAAGAAAGAGCAGGAGGCGAAGCGAATCGCTGCCCATCCGTAGTAAAAGAGAAAAATGCTCTTTTGTCTCTGCGAAGGGGCTGGCGGTTGGTCGTTGCGTCCTTTACCAGACCCCCGCCGCTTCCAATTGGAGCACTGCCTGCTTGGCCCAGCCGCGGTTGGCTGCTGGATTGGCGGGGCTGGGGTGAAGCATCGTCACCACTTGTGGAACGGAACCATCAGCGCTGGCCATTTTGGCCAGAGCTGCCTGCGCTCGGGCGGTCACCCAATTCCCAACACCGACCAACCACTGGGGGCGGAGCAGCTTGACCACTTCCCGTAAATAGGCGTCGCACATCGCCAGCAACGGGACCCTCGGTTCCCGAGGCAGCCGATCGGGAGGAAGGTTGCGGCCATTGGCCAGAAAGGCCAGCGGACAGTAGTTGAGCACGAAGTGGTCGGCGAAAAAGCGCTCCGGAGATCCAAAGCGCTCGGCAAAGAGCCCCCACAGCCGGGCACCAGAGACTTCTCGGCGCGGGCAGGCAAACCCCCACACTGGGCGCCGCGGATCGATGCGGGTGGGCGTCTCTACCGGCGCTTCGATCCCGAGCCAGTCGCGGACACTTGGAACATCGCCAAAGGGGATTCCCGTCTGTACCATCCCAAAAGGACCAGGGTTCATTCCTAAAAAGAGGACCCGTTTTGGCCCGGTGCCGTAGCGGCGCAGGTAAATCTCATGAGGGGCCCAGGCATAGGTAAGCGGCGCATAGACGTGGGTGACCGCCCCGCTCCACGCCTCGGGTTCGGACCACGGGAGTGTCACGTTGCGAAAACAGCCGGTGATCACCACCAGTTGCGGTGCATTGCAGGCTGCTGATTCTGCTTCCTGCGCAGGAATCGCCTCGCCCATGGAACAAAAGCCAGTCGTTAACCAAAAAGTTCTTGGAGAAAATTGGCCATCGCCAGCCACGAACGAGCATCTGCCTGGGCGTTATAGACCGTACCAAAACTTGGATCGTTGGCCTGCGGGTTGGTAAACGCGTGCATCGTATGGCCATAGGCGTGAAGCTGCCAGTCGGCGCCTGCCGCGGTCATCTCTTGGGCAAATTCGATAACCGCCTTTGGCGGCACCATCGGGTCGTCCCAACCGTGCAGGGCGAGTACCTTGGCGTGAATCTTGTTGCCTGCCGTATTGCCAGGCGGGGTAAAGAGGCCATGGAAACTGACCACCCCTTTGACTGGCGCACCAATTCGGGCAAGGTCAAGCACCGAGAGGCCACCGAAACAGAAACCGATTGCAGCGATGCGCCCGGCGTCGACCTCGGGCTGCATCGCCAACGCATGGATTGCCGCAAGCAACCGCTTTTGTAGGAGCGAGCGATCCTGGACAAGCGGGGTCATGAGTGCTGCGTTCTCTTCCTTGCTTTTCCCAAGCACCCCCTTTCCATAGACATCCATGGCAAAACCGACATATCCAAGCTCGGCCAGCCGTTTGGCTTTGTCGACCTCAAATGGGCTACGCCCGGCCCAGGCATGGGCTACCGCAACCGCCGGACGGCGGCCGCTTTGGCTGCTATTCCACGCCAAGACCCCTTCGAATGTCTGGCCATCGACGACATATTCGATTGCACGGGTTGCTATCGTCATGGTTGCTCCTTGATTACGGACGAAGGTAAGCAAATCCCTCTTGTATGTTTTATCCTACGCGAATGATGCCGCTTCGACAAGAGGGGAAACGGTGCGCAGACAAGCCACCTCCTGCACTGCGTCGGCAACCGCTGCCGGACGGTCAAGAGGAAGCACCGGCCGGTCAGTCACCTCCCTAGCTAGTGCATCTGGGACCGCCACCGCCACCACCCACGGGTCATCAGGCCAGAGCGGCGGGCCGAACTGCTCGCCACGCCACACCTCGATCTTGGGAATCGGCGCCCGTTTGAAGTGCCTCTTGCCAGCTAATCCGCTTCCATTTGCCGTCGACAAGCTTCATCGGGTACTTCAACCGGTATTCATCGTGGCCATGCTCGCGCACACTGGCCCCTTTGGCGCAATGGGCCCCAAGGACCCGCAGCGGCTGCTGCGGGACGATTCTTCAGCGTCTCCCTAGCTCCCTTCGCTCGAATCCTCCCCCAGTTTGGCTTCGAGCCGAGCCAACCGCTCGTGCAGCCGGGCAAGCTCTTGGCGCGTGTGGGTGAGGCTTTCGCGCAGGGCGTCAAACTCTTCGCGCGTCACCAGTTCCATCTTTTCGAACATCGCCGCTAGGAGCAGCTTGGCGTTCTTTTCAAAGTCGCGCAGCGGCCCCGTTTCGGCCAGCTCACGGAGCTTCTGGGTCACCTCTTCAAATGCCGGCGGTTTGATCACCATCGCAAACTCCAGGATAAGAAAGCGTTCCCACTATACCACGAGCGCATACCCTTGGCATAGCGGCAACTGGCAACCGCAAAATCGGCTACAATAGGCCCACGACAACCACCGCGGGAGGCGCCAACCCATGACCCGGATCGTTACTGTTCGTTTTGCCCCGGAGCGCGAATATGAGTTCGTCGTGACCGATGAGGCAGTAGGGGACCTAACCCATGATGCTGCGCGCAGCTGGCTAGCTGGCCAGATCGAAGCGCTGGAGTGCGACCCTCCAAACAAAATGGGCAAGGTCCTCGTTACCGATATCGCCCTTGCTCTTGCGCAGTGCGCTGGCGAAGCCCTCTTTGCCGAGGGGGGCGAGTGGGCACACAACTTCGCTCAAGCGCTTGCCACCCTTTTTGACCGACCGGTCGTCGTCGTCGACCTCGACCAGTACCGCATCGGCTGACCCAGCTCAACCGCGCTTGCCGGGGTCAGGAAAGCGCTCAATCACCTAAACGACGATTTGTGAGCACTTTCCTACCTCCGGGTCAGGCGCGCCATCGCCACCGCAGCCAGAAAATTGAGGTCGCTGCCAGGTGGCAGCTCCCGATACTCCTCGTCGAACCCGACCCATTCGATGATGGCGATATCCAGTAGCGCACAGAGGGTAGTGAAATCGGCTACCGTAAAAAAGCGGATGTTTGGCGTATTGAACCACTGATAGGGTAGACTCTCAGAGACTGGCATACGCCCTTCGAGGATGCTTTTGCGGTGCTTCCAGAAAGCAAAATTGGGGAAACTCACCACCGCCTCGCGCCCGACCCGGAGCATCTCCTGCAAGATCCCCTGGGTGTTGTGCATCGCCTGCAGCGCCTGGCTCATGATGACCCGATCGAAGTAGCCATCCTCAAAACCGGCTAGCCCCTCATCGAGGTTGCTCTGAATGACGTTGACCCCCCGCTCCAGGCAGGCGATCACCTTGGTGACGTCGTTTTCGATTCCGTAGGCGGTCACCCTTTTGTGGCGCACCAGGTAGGCCAAAAGCGCCCCATCGCCGCAGCCAAGGTCGAGCACCCGCTCTTCGGGCGCGACCCAGCGGGCGATTGCCGCCAGATCGACTCGCAACGGCGCCTCGGCCGGCGCGTGCAGTACTTTGCTCATCGTCAGCTCCCAACGTTTATACGGTGACGCGGTTCAGATAGGTGCGAACCGCTGCGTAGTAGTGAGGGTGTTCGAGTAAGAACGAGTCGTGCCCGGCCTTGCTGTCGATCTCCAGGTAACTCACTGCCTTTTCCGAATGGACGAGCGCGGCGACGATCTCTCGACTGCGCGCTGGGGAAAAACGCCAGTCGGTAGAAAAGGAGAGGACAAAGAAGGAGGCCTGGGCGCGGGCAAAGGCCTGGGCGAGATCTCCCCCATACTCGGCAGCCGGATCATAGTAGTCGAGCGCGCGGGTGGTCAGCAGATAGGTATTGGCATCGAAGTAGCGGGAAAACTTTTCTCCTTGGTAACGCAAGTAGGATTCGATCTCAAACTCGACGTCGTAGGAAAAGCGCAGTTCGCCATGTTTGAGGGCTCGGCCAAACTTTTCGGCCATCGCATCGTCAGAAAGATAGGTGATGTGGCCGATCATCCGCGCCAGCATCAATCCGCGACGCGGCACAACTCCGTAACGGTAGTAGTCTCCGCCGTGAAAATCGGGATCAGAAAGGATCGCTTGCCGCGCCACCTCATTAAAGGCGATATTCTGGGCAGTCAATTTGGGAGTTGTGGCAATTGCCAACACATGCCGTACCCGTTCAGGATATTGCAACGCCCACGATAAAGCCTGCATTCCCCCTAACGAACCACCAATGACTGCGGCAAATTCGTCAATTCCCAGCCGATCAGCCAGGCGCGCCTGCGCCTCGACCCAATCTTCGACGGTCACGAAAGGAAAGCGCGAACCATACGGTTCGCCTGTCTGCGGGTCGATCGATTTCGGGCCGGTCGAGCCAAAGCAACCACCAAGGTTGTTCACCCCGATCACAAAAAACTTGCGGGTATCAAGCGGCTTGCCTGGGCCAACAAAATTGTCCCACCAACCGATATTCTTAGGGTCATCGGCGTAGTAACCAGCTATGTGGTGCGAACCGGAAAGGGCATGGCAGACGAGAACGGCATTACTCTTTGCGGCGTTGAGTTCGCCATAAGTCTCATAAGCGAGCTCGTAGTGCGGCAAAACCGCACCGCTTCGTAGCCGCAGCGGTTCGTCGAAGACCATGCGCTGCGGTGTCACCACCCCAACGGAACGGACGGCCATTGCTCTTTTCCCCTCGGTTTTCCCGACGCTTTAGTGTGCCACAGCAACCCATTCGGTACAATCCCCGCCGATCGATGAAGTGGAAATTGCTGCTATGACCAAAGCGTTTTCCCCCCCCTACCCGACGATCCGCACCGATGGCACGGCAGTAACGATTCTGGATCAGCGCGCGCTCCCTTACACGGTCGAGTTTCTCACCCTAACTAGCTGGCAGGAGGTGGCCGAGGCGATCCGGACAATGGCTGTACGCGGCGCCCCGCTCATCGGCGTTACCGCCGCCTATGGGGTAGCACTGTCGATGCGTGCCGCTGCAGACGATTGTGCCCTGGAGACGGTTCTGACAGCACTGGCAGCCACCCGCCCAACCGCCGTAAACCTTCGCTGGGCACTCTCACGCATGAAACGGAGGCTGCAGCCGCTGCCACCGCCGATGCGCGCTGCTGCCGCCTGGCAAGAGGCCCAAGCGATCCAGCAGGAGGATGCGGCGCTATGCCAGGCGATCGGCGAAGCGGGGCTGCCGTGGCTTGTCGCCGCGGCCAAGCGGCGCCAAGGAGAGGCGGTTCGGATTCTTACCCACTGCAACGCCGGCTGGGTGGCCACCTGTGGTATCGGCACAGCGCTTGCTCCGGTCTACCTGGCCCATGCTCGTGGGGTGGCCGTCTCTGTCTGGGCCAGCGAAACCCGCCCGCGCAACCAAGGGCTCATCACGGCCTGGGAGCTTGGCGCTGCTGGGATCCCGGTGGAAGTGGTCGCCGATAACGCTGCCGCCTGGCTGATGGCCGAGGGCAAAGTCGATCTGGTAATTGTCGGCGCGGACCGTATCGCCGCCAATGGCGATGTCGCCAACAAGGTGGGCACCGCACTCAAGGCCTGTGCCGCCCACGCCTACGGCATTCCCTTCCTGGTGGCTGCCCCGACCTCGACTTTTGATCCCACCTGCCCCAACGGTGCTGCGATCCCAATTGAAGACCGCGGCAACCAAGAGCTCACCCACACGACGGTGCTAGACGAAACGGGGGCGGTGCGGCAGGCCCGCCACTACCCAATGGCGATTGCGGCCGGTCCAAACCCCGCTTTTGACGTGACTCCGGCCCGTTTCGTCACTGCGCTCCTTACCGAGGAAGGGGCGATTCCACCCCCTCTTGCCGGGGTGTGGGCGGCCGGTCGGCAGGGGGCATAATCCTGCTCATGCCAGACAACTCACAGGAGAGATTTCTGCTTTGATGACCATGGATTCAGGTTTGGGATAACGGCGCGGGCTTGCTTTTTGAGCCAGTGGCGGGAGAAAATCCTCGCCGTCAAGACAAATGCTCCGCCGACATGACACGATGGCCTTGGGGAAAACGTAACGACGCAGGGGCAGAGCATCCCCTCGTCGATCATTGCATCGATGTCGCGACCGTTTTTCGCGCCCTGCTCGAGCAGCCGAATCTCGGTCGGGGGCTTGCCAAATTCTCTGCGACGGCCAAGGAGCGCCTGGCCGTCATCGCGTTTCTGCACGATTTCGGCAAGTGCAACCGTGGCTTTCAGGCCAAGGCCGACCCCAGCGCCAAACCGAAAGATACAGCCGGCCACGTGATGGAGGCGTTGGGGTTTCTTCTCGATCCGAGGCTCGAAACCTGTTGGCCGCCCGCCTGGCGCGAGCTCATGCAAAGCGTGGCGGGATGGTTCGCCGATGAAGACCAGGCTTTGCAGATGCTCATTGCCAGCATCTCCCACCATGGCCGCCCAATTTCGCAAAGCGACATCGAGCGCTGGCTGGCCGATTCGGTCCAGGCTAACCATCATCAGTGGTGGCAACCCAGCTCCGATTACGACCCCCTGGCTGCGCTCGATCGCCTCGCCGAAGTGGCTCGTGCCACGTTCCCTGCAGCGTTCGAAGATGGTATTCCACCCATCGACGCCACCGCTGAACGCCAGCACCGTTTTGCTGGGCTGGTGATGCTCGCCGACTGGATCGGCTCCGACACCCAGTTCTTTCCTTTCCGCCAAAGCCCTGACGAAGATCGCCTGACGTTGGCCAGACAAGCTGCGCAACGAGCGCTTGCCGCCATCGGGCTTGCGGTACCTGAGCCGCGGCAACCGAAAGCATTTACCGACGTCTTCCGCTTTGCTCCCACGCCGCTTCAGGAAGCGCTGGCGGATCGACTCGAAGTGGGCGAGGCCACCCGTCTATTGCTTATCGAGTCCGATACCGGCTCCGGCAAGACGGAGGCCGCGCTCGCCTGGTGGATGCGCCTGTATGTCGAAGGCGAAGTCGATGGCCTTTACTTTGCGCTGCCTACCCGCGTGGCAGCCCGCGAGCTCTATACCCGTGTCCTCCAGGCCGTGGAGCGGGCATTCGAGCCAGACCGACGACCCCGCCCGGTGTTGCTCGCCGCCCCGGGGTATGTGCGCATCGACGGCGCGCCGCTCTTGCCCGACCCGAGCGGCGCCCTCTGGGATGACGATACTGAAGCGAAACGTCGCGAACGCCTCTGGTCGGCAGAGCGCCCCAAGCGCTTTCTGGCCGCGCCCGTTGCCGTGGGCACGATCGACCAGGCGCTGCTCTCCGTGCTACAGGTCAAGCACAGCCTAATGCGCTCGGTGTGTCTCGATCGGCACCTCTTGGTGGTCGATGAAGTGCACGCCTCTGACCCCTACATGCGCGAGCTTCTCAAGGGGCTACTGCGCGGTCATCTCGCTCGTGGCGGCTGGGCGTTACTTCTCTCGGCCACCCTCGGCGAGACCGCTGCTGCCGCCTTTTTCGGGCGCGAACCGGTGCCGCTCGCTGCCGCCATGGCCAGACCCTATCCGCTCATTTCGGCGCGTAACAGAATCTGGCCGATGCCGCCCGCGCGCGAGCGCACCGTTGCCGCGGAGCTTACCCCGATTATGGACGAGAATGAGGCGCTGATCCCCCGGCTCATTGCCGCGCTCGAGGCGGGCGCGCGGGCGCTGGTGGTCTGCAACACCGTACGCAGGGCAAATAGCCTGTTCCGCACGGTCGAATCCGCCATCACCCGGCAATGTCCCCAGCTGCTGCCCGACCTCTTTGCGGTCAATGGGGTCCCATGCCCCCATCATGGCCGCTTTGCCCGCGAGGATCGCGAGCTGCTGGATGCGGCGGTCACCGCGCAACTGGGCAAAGATTCTGCCGAAGGGGCGAAACTTTTGATCGGCACCCAGACGCTGGAGCAGAGCCTCGACATCGATGCCGACTGGCTCATCACCGACCTTGCGCCGATGGATGTCCTGATCCAGCGGCTGGGACGATTGCACCGGCATGATCGCCGCCGTCCCATGGATTTTGAGCGGCCGCGTGCGCTTGTACGCGTGCCAGCGAAAGCGCTTGCGGAATATCTCGGCAAAGACGGCGAACTGCACGGTCCTGCTGGCCTGGGCACGGTCTATCCGGATGGACAGGCGCTTGCCGCTACCTGGGCGCTGCTTGCCGCCCATCCGGAAATCCGGCTCCCGCAGCAGGCGCGCGAACTGATCGAGCGCACCACTCACCCGGAAGCGCTCGAAGCACTGCCCCAGGTCTGGAGGCAGCATCGCGATTGGCTCTATGGCAGACAGCTCGCCGACATCGTGCAAGCCATGCGTTCCCTGCTCGAGCCGCAGCCTTTTGGCGAGCTCCACTATCCCGACAATGGCGAACATGTCCTCACCCGCTTGGGCGACCCGACGTACGAGATTCCCTTGGCTGAGCCGTTGGTTTCGCCTTTTGGCGCAACGATCCGCCGTCTGACCATCCCTGCCAGTTGGTTGGGAGGCAGCGCGATTCCCGATACCCTTCATGCTGTGGGCATAGATGGAGGATTTCGCTTTACCATTGGCAACCAGCCGTTTCGCTACACCCGCTTTGGACTGGAGAAAGACGATGTATAACCTTCTTTCGGAGCCGTTGATCGGCATCCGCACCGTGAGAGGTACTGAGCGCGTGGCGCTTCCGGAACTCTGTGCTCTGTTGAGCGCCGGCAAAGTCGAAAGCTACACCGGACTGCGGGCGCATCAGGCCGACCCCTGGCATGTTTTCCTGGTGCAGCTCGCGGCCAGCATCCAGGCGCGTTTTCCCACGGCAACGTTGCCGACTGACGCCGCCTACTGGCAGGAGGGGCTGCTCGATCTTGCCGATGGAGAGGAAAGCGCCTGGCATCTCCTGGTCGAAGACGTGACAAAACCAGCTTTCATGCAGCATCCGTGGAAAAGCTGGGAGGAGGAGGCCAAGGATTACGGCGTGGAACGCAAGCGCGGCAAAGTCTCTTACGAACCCAAAGCCACAGCCCCCGACGAGCTGGATGTGCTTATCACTGCGAAGAACCATGACGTCAAAAAGGCGCGTTTGGGCAACGACCTGGAAGCGTGGCTGTATGCGCTCCTGACTTTGCAGACCTTGAGCCCTTACGGTGGGAGAAAGACCTACGGCATCACGCGCATGAACAGCGGCTCGGGCAGTCGTCCAATCGTTGCCTGGGCATCCAGCTTGAACCCCTCCCTTCGCTTCATCGAAGAGGTGGGTTTGCTTGGCAAAATGCGGCCTCTGGTACTGGCAACATACGGCTTCCAACCCCGTGGGATCGTGCTCACCTGGATCAAGCCCTGGGACCGCAAGGGGCACCAGTATTTACTCAACGTGCTGGAGCCGTGGTTTATCGAGGCGGCACGGCCGCTGCGGCTGATTCTGGTCGATGACCGCGTGCTGGCACTCAGCGCCCCCAGCGAAAACCGGCAAATCGGTCCGACCAAACCATTCAATGGCGACGTAGGCGATCCGTGGATTCCGATCAACCGGCAAAAAGAGCGGTCCGCGCTGACCCTCTCCGCGCCAGGGTTTACGCCAGAACGGGTTTGCAGACTGCTGTTTGGGGACGATATCGAGCTCACCCTCTTACAGCAGCCGCGAGCCGGCGATGGAAACGCGTGGTTGGTGACCAGCGTCCTGGTCGGTGGCAACTGCACCACTGACGGTTTTTATCATCTGGAACTGCCTGTTCCCCCAAAGGCACGGATGGCGTTGTTCCACAAACCCACGCGCGACACCCTCGGCCATCTGGCACAAGCGTTGCTGACCGATGCGGGAAATATCCAACGCGCCTTGGCCACCGCCCTGACCATGCTCACTGAAGGCGGGCCGGAAAAACCCGATTTCGAGCGCATCAAAGCCTGGTTGGGGCAAGCCCGCAGTGACTTTACCCGCCGTTGGGAAGCGCTTTTCTTCCCCACCCTCTGGCGCGGAGCAGAGGAGGCGCACGAAACGGTGCGCGCCGCCTGGCAGCAATCCCTCGTCGATGCCGCCCAGGCGCTGCTCGACGAAGCCCACGAGCGTCTGCCGCTGCCCGCCAACCGCACCTGGCGCGCGATCACGCAAGGGCAGAGCGTCTTTCGTGCGCTACTTCACAAACACCGCCTTCCCATGCCACGAATAACCCGGAATTCCACCCAACCTGCTGAGGAGATTGCCTGATGACCGAAGCGCTTTCTGAAGTCACCGATACTGCGACAGGGTCTTCCCTCGGCGCACGTGTCGCTCAAATGGCGGCCATCATCGGCGCCGAACATTACCCCAACGGCGAGCGTGCCGCCCTGCGCCGCTGGAGCCCTGAACAGCCGATCCCGCTCGCTTTCTACCGCCTCTGGCTGCGTCATTTGGGAGACGACCTGCCGCCCGAGTTTCAAACCCCAGCCTGGATGACGATCGCCTGGGGCTTGGCCACACTGGGCAAGGAGGGGCACGATCCCCGCCGCCCCTTGGGCCAGGCCCTTGCCGAAAGCCAGTTTTCCGAAGGAAGGATCGAGCAGCTTCTATCTGCGCCGGAGGACGTGCGGCTTGATCTCTTCATGAAGGCGGTGCGTTTTCTGGCCGCCAAAGGCGAGCGCTTCGACTGGCGTGATGGCGCCGCGTTTCTTCTCACTCTAGACAACGAACAGCGTCAGCGTCTGAACCATCGCATCGCAGCCGCGTTTTACCGTCACCAGACCCAAAACTGATCGACCAAGGAGTCCAGCCATGTTCCTGCAAATCCACACCCTCACCGCCTACCCCGCGAGCCTCTTGAACCGCGACGATGCGGGGCTCGCCAAACGCATCCCCTTTGGCAACGCGATCCGGCTGCGCGTCTCCTCGCAGTGCCTCAAACGCCACTGGCGCGAAGACTTGACGGCGCGCCTCCCCGACATTCCCGACGGCTACCGCACGCGTTCGTTTTTTACCCGCACGGTGCTTCCTAAAGCCGTCGCCCAGGGGGTGGACGAGACGCTTGCCGCAGCGCTCATCGAGCCATTGGCCAAAGCGGTCATCGACGGCGGCGTCAAGGAGGGAGGCGACCTCAACCAGCCTATCCTTTTCGGGGCGCGGGAGGCCGATTATTTCGCCCAGATGCTCATCGATGCCGCCCGGCAGGAAAACCCCGCCAAGGCGCTCGAGGAACGCCTCAAATCGAGGGACGAACAAGAGAACCTCAAGGCGATGAGCAAGTCCGCCGCCGGGCTGACGGCAGCGCTTTTTGGCCGCATGGTCACCTCCGATCTGCTCGCGCGGGTGGACGCCCCGGTGCATGTGGCGCACGCGTTTACCGTGCACGCGGCCAATACCGAGATGGATTATTTCACTGTCGTCGATGACCTCAACCGCGACGACGAAACCGGTGCGGCCCACGCCAACCAGACCGAACTCGGCGCCGGGCTCTACTACGGCTATGTCGCGGTCGATGTGCCGCTGCTCATCTCCAACCTCACCGGCTGTGATGCCAAAGTGTGGCGCGAGCAAGACCCAGCCTTGGCCAAGCGCATCTTGGCCAGCCTCATCGACACCCTCCTGCGGCAAAGCCCGGGAGCGAAGAAGGGCAGCACCGCCCCCTATGCCTGGGCTGACTTCCTTTTGCTCGAAGCCGGGCGCGAACAGCCGAGGACGCTGGCCAATGCCTTTCTGGAAGCCGTCCCAACAAAGGGGGCCAGAGAAGATGTGCGGCGCATCGCTGTTGCGCGGCTGGCGAAATACCTCACTGACCTGGATACGATGTATGGACCGCCAGCGGGCTACCGTGGGCTTTCCACCGTGCTGGAGCCGGTTCCCGAGGGATTACCCCCGAGAACGCCCGTGGCGCAGAATATCGAAGCCGCCCTTTCCGCTATCTGGAGCGCGTAAATGGACTGCCTGATGCTGCGTTTTGATGCGCCGCTCATGAGTTTTGGCGCGGTAGTGGTCGATCAAAACCACCCCATCTGGCGCTATCCTGGCAAGTCGATGCTCACCGGTCTCCTTGGAAATGCCCTGGGCTGGGATCACCGCGACACGGGCAGACTCCAGGGGCTTGAAGCTCGGCTGCGTTTTGCCGCGCGCTGGGATGCCGAACCAGTGCCCATCCAGGACTACCAGACCGTCGATCTGGGGCAGGATTTTCTTGTGGATACCGGCTGGACAACGCGTGGCAAAGACGAAAGTCGACGCGGTGCATCGGGTACCAGCACCCACATCCGCCTTCGCGACTACTGGGCCAACGGCGTGATGACGGTGGCCCTGACCCTAACCGGAGAGGAATCGCCCACGCTCGATGCGCTCGAAACCGCGCTGCGCTACCCTGCCCGGCCGCTCTTCATTGGCCGCAAGCCTTGTCTACCTGCCGCTCCCATTCTGATCGGTCGGCGGCAGGCGGAAAGCCTCAAAGCGGCCCTCGCTGCCGAGCCGCTCGCCAGAATTGGCCCGCGGCGGCGCCCCGCTGTGATCGATGCCCTCTGGCCGCTCGATGAAGGGCCGGGGCAAGGAACGGAAGAGCGCTACGACCGGCGCGACTGGCGCAACAACATCCACCGTGGCTCTGAGCGTTATGCGGTGGGGCTCCTGGAGGTCGGTTCATGAGCACGCTCCACTTGATTCGCCTGCCGCTTCACCCTCCGCGTCTCATCCGCTTTGCCTTCGAACATGGCATCCGTCAGGAGGACGAGACGCTGGGCTACACGCTGCATGCTTGGCTCACGGCCCTCTTTGGCGAAGCGGCGCCGAAACCCTTCCGGTATTTTGAGAGAAGGCAGGAAGTGCTCGCCTACGCGCCTGTCGATGCGCAAAGTCTGCTCATGATCGCCGAAGAGCGCGGCTCGCTTGCCGCCCTTGCCGCCCTCGATACGGAAAATGCGGCGAGCAAACCGATGCCAACCCAGTGGCGAGCAGGCCAGCGGGTGCATCTGGAAGTGCTCACCTGCCCCGTCTCGCGAAAGGATGCGGAGGAGAAAGACGTCTATCTGCGCGCCCTGGATCGGCAGAATGACGCGACGCCTTCGCGTGCCGAAGTCTATCGCCAATGGTTTGCCCGGCAGTGGCAGGAGGTGGTGGGCTTGGAGCAGGTCGAACTCCTGGGAATGAGTGCAAGAGCGCGCCTCTTGCGCCGCGCCCGTAATGGCAGCAACCGGTTGCTTTCCATCGAGCGCCCCCAGGCGCTCTTTGCCGCCGAGGCGGTCATCCGGGAGCCTGCGCGCTTTGCCGACTACCTTAAGCGTGGGATCGGGCGGCACCGCGCCTTTGGTTTTGGCATGGTTTTACTGGCGCCGCCGCGATGAGTTCTGCGCCTGGGCTCATCCCTGGGCGGCTCGGGTTGGCCGCCTCGCGCATTCCGCACGCCGACCGGCACGGCTTACTGTATCTGGAATACGGCCGTCTGTCGGTGGAAGATGGCACGCTGCGGTTCGTGGCGGCGCAAAGCGAGACCCTGGATGCTGGCGACTATGCGATTCCCTATCAGGCCGTGTCCATGATCCTGCTCGGCCCTGGCACCAGCCTGACCCAAGATGTCATGCGGCTATGCGCACGGCATGGCGTATTGATCGCTGCCGTGGGGGAAGGGGGCGTCAAAAGTTACACCGCGCCGCCGATGGGCCAAGGCCGATCCGATGTGGCGCGGGCACATGCCCAACGCTGGGCCGACCCAAAACTTCGGTTGGATACCGCGCGCCGTCTTTACGCGTGGCGTTTCGGCCGCGTGCTGCCCTATCGCGACATCGAAACTCTGCGTGGCATCGAAGGCGCCCGCATGAAGGAAAGCTACAAACTCATCGCGCAACGCTTTGGCATCGATTGGCACGGCAGGCGCTATGATCGCGAAAACCCCGAGGCCGCCGACCTGCCCAACCAAGCCATCAACCACGCTGCCACCTTCGTCGAGGCGGCGGCCGACATCGCCGTTGCAGCAGTGGGTGCGTTACCACCCCTGGGTTTCATCCATGAGGATTCCAGCAACGCCTTCACCCTCGACATCGCCGATCTGTGGCGCGTGGATGTCACACTGCCGCTTGCTTTTGCGAGTGTGCAGGCGATGCAAAAGGGCAAAGGTGATGTTTCGCTGGAGCGCGAGGTGCGCAAGCGCGCTGCCCGGCTGTTCCGGCAGGAAAAGCTCATCCCCAAGATGATCGACCGCATCAAGGAGCTCTTCGATGTCCATGACCGTGGTGGTGACGCGTAACGTTTCAGCGCGCGTGCGGGGGTTCTTGGCCTCTGCAATGCTGGAGGTCGCACCTGGCGTCTACAGCGCGCCGCGCATCTCGCCGGCAGTGCGGGAGCGCATCTGGAACGTTCTGGCCGACTGGTTTCCCAATGAGCAGGAGGCCAGCATCGTCCTGATCTGGCAAGAGCGGGACGTGCCCGGCGGCCAGGCCGTGCGCACGCTGGGTTCGCCACGGATCGAATTCGCGGAAGTGGATGGCCTCATTCTCGCCCGGCGACCGGTTCAGGGCGAGACGAGCTGATCTTTAAAAATTCGCTTTTTTTAGGCGGGTCAAAGAGTTATCATTTAGAGTCTACCCCGCGCACGCGGGGATCGACCTCTGGAATGGACAGATCCTGAGACAACGTCTACCCCGCGCACGCGGGGATCGACCGTGTCGCCGTAGCCACCCAGAGGATGGTAACTAGTCTACCCCGCGCACGCGGGGATCGACCCAGAATGCAGTCCTTGACGCCAGCGGTGCTGGAGTCTACCCCGCGCACGCGGGGATCGACCCGGTGATGCGCCCACCCACGCGGGTGATGGCGGGTCTACCCCGCGCACGCGGGGATCGACCCTCGCGCAGCCACAGCACATCGCTCACCTCTTCGTCTACCCCGCGCACGCGGGGATCGACCTGGTGTTCGGTCTCTTGAAGAACGCACACACCGGTCTACCCCGCGCACGCGGGGATCGACCCAGGATGTCATCTGGCGTCACGCCTGGTGTCTCGTCTACCCCGCGCACGCGGGGATCGACCCGGAATGCAGTCCTTGACGCCAGCGGTGCTGGAGTCTACCCCGCGCACGCGGGGATCGACCTTTCCACGCCGAATGGCCGCGGCAACAAGTTCTGTCTACCCCGCGCACGCGGGGATCGACCTGTCTCGAACATGTGCATCTGCTCGCGCGCTTCGTCTACCCCGCGCACGCGGGGATCGACCCTCGCGCCAGCGGCTGCGGCCATCGACGATCTCGTCTACCCCGCGCACGCGGGGATCGACCTTTTCGGGCCTCCTCAAAGATGTAGGAGGCGCGGTCTACCCCGCGCACGCGGGGATCGACCATAGGCGATTGCCGTGAGGACGTATGCCTCTACGTCTACCCCGCGCACGCGGGGATCGACCCAGGAAGCGCCAGAGATAACTGGCGCTGAAGTAGTCTACCCCGCGCACGCGGGGATCGACCCTCCCTGATCTCTTCCTCGTCGCACTGGGCGCAGTCTACCCCGCGCACGCGGGGATCGACCCCCACGCCTCATGGCAGGCGTGGGCGATTTCTTGTCTACCCCGCGCACGCGGGGATCGACCCGTTAAGCTACACTGATGCGCCAGCACGCTCCGGTCTACCCCGCGCACGCGGGGATCGACCCTGGACCGGGTGATGCGCGACTACCGGGTGATTGTCTACCCCGCGCACGCGGGGATCGACCTCCAATAGAGATGTTCTTCTGGTACAATATCCGGTCTACCCCGCGCACGCGGGGATCGACCCCGACCGGATGCCGTCATTGCGTACTCTGTGTTGTCTACCCCGCGCACGCGGGGATCGACCCTCGCCGCCGCTCGCAGCGGCGCTCCCGTTGGCGTCTACCCCGCGCACGCGGGGATCGACCCCAGCGGCCTGGTCGATGACTACGGTGGCCACCGTCTACCCCGCGCACGCGGGGATCGACCCCGTGTATCTTTAAGTTTTTCTTAGCATACCATGTCTACCCCGCGCACGCGGGGATCGACCCCAAACCAACACCCGCATCTTCATGCGCCAGGGGTCTACCCCGCGCACGCGGGGATCGACCCTGATCGATTTCTTCGCCGCTGCTACTATTGACGTCTACCCCGCGCACGCGGGGATCGACCTGGCTACGACATCCGCTGCTGGCGCGAGGGCGAGTCTACCCCGCGCACGCGGGGATCGACCTTGATGAAGCAAAAACAATCGAAAGCGATAGAGGTCTACCCCGCGCACGCGGGGATCGACCCCCACGTCGGTGTTATTTCTATCGTTGTTTTCGGTCTACCCCGCGCACGCGGGGATCGACCATGGCAGCAATGTTGTCCTCGTCGAAATCCTGCGTCTACCCCGCGCACGCGGGGATCGACCTCCATGCGCCAGCAAGAAGCCTCTTTGTAGATCGTCTACCCCGCGCACGCGGGGATCGACCCTAGCAAAAGCGCGGCAATGAGCGGCCCACAGGGTCTACCCCGCGCACGCGGGGATCGACCCAGCCCGGCCACGCTTGCCCGCAAGAAGGGCAAGTCTACCCCGCGCACGCGGGGATCGACCCGATCTCGATACCGACCATCTCCGAAACCTTGGGTCTACCCCGCGCACGCGGGGATCGACCGATCGGGCTGGTCGGTTGTTCCAACCGTTCAAGTCTACCCCGCGCACGCGGGGATCGACCTTATGGTCAGTCGTCTAATCGGTCTGGGCTTGAGTCTACCCCGCGCACGCGGGGATCGACCCGCAGAGAATATCTTGCTTTCTTGATGAGCGCAGTCTACCCCGCGCACGCGGGGATCGACCTCTCCGCCATCGAGACGCCAACCACGTCCGGCCGTCTACCCCGCGCACGCGGGGATCGACCCCATCACGCCCTTGAGCGGGGCGGAGAGCGTCTACCCCGCGCACGCGGGGATCGACCCTTGGCAAGATCGGCCTCGATCGCCGCCTTTTGGTCTACCCCGCGCACGCGGGGATCGACCTTAAAGCAGTCGAGCTCGAACAACAACGGCTTGGTCTACCCCGCGCACGCGGGGATCGACCCTGTCGTTCGATGATGTGGTGCTGGCTATCGATGTCTACCCCGCGCACGCGGGGATCGACCTTGTGCAAGTAGCGGGCAACGAAGGCCTGCGGTGTCTACCCCGCGCACGCGGGGATCGACCCACTTCGCGACTGCCGCCGGCTGATGAGCCGAGGTCTACCCCGCGCACGCGGGGATCGACCCGAGTACGCGCGGCCATCGTACAAGGTGGTCTCGTCTACCCCGCGCACGCGTGGATCGACCCGCTCTTGCTCCAAAACGTCTGGGAAATACGGGGTCTACCCCGCGCACGCGGGGATCGACCGCATTAGGAGAGGCTCTAAAGCTGGAGCGTGACGTCTACCCCGCGCACGCGGGGATCGACCGCATTAGGAGAGGCTCTAAAGCTGGAGCGTGACGTCTACCCCGCGCACGCGGGGATCGACCTCACGTTGCAGACGCCTGGGCCAAAAACTAACGGTCTACCCCGCGCACGCGGGGATCGACCTCGCCCTCGCGCCAGCAGCGGATGTCGCAGCCAGTCTACCCCGCGCACGCGGGGATCGACCTGTTAGAGGCCTTCTCTTCTACCGTGCCGCGCAGTCTACCCCGCGCACGCGGGGATCGACCCTGGCGCACCGCCCAGGGCTACACCGGTGATGTGTCTACCCCGCGCACGCGGGGATCGACCTGACGGCGAGTCTTACGCCGTCTTCGAGGAACAGTCTACCCCGCGCACGCGGGGATCGACCTGCGCCTTGAGCACTGATAGTACCAGCAATCGTGTCTACCCCGCGCACGCGGGGATCGACCTGCCTAAGCCGTGGCGAGCTACCCCGCTGCGGTGATCTGCGCCGATGACACCGCCCAGCGCGATGCGGCGCCCGACACCCCGCGCAGCGCATCGGCGGTGCGCCGGGCCACCCCCTGCACACCCTTGAGCCGCTCTTGCAGCCCGCCCAAGGCATGTTGCGCCCCGTGCAATGGGGCGCTAAACTGGTCCTTGAGCGTAAGTAGCGCTGCAATTGCAAAGGTCTCCGACATGCTGGATTCCTTGTTCTCCTACATCGACGCGCACACCTGGGCACAATGGGCGTTTGGCCTGCTGCTGGTGGCCGCGCCGGTCTTCATCAGTTGGGCCAACGACGAGCGCGGGCTCGCCCCCGTGGGCACCATTCTGGGCTGGTGGGCGCTGCTCATCATCGTCGCCATCCTCTTGCTCTAGATCGCGCCGCGCACGCGGGGATCGACCAGTATCTGGCGGCGGCGGGCCGCGGGCATCTGGATGCGACGCGCGCGGCCTGGCCGATGTGGGTGGCCGGGCAGGCTTTCGGCAAGGAGTTTCCAAATAATGTCGGGCTGCTGCCGCATCATCTACAGATGCCGCACGGTGACGGTGGCGTATCTGGGGCGGGTGGACGCGCAAGGGCGGCCACTGCCGGATGCCGAAGCGGGCATCGATGAGGTGGACGTCTGGCGCGGCATGAACTGGCAGCGCGAGCCGCTCGACCGGCGCGATCTGGGGCGGCTCATCGAGCGGGCGATGATGGCGCGCTGGGACAACGGCGCGTATGCGCGCCGACATCTCGACTGCACGTCAAGGCGTCAGGCTGGGCGGCCAGCTTGCGCGATGAAGCTGCGGTGGAACAGGGCCGCGAGGCGAGAGGAATTCGGCGATGGTTCGTTTGAAGATCGATGTGCGGCGCCCGCTGGCCTACGGGGCGCTTTCCTGTTTTGACGGGATCGTCGATGGCCGCGAGGCATGGGAGTTCGACATGGACGAAACCCTGGCGCTACGCTCGATGTTCGAGTTTGCGCGCGAGATGGGGTTGCTCGATGCAGCGGCCATCGGCGAGCTCGACCGGATCGATGCCTTCTGGCGCGCGCACCCGCAAGCCTTCGATGCGGCCTTTGCCCATGAGCACGCGGCGAACAAGGCGCGGGTGCTGGAGGGCTTCGTCGAAGACGAGAACGGCGATCCCGTGCCACCGCCCGCTTCTCACTGGTGGTGGCGGCCATCGAGCCGGTGGTAGTCAGTCCTGATGTGCCTGATTTGGAGCATTCATTGAGGCGCAACCGGTGGGGAGGTCATTATGGCGTGCGATCTGGAAGTGGATCGAATGGTGTCGCGAGGTACGCAGAGAAGAGGGATATGGCCGCGGACGCTTCTGGTGGTGGCCGGAGACGTGGTAGTCGGTCCTGAGGCGCCTCCCAGTCGTCGCGGCATTCTGGCCAGCACCAGCGGCGGTCATCCGGGAGCGGTGCGCCGCACGATCGTGCAGCCCGGTGGGCGCAAGATCAGCTAAGGGTGGCTGTCATGGTGAAAACCGTCGGCGATTTCAATGAAGAGGTGGCATTCATGCTCGCGCGCCTCTCCTGGTATGACATGGTGCGCGAGGCGGAGATCCCCTGGTGGGAGGAGGCCGGCTTTGCCGTGGTCGATGAGGAGGTGCTACGCGCCCGCTCGGCACTGGAACTTCTCAAGGATGCAGGCTACACGCTGCCCGAGGATGCGCTGGCGATGATGGCGGCGGCCGATGCGCAGTGGCGCGCCCACCCAGCGGCGTTCGACGCGATGTTCCGCTATGCGATTGCCGGGCAGACCCAGGACGAGCTCGCGGGCTGGGTCGTGCTAGAGGATGGTTCGACGCCGAGGATACCGACTACTCACTGGTGGTGGCGGCCATCGAGCCGGTGGTAGTCAATCCTGATGTGCCTGATTTGGAGCATTCATTGAGGCGCAGCCGGTGAGGAGGTCATTATGGCGCGCGATCTGGAAGCGGATCGGTTAGTGTTCTGGCAAACCCCGGAAGAGGAAGGGGTCGGTGGTGCGGAGATCGCCTCGTGGACGATCAATCTCAACCTGGATTATGAGACGGTGAGATTACGCCGGAGGAGCTGCAGGCGTTGGGCGAGATTTTGGCGAAAAGCCCGTGGAAGCACGACCCTGGAAACATCGAGTGGTGCAGGTATGTGCGACGCTAGGAGGGATATGGCCGCGAGCGCTTCTGGTGGTGGCCGGAGGAATGGTAGTCGTAGGAGCGCCTTCAGGCGCGATCATCGCGGCTAAAGCCGCTCCCACATCAGGGAGCAGCGATCATGTCACGCTGCTCGCTGATCTCTGAAAGCCTTCCCCACGCACGCGGGGAGGTCGATCAGACCGATGGTGACGCCGATGGTCATACCGGTCAAATGCATAAGCTCAGAAACCTTTGGCACTCCTCTGAACCAGGAGGCATGCCATGCAAGTGCAACACATCGGCTACCGCATCCGGGGGTTCTACCGGGTAGCGGCTTTGGGGTATCTTTGGGACATGAC
>Ga0308396_1000333_pt1 | contig 33237 bp, 33 predicted proteins | sample Hotspr2SamplePe2_FD_202359 | JGI IMG/M metagenome (GOLD analysis project Ga0308396, IMG submission 202359) | Hot spring phototrophic mat microbial communities from Mushroom Spring, Yellowstone National Park, Wyoming, United States - 20050930_Pe2 ... | reverse complement strand
TCTTTCTCGATTGCAGCCCGGTATTTTCTGAGTCCGTAGAGCCGACTGCTGAAGCAGTGCAGGATGGTGAGGATATCCTCAACCAGTTCCTGCTGGGGAGAAAGGTGATCGTCATCGAGAACCAAGACTTCGCATCCGTATTGAGGGCAGTACCACTCAACGAGCTCAAATCCAAACCGGCAGAGTCGATCCCGGTGAGCGACCACAATTGTTCCGACATCTCCCGCACGAACTCGTTCCAATAAGGCAAGGAACTTTGGTCTTTTGAAGTTGAGACCGCCGCCAACCTCTCCGACCACTTCGGCTCCAGGATAGAGGTCAACCAGTCTTGCAATCTGTCTCTCCAAGTCTGGTTTCTGCCCTCGACTGCTGACTCGGGCGTACAAAACGACTCGTTTGTCCTTCTTGGGTGCTCTGATGTAGCTGTCGAGGTCATACCTTCTCGCCCTACCGGATGGTGTACGTACTGCATGGATCCAGCCTTTCTGTTCCCATCGCCTCAAGGTGTGGAGACACACCCCAAAATAATCCGCCGCTTCTCTCGGTTTTACATACCTAGCCATACCAAGCAGCCATACTGAACATATTGTACATTATTTTCAGTATAGTCCAGCATATCATTGACTAGAGTCATGCTCCAGTCGAGGGGTTTCTTCGAGTCCCTCCCCAGAGGACAGTGGGCTAGAAGTGCCATCTGCCGGGCCTAATGGCAACTCCACCCACCAGAGCGGGTAGCGATCGGGATCCGTCTGCAGCCAAACACAGCGGCAGGGATCCCAGGCGCCCAGTTGAGGGCTGGATCCCACCAGGGCAATTCGATCGCCGGGCTGAGTGGTGGCGCGAACTTGAAAGCGATACATTTTCCGAAGGAGAGGGAGAGGAACCTATTCTGGATTTGCCGGTAGATAGACAGGCTTGATCAGTTGGCTTATTACCCTGCCGACAACTGGTAAGAGAAAACAAAAGCTGCGATCCAGTTCCGCCTTGTCTGGCCTATCCTGAGTTTTAAAAAAAAGAAGTTCTCAGATCCGCAAACAGAAAACACAGAAGGCCACAAAAAAGACCTAAAGCCCCAAAGTAAAGCTCTCTAAGTAAAGAACAATTGAACTTTAGCTTGAACTTAACATACTGTCCAAGAATTGTCTGTTTTCTGGAGCACTTTCAGAGGGTTTCTGGAGTGCAAGTTTCCAATTGTCGCTGGGGCAAAATCACCTCAAAGGTGGATCCCTGCCCCACCTCGCTCTCCACCTGCACCTGCCCCCGATGCTGCTCGGCGATGCTTTTGACAATGGCCAGCCCCAAACCCGATCCCGACCGCCGATTGGGATCCCCGCTGCGGGCCGGATCCACCCGGTAGAAACGGTCGAACAGGTGGGGCAGCGCCTGGGGTGGGATCCCCGGCCCGCTATCTTGCACCTGAAGCACCAGTTCTGGGGATCCGGAGCGCAGCCACTGCCTAAGGCGCACCTGCACCTCGCCGCCAGAGGGAGTGTGGAGAAGGGCGTTTTCGATCAGGTTGGTGAACAGGCGGGCCAACAGGTCTTCATCTCCCCAAAAGGCGAAGGGATAGCCCTCTGCTTCCTCGTCGGGGGTGACAATGTCCAGCTTGAGGTGGATCCCTTTCTGGTTGGCCAGCCCTTGCAACTCCTCTACCACCTGCAGCAGCAGAGCATCCAGCGCACAGCAGCGGGGCTGGAAAGGCACCATGCCGCTGTCGTGGCGGGCCAGAAACAGCAGGTCGTCCACCAGGCGGCCCAGCCGCAAACACAGCCGCTCCACCATCTGCCAGCGCTGGCGGGTGTCGGCGTCCAGGTGCGGATCGGCCAAAGCCACCTGTACCGTGGTTTGAATGCTGGCCAAGGGGCTGCGCAGCTCGTGGGAGGCATCGGCGGTAAATTGCTTGAGCTGCTGGTAAGACTGGCGGATGGGCTGCATGGCCAAACCGGAGAGCAGCCAGCCGATTCCCCCCACACAGGCCAAACTGGCCACTACCCAGAGGCTGAGATCCCGAATGAGCTGGCGTGTCGGCTTGCTCACCTCAAACCAGGGGTGGCTGACCCGCAAATACCCCAGCAGCTTCCCACCGGCCAGGATCGGCTCGGTGAACTGGCGCAGCCAATACCCAGGCGCGATGCGGGCGGTGTGCAGGGATCCCTCGGTCAGCAGGGGGGCAGGGATGCCGCCGGGCACCGTGGACCAGATGAGGGATCCCTGGGGATCAAACCACTCCAGGTCGATGTGGTCGTCCTCCAGGGTGCTGGGATCATCCCGAAAGCTGGCCTCTAAGCTCTGGCGGGCCTGCTGTGGATCCAAGAGGCTCTCGTCCACCACCAGGGAGCGCTCGACAATTTCCACCACATGGCCCAGCGTGTCGTCCACCCGCTCGATCAGGGTTGACTGCACATACCAGTAGAAGCTGCCGGCAAACAGCAACAAAAACACCCCTGTTACCACGGTGTACCAGAGGGCCAACCACCGCCGCGTTGCCTGGAACATGGGGGTTGCGCGGGAAGGGGATGGGTTAGCTGTGGACACGAGGCTCAGGGTGAAGGGTCGATAAAATCTCCGCTTCCACCTGCAGCAGGGTGTCCAGCCGCTCCTGCACCTCGTCAGCGGGGAACTGCTCCAGCGCCAGGTCTAGATACAACTGCCAGTGCCGCTCTTCAGCCGCCGCCAGCCAGAGGTAAAACTGCCGCAGCTCCGGGTCGGGGGCGTGGATCCCCAGCAGGCCCAGGCGTTCGTGGCTGCGGGCCTCGATGATGGCGGCCACCAGCAAAGCGTCCAAAAGGTGCTCCGGCTCGGAGCGGCGCAGGTGCTGGTTGAGACGGCTGGCGTAGGGAGCAGCCGAGAGGGGCCTGATCGGGATCCCCAGCCGTTGCAGGTGGCGATGCACCCGCTCAAAGTGCTGCAGCTCCTCCCGCGCCAGCGGCGACAGCGCTTCCACCAGCCGCCCGTTGGCCGGGTAGCGAAACAGCAAACTAAGGGCGTTGCCCGCCGCTTTTTTCTCGCAGTTGGCGTGATCCAACAAGATAAGGTCGAGGTGACGAATGGCTTGGTCGATCCAGGCCGCAGAAGTCGGCGAGGCCAGTTGTAGCGTCGGCACAGGGTCAGAAGAGGTTTCAGGCATCAACAGCTTCCAGGTTGACCCACCCTGCCCGCTGCGGGAGCAGGGAACGGAACTGGGTTAATCGGATCTTAGCTTTGCCGGCGTACCCCTTTCTAAGTCTTGGATCCCGTCTGACGCTCTGGCAGCAGTTGTCCCTATCCCCGGCCCCTCTCCCAGAGGGAGAGGGGAGTTCGGGGATTTTTCAGAAGGCTGGCCCCCGCCTCAATGGCTCAGAGCCAAGGTTTTCCCTGCTACGACCGCCGCCATCTCCTGCAACAGGTCTTCGGTCTCTTCCCAGCCAATGCAGCCGTCGGTAATGGAAACGCCGTACTGGAGCGGCGCCCCTTCCTGCCAGGTTTGCTTGCCCGGGTTGAGGTTGCTCTCCAGCATCAGCCCCATCAAGGCCCGCTGCCCCGCTTGGTACTGCTGTAGCACCGCCCGACAGACGGATCCCTGCCGGCGGTAGTCCTTCTGTGAGTTGTCGTGGGAGCAGTCCACCATCACCGAGCGCGGGATCCCTTGATCCTTCATCAGCAACGCCGCCCGCGCCACATCTTCCGGGCCGTAGTTGGTTCTGCCGCCGCCGCCGCGCAACACGATGTGCCGATCCGGGTTGCCGGTGGTTTTCACCAAGGCCGTCATGCCGTCTTGGCCAATGCCCAGAAAACTGTGGGGGTGGCTGGCAGACAAGATGGCGTTGAGGGCAATTTCCAGCCGCCCGTCGGTGCCGTTTTTGAAGCCCACGGGCATGGAGAGGCCGCTGGCCATTTCCCGGTGGGTCTGGCTTTCGATGGTTCGGGCGCCGATGGCCGCCCAGCTCACCAGGTCTGCGGTGTATTGAGGGGTCACCGGATCCAGCATCTCGGTGGCACAGGGCAGGCCCAGCTCGTTGATCTGCAGCAGGATGGAGCGGGCCAGTTGCAAGCCGGTGGCAATGTCGCAGGAGCCATCCAGGTGGGGATCGTTGATCAACCCCTTCCAGCCCACGGTGGTGCGCGGCTTCTCAAAATAGGTGCGCATCACGATCACCAGGTGCTCGCGGGTTCGGTCGGCCACCCGCTTGAGGCGGTGGGCGTACTCCAAGGCCGCTTCCGGATCGTGGATGGAGCAGGGGCCGACGATCACCACCAGGCGATGGAGATCCCGTCCGTGGATGATGTCGCGAATGGCCTGCCGCGTGGAGAGCACCACTTGGGCTGCCGTTTCCGTCAGCGGCAGCTTGGCCTTGACAGCAGCAGGGGCAATCAAGGGAGTCACCTCTTGGATGTTGCAGTTGTCGGTTTGGGGGGGCATAGAACTGTCCTTCATTGTGTCCAAGGGATGGGCAAGTGAGGGATTGAGCTGTCGAGCCATCAAAAAAGCCCTGGCACTGGGCTCAGGGCTTCAGGACTGACTCAGGTAAACCTAGGCTTTATAGTTTACGCGCCACCCTTCCGCCCTGGTCGCTGCCAGGGAAAGGTAAAGTAGCCAAAAAAGGGAGCGCGCAAGATCATCTTCAGGGGAAGGAACTCGGAATCTGTACGAGATGAGTATAGCGGAAGTATACCCAAAAAGAAACTGGATTTGCCAAGACGGGCTCAGGTTCTGGGTCGCTCCCAGGGTTCCCCGGGCGCAGCCCAGAGGACGGCTTTCCCCCACCCAGCTCAAGAGGCTTGCCCGCCCCGTAGCCATCGCTCTGCGACGCTGTTGCAAGCGGTGCGAGGAGAAAAGCTTCAGGGCAACTAGGAACTTCCTGCCGCTGCCTCAGCCTGACAGGGCCGCAGCGGCGAAAGCCCCGCAAGCCCGGCGGAAACCAAGACAGTCAGCAGGACTCTGGGCTTCTGTCCCAGAAAACAGGCTTCAGAAGGATCCGGCCCGAACGGCAGCCGCTTCCTGGATCACCTCGTCTCCAGGCTGCAGCCCGGCGTGGATCTCCACCAGATCCCCATAGCGGGATCCCACCGCCACCGGCGTAAACAGCGGCTTGCCGTCCGCCAGCCGATACACGCCCGTCAGGCCGAACTGTTCTACCAGGCTTGTCTGGGGCAGCAGCAGGGCTTGGCGGGTTTCTCCTGCCAACTTCAGACGGCCCAGCATGCCCGGCATGGCTCCGGGGAGCGGAGGGATCTCCGCCTTGACTTCCACGGTTCTCGAGCTGGGATCGGCGCTGGGGATGATTTGGCGAATGGCTCCCTCCACGGTTTGGTTGAGGCTGTCGATGCTGATGGGCACCCCTTGTCCCACCCGGATCTGGCCGGCCAGCGATTCGGGCACAGCCACGGAAAACCGCAGCCGCTCGCTGCTTTCTAGCTCCACTATCGGCTGGCCCGGCCCCGCCAAAGCCCCTACCTCCACATACTTGCGGGTGACGACGCCGGCAAAGGGGGCAACCAGGGTTCCGTAGGCCAGGTTGGCTTGGGCTTGTGCCACCCCCGCCTGCGCCTGGGCCATGGCCGCCTGCACCTCAGGGATCCGGCCTTTGGCCTGGGCAAGCTGGGCCCGCGCTTGGGTCAATCCCTGTTCGGCCTGCTGGATCCCGGCCTCGAGCTGGGCCAGCCGGCCCAAGAGCACGGCTACCCGCGTATTGGCCTGATCCACCTGGGCTTGGGCCACGGCCCCTTCGGCGTGCAGCTTCTGCATGCGTTCTTGGTGCAAACGGGCCTCCTGCAGCTCCGCTTCCGCCTGCTGCTTCTGGGCTTGCACCTGGCGCAAGGCTTCTTCCGCTCCCCTCACCCCTGCCTGGGCGGCCAGAAGGCCTGCTTGGGCCTGCTGCAGTTGCGCCTCAGCCTGTTGCCGCTGGGCCTGGGCCTGTTGCTGGGCGGCCTGCACATCGCTGACATCCAGACGGGCAATCAGGGATCCGGCCGCCACCTGCTGCCCCTCCTGAACCGGCAGCTCCAGAACTCGGCCCACAATGCGGCTGCTGAGGGAGGTGCGCTCCACAGCCTCTAGGCTGCCCACCAGAATCCGCTCTTGGCCGATTTCCCGAGGCTTGACCTCCATCGTGGCCAACGGGGCGGCCTTGGCGGTTTCCAAGGACTCCGTCTCGCTGACGGGAAGCTCCGAAGCGGCTACCCCTGGACCGGGCCGGCTTTGGGATCCCAGCAGCCAGCCGCCCAGCCCCCCTAGCGAGAGGAACAGCAGCGCCCAGCCCAGGTGGCCCCAGCTCCAGCCGGAAAACCTTTGTTGGTGCAACCTGCCGACTTGAGTTTCCATAGTGCAAGTGTCCAAGGCGTAACTTGAGAGTGACGAGAGAAAGAGGCTAAGGAAAGACCAAATCTCCCAATGGCTTGGAGATGGGCTCTATGAGAGCCCCACCCCCTGCAAACTGAGGCGCTCAAACCAAGGCACCGCCCACCCCCAGCGCATCTTGGCTAGGAAATACTGCTCAAAGGCGGACTTGAGCCAACTGACCCATGGCCCTTGCACGGCCAGAGCTATAGCTGCTCTTGCCTGTCTTCCGAAGCCGCCACCTACTGCTACTCGTGGCTGGGTCTAGGAGGGGATCCCATCCTGGCAATCCAGTAGCCGCACTGGTGTTCTCCGTTCACCTGCCAGGTGAGGCGCTCTACCCGGCAGTCGGGCAGGGCGGCGGCAAACATCTCCAGCTCGTGGCCGCAGACGCTGGGAAAACGCTGGGCAATTTGGGCGATGGCGCAGTGGTGCTCCACCAAGACGTACTGCTCGACATACTGCTCAGAGCCTTCTGCTGGCCTGGGGGCAGCCAGGTGGTTGGGATAGGGGTAGTACTCCGCCATGTAGCCTTCTGCCTGGCGCAACTGTACCAGGCGCTCTAGCCGCTCGGCCAGGGATCCAGATCCCATCTGGGCTTGGTACTCCTGGGCTTTGCGTTGCCACTGCTGCTGGAGCAGGGATCCCATCTGTTCGGCTCCCAGGGTTTCGGCCAGCGTGTTGAGTAGGCCCAGGGCAAACTCGTCGTAGCGGGCAGGGAACTGCGCTTCCCCCTGGGGGCTAAGCTGATAGAAGTGCTGGGGACGGCCAAGGCCGCTGGGTTGAGCGACATGGCGGATCAGTCTCTCCGCCTCCAGATCCTTGAGGTGGCGGCGAATGGCCTGGGGAGAAATGCCCAAGTGCTCTGCTAGGGTTTGGGCAGTAGCCTGTCCTGCCTTGCGCAGGTAGATCAAGATAGCCTGCTTACTGGAAGTAGGCTGGGTAGCCTGGCTGGCGATCCTACGTGCTCGGTTCACCGTTGTCCTCCTGCCTATTTTGACAACGGGATCATTGCTAAAGTAACTTGAGGATTAGTTAAGCAACAACTATGTTGTTTTAGTTGCCCGTCTGTTCTTGCGCGCTTCTAATCCCTACTTGAGAGCCACCCATGTCTAAGAGCGTCCGCGCCCTGGTTGACCAGCCCTACAAGTACGGCTTTGTTACCGACATCCCTTCAGAATCCATCGGCAAGGGCCTAAACGAGGACATCATTCGCCAAATCTGGGCCAAAAAGGGGGAGCCGGACTTCATGCTGGAGTTCCGGCTGCGGGCCTACCGCCAGTGGCTGAAGATGAGCGAGCCCACTTGGCCAAACGTGACCTACCCCCCCATTGACTACCAAAACATCGTCTATTACTCGGCCCCCAAGGTGCGGGAGAAGAAAAAGAGCCTGGACGAAGTGGATCCGGTGCTGCTGGAGACTTTTGAAAAATTGGGGATCCCGCTGTCTGAACAGAAGCGACTGGCCAATGTAGCGGTGGACGCCATTTTCGACAGCGTCTCGGTGGCCACCACCTTCCGGGAGAAGCTGGCCAAGGAAGGGATCATCTTCTGCTCCATGTCGGAGGCGCTGCGGGAGTATCCCGAGCTGGTGCGTAAGTACCTGGGTACGGTGGTGCCTATTGCCGACAACTACTACGCGGCGCTGAACTCGGCGGTATTTAGCGACGGCTCCTTTGTCTACGTGCCCAAGGGGGTGCGCTGCCCCATGGAGCTCTCGACCTATTTCCGTATCAACAACAGCGAGTCGGGCCAGTTTGAGCGCACCTTGATCATTGCCGACGAGGGATCCTACGTCAGCTACCTGGAGGGCTGCACGGCCCCCATGTTCGACACCAACCAACTGCACGCGGCGGTGGTGGAGCTGATTGCCCTGGACAACGCCGAAATCAAGTACTCGACGGTGCAGAACTGGTATGCCGGCGACGAAAACGGCAAAGGCGGCATCTACAACTTTGTGACCAAGCGCGGCCTCTGTCAGGGGGCCAACTCCAAGATCTCTTGGACGCAGGTGGAGACCGGCTCGGCCATCACCTGGAAGTATCCAAGCTGTGTGTTGGTGGGGGAAAACTCGGTGGGCGAGTTCTACTCAGTGGCCCTCACCAACCACTACCAGCAGGCCGACACGGGCACCAAGATGATCCACATCGGCCGCAACACCCGCAGCAGAATTATCTCCAAAGGCATCTCGGCAGGGCACTCCAGAAACAGCTACCGCGGCTTGGTAAAAATTGGGCCGAAGGCAGAGGGCGCCCGCAACTTTTCCCAGTGTGATTCCCTGCTGATTGGGGATCAGTGCAGCGCCAACACCTTCCCCTACATCGAGGTGCAAAACCACACCGCCAAGGTCGAGCACGAGGCCTCAACTTCCAAGATCGGAGAAGAGCAACTGTTCTACTTCCAGTCGCGCGGTATCTCCACAGAAGACGCCGTGTCCATGATCATCAGCGGCTTCTGTCGCGAGGTGTTCAACCAACTGCCGATGGAGTTTGCCGTCGAGGCGGATCGGCTGCTGAGCCTGAAGCTAGAGGGATCCGTTGGCTAGATCCTTGGCAAGGGATCCTGCCTGTTGTCCATTGCCGAGGGGTCTGGCGCAGCTAGATTTTGGGGAGCGGCGCTGGGGGGAACTCCTAGGCGCCAAGCTGTCATCGATTCGAGAGCAACTGCTGACATGATCCGGGAAAACAGCCCTGTCATCCTCTCCGTTCGCGATCTCACGGCCGAGATCGACGGCACTCCTATCCTCAAGGGGGTAAACTTGGAAATCCGCGCCGGCGAGATCCACGCCATCATGGGGCCCAATGGCTCTGGGAAAAGCACCTTCTCCAAGATCTTGGCCGGTCACCCCGACTACCGGGTAACAGGGGGCGAGATCCTCTATTTGGGCAAGGATCTCTTGGCCATGGAGCCGGAGGAGCGGGCCTGGGCCGGGATCTTCTTGGCCTTTCAGTACCCCATTGAGATTGCGGGGGTGAGCAACTTGGATTTTCTGCGGGCTGCCTACAACGCCCGGCAGAAATACCGGGATCAGCCGGAAATGGATCCCCTCGAGTTTGACGACTTCGTGCGGGAAAAGCTGAGCATTGTCAAGATGGATCCCGCTTTTTTGGAGCGCTCCGTCAACGAAGGGTTTTCCGGCGGCGAGAAAAAGCGCAACGAGATCCTGCAGATGGCTGTGCTGGAGCCGACGCTGGCCATTTTGGACGAGACGGACTCCGGCCTGGACATCGACGCCCTGCGCGTCGTTGCCCAGGGCATCAACCAACTGGCCGGCCCTGAGAAGGCCATGCTCCTCATTACCCACTACCAGCGCCTGCTGGAGTATGTGACCCCCGACTATGTGCATGTGATGGAAGGCGGGCGCATCGTCCTCAGCGGCGATAAGACCTTGGCGCTGGAGCTGGAAGAGCGGGGCTACGACTGGCTCAAGGAGGAGGCGCGATGAGCAACCCCTCCGAGAGGGCTGAGCGCTTTGGCCACTCCTTTCTGGAGCACCTCCTCCGCCAAATCCCGGAGGTAGAAGATCCCCATACCACCCTGAGGCAGCAGGCCCGCGCCCAACTGGCGGAGCTGGGGATCCCCACCCCCCGCGAGGAAGACTGGAAATACAGCGACCTCTCGCCGCTAGTGGCCCATGCCTTTCGCCTGGCCGGCCCTGGGGATCTGGGTCTGGAGCGGGCCACCCTGGAGCCCTGGCTGTGGCCGGAGAGCCGTCACAGCTATGCGGTGTTCGTCAACGGCTACTTTGCCCCCCAGCTTTCTGACTTGAGCGGCCTGCCGTCGGCCCTGCGAATAGCTCCTCTGAGCCAGTCTGCCCCTGGATTGTTGCAAACCATCGCCAAGGTCGATGTCTTCAGCGCCCTCAACACCGCCCATCTGGCCGACGGGATCCAAATCGAGCTGCCACCCCAGCAGGAAGTTTTGCCGCCCTTGCACCTGCTCTGGGTGACGGTGGCCTCTGAAGGAGAGGCGGTTCTGGCCCAGCCCCGCTGTCTGGTGGCTTTGCAGGCCCACAGCTCCCTCACCCTCATCGAAGACCACGTCTCGTGGGGGGCAGGGATCCCCTTCGGCAACGCTGTTACCGAGATCGCCCTGGCCGAAGGATCCCGTCTACACCATGTGATCCTGCAGCGGCAGGGATCCCAGGCTTTTCACATCAACCAGACTGCCGTGCGCCAGGGCCGCGACAGCCACTACCGGCTGCAGGCCATCCAGTGGGGATCCCAGTTTTCCCGCCACAACCTGGAGCTTGTCCAGGTGGAGCCCCAGGCCCACACCCAGCTGCAGGGGCTGACCCTGGTGAAGGGATCCCAGCACAGCGACACCCACTCCCGCTTGCTCCATCAAGCGCCCCACGGCAGCAGCCGCCAACTGCACAAGTGCATCGTGGACGAGGCGGCCCGCGCGGTCTTCAGCGGGCGGATCCTGGTGAGCCAAGCAGCCCAACTGACAGACGCCGCCCAGACCAACCGCAACCTGCTGTTGAGCCCCAAGGCGCGGGTGGATACCCGGCCCCAACTGGAGATCTTTGCCGACAACGTCAAATGCGCCCACGGAGCCACCGTCAGCCAACTGGAGGCGGAAGAGATCTTCTATCTGCAAAGCCGCGGCATTCCCCAAGCCCAGGCCAGGCAACTCCTCACCTACGCCTTTGCGGCAGAGATCCTAGAGGGGATCCCGCTGGCCCAGCTTCCTTCCCAGGTGGCCAAGCGCTTGGGATCCGGCTGAGTTGTCCCTCCCATTTCGCTCCAGCCCTTACTGCCATCGGCCAGTCTTGAAATGGCTGCTAGCGGCCTGCGTCGCCCGCGCCCGTCGAACGGCGAAAAAAAAACGCCCGTGGCGTCGCCGGCTCCCGCCGAGAAGCCCGAAATCCCTTACCGGCCCTGTAGGTGATGGCATTGGGCCGCAGGCTTGCTTTGGCTATCTTTCCGACCCGTTGTGCAAAACAACTCCAGCCCCTTTTGCTGAAGTTCGGAGAAGCTGTCTTGGGGGTTTAGGGCGGCAGAGGGGTGGGAATCGGAGGAACAGATCTAGTCTGGTTGGCGCGACTTTATCATCGCCAATCCTGGCCTGGCCCACTTCTCTTCCCCCGATTCTGCGGATCCCTCTGGCCTCTCTGCCGAAGCACCCAGCGCGCCGAAGAGCCATACCGATTCTCTAGCCTTTGGCGCCATCAAAACAAAAGCTGCAGCCCCCCTCCGCGCTTGAGTCCCTGCTCCCCCCTCACCTTTTACCACGGCAAGAACACCGATTGAACGCCTATTGAGGAGAGCCTTTCTCCTTTAGAGAACCACTTCAAGTAGTAGGAGAAAAATGTGGCCTCGAAAAGAGTCCCCAACTTTTGGTTGCAGAAGTACGCCAGGAGGTTATGATCCTGGAGAGGACTGTAGGGCATTAGAAAATGTTGGACATACCACCACAACCTTTAACCGGAAAGGCTCTCCTGCAGAAGGTAGAAGCGTTGAGCCATCTTCCGCGCCGCGAGACGGCAAAGCGCTGTGGCTACGTAACCATGACCAAGACCAACAAGCTCCGCGTCAACTTAAATGAGTTTTATGATGCGGTGCTGGCGGCAAAAGGTCTGAGCCTCAGTCCAACTGCCAAGCGTGACAGGCGCGGTCGCGAGCCAACCTTTCGCGTGAGCGTTCACAAGAATGGTCAGATCATCATCGGGTCCGCTTACACCGAAAAAATGAATCTCAAGCCCGGCGATGAGTTTGAGATTCAGTTGGGCTATAAGCACATTCACCTCAAGCAAGTGCTCAACGGTCAGGTGATGGAGGACTCAACCTCGAACGAAGAAGCTGCCCCCAAAAAGACGCGGAGCCGCAGGAAAAAAACAACAGGAGCTTGAACCTCTTCTGGAGTTGGGCAAGGGAATCCAGTTGAGAAACTGTCACTGCAGGGCTTTCTCTCTTCCAAACCCTCCTTAAGATGGGATCCGAAGCTTGGGTTTATTGACTTCGCCAACCCTAGATCTGAAGATCCCTATGTACCAGACTGTTCAACCTCCTCTCAAGTTTCTGCCGCCGCGATTGACGCCTTGGGTAGTTCGTTTGGCGCAAGCGGGTTTGCCCTTGTGGTTGCGCTGGGCCAAGGGGATCCCGCGCGTTGAGGTGGAGGGGGGCGAGCGTTTGGCCCAGCTTTATCAGCAATTTGAGGCAGGCAAGATTCGCCTGTTGGTAGCCTTTCGCCACCCCACCCTCGACGATCCCCCCTGCTTGATGTACCTGTTTTCCCATCTTCTGCCTCAGGTAGCTCGACAACAGGGGATCCGCCTGCGGCAGCGTCCCCATGTTTTGTTTGTCTACGACCGCGGCCTGCCCCTATGGCTGGGCTTGATTGGCCGCTGGGGGCTTCCCCGGCTGGGCGGGATCCCGATTTTGCGGGGCCGTCTGGATCGGGCAGGGCTGAAGAGCTCTCGCGAGCAGTTTGTGTCAGGCCCGTACCCCCTGGCGGTGGCTCCCGAAGGGACAATCAACGGCATGAGTGGGCTGCTCAACCCGCTGGAGCCGGGGGTGGCCCAAATGAGTTTCTGGGCGGTGGAGGATCTGCACAAGGCGGGGCGCCCGGAGGAGGTGCTGATCTTGCCGGTGGGCCTCCGCTACTCCTACTTGAGGGATCCCAGCCTGGCGCTGGACAGGTTGCTCCGCCGCATGGAGGCGGATTGCAAGCTCCCGGCCACGCGCTCGGCCCATGTCGGCAAAGGGTTTTTGATGGCCCGCCTGCTCCGCCTGGCCGAGCATCTGATTCAGGTGATGGAGCGTTTTTACGAGCGCTTCTACGCCCCAGCTTTGCCCGACGCGGCGCGGGTCAGCCTGAAAGGGGGAGGGGATCTGTTGGCACGTCTGCAAAGCCTATCGGATCTGGCCCTGCGCGTGGCCGAGCAGCACTTTGGCCTGCAGCCCCAGGGAGACTTGATCGAGCGGCGGCATCGCATCGAACAGGCAGGCTGGGCCTGGATCTACCGGGAAGATATCCCTGATATTGCGGCGCTTTCGGCTGTGGAGAAGGGGTTGGCCAATCGCGTCGCCTCTGAGGCCAGCTTCCACCTCTGGCACATGCGCCTGGTGGAGACCCTGATGGTGTTTGCCGTGCGTCCCCTGCCGGAGCAACCCAGTTTGGAGGAACTGGCCGAAACCGCCCTGCGGCTGTGGAACCTGTTGGCCTGGATCAAAGGCAAAAACGCCGTCGGCGCTGCCCCCCCCAGGTTGGGGCCGCGGCTGGCCCGTTTCAGCATCGGCGATCCCCTCTCGGTTTCGGAGCGCTGGCCCGCCTACCAGGCCAACCGCCGGCAAGCCGTACAAGCTCTAACCCAGGATTTGCAGGCGGAGATGGAGCGGCTGCTGCAAGGGATCCCGCGCTCCCCTGCGAGCGTGGCCGTCGGCTGAGATCTGGGTTGGCTGGCCTTGTCGAGGGGAGCGGGAAGGCCTGGGCCGAAACCGATACCGGCCTGTTGTTGGGAATTGTTGCGCCGCCTGTAGGGAAGGCCTCCCCAGCGTTCAGCCAGAAACCGCGGGAGCCCCGCCCTCTATCCCCCCACCGCCAACGGCATCTTCTACTTAGAACCTGCTAGACTTGTTGGGATGGGTAGCCGAGTACGGTGGACTGAGGGCGAGCTTCTTGTTCGCCTTCGCAGAGATTCCCCGACTCCTCAGGTGTTTCTTCAAAAGAGCCTGTCCAGTGAGTCGCAGCCAAGCCTCTGATCCCCCTCAAGACTTGAGCATCTGCATCGGCATCACGATCAGGGTATTGCCTTGGCGATCGACCACGTAGAGCTCTTGCCCAGGCTGGATCTCCAGGTCGGGGACGCTGCACTTGGCATTCCAGGTGGAGCCGAGATAGGAGACCCGACCCCGCTTGCCCGGCGGAATGGCCGTAACTGCCCGCGCTTCTCGCGATTCCTTCAGGAGATCTTCCAGCTGAGTTGAAGTAGAGGGCAGCAGACGCCGGCTGAGAACGATCAACCCAAGGGAGAGCACAATCCAGGCCGAGAACTGGGCCCAAACTGGCCACCCCCAATAGGCCAAAAGAGCAGCCCCTAGGGCAGCCACACCCGCCGGCCCGGCCACCAACTCCGGCAAAAACAGCTCGGCAGCAATGAGAACCAAGCCGAAGACAACCCAGGGCCAAACCATACAACCCAGGCATTCGACCCCATTTAATTAGTATGGCTCAAAGCACCTGGATTCTGCACTGGGATTTGTTGCCGAGCTGTTAGCTAGCCGCCCAGGCGGTAGTTCTCCAAAAACTGCAGGGGATCCACCTCTGCTTGGGGGGGATCCTTGGGTAGGTTCCTGGATTCGGCGATCCGCATCAGCGTCTCCCAGTCGGTGTTCATGACGAAGGCCACTGCTTGACGAGCCGCCTCTCGGTGGGGGCAGGCGTCGCCCAAGACACAGCCATCTCGGCAAAGAGTGGCGCAGTCGTGCTCAGTGCTCTTGAGAGTTGGGCCAGCCATGAGGTCGTTTTCTCCTAGGCTTTTACATTTTCTTCAGAATACCTGACCTGAAGAGAATCTTGCGCCTGCCGGGGATCGGAATGGGCGCAGATAGCCTGGATGAAGTGAGAAGACCGGTTAAGCCCAGAGGAGCAGTGGTTTTATGGAGTTTTCCCAACTGCAGGTGCTGGTGGAGCAAGCCCTGGAAGATAAGAAGTTAACCCGCAGCGAGGTGGATCAAATCATCGCCGCCATCCGGGCCGATGGCAAAATCTCCCCGGAAGAGATGAGCTTGCTGGAGTCCATTCGCGAGAAGGTGCTGCGCCGGGAAATTCAGGTGGTGGAAGAGTGAGGGGCCGGGATCCCTTTTTGCAGGTAGAGGGTAATTTCGCTGCGGTTGTGAAACAGGTGGCGCGCCCTCACCACCGGGAAGGCGCTGCCCAAGATGTCTAGGGTCTGGCGGAGCACCCGCAGGCGATGCTGGTGGGGGAGCTTTAGGGTCATCACGGCTGCCCCCTGCGGCTCCAGATGAGGGGCAAAAGCCGCCATCAGATGGGCAGAGGCACGGCCATCCATGCGCATGTCGTTGAGGATGAGGTGAAACTGACCTGGACAGCGGGCCAGATAGGCTTGGGCGCTGAGGCGATGGTGACAAATGCCGGCATCGTGGCGGAGGCGCTCGTCCAGCTCCGCCGGATCCACAGCCGTCACCTGCTGGCCATGCAGGCGCAAAATGCGCGACCAGCCCCCCGGCGCCGCCCCCAGATCCAAGGCCCGTCCCCCTGGTTGCAAAGGGACGCGAAACACCTGGATGGCCTCCAGCAGCTTAAACTCCGCTCGGCTGATCTGGTCGGGATCGCGGCGAAAGCGGTGGACGCCGCCGGCCCAGGTGGAGAGGTTTTGCGCCGCCAGCGACAGGCCCAGCCAAGCCCGGAGCCCTGTCGAGCTGGCCAGGAGCACCACCGAGATCACCTGCTGGGGATCCTTGACCTGCAGAGGGGATCCCACCGTCGCCATCACCTGTTCGGCCAGGGCTGCGTTAACCTGGAAGGGCTTGACGTTGAGCTTGCCAAACCGGCGCGTCTGTACCGAAAAGCTGAGGGCAGGGTCGATGGCCGCCAAGAGGTTTTGATCGAGGCGCAGCAGGGAGATCTCGTCGAGCTGTCGCTCTTGGTGGATGGGGCAGATGTGGCGCAAAAAAATGGGCGGGTTAGCCTGCCAGGCCTGGGCAAGGTCGGCAAACGAGCGCTGGCTGCACACCCGCACTAGGCCAGGTGCCTCCGGCAAAGGCTGAAAGACGGCCTCGGGATCCGCTGCCGCAATTTCCCGCCTCGCCAGATCCAGAAAATCGGGGTCGGCGCTGCCCAGCCACAGGTGAGTAGTGGGGGGAAGAAACCTGCTCACCTGACCCGCTGCCATCGCAAATAGGGCAAGGAAGCAGCTACCTCTTGAATCCGCTCCCGGGCGGCCAGCAATTGTCCGGTGGCATCCCACGTCCCCTGCACCAGCATCTGCCAGGCCCCCTGTGGGATCTCGACAGCAGCGGTTCTATCCTCCCAGCACACCTGTTTGTTGAGCACATCCAGCGTCAACCGGAGCTGTGGATTCTCGGCCACCGCCCCTTGCAGGGTTTGGATCACGCTGGCGGGCGCCGTGACGCAGGGGATCCCCAAGGCCAGGCAGTTGCCGAAAAAGATCTCGGCAAAGCTTTCGCCGACGAGGGCGCGGATCCCCCACTTGGCCAGGGCTTGGGGGGCGTGCTCCCGGCTGGAGCCACAGCCAAAGTTGGCGTTGACCAGCAAGATCTCTGCCCCCTGGTACTGAGGCAGGTCAAAGGGATGCTGGCCGGGATTCTGGGCCCGGTCGTCGGCAAATACATGCTGGCCCAAGCCCTCAAAGGTAACGCACTTCAAGAAACGGGCCGGGATAATCCGGTCAGTGTCGATGTCGTTGCCCACCAGCGGGATCCCGCGGCCCGTGATGGTCAAAACTTCGCTTGGCATGGGAATTGCAGTGACCTTCTGGACTCAAAAGCTGGGAATTGGCTTCAGAGTTTTGCAGGGTATAGCCTGGGATCCCTTGCCCAACTCTGCTTGGCCGAGGGGGCAAGCCAAGCGCCAGAAACGAACCATCCAGCTCGGCTAGCGGCGGTAAACTTGGTTTTCCAGGTTGCGCACCTGCCGCTCCAGCCGATCCAGCCGCCCGCGCAGCTCGTCCATTTCCGATTGGCGAGGAACACCCAAATCCTGCAGGACGTTGCGCACCTGCCGCTGCACGTAAGACTCCAGGTTGCTCTGCTCGGATTTCACCTGGTTGAGCAGGTTGTTGATGACGTTGGAGGCCTCTTCTGGCTTGAGCTGACCTTTCTGCACCAGCTCGTCAGCAGCCTTTTTCAACTGCTCCGCGAGCAGAGCGGTGGTGCCCACGCCCATTAGTAAGAGCTGACGTAAGATACTGTTATTGTCCAACGCTGCCCTCCAGAGAATGCTTGCCGAAGGTACGGGCTTCTATGACTACCTATTCTCCTCAGTTTGCCCTCAACTTCGCAACCGGGTCGGCCAGCTTCCCGCTTTCGGCAGAGGGGGCGCGGGAGTGGCACAGGGCTTTGCAAACCCTTGTGGAGCGGCTCAAAGTGGGGGCAAGCGGCCCCCAACGCCAGCCCCAGGCGCCGATTGAGTTTCACCATGCCGCCCCAAACTTGTACCTGGAGATGTTCTGCAATCCCAATATCTGGCCCGGCCCCCACGCCGCCAAGGTGTTAGTAATGTTGAAAACAGGGGCATTGCGCCTTTCTATTGAAGTGGAGTTCTCCCGCCTGCAAGAAGACCTCAGCCAATATCTGGAGTCTCTGAGATGAGCGAAGGCCGACACGCTTTGGGCGAGGAGCCGGCGGTTATTGCAGTAACGGAGCTGCTGGTTGAGCCGCCAGGTGGGATCCCTGGCCAGATGGAGACCGTTTCTCTCACTTGGCACGATCGCCAGCACTCTCGGCAGCGGCTGGTGAGCGACTGAGGCAGGGAAATCCAGTTGATGCTGCCACCCATCTCCACGAGGAGGATCTGCTCTCCGCGGATGCGCAGCGACACATTCCAGTCGAGGCCCAAGATGGCATTTTCTGCCTAGAAGCGGTAAAAAAGGCTGGAAAAAGCAGGTAAGTGTGAGCTGTTTAGAACCCCAGAGGGTTGGCTCATCAACGCCGACGCCCATGCGGCGACGAATACGAAGTAACGGCAACCTTTGGACTTTGTCTGTGGAAAGTCAGCAGAGGCGCTTTGACAACGCCTTTAAGAGTCTGTTTCCGGGCTGCTTGAAAATCCCCGCCACTTAAGGCCGGAAGTGTCAAAACGGGTTATCGTATCAAGGGGATCCCTGTGTGGGGAAACAATCTGGGCTGCTCTCCCTTGGTAAAGATTGCCATGCATTCGAGCGAGTCTTTTCGACGCACCAAAATTGTTGCCACTATCGGCCCTGCCAGCTCCAACCCCGCCATCCTAAGGGAAATGATCCTGCAAGGGGCAACCACCCTTCGCCTCAACTTCTCCCATGGGGATCACGACCTGCACCGCCGCAACATCCGCCTCATCCGCCAAACCGCTATGGACCTCGGCATCCAGGTCGCCATTTTGCAAGACCTGCAGGGGCCCAAAATTCGCCTCGGCAAGTTCGCCGAAGGCTCGATCACCCTTAGGAGCGGGGATCCCTTCGTGTTGACCAGCAAGCCCATTTTGGGATCCCAGGAGCGCAGTTGGGTCACCTACGACAAGCTAGCCCAAGAGGTGCCGGAAGGGGCGACGATCCTCCTCGACGACGGTCGGGTGGAGATGCGGGTGGAGGCGGTGGATCCCGAGGCGGGGGAGCTCTTCTGCCGCACCATTGTCGGCGGCACCCTCTCCGACAACAAGGGGGTGAACTTCCCCGGCGTGCGCCTCAGCATCCGCGCCGTTACCGAAAAAGACAAAGAAGACCTCTACTTCGGCCTCAACCAAGGGGTGGACTGGGTGGCCCTCAGCTTTGTGCGGGATCCCTCGGATGTGCTGGAGCTGCGGGAACTGATGGCCGCTGTCGGCAAGCGGGTTCCTATCATTGTCAAGATCGAAAAACACGAGGCCATCCAACAACTGCCCCAGATCCTGGCCCTCAGCGACGGGGTAATGGTGGCGCGGGGAGATCTGGGCGTAGAGCTGCCGGCGGAAGAGGTGCCGATTTTGCAGAAGCGGATCATTGCCATGGCCAACTGCCTGGGGATCCCGGTGATCACCGCTACCCAAATGCTGGACAGCATGGCCCACAGCCCTCGTCCCACTCGGGCCGAGATCTCGGATGTGGCCAATGCTATTTTGGACGGCACCGATGCCGTCATGCTCTCCAACGAGACGGCGGTAGGCAAATATCCCGTCGAGGCGGTGGCGACCATGGCCCGCATTGCTGTGCGCATCGAACGGGATTACTTCAGCCCGATCTATGTCGATCGCCGCCAACACCTGCGCACCCTCACCCTGCAGGAGCTGAGTCAAAATAACGGCAGCCCCGGTGGCAATGGCTCGCCCCGGCCCAAAACCCTGGTCACCGACTCAATCAGCCGCGCCGTAGGGGAGATTGCCCAGGAGTTGGATGCGGTGGCGGTGATGACCCTGACCAAAACCGGGGCTACGGCTCGCAATGTCTCCCGGTTTCGCCCGCGCACCCCGATCTTGGCTGTAACTCCTCATGTAGAGGTGGCGCGGCAACTGCAGTTGGTGTGGGGGGTACGGCCCTTGTTGGTCATGGATTTGCCTACCACCCGCCAGACCTTTCAGGCCGCCATCAACGTGGCTCAGGAAGAAGGCTTGCTTAAGGATGGCGACTTGGTGGTGCTCAGCGCCGGCACTTTGCCAGGCGTATCCGGCTCCACCGATCTGATTAAGGTAGAGGTAGTCAAGGCAGTGGTGGCCAAAGGCAGAGGGTTTGGCAAAGGCACTGTCAGCGGCCCGGCCCGCATCCTCAGATCTAGCCTCGATGCCAGCAAGATCACTGCCGGCGACATCCTGGTTGCTCGCGCTACCGATGCCAACTATGTGGAGGCGATCAAACAGGCGGCCGGGGTGATCACCGAAGAAGATGGGGCCTCCTCCCATGCGGCGGTGATCGGTCTGCGGTTAGGGGTGCCGGTGCTGGTGGGAGTTAAGGATGCTACGCGCCTCATCCGCGACGGCGCCATCGTCACCCTAGACCCAGAAAAAGGCACGGTGACCTCAGGAGCAGATGGGCTGGGCTTTTAGAGGGTTTTGCGGTCATTTCAGACAAGTTTGAGACCGTCTCCCAGTTCCTCTCTCCCCGGGAAAGGGAAGGCAGGGATCCGCGCAATGAGCGGTTTCACTGCCGTTTGACGCTTCAAGATACTCTCTCAGGGCTCTGCGCCGACAAGGATTTATCAAAGCCCATCAAGCTGATAACCTTTGCAAATAGTTGCACAGAATCCTTCACAAACGGGTCGCTGGCAGAAGTCCCAAGTTAGATTTCCTACAGGAGGCCGGTGACCATAGCAGAGGGCAGAGCCAGGGTTTGCCACCCTCACTTTGGTTCAGTTTGACTCGCAGGATCCCTACGAAGTTATCCACCGTTTCAAGCCCATCGCCGAAGTTCCCGAGCTAACCCGCGAGACCTATGTGCCGCGGGCCTCTACCCCTTTGCTAGATGCCATGGGTCGCGGCATCACCGACTTGGAAAGCGGCCTCAGCCAACTCGCTGAAGCAGATCGCCCTGCGAGGGTGGTTATGGTGGTGGTAACCGATGGCCAAGAGAACGCCAGCCGCGAGTTCCGCAAAGAGCAAGTCGAGAAGATGATCAAAGAAAAAACAGAGAAAGACGGCTGGCAGTTTGTTTTCTTGAGCGCCGATCTGGCTGCCATCCGCGATGCCAAGGCCGTCGGCGTCGCTCCCGTCGCCTCCCTGTTGTACCAGAAGTCCGGCTTGGGCAGCAAATTAGCCTGGGCTTCCCTTGCGATGCGCCTCTCCGACTACCGCTCAGCTCGTCTTCACAGTTTGATGTTCCTCGAAGAAGATCGCCAGCATCCCGACGACCCGAACAAGAAGAAGAAGAATAACAAGAGCTGATCCCTTACCGGTGCAACTTGCCGAGATCCTGGCCACGCTCCAACCCCCCGTATACGGGGGCAGGGGGGCGGGGCTCCTGCGGTTTCTAGCTGAAAGGGATCCTCACCTTCAAAGCTTCCCGCATCTGGGTTGAGACGAACCCACCCCAGAAGGTGGTTGTCGACGGAGAAGTGGTGGGCACAACCCCCGTCCAGATCGAGGTGCATCGCGCCGCCTGTGCGGAAACCCAACTCCGCCGAAAAGCTCGCCATCTTCTGGGTGAGACGGGTTTCGCCGAGCCTGACCCTGCTGAGCGCAACCGTGGGCCTGGGCGGGATCCTCGGCTCGGCTCTGGTCCTCTGGGGACTGACTCTGGCTTTGCAAGGACTGGCGCCCTCCAGTCAAGCCATCGATGCATGGATTTTGCAATGGCTGCAGCGGGCCAGCCCTTGGCTGGATCCCTTGGCTTGGGTGGGGTGGGGGTTAGGGCATCCGATTGGGCTGGTGGGTTTGACCGCCTGGGGATGGGTTTTGCTCTGGCGCAGCCAACAAAGACGGACGGCTTGGGGACTGTTGGTTGCAGCCTTAGGAGCTGCCGTGATCGCCGGGATCCTGCAGCCTACCTTTTCTCGCCCCCGCCCAGATCTTTGGGATCCCATCCTGTCGGAGTGGACAGGTCATCGCAGCAACGGTAATCTACGGCCTTTTGGGCTATCTGGTGGCAAGCTATTATCCTGCTCAGCGGCGCTGGTTCGCTGGAGGAGTGCTGGGGATCCTATTCTTCATCGGTTTCAGCCGGGCCGACTGGGGGTTGAATTGGCCCAGCGATCTGCTGGCGGGGTATAGCCTGGGGGCTTTGTGGTTCATCTTTTGCCTCACCCTTCTGCGGATTCAGTGGATGCGCCAGACAAATGGCCGCGGCCAAGCAAGGTAGTGCATAGGTACAGAATCCTCCGGTTGCGATATACTACCCAGATAAGGCCCTTTGCCGGTTAGTTGCAGCCTCTGGCCAAAAGCTTTTGGGATGGGTCAGGGGATCTCGGAAAAGAGCTGTTATCTCTTGTATCTCAGCGCCCCAAATATCCTATGACTGCTACTTTTGTTCACACACCTTTGGCGCAAACCCTTCTGACCCGTCCTTCCTGGGTTCGGGATTCCATGCTGGTGTTGGGGGGAAGTTTGTTGGTAGCGGCCCTGGCGCAGGTGCGGATCCCTTTGCCCTTTACGCCAGTACCCATCACCGGACAAACCTTCGGCGTGATGCTGGTGGGGGCAGGCTTTGGGTCGAGGTTGGGCTTTCTCGCCTTGCTGCTGTACCTGCTGGAGGGGCTTTTGGGGTTGCCCTTCTTCAACGGCGGCGGCTCCGGGCTCAGCCACCTAACCGGACCGACAGGGGGCTACTTGCTGGCCTTTCCCCTGGCCGCAGGGCTGATGGGCTGGTTTGTGGAGCGCTGGGGGGTGGATCGCAGCCCTTGGAAGATGGCCGCGTCCATCCTCTCCTGCTCGGTTTTGATCTACGTCTTGGGAGCCACCTGGCTGGGGGTGTGGCTGAACGAGAATGTCGGCCCCACTTCCGTCTTGGCCGTGCTCACCAAAGGCGTGTTCCCCTTTATCCCCGGCGATCTGCTGAAGTGTGTGCTAGCAGCAGCCCTGCTGCCCACCACTTGGCGCTGGCTGGGGCGGGAGACAGCGGATCCCAAGTCGTCCTCAAGCTAGGGCTTGCCCAACAGCAGCCCGATCGGTGTAGGGCCAGCCTCCCGAAAATCTAAAAAAAAAATGATATCTGCCGCAGTTTGGCCTTTTTTCTGAGATTCTAGTGACTGTGATCAAAACGGTGTTTAAAGCAACAGATTCAATGGAGCGCTTCCCTATATTGCTCTAGAGTTTTATAAGTCGCTGAGCGACAAGCCCCTTTATGGGGCTTTTTTTATCGGCTTCATAAAAAAGGTGGGATAGGGCTGACCCTGACTTGCTATAGCCAATTTGGCTGAGGGTGGAACGCTGTTAGAGATAAGATGGCATGGAGCAGACTCCAAGAGGCAACTCCACGAGCCACAGCCCAGACTTAGGAGAGAGTTGTAGGGTATGTTAAGGAAGGGGACAGCCCGACAATAGCCGCATAGATTTACGAAGTCAGTCGTTAACGGTTTATCGCTGGCTGAGCCGAGAAAACCTAAGACCAACAGTTTTCAAGACACGGAAGTAAAAGATGGACTGCCCTAAAAGAACATGTGGAGCAGTAGATCAGAGGATAGAGCCAAGCTGTTCAACCCAGTGCTACAGCCTAATTAAGGGGTACAGTAGCAACACTTAGCAAGCCAACCCTATCAAAAGCCAGAAACTGGATCACCGTTTCCTGGGTGGCCTGGCCGTAGCGCTGGTAAAACAGCTCCTGATCCCCGGTGGTGTAGAGGAAAACCTGAAGGGCAATCTGGAAGCGGAGATCACCGTTTTGGATGCCCTTTTACTCAAGTAAGTTGATCAACACTCACGTCACCGGAATGGCCAAGAACACCGCCAACAAGCCGGCCACAGTACCGCTCACAAACAAAGAGAAAAACATGATCACAGGGTTGATATTGACGGATCCCTGCATCACGCGAAGCAGGAGTAAGCTCTCTTCTACTTGTTGTAGGGAGATACAAATTACTGGATAGAGAGCCATACGCTCTGTGATAAGACAATATGAGCAATTAGGCTAGTCCCAATAGTGGCTCCAATACCTGGAATTAAATCAAATAAACCTGTAATCATCGATGAGGTTAGAGCTGAAGGGATCCGAAGTACTAAAAACACTGGAAAAGCTGAAATAGCGAAGAAAAACGACAACACGGCTCAACCCCAGAAAAATCCCAAAAATTCCGCCGCACACTTTCAGTAATTCGAGCTTTCCACTCCTCTGGGAACGGCTTTAGAAATAAGCTCCACAGTCGCTTTCCATCCAGCAGGATAACAATTTAAAAACAGGTTTACTAAACCGAAGACCAAGCTGCGCAAAGTCAACACGTCAGGGCCCAGTAGGCCTGTCGAAAAGGCTTCGGGCAAGCTTCTGAGCAACAAAATCCCCGCGGCCTAGCCAGCGCAAGTTAGCCTGGGCATTTAGTTGGGGATCTCGATCGTGACATTGGCCAACTGCACATCGTCATAGTCCACCCAAGCCCCACCGTCCTGGCCGATTGTGTCAGTCCCCAGCGGCACAAAGATATCCAGGGATCCACCCAAAAGAGGGATACTGATCCGGGATCCGCCGGCGATCCTGCCAGGCTGGATCACCGTTTTGCCAGTGCGCAAGGTAACCGTATTCAGCCCCAGGCGCAGATGCTCTAGTGGCAGAGGGATGCGCAGGTCGTCTCCCCCCAAGTGGATTTGCTCCACCTCCACTCCGTTTAAAAGCACTCGCATGGGAGACATATTGGCGCCGGGAATGCGGGACTGGCCGGCCCGATAGGCAGCGGCAGTATCCAACCCAATCAGGGATCCAAGCCGCAAAACCGGTGGGCGAGGCGGCAGGCGGTCTAGGCTGAAGGAGCGGGTCATCTCCACCCCTTGGGCAGGCGCCAGAAATTGCCCGGCAGCCGCCGACTTTGGAGAATATTGGTTATCGCCCAGGCGGATGACATTGGCCTCCAGCACCAGCGTGGCGTTGGGATCCCAGCGCTCCAACTGCAACTGCCAAGGCCGATCCCCGCCGGTCTGTCCGTTGCCTGTGCTTTGGGAATAGGGCAAATAGTTCTCCAGCCGCGCCACCAAAATTTCTTCTGCCGGCAGCGGCCCCGGCAGGCGAAACCGCCCTTGGGCATCGGTGCGCACCGAAATCCCTGCCCCCGGAATGGCCACCTCCACCCCGGCCAAAGGCTGCCCTGTCAGGCGATCCACCACCTGCCCAGAGTAGGCCGAGTCCAACTGCACCTGGCCGGTGGGTGCATCTGTGGCCGCCTGAATGCGCTGCTGCAACACCTGCCAATCGGCTTCTGTAATCCGCCCATCCTGATCGACATCGGCAGCCCGGATCTGGTCGTCGGTCAACTCCCGTTCTCCCCGCAAATAGGCCCCCAACAGGTTGAGATCCTGCACCGTCAAACGACCATCCCCATCCAGATCGCCTGCTTGAAAGGGCTGCGCTTGGGCAGAAGACAGGTCTATCCAACCCAGAGCCAGGGATCCCAGCAACAAGAGAGAACGGGCTAAACAGGAGACCCTAGACATCACAACTCTCCTGGGGAAAGAGCCGAAAGGCACTCTTTATGTCCTTATGTTTTAACGCAATTACTCCCCCACAGCAGGGTTGGCCGAGCCGGTGCGAAGTACTCTTAAACGCAATTTTGCTCGCCCGCCTTTGGCTGCAGGAGCCGAAAACTTGGTGGTAGGATAACCGTGGTGACTTGCTTCTCCTATGGCTCGATACTCCTGCGTTACCCAGCTCATGGGCTCAGCCGAGCAGTTAAGCGAAGCGATTCGCGCTGTCTTGGAGCGTTGCCAGCTTACTGTCCTACACAACAGCCCTGACTACTGGGTGGCCGGCGAGCCGCCTGGAAAAAATCCCTACGCCAAACTGGTGACGGTAGAGGTGTTTGTGGATCGCACCCGCCAAGCCGCTGACGGATCTGTACAGGTCACCTGCATCGCCAAAAACGAAGAGCTGCCCCTGAGAAGCGTCAACCATTGCCAACAAACCTTTGACCAATTGAGGACAGAGCTAGCCCAGTTGCAAGCTCAGCTGCAGCTTGCTGCTCGACAAAAAGAGGCCATAGAATAGCGAAGCTGAGTTCCCTTGGATCTCATGGCACGTCGCTGCCAACTGACCAACAAAAAACGCAACAACGCTTTCGCCATCTCCCACTCCCACCGGCGTACCAAGCGTCTGCAGGAGGTTAACCTGCAGTGGAAACGCATCTGGTGGGAGGAGGGCAAGCGGTTTGTTCGTTTGCGCCTTTCCACCAAGGCACTGAAAACCCTCAAGGCCAAAGGGATAGGGGCCATGGCCCGCGAAGCTGGAATCGACCTCAACCAATTTTGAGGGATCATCCGCTGCCTTGACCTCTTGAAAACCGATCTGCTGGGGCTGGCGCAAGAGTGGCCCTGGCTACAGTTCACAGCAATCCAAACAGTTTGCGTGACTTGGGCTGGAGCCCCGCCAGCAGAGTGTTGAGGGTGTCCCGCTGAGTAAGCTCGTTGGTGCCGCTCGCGCGTTCGATCAAGAACTTGCGCATTTCGTCCGAGAGCTTGGCGTCGGTAAAGTCGGCGCCGACAAAGCTGGCCCCTTCAATTTGGGCCTCTTGGAGGTTGGCCCCCACCAGGAGGGCTTGGTCAAAGTTGGCATTCTGCAACTGGCAACTGGATAGGATGGCCTGGGAGAGGTTGCAGCGAAAGAGGTTGGCTTGGCGAAAGTCGGCGGCAAAAAAGTTGCCTTCCGTTAGGTTGGCAGCCACCAAGCTGGCCTCGCGAAAGATGGAATGGCTGAAGTGTCCCCCCTGAAAGCTGCTTTTGTCCAGCTTGGCAGCGGTGAAGTTGCTGTAGTCTCCCAGGGCTTGACTGAAGCTGGATCCCCGGAGATCGGAGGCAGCGAAGTTGGCCCGCTCCAGCTCGGCACGGCGAAAGTTGCATAACCGCAGATCTGCCTGCTGCATACTGAGCGAGCGCAGGTTGGCCCGCGTCAAGTTGGCCTTGGGCATCTGGATGCGGTCGAACAGGCCCCGCGAGAGGTAGGCGCCTTCGAGGTTGGCACCCAGCAGGGAGCGCCCTTCTCGCAGGGCTGCTAGCAAGTCCCGCGTGGTTTCAATGCGAACCGGCTCGGAGGGTTGGGGAGAAGGAACACTCACAGACAGACCATTCCTCACAGGCGAGCCAGAAACCTGGTCAACCTGGCCGAAACACTGAGGTCTAACAGGGATCTCATCTAACTAAGCTAACGTTTGCTTCGCTGGTCAGGGTTAAGGGGATGTTAAAGACGGCTCTGCATCGGTTTAACTTCCTGCCCGGAGCAATCCGCTCCAATTTGTTGCATACTCAGGGCAGCTTTTCGTTGCTCAAACCATTCATGCAGGTAGCTTTCATTGTCGATCCGTTGTCTCAGTTGCAGGTGGGCCACGACACCAGCGTTGCCCTAATGGAGGCGCTGCAGAAACGAGGCCACCGCATTTTTTGCCTTGGATTGGCCGACCTCTACTGGGATCAAGGGGAAACCTGGGGATCCGTTGAGGAGATTGTGTTGGATCTAGGAGCGGATCCCTGGTACGAAGTCAAAGAACGGCGTTTGTTGCCCTTGAGCCAGATGCAAGCCGTATGGATGCGCAAGGATCCGCCGGTGGACGCGGCCTATCTCTACGCCACCTACCTTCTGGATCATCTCTCCCCCCGCCGCACCCTAGTGCTCAACCATCCTGCCGGGATCCGCTCCGCCAACGAAAAGCTCTATGCTTTGCGGTTTAAAGAGTGGATCCCGCGTACCTGCGTCAGCAGCAGCAAGGCCTTGCTCCGCCAATTCGTCGAGCAGGTGGGGCAGGCGGTGCTCAAGCCCCTGGGCGGCAAGGGTGGGGAAGGGATCCTGCGGGTCAATGCCGGCGATCCAAACCTCAATTCCTTGATCGAGCTGAGCACTCAGTTTGGCCGGCTGCCCGTGATGGTGCAAGAGTATTTGCCGCAGGCAGCAGCGGGAGATAAGCGCATTTTGCTGCTGGAGGGCGAGCCTTTGGGCGCCGTCAATCGCATCCCTGGGGAGGGGGATTTCCGTGGCAATGTGGCCGCTGGGGGTCGGGTGGAGAAAACCGAGATTGCTGAAAAAGAACGGGCCCTCTGCGCGGCTTTGGCGCCAGTGCTGCGGCAGGAGAAACTCTATTTTGTTGGAATTGATGTCATCGGGGAACGGCTGACAGAGATTAACGTCACCAGCCCAACTATGCTGCGGGAGATCTGCCAGTTAGAAGGGGTTGATCTGGCCGATCAAGTGGCCCAGTGGCTGGAGAAGAAAGTGCCCATCAAAGCGTAAACTGCCCCACGCCCTCTTCCGAGGAATCTGGGCATTATCCAACAGATACCCTCTCCAGTCACTTTCCCCCTTTGAGCTCCCTCGCAAGAGCATCGATGCTACAGCCTGTTAAAAATAGGGTACAGGTATTCAAGAGGCAGGAGAGGAGGGGATGCCAACCCATTCTTTGGATTGACGGCAAAGAGTTGTGACAGCTTATCAGGCAGGTAAGACCTCTATCCGCTTCCGAAGTGGGTTTGCTAAGTGTTGCTACTGTACCTCTTGATTCTTTAGCAGGCTGTACCTCAAGCTCTGGGGGAAGTTACGCCTGGGGTCTGCCGGGGCTGGGCGACCAGCTAGGTAGGAGTCGCTGAAGCACAGACAAAAGTTCCCTTTTGCCCGCTGTTGTCTAAGTCTTTTAGAGCGGCATCTCCCAGTGCAGCTCGACGTAGGTATGGCCTTCCGGAGTGTGGGTGCGATGCCAGGAGCCCTTGGGCAGGTAGCGGGCAATGGTATTCATGGCTTTGCTGCCATAGCCGCCACCGGGGCTGGGGGCGTATTCTACGCCGTCATTGATGACCGACAAGCAGCAGTGGCGCTCCTTTTGCACCAAGGACACCTTGACGAAGGAGGCGTTGCCCTTGGGAGGTTGCACATGGGCGATGACATTGCCGATGGCCTCTCGCAAAAAGCGCAAGATGTCCTCCCGTTGGTCGAACCACTCGCCGGTATTGGGCTCCTCCAGAGGTTGTAGGTGGCGCTCCACAGGCAAGGTCAGGCTGCCCGTCCGAATCAGCTCGTCCAGATAGGTGTCGATGCCCCGGTGCAAGCCCTCCCGCAAGCTGGGGGAAATGCGCAGCTTGGTGGCCAGGGTGCGCACATCGTTAAGCTGCTCGCGAATGCCTCGCCCGATCCTTTCCAGTTGTTCCAGCAGACGATCGTAAATGGCAGGATCGGGATCCTTACCCTGCTGCTGTTGCCATTGCAAGCTCTCCAGCTCGTCCATCACCACCTTCAGCTCCTGCAGCTCGCGATCGTGAATGTCGGTGGCAATGCGGTAGAGCAGCTTGCGGGCTTGGTCGATAGCAGCCTCTTGTTCGGCCCGGCGCAGGCGCTCCAGTTCCTGTTGCTGGGCCAAGAGCCGCTCCTGGTTCTCCAAGATTACCAAGGTCAGAAGCAGGCTCACCCCCGTTAGACCGACGGCCAAAGCCGGCAAGGTCAGCGGCCAAATCCAACGCCACAGCAAAAATTGGGTCACGGCCCACCCTTCATAAGCAACCAGCCCCACCACTGGCCAGAGGAGAGAGCGCTGTTGTTTCCAGTCCCAGCAATTCCGTCGCGGGGAGGGGCGATAGAGCACCCAGATCAGGCCCGTTCCCGCCCCCAGCAGGAAGACAACTCCCGCCGCTAGCCCTGCCGGCAGGGATCGGTACACCTCTCCGGTGAGCAGGCTCGAGAGGATTTGCGCCTGCAGCTCGACTGCCGCAATCTGGGATCCATCCGCCGTCCGCACCGGGAAGGTCTCCGGGTAGCCGCCCACAAAGCCGACCAGGACAATTTTGTCTCGCAGTTGGTCGGCAACTTTGGGGTCGAGGGGCGGGATCCCTTCTTGGCCGCGGCAGGCTTGGCCGGGGCTGAGCGTCGGGGAGCCGGATCCCGTCTGGGAGATCAGCGGCGGACAGACCCGTTCGATGGGGATGATGGGGATGCTGTGCTGAGAGCCAAGGGGATTGAACTGAAACGGCTGTAAGCCCCGCTTGCGAAACCAGCGGCTAGCCTTCTCCGGGTCGTACTTGGCAAAAGCCAGAGCCTCCACCGAGGCGAACATCTGCTCCTCCTGGCTGTCGCGGCGTAGGTAGAGCCCCCGCAACTGGGCCTGGCGTAGGATCCCGGTTCTGTCGACTCGGTGTTGCACCACCCCCTGAACATGCTCTGGCGGCACCAAATACTCAAGGCGCAAGGACGAAAAAGGCAAGAAGTGGTTGTAGATGTTGATCTCGGAGCGTCCAAAGCTCTCGCTGCTGCGGGTGGCCAAAACCAAGCGATCCGGGTAGCGCTGCACCACCTGACGCAGGGGAGCATCTAGGTTCTCGTTGCCCAGATTCTGCGGCACCACAAAGCTGCTGGGCAGGTTCAGCACCACCACCCTGGCTTCGGCCTCTTCCAGAAGGCGCAAGGTCAGGCCGGCGTAGTTAGCCCGTTCCAAGAGAAAGTCAACATTATGCTGGCCATCACCACTTTCTCCCTGCCCATCAATGCGGCCATCGATGCCGAGGATCACCACCTCCGGGGAAGGTTGCTGAGGGCCGCGCCAAGTATAGAGCCATTCCTGGGCGTCGCTCTCCAGCCGCAGCAACAAAGGGTGCTGGGCAGAAAGGTTGAGCAAGGTGGCCCACCCCAGGCCCCAAGCCAAGGCCCAGCCCAGTCGCCGCCGGGAGGGAGACAGTCGCCTCTGAGGGCCACGCTCTTGGCCAGCAAGAAGGGGAGAAGCGAGATTCGGCATGTTGAGGCCAACAGGTTGAAGAGCGCCTCCTCTGCCATCTTGGCCGCTGACAACGGCTGGCGAGGGGATCCCTGCCCACCCAGTTGCTGGGGAAAAACCGCAGCTTCAGGGGTGATGGTTGCGCACCCGCGCCGCCTCCTCAGGACTAATGCCGAGACGGGTGAGGTTAACGCGGCCCTTGTGGTCGATGCTGCGCACCTTGACCACCACCTCATCTGCTACGGCAATTTCATCCTCCACCCTGCTGACGCGGTACTCCGCCAGTTGCGAGATGTGGATCATGCCCTCTTTGCCCGGCAAGAACTCCACAAAGGCGCCGATAGGAATGATGCGGGTCACCTTGCCCAGGTACACCTGCCCCTCTTCCACCCGCCGCACCAGGTTTTCGATCATCGCCCGAGCCGCTTCTGCCTGGCCGCCCACCGAGGAGGACACGGTGATCGTGCCATCGTCGCTGATGTCCACCTTGGCTCCTGTCGCTTCGGTGATGCTGCGCACCATCTTGCCGCCAGGGCCGATGATCTTGCCGATATCTTCCGGATCCACCTTGAACGTGAGCAGACGAGGGGCTGTTTTGGCCAACTGGGGCCGAGGCGCCGGGAGAACCTCCAGCATTTTGTCAAGGATGTAGTCCCGCCCGGCCTTGGCCTGCAGGAGGGCTTTCTCCACCACATCCACGGTGATGCCGGTAATTTTCATGTCCATCTGCAAAGCGGTGATCCCGGCCCGCGTGCCGGCCACCTTGAAGTCCATATCCCCCAAAAAGTCCTCGATGCCCTGGATGTCGGTGAGGATGCGCACCTCGTCCCCTTCCTTAATTAAGCCCATGGCTACGCCGCTGACCGGCGCTTTGATCGGCACCCCGGCATCCATCAAAGACAGGGTAGAGCCACAGACTGAGGCCATCGAGGTGGAGCCATTGGAGGAGAGCACCTCTGAGACCACCCGCACCACGTAGGGAAACTCCTCCTCCTTGGGCAGCACCGGCACCAAGGCCCGCTCCGCCAGCGCCCCATGGCCGATCTCCCGCCGTCCCGGCGAGCGCGAGGGCCGCACTTCTCCCACGGAAAAGCCGGGGAAGTTATAGTGGTGCATGTAACGCTTCTCGTCCACTGGGTGCAGATCGTCCAGCTCCTGGGCATCACCAGGGGTGCCGAGGGTGGTGATGGAAAGGACTTGGGTGAGGCCGCGGTTGAACAGAGCGCTGCCGTGTACCCGTGGGATCAAGCCCACCCGACAAGAGACTGGTCGCACCTCGTCCAGCTTGCGCCCATCCACCCGCACCCCCTCCTGCAAGATCTGCTGGCGCATCAGCTTCTTGGTCAAAGCCTTGAACTGGTTGTCCAATTCCTTGGGATTTTCCAGCAGATACAGCCGCAAGGGATCCCCCTCTGGCCGTGCCTGGATCTGGGCCTCTAGCTTGGCCTTGATCGCCTCCAGTTGTTGCTCGCGGCTGGTCTTATCCAGGAACTGCCTGAGGACGGAGCGAATCTCCTCCTGGGCGTGTTCTGCCACAAAGGCAACCAGCTCCTCATTTTGAGGGGGCGGGGGCAGCTCCACAGGGGTGATGTTGAGATCGGCGAAAACTTGCTGTTGGGCCTTGAGCAGCTCTTGAACGGCCTCGAAACCAAACTCAATGGCCTCGACCACGTCCTTTTCCGGCAGTTGGTTGGCGCCGGCCTCCACCATGATTACGCCGTCGGCACAGCCAGCCACCACCAAATCCAGATCGCCGGCCTCGATCTCGGCATAGGTGGGGTTGATGATGAACTCATCTTTAACCAAGCCGACCCGCACCGCCGCCACCGGGCCGTTGAAGGGGATGCGAGCGCTGTGGATGGCCAGCGAGGCCCCCAAAATACACAACACATCGGGCGGCACCTTGTCGTCCACCGAGAGGGTGGTGGCCACGATTTGCACATCGTCCCGCAGCCATTCTGGGAACAAAGGCCGCAGGGGCCGGTCTATAAGACGAGAGATCAGGGTGGCCCGCTCCGGTGGCCGACCTTCCCGCCGCAAGTAGCCTCCTGGGATCCGCCCGGCAGCGTAGAGCCGCTCCTCATAGTCCACCAGCAAAGGCAAGAAATCGACACCGGCACGACCGGCTTGTCGCGTAGCCGTGACCAAGACCGAAGTTTCCCCAGAAGTCAACCAGACTCCGCAACCTGCCTGGGGAGCCATCAACCCAATATTGATGTCAATTTCCCGCCCGTAAAAGGAAATCGACCGAGTATATTCCGCCATGTAACGCTTCGCCTTCTTTTTTCTTGCCGCTATCGTAGCATTCTCTTTTTGCTTTGTTCTCTGGTGGGAGAGAGTTGGGGCGTCGCCAAAAACTGTTCTTCTGGCTCTGGCCGGGGAGCTGCAGCAAGGCTAGGGTAGGCCAGATGCTCGCTTGCCGCCAACCCAACCGCCTCCCGTGCTGATGCTAGAGCCGCTGACGCCTGCCCAAATCAGGGCCTACCTGGAGCGCATTGGCTACGTCGGCCCCACCCAGCTCACCCCGCAAACCCTGCGCCAGATCCACCTGGCCCACCTGCTGCGGGTGCCGTTTGAAAATCTGGATATTCACTGGGGTCGCCCCATTCGCCTGGAGCGGGATTTTTTGTTCCAAAAAATCGTCCGAGAGCGGCGGGGCGGCTTTTGCTTTGAGCTGAACAGCCTGCTGGCCGATGCTCTGCAGGGGATGGGGTTTTCGGTCCATCTGCTCTCGGGACAGGTGAGCCGGGCCGTTCACGCTACTCGGACGGAGCCTGATGGCCACTTTGGCCCCGAATGCGACCATCTGGCCCTGCAGGTGAACTGCGGCAATGAGGCGTGACATCCTCTCCCGCTAAGCCCTGACGGGCTGTAGACGGGAGCTTCCGAGAATCACTTCCCGGAGTTGCTGCTTCAACGGACTGGTAAACCAGGATCCTCCACAGCCAGAGAGCGGCAGTCCCA
>Ga0308396_1000332_pt1 | contig 33259 bp, 31 predicted proteins | sample Hotspr2SamplePe2_FD_202359 | JGI IMG/M metagenome (GOLD analysis project Ga0308396, IMG submission 202359) | Hot spring phototrophic mat microbial communities from Mushroom Spring, Yellowstone National Park, Wyoming, United States - 20050930_Pe2 ... | reverse complement strand
TAAAAAGCACAACTTCAATTGAGACATCAAGTATTAACTTTGATGATGCTTTAAAAAAATCAAAAGATATTTTAATTAATTTTTATTTACTTATTTCAAATTTAAAAAAAGTATTTATAAGCGGACCTGCTTCAAGTGGAAAAACATTTTTTGCACTTCAAAAAATTATAGATAAAAACTCAGAAAATACTATTTCCTATGTTTGTAATTCTAAATTATTATTTGAAAAAATGAGATACTCATTTCATAAGGTTAAAAATGTTGATATTGCAAGATATAATGATCTTTCTAATTTAAAAAAACAAAAGTATGATATCTTGATACTTGATGAGTTTGAGATGTTTGATGGGGATATTTTAGTTTTTGATAAGATACTTAAAGGGGGATTTGTTGATGGAAGTTTGATGATTTTATTTGACCCTTATAAGAGAAATAAGAATATTAATGATTTTCTTGAAAAATACAAACTAAATGATTTTAAAATTAAACTTGATTCAAATTTTAGGAATAACTCAGCAATTTCTAACTTTATAAACAAATTATATGATACTCAAATCTATCGGAACTCTTTTATGGAATACTACAGTAGTATAACAATTAAACCATTTGATGATTCAAATATAGGCAATCTTTTTGAAAATACAATATCAGATCTTGTTGAGAAGGATAAGTATTTATATTCTGATATAAAAGTAATCACATCCAAAAAAACAGAAGAAAGTTCTATCTCAAAGGTTATCTCAAAGAAGAAATGGTCTTACAAAATAGATTTTGTTTTTCTTGATGATTTTGATGGTCTTGAGGGAAAAGTTGTAGTTTTTATTGTAGAGGAAACATCACTTCCACTTGAAAATATACTATATAGAGGGGTAACAAGAGCAGCGCATAAGCTTATAATTCTTTCTAAAAACAATCTTTATGAAAGGATAAAATCATATGTATAAAAAAAACATAGGAAGCGGTGATGATGGAACAACTGATTTTTGTGGTAGAAGAATAAAAAAAACTGATGATAATTTGCTTCTTCTTTCAGTTATTGATGAGTTTAATTCTTTTATAGGATTAGTTATATCAAAATATGATATTGATATTTTGAGAAAAATTGAGGATATGAATATGAGTATTATGGGATTTATTGCTGGCTATGTAGATTTAGAAAAAATAAAACAATGTATTTCTTTTGTTGAAGATGAGATTAAAAAAAGAAATAATATTGATATAAGAGAATTTGTTAAATTTAATAAAAATGAAAAAACATCTCTTTTAAATATCGTTAGAACTAAAATAAGAGTTGCTGAACTCTATGCTTGGAGAGTAGAACAAAAGGATGTAGCAAAGTATTTAAATAGATTATCAGATCTTATTTTTCTTATTTCTTTATCTGAAATTGTTTAATTTATTACATTTTTTGTGGAGCAGTTACACCAATAATATCAAGCCCTTTTTTAAGAGTTTTTTTAATTCCCTTAAGAATTAAGAGTCTTGCTGATGTGGTGATAGTGTCTTTTTCATCTATTATTCTATTTTTTTCATAATATGAATGGAAATTACCTGCAAGTTCAATAAGATATGTTGTTATATGATGGGGGGATAAATCTTTTAAAGATTGGTTTAATATTTTCTCAAACCAAAAAATTTTTTTAAGTATTTTTCTATCATTATCGCTTAATTTATAGTTTTTAAAACTATTTATTTTATCAACATCTATAATATCTTTTGCTTTTTCAAATATTGAAGCAATTCTTGCATGGGCATACTGAACATAGTAAAGTGGATTTTCATTTGTTTGTTTTTTTGCAAGATCTATATCAAATATCAAATGAGTATTTGGATTTCTCATTGTAAAGAAAAACTTAACACCATCACTAGATACCTCTTCTATCAATTCCCTTAATGTATGAAATCTCCCTGCTCTTTTAGACATTTTAAGAATTTCTTCACCTTTTTTAATTGATACAAGTTGATGAATTATAACTGTAAATTTTTTTTCATCATATCCTAATGCTTTTATCCCTGCTTTAATTCTTGGAATGTATCCATGATGATCTGCTCCCCAGATGTCTATTATCCAATCAAATCCTCTATCATATTTTGTTTTATGATAAGCAAGATCATTTAAAAAATATGTCTTTGTCCCATTTGATTTTACAAGAACCCTTTCTTTATCTTCGGAGTTATCAATCTTTAGCCATTTTGCTCCATCTTTTATTTCAACCATATTTTTTTCTTCAAGAATTTTTAAGACAATATCTGGGAGTTTTTCCTTATGAAGTTCTGATTCAAAAAACCATCTATCAAATTCAACTCCAAGTTTTTGTAAATCATCCTTTTGGCTTTGAAGGATTTCTTTTATAGCAAAATTAGAAAACTCTTCTACACTCCACTTTGATGCATCAGATGGAAGTTTTTTTGCAATTTCAATTAAATATTCTCCATGATATCCATTTTCTGGGGGTTCTTCCCCAAGAAATCTTTTCATAAGCGATTTTCCAAGAAGTTCAATCTGATTTCCACAGTCATTTACATAATACTCCTTAAAAACATCAAAGCCAAGTTCTTTCATTAAATTTGCAAGTGAATTTCCGATTGATGCTCCACTTGCAGATGCAAGGTGAAGATGACCTGTTGGATTTGCTGAGACAAATTCTATTATGACTTTTTTTGATTTATGTATAGATTTTTCAAATGCTTTTTCTTTTTCAAGATTATTAATATATTTTTCATATACTTCGTCTCTAAATTTTATGTTTATAAACCCAGAGACAAATTCGCATTCAAAACCTTCATTATTTAAAATAGAGTTTATTTTATTAAAAATATCATTGGGAGATTTTTTTTGATTTTTTGAAACTATTATTGCAAAATTTGTTGAAGCATCCATTTTAATGTGTGGAGGTGGAGGAGTTATACTAAAAATCTCTGTTATTTCTCCAAATTCTTTTTTTAGTATAGATTTTAAATAGTTTTCTATTTCAGATGGTATCATTTCAAATCTTCCCTTTTGTTTTTAGTTGTTTTATTTTTTTGCCATTTTAATTTTTTGCAATCAAGATATATCCTATCAAGGCCATAGAAATCTCTTATGCTTGGTTCAAAAATATGAACTATAACACCATCATAATCAAGAACCTTCCAGTTTGGTGATTTAATTCCATCTCTATGAAGAATATACTCATTTTTTTCTTTTTTTAGAGAGGTAATTATTTCTTCTTCTAATGCTTTTGTGTGAGGTGATGAGAGAGAATTTATAAGAATTGCATAATAAAATATCCCAGTTTTTGTTTCAACATCATACACTGTGATATTTTCACCTTTTTTTGAGTCTGCTATTCTTGCAATTTCCTTTGCAAGATTTAAGTAATATCTTTTGTCTTTCATAAGCCTCTTTTCTTATCTTTTAATTTTTTATAGTAATATTCATCCTTTGCACGGTATATTTTTTCAATACCGCTAGATGCTATAAAATATATTGTATTAAATATTGTACTAAAATCGTTAATTTCTTGTTTTGTTAATTCATTTTTTGAGATAAATAGTATCACTGCTAAAACTTTTTCTTTTATTTTTAAAGGCATTATATATTTTCTATTATCAATCCATAGAGAGCTATTGTATTCTTCAATTTTAATATCAGAATTTAGATTTTTATCAAGTTCTTTTATTTTTTCAAACTCATCATTAAATATGTTATAGATATGTCCTTCTATTTCCCAATTATCAAAATAAAGATAAATTTCATCTATAAGAGATTTTATAAACTCTTTTTCATCAATAGTTTCTATTATAAGAGTTTTTGAAATATCATAAAGTAGTGTAAGTTCTTTTGATGTATGAGATATTCTATGAGAAAGAGTTCTTACTATAAATGAAAAAATGTTAAAAGAAATTTCTGGATTGTTTTTCATTATTTCAAAAAAATTTTCTTTTGTGATTTCAAAAGCATCTACATCACTAAGAGCTTTTGCCCTTGCACTTCTTGGTGAATTTTCAAATATTCCCATCTCACCAAGAATATTATTATCTGAAATTATTGCAAGATCCTTAAATTCTGTTTTTTCTTTGTTTATTGCTTTTTGGATAATTACATCACCTTTTTCTATAATAAAAAGTGAATTAGATTTTTCTCCTTCATCAAATATTATATCATTTGAAGAATATTTTCTTTTTATTAAAAATTCTTTCAACTTTGGATTTTTTATAAATTCTTCTATAAATGACATTTTATCCTCCTGTTAACATTTTTTTAAATGTTTCTTTGTCTGTTGCTTTTGAAATGGCTTCGTTTATATCAACTAAATTATTTTTTACTAACATTGCAAGTGATCTATCCATTGGAATCATACCAAATTTTGCACCTGTTTCAATAGCACCATATATCATATGTGTCTTTCCTTCTCTTATAAGGTTGCTTATTGCAGGTGTCATTATCATAACCTCTCTTGCTGCAACAAGACCTTTGCCGTCCTTTCTTGGAAGGAGTATCTGAGAGATTACTGCTATAAGCGATGATGCCAATTGAATTCTTATTTGCTCTTGTTGGTGTGGTGGAAAAACATCTATTATTCTGTCAACTGTTGTTGCTGCATCCTGTGTATGAAGTGTTGCAAATGTTAGATGTCCTGTCTCTGCTGATGTCAGAGTTAACTGGATCGTTTCAAGGTCTCTCATCTCTCCAACAAGAATTACATCAGGATCTTCTCTTAATGCAGATTTTAGTGCTTTTAGAAAACTTTTTGTATGCTGTCCAACCTCACGCTGTCTTATTATTGAGTTTTTATTCTCATAGACAAACTCTATTGGATCTTCTATTGTTATTATGTTAGAGCTATATTTTTCGTTTATTAGATTTATAAGGCAAGCAAGTGTTGTTGATTTTCCTGAACCAGTTGGACCGGTTACAAGTATTAAACCTTTCGGTGTATCTATTAGCTCAGTTATTTCTTTTGAAAGTCCTATTTCTTCTGGTTGTGGTATTTTTGATGGTATAATTCTTGCTACCGCTTCAACACCATTTTTTGTCAAGAAAACATTTAATCTAAACCTTGCCAGTCCTTTTATTGCAAAAGAGCAATCAAGTTCAAGATTTTCTTCAAACCTTGCTTTTTGTGAGTCAGAAAGTAAACTATATATTATTGCTTTTGTATGTTCTTGTGTAAGAATAAGATCATTTGTTATAGGTATTATCTCATCTTTTAATCTCATCATAGGTGGTTTTCCTGGTGTTATGTGTATATCACTTGCTTTAAGTTCAATTGCTTTTTTGAATATATTCATTAGGTCCATTATTCCTCCTTATAATCATTGGAAATTATGAGTATTACATCACATATGGATGGTTTTTTTTCGATTATTATCTCTTTTTGAATTCCAAGAATATCTGCAACTTTTTTAGCATATGAGTAATTGTTTATTGTGTTTATAATTATTTTTGTTTCTGTAATATTTTTTTGAGTTTTTTCTTCAAGAATATCAATATGGTTTTCTTTAAGTATAGATTTTATTTTTTTTAATCTTTTTTTATCAATTGATGAGATTAATTCTAAAGTTATATTTTTAGAAGTTTCAATATTTGTTGATGCTTCATTTTCATCTGAATCTATAACTACAACTTGTGGGGCTTTTATATTTAATATATGTGGAAGAAGTGTTATTCTGTCTGCAATTGGTATGTTTGTTTGAATTTGATAAATTGTTTTTATCATTTCATAAATTGATTTTATATCAGTTTTCCAATTAAATATTTTTGAAATAAAATTGATGTCTTTAAGATACACATAATATATATCTTTTGTGTTTATTATTTCTTTATAGTTTTCCTGATATATTTGATATGCTTGTTGATAGATGCTGTTGGTTTCATTTTTTTTATTTATTTTTTTTACAAATTTTATTGAAATGGTTTTTGATGATGGTAGATATTTTATAATTCCATTTTTTGTTCCAAGAAATACTATTTTTATTTCATTGTTTTTAGATATTTGATTTGAGAGAGGGGATCTTAGAAAATAAAATGTTGTGAAAATAATTGTAACTATAATTCCCATTATAATCAGTTTTGATTTATTCATATAGGTATTCTCCCTTTTCTTTGATATATTTAGTTTTAAACTCCTTTGTTTTTTTGAAAGCAAGTTCTATATCTTTAAATACAAGATTTCTAATTACCTTTGCTTCATAGAATTCTCTATCATCACTTATAAAATCAGATACATATATTATTTTATCAAGAAGTTTCATATTTTTATGCGCAGTAGTATGTCTTAATATTGCTAAAAGGACATCCTTATCATTAATTTTAAATTTTTTCTTAGCATATATAAAAGATGCCCATTGATGTAGTATTTGAGGAGCATTTTTTATTACTTCATCAAATTTTTTTATCTTTATTTTTTCTTTTTTTATTAGTTCAATTTGTTTTTTTATTGGTATTTCTTTTGCACAATCATGTAGAAGTGCAGCAAGAAAAGTTTTTTTTAAATCAGCCCCATAATGTTTTGAGAGTTCAAGGGATGTTTTTATTACGGAAAGTGTGTGTTTAAATCTTTTAGGAGATAGGATTTTTTTTATGGAAAGTATAATGCCTGTAAAATAAAGTTTGTTTTTTAGAATATAGTTTTTTATATCTTTATCAATTAGAGAAAAATTAAGAGTCATAATTTTTTCTCTTATTTCGGTTGATGATACATTGATAAATTCTTTTTCAAGTATAATTGGTTTATATTTTTTTATTTTTGTAGGGTTTATTGGATATCCTTTTCTTTTAGCCAGAATTATTTTAAAGGTTTTTAATACCTCTTTATATCTTTTCCATTTTTCTATATTTTCAAATGAATCACTTCCCATAAGGAAATAAAGAGTACTTTTAGGATATTTTTTTTTGAGATAACGGCCAATTTGGTATGTATATGTTTTTTTACCTCTTTTAAACTCAAAATCATCAAATATGCAATTTATTTTTTCTTTTTTAATAAGTATTTTAAACATTTTTTTTCTATGAGTATATGGGGATAGATGTCCTTCTTTTAATGGGGAGTGATATGTAGTGAAAATAATTGTTTTTGATGGTTTTATTTTTTTAACTGAGTATTTTAAGATTTCTTTGTGATATTTATGTGGTGGGTCAAAGCTTCCACCGAATACTAAAATGGACTGGTTTTTCATAAAATTTGTATAATTTATTATAGTAAATTATGAATAGAGAAAATGCAATTGTTTATGTTGTTTATGCTCCAAATGTGGAGTATGTTTTTGATGAGTTAAAAAAATCTTTTGGGGTTGAAAGGGCTTTAAATATAAATACAGATTTGTATGTTAAAACATATTTAAAAATAAGTAAATATGAAAATGCAATAAAATTTATTGCTTATTCAAAAGATTTGAAAAATCCAGATTTAAGATGGCTTAGTAGCGATGAGCCTGGATTTCTTGATGTAACATCAAAACCATATAATCTTGCTTTTTTTTATATTTGTGATATTGCATTTAGAACTGGATCAAATAAAGTTATATGGGTAAATCATTTGGCTCCAACTATTTCACACCAAGATATTGATAAGGCATTATCTATGGTTAATGATAAAAACATTGTAATAGGTCCTTCAAAAAATGGAAGTATATATCTTTTAGGTTTTACTGCTCCTTGGTTAAAAATATTTGATAATTTTTATCTTTTAAGGGATAATATTAAAGATGAGATAATTGATAAAATAAAAAAAGCAAAAATAAATTTCTCAGAAATTGATGAAAAGTTTGTTGTAAAGGATGAGGAAAGTTTAAAACTCTGGATTGAAAGCGATGAGTATAAGCCTTCCATTAGTGAATCAAGAAAAGAAGAAATAAAGTATACTCATAAAAAAAAGAAAGAAATGCATACAACTCAAATGAATTCTGCTGAAAATACACCACCAAATGCAAATAATAATGTTTCAAAATAATTTTTATTTGTTCATTTAAAAGGGGGTTTCAAATGACCGAAGAAAAAATAATAAATTACATTTTAAAAAATACAAAGGGTTATGATTGTCATATAATCCTAACATCATATAAAAAAAATCTTACAAGGTTTGGCGACAATGAAATATCACAAAATGTTTCCTCAACTGATATTTCTGCAAATGTAAGAATAACTGATGGAGAGAGAGTTTATAAGTTTGTAATATCAAAGTTTGATGAAATATCAATAAAAGATGCAATTTCAAGAGCAGTTTCAAATATGAAGATGACTAAAAAAGCTGAGTTTATTCCACCACCAACTACTTCAGTTATAAAAATAGCTTCTGATAGGTATTTTGATGAATCTGTAAGTTTTATTTCTCCCCTAGATAGAGCATCAAGAATTAAAAAGTTTTTAAATTTTTGCTCTAAGACAGGGCGGCTTTCTTATGGAACGATATCAAATTCTTATACTGTTTTTATTGTAGCAAACTCAAATGGTATTTTTCAAAGACAAAAAGAAACATCTTATGAGTATGAGATTACAGTAAATAAAGATGGAGCATATGGAAAAGCAGTTGGGTATTCTTTTAAAGATGATATAAATATTGATGAGATAAATGAAAAAGCACTTAGTAAGTCGGATCTATCAAAAAATCCAATTGAGATAAAACCATCTAAGTATACCATTATTGTGGAGCCACTTGCAGTAAGTGAATTTTTGCCGTTTTTTGGATATCTTGGATTTAATGCTCTTGCTTTCTATGAAAAGAGAAGTTTTGCAACAGATAATCTTGGCAAAAAAATATTTAGTGAAAAACTTACAATATATGATGATCCTTCTGATATTACTTGTCCTAATATTCTTTTTGATTTGGAAGGAATGCCAAGAAAAAAGATTGTTCTTGTAGAAAAAGGTGTTCTTAAAAATCTTGTAACAGATAAAAAAACATCAAAACTCTGTAATATGCCATATACTGGCAATTCTGTTTTTGAGCCAAATGCTTTTGGTGCTATTCCATTTTCTCTCTTAGTTGAAAGCGGACAAAGAAGTTTACAAGATATAATAAAAGATACTGAAAAAGGTATTCTTGTAACAGAGTTTCATTATACAAATGTTCTTAAACCAAAAACAATTGAGATGACAGGAATGACAAGAAACGGAACATATTTAATAGAAAATGGAAAGATAAAAAAAGCAATTAAAAATATGAGATTTACACAGAATATGGTTGAGGCATTAAATAATATTGAGGAGATTTCAAAGGAGAGTTATGTTTTTAAGGGATGGTGGAGTCTGATAAAAACTCCAGCAATTAAAATTAGAGATTTTAGCTTTACCTCAAGTACTGAATTTTAAAAGGGGGATTTATGAAAGAGTTTGCAAAAAAAGCAGTTGAGATAATGAATTTTAAAAAAGTTAGTTTTGGTGATGTTAGAGTTATTGAGGAAAGAGTTCAAAATATTAATATGAAAAATACTGAACTTACTGAGATGAGAGATGATATAACACTTGGTTTTGGTGTAAGGGTTCTTTATAATGGTGGGTGGGGATTTGCTTCAAGTAATATAATGAAAATATCAGAGGTTGAAAATGTTGTAAATAGAGCAATAGAGATTGCAAAAGCATCATCAATGATTAGAAGACAAAAAGTCAAACTTGCACCTGAACCATCATACAAAGACATATGGAAAACGCCAGTTCTTAAAGATCCATTTGAAGTATCAATTGAAAAGAAAATAGATATCTTTTCAAAGATAAATGAAGGTCTTTTGAGAAATAATTTAATAAGAATTGCAAACTCAAAAATGACATTTATAAAAACTCACAAGATTTATATGTCAACTGAGGGTTCTGATATAGAACAGATACTTTATTATAGTGGCGCAGGATACAATGCAACAGCAATAGATGGCAATGATGTTCAGATAAGGTCTTATCCTGGTGGGCATGCATATATGCTTTCAATGGGTTGGGAATATATAGAGAGTTTAAACCTTCTTGACAATGTTGAGAAAACAAGCCAAGAAGCAGTTTCTCTTTTATCTGCACCACCTTGTCCATCTGATGAGATGGATTTAATAATTTATGGTGATCAATTGGCTCTTCAAATTCATGAATCAACGGGACATGCAACAGAACTTGATAGGGTCTTAGGATATGAAGAGTCATATGCTGGATCAAGTTTTTTAACAACAGAGAAACTAAATAAATTTAGATATGGAAGTGATATAGTAAATCTTGTTGCAGATACAACACTTCCTGGAGGGCTTGCAACATGTGGTTATGATGATGATGGAGTTAGAGCACAGAGATGGCATATAGTTAAAAATGGAATACTTTCTGGTTATATGACTAATAGAGAGTTTGCACATACAATAGGACATAAGAGAAGCTGCGGAGCTAACAGAGCAGATTCGTATAGAAGTATTCCAATAATAAGAATAACAAATTTAAGTCTTATGCCAGGTGAGTGGGAGTATGAGGATATAATTAGAAGCACAAAAAAAGGAATAATAATGGAAAACAATAAATCTTGGAGTATAGATCAAAAAAGATTAAACTTTCAATTTGGATGTGAGATTGGCTGGCTTATTGAAAATGGAAAGATTACAAAGATGGTAAAAAATCCAGTTTATCAAGGAATTACATATGAGTTTTGGAGAAACTGTGATGCTATAGCAAATGAAAAATACTGGAAACTTTATGGTGTCTCAAATTGTGGAAAAGGTCAGCCAACGCAAATTTTTAAGATGTCTCATGCATCAAGTCCTGCAAGATTTAAGAAGGTAAAGGTCTTTTCAAGATAATAAATTAATGAGAATTAATAAAAACTGGTTTAAAAGTTTTTTTAAAAAGGACTTCTATAATTTTGATTTCATTCCTCAAAAAAGAACTCTCCAAGAAGTTGATTTCATAATAAAAGCATCAGGAATAAAAAATGGGGATAAAATTCTTGATGTTGGTTGTGGAGTTGGTAGGCATTCATTAATTCTTGCAAAGAAAGGTTTTTTTGTTGTTGGTGTGGATTTTTCAAAAGAGTATCTTTCCGATGCGATAAAAAAAGCAAAAAAGATGAAACTTAAAAATATAGAGTTTATAAGAAAAGATATGAGAAAGATTGATTTTAAAGAAGAGTTTGATCTTGTTATAAATATGTTTACTTCTTTTGGATATTTCGATGATAAAGATAATTTCACTTTTCTTAAAAAAGTTCACAGGGCATTAAAAAAAGGGGGGAAGTTTATAATAGATGTAAAAAACGGAGTTTTTATAAGAGAGAATTTAAGTGAAAAAAACTGGGAGATTGTTGGAGATGTTATAGAACTTCAAGAATTTGTTTGGATTGATAAAAACACTCTTAAAAATACCTGGCATAAAATAGAAGATGGAGAGATGAAAACAAGGAGATTTTATCTTAAAATGTATGATAAAAAATCGCTTTCTAAAATTTTAAAGAAGGCGGGTTTTAAGGTCTTAAAAATATACGGTGGTTTTGATTCCTCAAAAGTTACTGATAAATCAAAAAGAATAATTGCTATCTGCAAAAAAGTTTAGTTTTTTAAAATGGAAATTTAAGACACATTCCTATATATGTATATGACATAGAAATTTTTTGAGAATTAACTTTTAAGTTTATTTGATCCTGTAGAGCTTTTGAATTATTACCAGCGCTTACATCCCTTTTGAGTTTAGCGAAATTTCCATACTTAAAATCTATTGATAAAATATGAGATTTAAGTATATTTTTTCTATTCCAACCCCAACGCTAAAACCTGGAAGATAATATGTTTTGTCGTTATTAACAGGTATATTAAAAACTCCTGAGGATGATGCAGTTCTATTAGAATAGTATATATTTTGCTTTGAAGAGAGAGAATTAAAGTTTGTGTCTATCTCTGCTTTAATTCTTGTTTTGAAAATAAAATTTTTCATCAATCCATATATCATCTCAAATGATTTTATTGATTTGATTGTTTCTGTTATAACTATGTCAGATATAGGATTAGAACCACCATCCGTTATTAAGTATTTGTCTAATATTAATTTGTCAAGATGTGCATTGGATCATAACTTTTGTCCCTGAAGATAATTTGGATAGTTTAAAATTATGTCCCTAAAAATATTTCAATTATTCAAAATAATAAATCCCCCTATAGTTCCCCCTTTGATAAAGGGGGAGTGAGGGGGATTTTAAATAGGGGGATTTAGATTTGTTTTTATTTTATTTGCAAGAAAATTTATAGAAAAACTTATGAGAGTAAAATATTAAAATGGATAAAAGTTTATACATACGCTAGCATTTTTTTGAACTAATACTGAATGTTACTGAAATCTTATATATAAATCTTGTTAGCTAAAAAATTCGTGGGCTATTAAGTGGAATATGATTTATAAATAACCAACAATATTTTTAATTTTATTTACAAATAAATCAAAATGGCTTTCCTTCCAATAAATTTTATTGCATGTAGGGCAGATATAAAATTTTTCTGTATTTTTAATTGTTAAAGGGGGGATTTTGTCTAATATTAAATTTTTATCAATTTCTCTTAATTCTTCATTACAGAAGGAACATCTTGTAAAAAATTTTTTCTTGTTTAGTTTAATGTTTAGCTTTTCAATGATATGTTTAAATTGATTATATGGATTTTGTTCTTTTAAAAGAATGTAGTTTTCAAAATCAAATTTTTCTATTTTTGTGTTTCTTGTAATTAAAATTCTATTTTCTAATTTTGCAATTTCTATAAGTTTTTTAATTTCTGTGTTTGTTTTTATTATTTTCGTATCAAAACCGCATAAAATTAGTATTCTTCCAAGTTTTTGAACCATTAAATCACAAAGAAATCTCATTTTGCCCCTTGAGCAATAAAGTAGGGATTATTTTTTATTTTTATTTTTTTAAAACCAAAATTCTTATATAAGTTACTTATTTCTTTTGCAGTAATTAAATGCCTTTTGATTTCTTTGTTTGATGATGAATAATGAATTTTGTTTATTTTTTCAAGTTTAAAAGAGTGTGCTATTATAAGTTTGCCATCATTCTCTAAAAGTGATAATGCTTTTTTAAAAAATTTTTTTCTCTCTGTAAAATGAGGAAACGAATTAAAAACAATTATTAGATCAAATTTTTTTCTTGTTTTAAGTTTATAAAAATCTTTATTTATGAAATTTGCTTTTGGATGTTTTTTTAGTGCTACTTCTATCATTTTTGGAGATATATCAATTCCAGTGTAGTTTTTAAATTTATTTTTAAGATATGGGTATAATATTCCTGTTCCACATCCAACATCAAGGACATTTATAAATTTTTTAAGTTTTAATGAGTTTATTATTTTTTTAATTATTACATGCGTTTTTCTTTTTTCTTTTTTATCCCATTGATATGCATTTTTGTCAAAAAACTCTATTATTTCTTTTTTGTTGTTCATTTTTTTAAACATAAAGAGTATCTATGGCAAAATTATAAATCCCCTTAGTCCCCCCGACGTTACGTCGGGGGGAATTTAAAGGGGGATTTTGTTGTTTATTCATCTTCTGGAACATCAACGCTTGATTTGTGAAATACTGGTGGAAGTTGTGGATCATACTCAGATATAAAATTTGCTCTCAAAAACTCTTTGTTCATCTTTGCTATTGCGCTTACTTTAATTTCTTTTGGACATACTGCTTCACACTCATACTCATTTGTGCAGTTTCCAAAACCAAGCGAGTCCATAACCTTTATCATATTAAGAACTCTTATCGTTCTTTCAGGATGTCCTTGAGGAAGTGATGCAAGATGTGCAATTTTTGCTCCTGTAAAAAGCATTGCTGCACTGTTAGGGCATGCTGCAACGCAAGCACCACAACCAATACACGTTGCATAATCCATTGCTTTTTCTGCAATGTTTTTTTCTACTGGTATTGTGTTTGCATCAGGTGCGCTTCCAACATTTACAGAAATATATCCACCTGCTGCAATTATTTTATCAAGAGCGCTTCTATCTATGACAAGATCTCTTATAAGCTGAAATGCATTTGCCCTAAATGGCTCTATTGTTATAACATCTCCATCTTTAAATCTTCTCATATGAAGTTGACATACTGTTGAATGCTCATCAGGGCCATGAACATCTCCATTTACAACAAATCCACAGCATCCACAAATTCCCTCTCTACAATCGCTTTCAAAATATATTGGTTCTTTTCCTTCTTTTATAAGTTTTTCATTTAACACATCAAGCATCTCTAAAAAAGACATATCAGGTATTACACCTTCAACCTTATATGTTTCAAAATAGCCTTTTGAGTCATTGTCTTTTTGTTTCCATACTCTAAGAGTTATATTAAATTTTCTATTTTCCATAAAACCTCCAAGTTATTTATAACTTCTTGTTGTAGGTTTTAAGTACTCAAACTCAAGTTTTTCTTTATGAAGTTCTGGCTCTTTATTATCACCTTTATATTCCCATACTGCAACATATGCAAAGTTTTCATCATCCCTTTTTGCCTCACCATCTGGTGTTTGATATTCTTCCCTAAAATGACCACCACAGGATTCTTTTCTATGAAGTGCATCTTTTAAAAGAAGTTCTGCAAACTCTATGAAATCATAAACTCTTAATGCTTTTTCAAGAACCTGGTTAAATTTATCATCACCAACAATTTTTAGATTTTCCATAAACTCTTCTTTTAAAGATGGAACCATTCTTAATGCTTTTTTTAGTCCTTCTTCATTTCTTGCCATTCCGCAATATTCCCACATAATTTTACCAAGTTCTTTATGAAACTCTGTTGGAGTTTTATTTCCCTTTATTGAAAGTATTTTTTTGATTTTTTCTTTTACTTCGTTTATGGAGTATTTAAATTCATCATCTTCTAAATGTATTTCCTCAAATTTAGTGTTTGCAAGATAATTTGGAAGCGTTGCAGAGATTATAAAATATCCATCAGCAAGCCCTTGCATTAGAGCACTTGCTCCAAGACGATTTGCTCCGTGATCTGAAAAATTAGCCTCACCAAGAACAAAAAGTCCAGGTATTGTGCTCATAAGTTCATAATCAACCCATAATCCACCCATTGTATAATGTGGTGCAGGATATATTCTCATTGGAACTAAGTATGCATCCTCATCAGTTATTCTGTAATACATATCAAAAAGGTTTCCATATTTTTCTTTTATTTTTTCTTTTCCTTGTTTTTTTATTGCATCTCTGAAATCAAGATAGACTGCTTCCTTTGTTGGACCAACACCATAACCAGCATCAACCATTCTTTTTGCTGCTCTTGATGCTATATCTCGTGGCACAAGATTTCCAAAAGATGGATACATCCTTTCAAGATAATAATCCCTTTCTTCTTCTGGGATATCATTTGGATGTCTTGTGTCTCCTTTGATTTTTGGAACCCAAACTCTTCCATCATTTCTCAAACTTTCACTCATAAGTGTTAGTTTTGATTGATGATCACCACTTCTTGGAATGCAGGTTGGATGAATTTGTGTAAAACATGGATTTGCAAAACCAGCTCCTTTTTTATAACATTTCCAAGCAGCACTAACATTGCAAGTTGCAGCATTTGTGGAAAGATAAAAAACATTTGAATAACCACCTGTTGCAAGAATTACAGCATGAGCGCTATATGCTTCTATCTCACCAGTGATGAGATTTCTTACTATTATTCCTCTTGCTTTTCCATTTTTTACAATTAGATCCATCATTTCTCTTCTTGGAAAGACCTTTACAGTTCCATTTGCAACCTGTCTCATCATCTGCGAATATGCACCAAGGAGCAATTGCTGACCGGTTTGTCCTCTCGCATAAAATGTTCTTTGAAGTTGTGCACCACCAAAAGATCTTGTATCAAGAAGACCCCCATATTCTCTTGCAAAAGGAACACCTATTGCAACACAGTGATCTATTATCTGCGTTGATATTTGTGCAAGTCTATAAACATTTGCTTCTCTTGCTCTATAATCGCCACCTTTAAGTGTATCATAAAACAATCTATATACCGAGTCCCCATCATATTTATAATTTTTTGCAGCATTTATTCCACCCTGTGCAGCAATTGAGTGGGCTCTTCTTGGAGTATCATGGAGTGTAAAAACCATAACATTGTATCCAGCTTCTCCTAAACTTGCAGCTGCGCTTGCTCCAGCAAGCCCTGTTCCAACAATTATCACATCAAACTTTTTCCTATTTGCTGGGTTTACAAGTTTTGCATTAAATCTGTAATTATCCCATTTCTTCTCTATATGTCCAGATGGTATTTTTGAGTCAAGTTTCATAAATCCTCCTTATTATTCAATTTCTATTATATTTTCAGTGGCTCTAAGATCAAGTCCAAAGAGATAATAAAGTGATATCATTGCAAATCCAACCATAAGAATTGCAACAATCCAGCCTGCAAGTTTTATAAAAAAGTTATATTTTTCATGATTTATTCCAAGTGTTTGAAATGCACTTTGAAATCCGTGACTTAGATGAAGTGCAAGAGCAAGAGAGCCGATTATGTATATACTTACAAAAAGTTTGCTTCTAAATGCCGATGTAACCATTTGATAAAATCCCATTGAATGATCAGTAAATTTAAAATGAAACATATGGAATATAAGATACGCAAGTATAATAAAAGCAGTATAAAGCATTGTTGATGATCCAATTGTTCTTCCACCTTGCCAGTTTATTGTTTCATATTTTCTTTTTCTTGAGTTTACCCAGTCCTCCCATCTAACCCATACTCCCATTATAATATGAATTAAAAATATTATCAAAAGTCCTATCTCAAGATAAATTGTAATTGGGTTTGAAAGAAGTATATCAACCCATCCATTATACCATTCTTCACCTTTAAAAAGAAGAAGATTTTCTGCAAGATGTATCAACATAAAAAATGAAAGCAAAAGACCAGTTATTGCCATCAACTGCTTTCTTCCTATTGATGATTTTATCATTCTTAAAAGGAAAAGATAATTCATAATTTACTCCTTTTTAAATTTTAATAAATGAACTTTCAATAAAATTTTACAAATTTAGTTTTATTAAAGCAAACAAACGAATTAGACAAAAACTTTTGTCCCTGATATAATCTGGATAGTTCAAAATTATGTCCCTAAAAATATTTCAATTATTTAAAATATTAAATCCCCCTTAAATTTTCCCTTTTCAAAGGGGAAAAGATAAAAAGAGAAGGGATTTAAAAACTATAAGAAATCCCTCTTAATTCTCCCTTTGATAAAGGGAGAAAAAAGCAAGGCTAAAGCCTTGCCCTACAAAATCTATCTTTAATTCCACTTTTTCAAAAGAAGAAACAGGTGGATTTCAATTTGTTTTTATTTTATCTGCAAAAAAATTTATAGAAAAACTTATGAGAGTAAAAGAAAATATTAAAATGGATAAGAGTTTATTCATAGATTTTTGAAACATTTTGAACTAACAAACAAATATATAAATTTTTTAGTTTGAAAATTTTGTGAAATCTGTCATAAAAAATAGTATAGATTTAAAATCAGGAAATATTTTTAAAATAGCAATATTTTGTTTGTAAAATTGCAAATTTTGGCATTACATACTATTATAATCCTTAAAAAAATACTATAATTTAGTTTATGCAATGGATTTTACAAATACCAGCACTTTTTTTTGCCATAATAATCCATGAGTTTGCTCATGGATATGTTGCATATAGAAAGGGTGATGATACAGCATATTTAAGTGGAAGATTGACTTTAAATCCAATTTCTCATATAGATCCAATTGGAACAATAATTCTTCCCGCCATTTCTCTTATAACTGGTGCGCCTCTTATAGGTTGGGCAAAACCAGTTCCTGTAAACCCGTATAATATGAATGATCCTTATAGAGATATGATTTGGGTAAGTGCGGCAGGACCTTTTGCTAATATAACTCTTTCGTTTTTTTCCGCTGTTTTGATAAGTTTTTTTTATCTTATAGGACTTAATAAATTTTTTATTTTTCTTCCTTTTATATACATCTTTCATTATCTGGTCTATATAAATCTTATTCTTGCTTTTTTTAACTTATTTCCCTTATATCCACTTGATGGAGGACAGATACTTTTAAATATCCTTCCTTATAGATGGAGGGAAAAGTATGAGAAAATAATTCCATACAGTATGTATATAATAATTTTTCTGATAATCACGGGGCTTATAAGGTACTGGATTTTTATTCCAATGGAAATTATTCTTAAATTTTATTCAGTTATAGGTTTAAAAATTTTTCCATTTTAATGGAGAAGTTTATGGAAAAAAAAGTTGTTGTTTCTGGAATGAGACCTACCGGAAGATTACATCTTGGAAATTACTGGGGAGCACTTCATAATTGGATAAAACTTCAGAATGATTATAAATGCTATTTTTTTATAGCAGATCTTCACTCCCTTACTACTGCCTATGATAACACAAGCGATATATATGAAAACTCAATACTTATGATTGTTGATTGGCTTAGTTGTGGAATTGATCCAAATAAAGCAGTAATATTTAGACAATCAGATATAAAAGAGCATTACCAACTTCATTTAATTCTTTCAATGATTACTCCAATATCTCATCTTTTAAGAAATCCAACATTCAAAGAACAACTTGTTGAGATTTATAAAAGAAAATATCAAGGTCAAGAAGATAAAGCCAAAAAAGCAACTGGTTATATTGAAAAAATTGGTGAAATTTCTCAGATGGAGAGAGATGAAATTGATGCTATGAATAGCGATGCTGCAAATTATGGTTTTCTTGGCTATCCGGTACTCCAAAGTGCTGATATACTTTTATATGATGCGGATTTTGTTCCTGTTGGAAAAGATCAACTTGCACATATTGAAATAACAAGAGAGACTGCAAAAAGATTTAATAAGTTATTTTCTTCTATTTTAAAAGAGCCCCAAGCACTACTTACAGAAAATCCTCTTTTACCAGGTATTGATGGAAGAAAGATGTCAAAATCATATGGAAATACTATATACATTGGTGAAAACGGAGAGGAATTAAGAAAGAAGATAATGAAAATGTATACAGATCCTAATAAAATAAGAGCGACTGATAAGGGAAATCCAAGCGGTTGTGTTGTTTTTGCATTTCATAAAATTTATAACTCAAATTTTAAAGAAAGAGAATATGAATGCAAAGAAGGGAAAATTGGGTGTGTTAACTGTAAAAAACATCTTTTTGAAATTTTAGATAAAATAATGAAAGAAATAGATGAAAAAAGAAATTATTATCTTTCAAACAGAAGTGTTATTCTTGAGATTATAGAGAAAGGAAATATTTTGGCCTCAAAGGTTGCTGGTGAAAAATTTGAAGAGGTTATGAAGGTTGTTAAATTAAGATGAATGGAGATACAATTGAGATACATCTTGAAGTTTTTGAAGGTCCACTGGATCTTCTTCTTTATTTAATAAAAAAGAACAATCTTGATATCTATAATATTTCTATATCAAAGATAACAGAGGAGTATTTACATTATCTTGATATGATGAAGGAATTAAATCTTGATGTGGCAGGTGAATTTCTTATAATGGCTTCTACATTGATGCAGATAAAAACAAAGATGTTGATGCCAAAACATGAGATAGAGCAAGAAAAGGGAAAAGATCCAAGAACAGATCTTGTAAGAATGCTTGAAGAGTATCAGAAATATAAAGCGGCATCAGCATTTCTTCTTGAAAGATTTAATAAGTATAAGGATATATTCTATAGGGGATCACCTGTTTTTTCCACCGAGGATAAACATCTTGAAGTTGAAATAGCTTATCTTCTTGATGCTGTAAAAAAAGCATTTGAGAGATTAAAAGGAAAAATTGAAATAGAGGCAGAGGATGTCCCAATTGAGTCACGAATAGAAAAAATAATGACCATGATAAAAGAAAGAAAATGGATGCTACTTGATGATGTTTTTAGAGATGAAACAAAGGTTAGAGGAATAATTACATCTTTTCTTGCTCTGCTTGAACTTGTTAAACTTGGAAAAATAAGGGTTGTTCAAGAAGAGAATTTTTCTGAGGTTAAGATTTTTCTTGTTGAAGAGATACAATCTTAATTAACTAAAAGGAGCGGTTATGGATGAGATTGAATTAAAAAAAATTATTGAGACACTTCTTTTTATAACTGATGAACCGCTTTCAGCACAAAGAATTGCAAAGATATGCGAGATAGAGAATGTTGAGTATATAAAATCAAAACTTGAAGAATTAAAACATGAGTATGATCTAAACTCAAAAGCATTATCTATAGTTCAAGTTGCTGGTGGTTGGCAGATGGCAACAAGACCTGAGTATGGAATATGGGTGAGGAAACTTTACCAAACAAGATTAACTTTAAGGCTTTCAAATGCTGCTCTTGAGGTTCTTGCAATAATTGCATTTAGACAACCAGTAACAAAAGCGGAGATTGAAGCAATAAGAGGAGTGGATTCCTCTGGACCTCTTGATACACTCCTTGAAAGAAAACTTATTACAAGCATAGGAAGAAAAGAAACTCTTGGAAGACCAATAATCTATGGCACAACTGAAGAGTTTTTAAAGCAGTTTGGTTTGAATAGCCTTGAAGACCTTCCAAAACTTGAAACAATAATTCCACCTGAGATTATAAAAGAGGTTGAAGAAAAAATAGCAAATTCTCAAAAAGTTTCTAATGAGGAAAATGACTCTTCTAATCAGAAACCTATTGAACAAAGTTATGAGACTAATGAAAGTGATTCAAATATTAGCAAAAAAGAAAATATAGAAAAATCTCTTGATGGTTCTAATAATTTAGAAAATTAAATCAATGAGACCACATTTTAGAAAAGATATTTTAAGTTCAAACTGGGTTATAGTAAGCGATCTTAGATCTAAAAGGCCAAATGATTATAAGTATCATAATGTAAAATGTCCTTTTTGCCCTGGGAATGAAGATGAAACACCACCATCTATTTTTTCTTTTCCAGAGGAAAAGAGATGGATTTTAAGGGTTGTTCCAAATAGGTATCCTGCAGTTGAGTTTTATAATGATGAGTTTTTTGAAAATGAAGGAATCTATAAAAAAGAGTATTTAAATGGAGTTCATGAGATTGTAATTGAATCACCAAAGCATAATTTAAAAATTTATCAAATAAAGCATTATGATAAAGTTCTCTTTATCTTTGCTGAAAGGATAAAAGAACTCTATAAATTAAATGGTGTAAAACATGTTATTGTTTTTAGAAACTATGGGGCAAAAGCAGGTGCAAGTTTAAGGCATCCACATTCACAAATAATTGCGCTTCCATTACTTCCTGTAAGAATTGAAGATGAACTAACGCATTTTTTTAAATATAAATCTGGAAATAAAAAGTGTCTTGTTTGTGATATTATTAAAAATGAGATTGAGATTAATAAAAGAGTTCTTTTTAGAACCAAGAATTTTATTGCTTTTAATCCATTTGCATCCAGATTTAATTTTGAAATTATGATAGCACCAATAAATCATGAGATGCATTACTGGAAAGAGAAAAACTTTGAAGAATTAAAAGAAGTTTTAGACTTTGTTTTTATTCGCCTTGATAAATGCATTGATGATCTTTCATACAATCTTGTAATTCACACAGCACCTTATAATTGCAAGGATTTCCATTGGCATATAGAAATTCTTCCAAAACTTGCTATGCCTGCTGGCTTTGAATGGGGAAGTGGATTTTTCATAAATAGCATCTCGCCAGAAAAAGCCTGTGAGATCTTAAAAAAAGGGAAAAGAGTAAAAATAGACTAAGGAGGTTTTATGAAGATTGCATTATGTGCAAGTGAGGCATTTCCTTTTGCAAAGACAGGAGGTCTTGGTGATGTTGTTGGATCGCTTGCAACATATTTTTTAAGATCTCAAGATGTGAGTTCTGTTGTTCTTTTCCTTCCAAAATACAGGGATATAGGAAAGACAGCATTTTCACCTAAAAAGATTAGTGGTAGTTATTTGGTTCCTGTTGCTGATAGAATAGAAAAGATTAATCTTTATCATGTTAAATGGGGAAAAGTTGATGTATATCTTGTTGATGTTCCAAAATATTTTGATAGGCCTGGTTTATATAGAAGTGAGAGTGGTGAGTTTTTAGATAATGATGAAAGATTTATAGTTTTTCAAAGAGCATTTCTTGAAGGACTTAAATTTATAGATTTTAAGCCAGATATAATTTCTGCTCATGATTGGCAGTGCGGGCTTGTACCTGCATATTTAAAAACTTTGTATCTAATGGATTCTTTTTTTGCAAGGACAAAATCAGTTTTTACCCTTCATAACGTTGCATATCAGGGAATGTTTGGTAAGGAGACCTTTATTAAGGCAGGATTTTCCTGGTTTGATTTTACTCCTGATAAACTTGAGTATTATGGCGGAATCAACTTTATGAAAGCAGGAATTGTTTATGCAGATTTAATTACAACAGTAAGTCCCACATATGCAAAAGAGATTTGTGAGAACTCTCAAATTGCACGAGGGCTTGAAGGTGTTCTTAATTTTAGAAAAGATAAACTTGTTGGGATACTAAATGGAATTGACACTGAGGTCTGGGATCCTGCAACAGATACATTTATTTATCGTGGCTATGATGTAAGAAATGTTCTTAGGAATAAACCTTTTTGTAAAAAAAGTTTTCAAAAAGAATTTAATTTAGAAGAGAGAAAAGATAAAATACTTTGTGGATGCGTATCTCGGCTTGATTGGCAAAAAGGAATAGATCTAATTGCAGATGTTTGTGAAGAGTTTTTTGATAAGATGCAGTTTGCAATTCTTGGAAGCGGCGATAAAGAGATTTCAAATAGATTAAAACAAATTGCAAAAAACAATCCTAAAAATTTTGTTTTCTTTGATGAGTTTAGCGAGGAACTTGCACATAAGATATATGCTGCATCTGATGTTTTTTTAATGCCATCAAGATTTGAGCCTTGTGGGCTTAGTCAGATGATTGCATCAAGATATGGAAGTGTCTGTGTTGTAACAGAGACAGGTGGATTAAAAGATACAATATTTTATTATCCTGATGAACTTATAAAATCAAATGGTTTTACAATTCCATCACCAACTGTCTCAAATCTAAGATCCATCCTTGGTCATATAATTTCTGTTTATTCATCAAAAGAGATTTGGAGCAATATAATAAGAAATGCAATGAAATCCGATTTATCCTGGACAAAATCAGTAAAAGAATATATCGAAAACTTCAAAAAACTAATTTCAGAGATATAACCTCAACTCTTTACAAAATTTTAAAATCTGTAGAAATTATTACTAAAAAATTGTTTATTCTGTAAAAAATTAAGAAAAGAACTTAAATTAGGAAAAATCATTAGATTTGTTCTTAAAAGAAAAGCCTAACTAACTTGTCAAACTTTATTTATGTTTTTTAAAAAAAGAGTAAGAGGTAGATTAAAAGTTTTTTTGAAAATAGTAATAAGCAAAAGAAATAATGATAATAGGAGGAGTATGAGTGGAGTGATTTTTAATTGGTTGTTTTTAGATAGAAAATACAATCCCTCTCTTAGTTTCTCTTTTTATAAAAGGGTGAGTTATAGGGGGATTTTGAGTTTATTTATATATAAAAATAAAAGATTTATTCAATAAAAAATTGCAAAGTCTTGGTTAAAAAGCAGGAAATGAAGAAAAAGAATAAATCAATAATAAATCCTTGACCTATAAAATATTTATGTTAATCTTCTTTTACGATTTCTATGTCGCCGAATTTATTTAGATTGGAACTAAATTTTTTGTAATCACCAACTATAAATATTAGATAGTTGTTTAAATCATAAAAGTTTTCTGCTATCTTTTTAACATCATTTATAGTTACTGAGTTTATTTTCTCAGTGTATTTATATAGATAATCATCTGGATATGAGAAGATATCATAACTTGCTTTTTCATTTAAAAGCGATGATACATTTTCAAATCTAAATACAAAAGAATTTATCAATTGAGATTTCGCCATTCCAAATTCTTTTTCATCTATAACACCATTTTTTGTTTTTTGAAGTTCATTTAAAACATTTTCAATTGTTTCTCCTACACTTTCAGGCTTTGTCCCAAGATATGTCATTATAAATCCTGATTTATCCCTCTTTGAAAAATACTGATAAACACTATATGCAAGCCCTCTTTTTGATCTTATCTCATTACCAAGCCTTGATTGTATTCCTCCACCCATATATTCCATAAGCACTGAAAGCGGAAACTCTTTTTCATCATGCCTTTTTATTCCTTTATGCAAAATGACAATAAATGCTTGTCTAAGTGGTTTATCTATAACATATATTTTTTTGCCGGTTGCAATTTCTGGCTCTTTTATTTCATCTATGTTAGTAGTTGTTGCTGGTATTTTAGCAAGTTCTTTTGAAATTTTTATAAAAATCTCTTTTTCATCAAAATCACCACTTACAGAAAGTATTATATTCTTGGAAGTAAAAAATTTCTTATGAAACTCTTTTAGGTCATCAACTGTTATTTTTTCTATATTTTCTATTTCAGGTCTTCTTCCATATGGGTGATCTTTTCCAAAAAACATTCTTAATGCTTCTCTTGTTGCTTGCTTTGATGGTTCATCATTTCTTCTTTTAATCATTTCTATTATTTCCATTTTTTTTAGATTAAATTTCTCTATTTCAAAGGCAGGATTTGTAAGTATATCCACAAATATATCAAATACTTCATTAAAATCCTTCTTATGACAATACATTGAAACATTTCCATCTTCATTTTTTATTGTTGCATTTATCTCGGCACCAAGATACTCAAGTTTTTTATCAATATCTTCTGATTTATATTTTTGAGTTCCACCTTCTCTTAAAAGTTCAAAAAGGAGTGTTCCAAGTCCTACTTTATCATTTGGTTCATAAACCTTTCCGGTTTTTATAAAAGCAGTAATTTTTATTATAGGAAGAGTTTTGTCGCTTTTTATATATAATTTAAGTCCATTAGCATCAATTTTTAGTGGTTGAATTTTTTCTGGTTTGTAATCAAGATTTTTATATTTTGGAATATTTAATTCTGCTTTTAATAAGTTAGCTGTCATAAGCATTACTCCTGTTATTAATAGTTTTTTCATAAACTCTCCTTTTTATTTATTTTTTTCTTCAAGAAGATATACAACTGTTTTCCTGTTTCTTTGAAGATATTTTTGAACTGCTTTAACTACATCATCACTTTTTACCTTTTTTATTTTTTCTATCATCTCCCATGAAAATTTCCAATCACCAAGAATCTGCTCATTGTAAGCAAGGGTTTGTGCAAATTCAAGATTAGATTCAAGATCTTTTAAAATGCTTATTTCATAATTGTTTATTACTTTTTGTATTTCCCAATCTGTTGGTGGATTTGAAGGGAAGTTTTCTATTTCTTTCATTATTTCATTATCAAGTTCTTCTACAGTTGTGTTTCCTTTTGGAGCAGATGCGATTATAAATAATGAAGGGTATCTGTTGCCTGGAGTAGAATGATGACTTTCTATATAAAGAGCCATTTTCTTTTCCTCTACAAGTTTTTTATAAAGCCTTGATGTATTTCCATTTGCAAGTATTTCAGAAGCTACGATTAATGCTGGCATATCATCAGCATTTATCCCATCATTTTTAAAAGCAATTTTAAGCATTGGCTTTGAAGGAAAGTAAACTTTTATTATCTTTTCTGCATTTTGAGGTGGTTCTTTGGTATAGTTTTGATCTGGAACTATTCCACTTTGCCAATCACCAAAGTATTTTTCTGCAAGTTTTATTACCTTTATAGGATCTACATCCCCTACAATAGCAAGTGTTGCATTGTTAGGGAGATAAAATTTTTTGTAGAACTCAATTGCATCTTTTCTTGTTAGATGCATTACATCATCTTCCCATCCTATTGTTGGGTTATGATATGGGTGTGCTACAAAAGAATGTGAAAATAAATTTTCCCAACTTACTCTTGAAGGGTTTGATTTATTCATTCTAAGTTCCTCAAGTACAACGCTTCTTTCTTTATAGAAATCTCTCAAAACTGGATTTTTAAATCTATCAGATTCTATTATAAAATATGACTCAATCCTATCAGATGGAAGAGATACAACATAACCAGTATAATCAGTTGATGTAAAAGCGTTCATCTTATTTTGCCCAAGTTCGTTGTATATCTTCCAAAATTCTTCTCTTACCTGATATTTCTCTGCTTCATTTTCAAGTTTTGCTGCTTCTTCTTTTAATTTTTTTATCTTTTCTTCGTCTTTATTTGGTTTTTTATCTTCTTTGTTTATCTCTTCATAAATAGAATCAATTTTTTCAAGAATCTCTTTCTCTTTATTCCAGTTTCTTGTTCCTATTTTATCAGTTCCTTTAAAAGCCATATGCTCAAATAAGTGAGCAAGTCCAGTTTGTCCTTGCATATTATCAACATTCCCTACTTTAAACATCATTGTAAATGATACAACTGGTGCGAATTTTTTCTCATATATTAAAATCTTCATTCCATTTTTAAGTTTGTAATAAATTACTGGTGGATATTTTGTAGATGTTTCAACATAAGCATTTAGTTTTTTTAATTCTTCTATTTTTGAATTATCCATAGCAAACACTCCTATACTCATTGATAATATGATTAAAAATACCTTCATATTTTCCTCCACATAAAATATTATACAATTATTTCTAGGTCTTGATAAAAAGAGACGAATTAGATAGACAAAAATTATCTCCACCAAGATATTTCAATTATTAAAAATACTAAATTTCACTTTAATTTCCTTTTTTCAAAGAGGGAGGGACAAAAGAATTTTAAGTTGCTTTTATTATTTAGAATGATAATTTTATTATCAAGAAAGTAGATATTTTTAAATTTTTCTTTTTAGATATATCATTAGTTATATCAAAGTTCAAAAATTATAGTTTAGTTTTTTATAATTAATAAGATCTATAATAATCATAACAATAGATCCATAAAAAATATAATAAAAAAACAGATTATAATTTGAAAAATGCATAAAATTCATTCCAATAAATGCTCCTATACCATATGCTGTATATACTATACCGTAATTTTTAGAGTAATGAAGAAGTCCAAAAAATCTCATAGTTGAAACTGGAGCAATTGCAAGCCATGCTCCTAAATTAAACCAAAGAAGAATAAAAGCCACTGTAGCTGCATGTAAAGAATTATAAGAAAAGACAAAGATAAATCCTGCAATAAAATACATAACGAAAGATACTAATGATGAGAAATAAAATCCAAATCTATCAGTGATATAACCAAATATAGGTCTTCCAAGAGTATTTAAAATAGCCATAAAGGAAAGAATATAAGATGATTTGCTTATATCAAATTTGAAAAACTCTATGAAGTAAGAAGCAGTGAAGGAAGCTGCGGTTAAAGAAAAAGAACATGAGATAACAAAAAAAGAATAAAGGATATAAAATCTTTTGTCTCTCAAAACATCTGAAGTTTCATAACCTGTATGATAAGATTCTTTTTCTTTATTAGTGGAAACTTGAGGGATTTGAACATTGAAATAACATATAAAAAGAATAAAAAAAACTATTATTCCAAAATAAAAAAAAGCTGTTAAAATTCCATATTTTATAATAAGCAACTTAAATATTTGTGCTGTTATAAAAGAAGAAAGTCCAAACCCTGCAACTGTTATTCCGGTCGCAAGTCCTTTAACATCATAAAACCAAAGAGAAACTATTTTTAAAGGAACTCCGTAAAGTATTCCTGTCCCTATTCCACCTATAATTCCATAAGTAAAAACAAAACATGTTAGAGAATTTATAAACGATGAACAAATCCATGAAAAAGTTATCATTAAGCTTGCTATAAGGTAAGTTTTTTTAACGCCTATTTTTTCTATAAGATAACCGCTTAAAGGCATAGAAAAAGCAAAAAACAAAAGAAAAATCTGGAAAGGAGTGACACTCTGAGAGGAAGAAAGATTTAAATATTCCTCTAAGGGTTTTTTAAAAATACTATATGAGTAAACAGTTCCACCAACAAGCATTATCAAAAAACTGTTTAAAAGATATTTTAATCTGTTTTTCATATTCTGTTGTTGCTGGTAGTTTTTAGGTTATATCATAAAGAACTTTATTTATCCCTCTAACTTCATTAACAATTCTTGATGATATTTTTGAAAGAAGTTCATTTAGAATACTCGACCAATCTACAGTCATACTATTAACACATCTAACAACACAAACATCCTCATAACTTCTCTAATTCCCAATAAGGCCAATAGTTTTTACAAGAAGCAAAACACAAAATGCTTTTTCCAATTTATCATAATAACCAGTTTTAAAAGTTCTTCTCTTATTTGATATACCAATGCATCTCTTTAGTATCGATTGTAATATTACCAGGAGCAAGTGCTATATCATCAAAACTATACGCATATCTTGCTTTATTGTTTCTTCCTATAAATAAAATATGGCATTACTTTCTCCATATATCAGAGATCTAAAAGGTATAATTAAATTATATTAAATTAAGAAAAAGAAAAATAGTAAAATAATAGTAGAGGAGTTATAGGTTTATGCATAGATTTTGGAGACATTTTTTTGATTTAATGAGTCTTACTTTATGGACATTGAGTTTTAATCTAACATCTTTAAGGAGATTTTATGAACCTAAGAATTAGCGAACATCCTATAATTGATATAAATAAAAATAGAAAAAAAGTTGAATTTTATTTTGAAGGCAAGAAAATGAGTGCATTTGAAGATGAAGTAATATCTTCAGCACTTTATGCAAACGGTATAAAGATATTTAGTTATCATAAAAAAGATGCTTCTCCTCAAGGCATTTTTTGTGCTAATGGGCAGTGTGCTCAGTGTAGTGTTGTTGCTGATGGTGTTGTAGTTAAAGCCTGTATTACAAGAATAAAAGAGGGAATAGATATAAGAACTCTTAAAGGAGTTGCAAAAATTAAGGATTATGATTCTTCAAAGATGGAGTTTTCTTCTATCCAAGAAATTGATACCGATGTTCTTATAGTTGGTGGTGGTCCAAGCGGTATGAGTGCTTGTGAAGAGATAGCAAAGTTTAATCTTGATGTGATACTTATTGATGATAAATCTAAATTTGGAGGGAAACTTGTTTTACAAACTCATAAATTTTTTGGTTCTGTTGATGATTGTTATGCTGGAACAAGAGGAATAGATATAGCAGAAAAACTTTATTCAAGTATTTTAAAGTATCCTTCAGTTAAATTATTAAATGAAGCGACATGTTTTGGGGTTTTTGCTGATAAAAAAGTTGGTGTGATAAGAAATGGTGTTTGTTATCTTATAAAACCAAAGGCGGTAATTTTTGCTACTGGTGCAAGAGAAAAAATGCTTTTGTTTGATGGAAATACATTACCTGGTGTTTATGGGGCTGGAGCATTTCAAACGCTATTAAATAGAGATTTGATAAAACCGTCTGAAAGATTATTTGTTATAGGTGGTGGTAATGTTGGACTTATTACTGCTTATCATGCTATTCAAGCAGGAATAAAGGTTGTTGGACTTTGTGAGATTGCTGATAGATGTGGAGGATATAAAGTTCATGAGGATAAAATTAAAAGACTTGGAGTAAAGATTTTTACAAGGCATACTGTTTTAAGGGTTGAAGGAAAGGAAAGTGTAGAGAGAATAATTATCTCTGAGGTTGATGATAAGTTTGCTCCTATTAAAGGAAGTGAAAAAGTTTTTGAGGTTGATACTGTTCTTGTTGCTGCGGGACTTTCTCCAATAAATGAGCTTTATAATGAGGCTATTAAGTTTGGAATGTTAGCATTTGTGTGTGGTGATGCAGAAGAAATTGCAGAAGCCTCTGCAGCAATGTTTTCAGGAAAAATATGTGCTCATAAGGTTTTAAAAGAACTTGGTTTTATAACAAAAGATGTTCCAAAATTCTGGTTTGAAAAACTAAATATTTTAAAATCAAGACCTGGGAAAATTGTTCAAAATTCAAGCCTAAAAACAAACCTTAATGTCTATCCTGTAATACATTGTAGACAGGAAATTCCTTGCAATCCATGTTCAACTGTATGTCCAAAGAAATCAATAAAAATAAATCCAGCAAATATTATGGAAGTTCCAGTTTTTGATGGCGAGTGTATTGGTTGTTTTAAATGTATTTTAATATGTCCAGGACTTGCAATTACAATTATAGATAAAAGAAAAGATCCTTTAAATCCAATTGTCTGGGTTCCATTTGAAATAAATCCTTCTTTCAAGAAAGGTGATAGAGTTTTAGCTGTTGGTGAGGAAGGAGAATTTTTAGGAGATTTTGAGGTTGTAGATATTAAAAATTTTATGGCTGAAAAGACAAAAGTAATAGGTATTAAAGCAACTAATGAGGTTTGCGATAAGATCTCTTCAATAAAAATTCTTGATGAAGAAAATTTTCTTAATTATTCAAGTAATATTTCAATTATGAGTGATGATGTTGTTGTATGCAGGTGTGAAAGGGTTATCCTTGGTGAGATTAGAAAATGGATAAGAAAGGGAGTTAGAGATTTAAATCAATTAAAAGCTCTTACAAGGCTTGGAATGGGTGCATGTGGATCTAAAACTTGTGGACAGTTGATATATTCTGTTTTAAGAAGTGAAGGAGTTGATTTTAAAGAGGTTAGAGATCTTACTAAGAGACCTCTTTTTGTGGAGGTTGAGTTTCAGAGTTTTTGCGTAAGCGGAGATGATGATAAAAAGAAAGCAGATAATTTTAGTAATTTTTAGTTTTATATAAAAGGAGTTTTTTATGAAAACATTTGATATTATAATAGCAGGAGCAGGAAGCGTTGGAGTTCCACTTTCAATGTTTCTTTCAAAGGAAGGATATAAGGTTTGTGTTATAGAAAAAAATTCTTCACCTGGTCAAGGCCAAAATAAAGCAGCGATAGGTGGTGTTAGAGCAACACATTCTGATTCTTCAAAAATAAAAACTTGTCTTAAAAGCATTGAGATATTTTCTACTTGGAAAGAGATTTATGGCGATGATATAGGATGGAGAAAAGGGGGATATCTTTTTCCTGTATATAGCGAAAATGATGAAAAAGTTTTAAAAGATCTTCTAAATATCCAGAAAAAGTATGGACTTAATATAGAATGGATAAGTGCTGATGATGTAAAATCAAATGTAAAAGGAATAAATACTGAAGGTTTAAGAGGGGGAACGTATTCTCCTGATGATGGGTCAGCATCTCCTCTTCTTTCAATAAATTCTTTTTATTTTAAATCACTTGAGTATCAAACAGAGTTTGTATTCAATGAAAAAATTAATGAAATAACAAAAAATAAAAATTTTAAAATAAAAACAGATAAAAATGAATATGAAAGCAAGTATTTTATAAATTGTGCTGGAGCAAATGCAAAAGAAATTTCACTTATGCTTGGTGTCGATATACCTGTAAAACCAGATTCACATCCTGCTGGTATTACTGAACCGATAGAAAGAATATTTGAACCGATGATAGTAGATATTAGAAAAGGTGAAAAATCAAAGAATTTCTATTTTTATCAAAATTTTGAAGGACAGATAATATTTTGCTTAACTCCTGAACCACCAAGATGGGGTTATGATAGAAATTTTTCATCGGAGTTTTTAAATGAAATGGCAAAAAGAATTTTAAAACTTTTACCTTCTCTTAGAAATATAAGAATAAGAAGATTTTGGCAAGGTTTATATCCAATGACACCAGATGGTTTCCCTATTGTAGATTTTGATGCTGGAGGGGTTGAAAATTATATAGTTGCTTGTGGCATGTGTGGACAAGGTTTTATGCTTGGACCTGGTATTGGATGGGTTATTACAGAAATACTTTCCGGCAGAAAAAAAAGAGATGATGATATGATTATAAACTTTAAACTCTTAAGAAGTTTTTCCGGACAGGAAAAATTGAAATAAGTCCTATTTTTATATAGGACTAAAGTCCCTTGACATATCAATAATGGTAATTTAAAATATTAGTAGTATGAAAAAGATTTTAATATTTGTTATGTTGACATTATATAGTTATAATTAAGGAGGTATTATGAGTATGAAAAAGATTTTAATATTTTTGATGTTGACATCTATATTAAGTTTAGAAGGAGAAGAGTTTTCTATTAAGATAGATAAAGACATTTCACTAAATATTCCAAAGCCAAAAATACAAGTTGTAGATGAGAGTAATATCAAAAATTCAACATACGAGTATAGTGATGATGATTTTGATCCAACACTTCCAAAAACTGAACCACCGGAAAGTGTTAAATTTTCTGTAAAATCTAAAAAATATGAAGAAAAATCTGAAGTAAAATCTAAAAAGGATGTTTATGGTTTTGATATAACAGATTACAGACAAATTAAATATATTGACCTCGTTATAAAAAATGCAAAAGAGCAAAATTTTGATGTTGAATTGGTGCTTTCTATTATAAAAAAAGAATCTAATTTTAATCCAAATGCAAAAAGCAATTTTGGTGCTATTGGATTGATGCAAATAATGCCTGATACAGCAAGATGGCTTGGACTTAAGAATACTTCAAAACTTTATGATCCAGACGTCAACATAAAATATGGAATAAAGTATTTAAGATATCTTTTTAATTATTTTAAAGGAAAGATTCCAAAGGAACTTTCAAAAGATGATATTAATGATAGATATGTTTTAAAATCTATTGCAGCATATAATGCAGGTCCTGGAAATGTAGAAAAATATGATAAGCCTCCATACAATGGAATTCCACCTTTTAAAGAAACTGTTGATTATGTCGATAAGGTAAGTTTTTATTTCGTAAAATTTGAAGACCTTAATATACCTAAGGATTAATAAACCAAGAAACTTAGAAATGTAGAAAATCAGTAGTTCATCATTATCCAATGGAAGTGAATGTTTAATATTTTCTAATATTTTGAAAAATTGTTTTTGCTGTCAGTCTTATTATCCAATGTGTATATAAAACAAAAACAGATTAAAAGATCCACTTACCTCACCCATTTAAAAACTCAAACTCTGCAATTTTTAGGTAATGATTCATTCATTTTTACATACAAATAAATCAAAATTACTCTATAACTCTCTCTTTTTCAAAAGGGGAAAAATTCAAGCTGGATTTTAAATTTTGATTTTTTTAATATAAATTAAATGTTTTTTTAGTTATTTCATAAAAATTATTGAGTTGTGTTAAAAAATGGTGAATTAAATGGGAATTTAGTATTTTGAATAATTAGAATATTTTGGAAAAATAATTTTGATATATCCATATTATTTTCAGGGACAAAAGTTTTTATCTAATGCGAATCCTTGAATAATTCTTTTTAAACTTCCAAAGGTAGTATAATCTCTCACAAACTCAATATCAGATAATGGAAAAATATATTTAAATTTATCTTCTTTGTCA
>Ga0308396_1000311_pt1 | contig 34982 bp, 30 predicted proteins | sample Hotspr2SamplePe2_FD_202359 | JGI IMG/M metagenome (GOLD analysis project Ga0308396, IMG submission 202359) | Hot spring phototrophic mat microbial communities from Mushroom Spring, Yellowstone National Park, Wyoming, United States - 20050930_Pe2 ... | reverse complement strand
ACCATTTTTTATCTCTTTTAATTTGGCTTTATTGGTAGTGGCAATTAAGATTTTTTTCATTTTTAAATTATACATTTTGATATGAAAATATCTATTGCAATTTTGAGACTTTTAAGTTAAAATTTAACATGAAATTTAATTAAAAAGTTTCTTTATCTTTAACGCCCGAATTTTCGAGCGTTTTTTTTAAATGATAATTAATCTCAAAATTAAAAATTTTTTCTTTAAAAGGATATAGCACGCCCTCCGATTCGGAGGGATTTTTTTTATGATATGCCGCCTGAAATAAAGCACAATGGTTCTTTTATTACAGAAGAGATGGTTACTTGTTTTTTTAAGTTGAGAGGACAAATATGGGGCGCTGATCCTCAAGAATTACTTTCAACATATCCGCAATATTTCCAACAACGAGGATTAGATTTTCCTGATCCTGATTCAGTTAATAGAGTAAAAAAAATGATTTTACTTGATTGGTATGAAAGAAATATTTGCCAAATTAAAAATAGAGAAGAATATTTGGAAGAAATGGAAAGTTTATTGGAACAGATAAAAATATTTTTAAATAAAGAAGGAATGTTTGCCAATTTTCACTTGTTTGGTTCATACTCTAATGGTAACTCAGATATTGGTTCTGATTTAGATTTTATTGCAGTTTTGCCTTGGATAAAAGATAATCAGGATAATATTTTTATAGAATTTGAGAAATGGAACGGACTAGGAAGTTTTATTGTTTTTTCAAAAGAATTAGGTCCTTTTGAGAATTTGCTTCCTATATATTCAAAAGGAAATGGTTTAGCTAGATTATATGGTTTTAGTCATTCAGGAATAGAAGTTGAGTTTCATATTATTGGTGAAAGTGACGCTAATAATTTACCTAAATTATTTCCCGGTTATATTGAAAGAATTTTTCCCGTTTCCCCAAAAGAAGAATTAAGAACAAGTTTTAAAGGAAAAAGAGAATTAATGCCAAAACCTACAGATATAGTTCCGAATTATATCTTATCAGAAAAAGAAGGAGATAAGGATTGTTTTATTGGTTTTTTTCCTTTGCATGTTGCCACATCAACTTTAGTTTATCAGGGTTTACCTAATGCAGATTATGTTAAAAATTCTTTTTTAGCCTTAGTTAAGGGATTTTTATTTTATAATGGCAGCTATATAAGAAATATTTCAGGCAAGATTATTGGTATTAATAGGCATTTTTTAACTGAGGAGGGGTTTTTAAATTTTGTTTTCAGTGTTTTTTATTACAATAATGTTTCAAAATATAGTGAAAAAAAGTTGATTGAATTACGTCAAATGTATTTTGCTGCCCTTGAAGATATTGGAAGAAGATATAATCTTTCTTTTATTTAAATTTAATATTTTAAATTGTTATCAACCCAATCTTCATCTCTTCTCCACTTAACCCTCCATGATGACCAAAATGACGTTGTTCAAAAACTCCTTTTTCATACCACCAGACTGATTGATTCTTATAAGGTAAGATAACAAGATTACCTACCCGTTTTAAAAAATTGTTTGAAATTTTTTCACCAAAAAAGCCTTCTTTGATTAAATCAACAGTTTTGTAAACTAAAGCAATGTCGTTTAATTTTTTTGATAAATAAGAAAAAGCCTCATTAAGAAATTCTTCTTTAACATATAAAAACATATCCCTTGGTGAGCCGGCCGGGATCAAAAGCTGACTATTTTTATTTGTTTTTAACCATTTTTTAATTTTGGGAGTTTTTTTATTGAGATAAAAAGTATTTTTTGGTGAAACTTCCATTTGTCCGTGATCGGCGGTTAAAAGAAACAAAACATCTTTTTGCTTTTGAAACTCTTTTAAAAATAATCTTGTCATTATATCTAAAAAGGTTAAAATTTCTTCTTCTGTCTGTTTTGATGACGGACCATATTGGTGAGAAATTGAGTCGATTTTATCAAAATATAAAAAATAATAACTTTTTTCTTTTTCATTTTCTAAAACGGAAAAAAGATTAACTAATGCTTCTGTCATTGTTTTATAAGGAAAAATTTTAGTTGCACCACGAAAAATCCAATTGGAATAAGATGATGGAGTATATTCTTTATGTTGAAAAATATAGCTTTTAATACCATTATTTTTTAGTATTTGATAAAAAGTTTTTTTTGGATAGATATTTTTTGGTTTGATAGGAAATTTTTTTAGTTTTTCTCTTTCCTCTTTATTACCAGCGGTTGAATATAAAAGGGGCGCAATAATTAAATCAACTTTTGGTTCGTAATAAAACCACTCAAAAATACCACTTTCGCCAACAGGTAAACCGGTGTGGATACAAGTTATATGAGCAGCGGTAGTTGAGGGAAATTGTGAGGTTAATTTAGAAATAAGACCATTTTTTTCAATAAATTTAAAAAAAGGATGAGTTTGATATTTTTCAAAAAAGCACCAACCAAAACCATCGATTAAAAAAAAGATAATTTTTTGATAATTTTTATCAGTCTCAAAAATTACATCTTTGGGTAATTTTGAGAAATGAGTTTTATTAAATTGATCAAGAATAAATGAAGGGATATTAGCAAAGCAGTAATTTTCATATTGAGGCTTGATAAATTCTTTATTAAAAGTAATTTCTTTATTGAAAGAGTTTTTATTTAACATTTTTAACTAAATTATTAATTGTTTCTCTAATTCCCAAATTAATAATTAAATCAACCGCTTTTGGGCCAAAGGGTTTGCCGGTTAGAACAAGATAAAAACCTTGAAAAGCTTCTTTTGGGGGAATACCAGTTTCTTTCAAAGTTTTTTTTATTGTTTCTTGTATCTTTTCTTTTTCAAATGTTTCTAATTTTTCTAAATTTTCTTTTAAAGTTTTTAAAAATTTTTTTTGATTGTCATTTAAAGTAAAATTGGTTGGTTGAGAAGAATTATTTTTTGTTATTGTTTCTTCTTCTCTTTGAATTAGTTTTTTTGCATAAAAAATCCGTTCTTCCAATATTGCCTTTTCCTCTTTTGTTAATTTATCTTTTTTAAATCCTTCAAAAAATGAAGCAAGATCATCTTTTTTTTGAAGAAGAAGATTATAAATGGTTCTAAACCTTGGTAGATAAAGTCGTTTTTTTGGAAGATCAAAGACTTTTGAAAGCTCAATAATTCGAGCAAAATCGGCCATTACTTCTTTTTGTTTTCCCTGAGGAAGTTTTCCTTCTTGTTTATCAAAATAAGCGGAAAAACAGCGATCATACTCATTAAAAAGATTAAATAAAGTTTCTTTATTAGGATTAAAATCAATGTGGGTGGTGATTGGGGTTCTGACAAATAAAAAGCGAAGAACTTGGGGTGGTAAAATTTCTGAGACTTCTTTAGCTGATGAACCAACGCCTTTTGAAGAGGACATTTTTCTTCCTCCTATAGTAAACCATTCATAACCGCCAAAAGCCTCAGGAGGATTGTAGTTTAAAACTTCTTTGGCAATATGTGAGGCAACATCATAGGAGCCACCCGATGACATATGATCTTTACCTGATGATTCAATGGTAATGCCAATAACCGCCCAATGGGCCGGCCAGTCAACTTTCCATACCAGCTTGCCATTTTCACCAACTGGTTCAACTTTTCCTTCATAACCGCAACCTTTAGCCCAAAAAACTTTATCAGGTAGGCAGCGGTAGTAAACATATTTTCCATCCCATTTGTAAACATCGGTTGTTCCAATTTTTCCACATTTTTGACAAATAGGATTGTAGGGAAACCAATTTTTTTGAATATTGGCTTTGGCTACTTTTTTATAAATCTCTCTTACTTTTTCAACATTATCTAAAATTTTTTTAATGATCTTGTTCATCTTTCCTTCTTTGTAAAGGTTTGAGGAGTAAATAATTGTTGGATGACAATTTAACTTATTAAAAACGTCAATAAACTCGTAAGCAAAGTAATGGGCGTAGTTTTGATATTTTGGATCGGGAGATGGGATTTTATAAAGAGGTTTGCCCATATGGGGAAGATATTTTTCTTTGTCTAGATAAACAGGCAAAGCATCCATTGGATCCATATCGTTTATAACATAGGAAAATTGGACATTTACTTGGTTTTCTTTTAAAACTTTGTAAACTAAATCGTGAATAACAACACCCCGAAGCGCTCCAACATGAATTCTTCCGGATGGGGTTTTCATATCATCAACCCATTCTTTTTTTAAGTTTCTTTGTTTGATTTTTTGCGCTAAACGATCAACCCAAATCATATTAAAAATTTAAACTTCAAAATTCAAATCTCAAGATGAAAATTAAAAATTAAAAAATAAAATTATTTTGAATTTTACATTTTCATTTTGAGATTTAAATTTTGCATTTTGAATTTTTAACTTATTCTAGTCCCAACTTCAATCTCTTTGTCAACAGTTAAAATGACACATTTTGAATGATCTTTACTTTCTGCTGCCAGAAGCATTCCATCTGATATTTCTCCCGCAAATTTAGCTGGCTCTAGATTGGCTAAAACAATGATCTGTTTCCCCAAAAGTTCATCGGTCGAATAATAGGGAACAAGGCCGGTAATAATTTGCCTTGGCTTTTCTTCGCCAACATCAACCTGAAGTTTATAAAGTTTATCACGATTGGGGATTTTTTCTACGGATAAAATTTTTCCTACTCGCATATCCACTTTTTTAAAGTCGTCAATACTGATTTTGTTGTCCATAAGTTTTGGATAACTAATAGTCAGTTATTAATAACTTAATGATATCTTTTAATTTTAGCAAATTTTCTATTTTGATTCTTTCATTTTTTGAATGAGAAAATTCAGTAGCATCAGCTAGATTAAAACACAAAAGATTTTTATCATTAAAAATATTAGCATCTGATACACCCCAACTTTGTTTTTCAGTTGGTTTTAGGTAAGCTTTTTTAATAATGTTTTTTATTTTTTTTATTTCATTTTTGGCTTTTTTTGATTGATGAAAATAACCTGGATTTTCGCGGACAAAGTCTTTTTCAATTTTTAAGTGATATTTTTTGCTTAAATTATCTAAAATTTTTATAAATTTATTTTTTATTTTTAAAAGATTTTTTTCAAAAAAACTTCTAATTTCGCCTTTTATTATCATCTCTCCAGGAATGGTATTTCTCACATATCCCGATTGAATCACGCCAATATTAAAAAGTGAGTATTTGTCAATTTTTCCTAGTTTTTGTTTTTTTAATAACTGTGAAAAAAAAGGTAAAACATTTATAGCTTCCTCTGGCAATGAAGCATGGGCTTCTTTTCCAATTATTTTGATATCAAAGCGTTCATAAAAAGGTGAGGCAGCGATGATTGTTCCCAAAGGGTTGGATGAGTCAAAACAAAAGCCGATTTTTGAAGAAAGAAGATTACAGTCAAAATTTATTGCACCATAATTACCTACTTCTTCAGAAAGAGTAAAAATTATTTCAAATGAAGAAAGATTTTTTTCAAAAATAATTTCTCTTGTTGTTTCTAAGATGCAAGCAACGGCGACTTTGTTATCAGCTCCTAAAATCGTTGTTCCATCGGAGGTAATATATTCTTTGCCTATTTTTGGTTTTATTCCTCTTCCTGGTTCAACTGTATCAAGATGAGCTGACAAAAATATCTTTGGATTATTGCAAACTTTTGCATAAACATTGCCAAATTTATCTTTTTTGACAAAAACCCCAAGATCTTTAAGATAATTAAAAACAAAATCAGCCATTTTTGCCTCTTCACCGGTTGGTGAATCAATTTGACAGATCTGGGTAAAGGTTTTAATTAATTGATTTGACATAAGGTTATTTTAAAATTTTAACTTGTTTTAATATAATTATTTTGAGCAAATAAGTCATAGGCGTCATTTAAAAGTTCTTGCGGATTTTCTCCGGCGGCAAAAAGCATTTCTGAACCGGGAAACCAGGCTATAGAAAAAATTACTGTCAGGTTTCGGTATTATTAATCATTTTTCTTAAAGAAATCAATGATAATTTCTTTTAAGGTTGAAATTGATTTTAAAGAGACCCATTCATTTGGCGCGTGAGCATTATCTCCGATTGGACCAATGCCTAAAGTTGTGATTTTATTGAATCCAAAAATATTTTCATCGGCAATAGATGACCTAAAATACGGGATAGCTTTTTTATTGGTTACGGTTTCTATTGATTGAATCATTGATTTTAAATAATGATTATTTTTATTTAATTGATAGCCATTAAGATAGGGGGTTTGTCTTTCTTTGATTTTTATTTTAAAATTAAAACCAAATTTACTATTTATTTTTTTTAGATTAGATTCTATTTTTTTTAGAATTGATTGTCCGCTTTCTGGTGGCAAAATGCAACTATCAATTTCGATATTGATTTCAGAAATTGTTGACATTCCTGAGACTTTTGTTTTTATATCTTTAATAAAAAGAAATTGTTTTTTTTCATCAAGAATTTTATTGAATTTTTTTAATTCTTTTATAAATAACCCTAAAAAATAAACAAGATCTTTTTTTTCTTCATAAAGAGCATAATGAACGGGTATCGTTTTTATAAAAAGTTCATAAACAGTTCTTCCTGGTCTTCCAGTAACGATTCCCTGATTACCATATTTAAATGATGGTTCGGTAGAGATTACGCAAGATAGGTTATTGATGAATTGACTATCTATAAGCTTAAATCCTCCTTTTGAAATATTTTCTTCGTCGACAACAAAAAATAGTCTTAAAACAATATTTTTTGGTTCATATTCTAAAAAGCTTAAAATATTAGCCACCATGCCTCCTTTCATATCAAAAGCACCTAAACCAAATGCTTTGTCGCCATCAATTTTTAAATTAAATGGATTGCTATTCCAGTCTAAATTTGTTGTATCAACCGTATCTAAATGCGCATATAATCCTATCGTTTTTTTTCCTTTCCCTTTTTCAACAATTATGTTATATCTATCTTTTTCAACATTTTGTTTTGATACTTTATAATTTTTACTTTTAAAAAGATTAAACAAATAATTAGCTAATTCTTTTTCATTTGGATATATAGAATTAATTGAGACTAATTTTTTCAGTAAAGAAACTATTTTCTCCATAATTTTTTTAATCTTTCTTGTGTTAAATAAGTAACCATTAAATTATTATAAGGATAATTTGATGGGCGATTTTCTTGAAAAATTTTAACATGTTGAGATAATATCCAAGCATGAGGAAGATTAAAATCTAAAGCTGTTTTAAAAGCAGGTATTCGTCCTTGTCTTGCGGCTACTTTTAATACAGCTTCGGCATCTAGATTTGATTCCCCAAAAACTAAATCAGGGGGATTAGTTTGACCAGCTATTATCTTTAATATTTCATCAGAAACTTTTTGATATAAACCTCTTCCTCGATATTCTTTTAAAGTTGCCGCTTCTGTAATTTCTGCAAGTCTTAAAGGTGTTGGTAATCCATTAAAATTGATATCAGCAAATTCCACTAAACCACTACTAACAATTCTTCCATTGTTTAAATCTCTTGCAGCAACCAAAAGATTATTAGGATTATTTATTAAAGCTACAACTTCTTCCTCATTCCAGCCAAAAGTGGAATATAGTTGATAATACATTTGTTGAATTTGGGGATCTTGACGCATTTTTTCGTCAATAACCAATATTTTAAAATCACTAAAATCATGATTTTTTCTTTCCTCGTGATTTTCATTAAAAATTGATGCTGCTCTTTCATATTGTTGACTTGTTGTTTCTGAAGGGGCTGTTCTTTGAATAGTGTTTTTACCTAAGTAAACTAAACAATAATTTTCAAATACTTCTCCGTCTAAAGGAATGATTGTTTCAAATAGATGACAAAGAGGATTTTGCCTATCAAAATTCATTAAAACTTTTGTTGAGATTAAAGCTCTTGCAGTTATTCTTGAGTGGTTTAAGAATGGTAAATTGTCTAATTCACTCAATAAAGAATTCAATGAATCGTTGTCATTGATTGGATTTGGAAAAATTCCTTTTAATCTTTCATTATTTGTTTCTTTCGGTGGCCAAACTACTTCGCCAATGCTACTTACAAATGATGTTGGAATATCTGAGCCGTTAAGTTTTTCTCCCATAAAAAAACCGTCCTTTTTGAAATGTTAAACTTTTAACACTTCTCAAGGACGGTTTTTGAAAACCGCGGTACCACCTTGATTGTTGACTGCTTATTTTTTTCGTCAGTCAACCACTTTTCCTCCGATTCGGAGGATTAAAGCTGTAACGGGCTTAACCCGTCGGGTTCTACTCTCCGCCTAAAGTAGCGGATTTCTTCCCGCCACCCCCCCTCCAAATCGGAGGGTTAAAAAGGCCTTGCCAAAAAGACAAAAGTGGGGGAAGCCTTTCACCCTTACCTTCCCTCGCTTTGCCACTTTTTTTATGTCTTTTTGGGTCCTTTTTTCTGGTGTTTGGCTATTTTTAAATTATAAATTGATATTATATAAAAATTTTATTGAATTTCAACAACTTTGTACCGAATTTTTCCTGCAGGTACCTCAACTTCTACCCACTCACCGATTTTTTTTCCAAAAAGCGCTTTACCAATGGGTGAAGTGTGAGAGAGTTTTTTATTTAAAGGATCGGCTTCAAACTCCCCAACAATTTCAAATTTTTCTTTTTTTCCATTGATTTCAACCACAACCGATGAGCCAAGTTGGACGGTGGTTTTATCTTGGACTTCTTCAACGATTTTTGCATTTTTTAAAATCTCCTCAAGCTCTGCAATTCGTCCTTCAACCAAATTTAATTCTTCTTTTGCCGAAGAATAAGCACTATTTTCTGATAGATCACCCATACTTCTTGCTTGGTTTAATCGCTTCAATACTTCCTTTTTAGTTTTTGTTTTTAGTTCTTCAAGTTCTTGTTTTAATTTTTCAAAACCTGTTTTAGTTAGTTGGATGTTTTTCATAAAATAAAAAATGCCCTAAAAACTTTTTTGGGCTTATGTTAAAATAATACTATAAATTACTTTAAAAGTCAAATTTTGAGTTGTTTTTTTAAAGTTTTTATTGCTCTCATCGTCTAGCGGCCTAGGACGGCAGGTTCTCAACCTGCAAATCGCGGGTTCGAATCCCGCTGAGAGCACAAAAATCACCAAGCATCTAACACTAAACACCTAACACCTAACACCTAACTTCTAACATTAAATATTTTTAAAAAAATGTAACGTGGAACGTGTAACGTGAAACGTGTAGCATTAAACATTAAACGTTTAAAATTTAACATTAAAAATTAAATACTTAAAAAAATACCACAAATCATTAATCTTTTTTTCAAATGTAAAAATGTCAAATCCAAATCACGATCGTGAGAATTTTTTTACAAAAAGTAAACTTTTAATGTTGAATGTTTAAAGTTAACGTTTTTATATTCTCAAAAACTCCTTTACTCCCCTTATGCCAATTAAAATTAGACTCGAGTAGAAAAATAAAGTAATTAAAATCGGTAAAGGAAGAGAAGTGGTTTTAAAAACTTGTTGAATTAAAGGATGATAAAGTAATAATGGGTGAAGTAAAAAAGGAAGCCAAAAAGCGATTTGAAAGATTGGTTTAAAAAGAAGGCGATAATTTGAAACAATGTGTTTATGAGATAAAAATAAATCAATTAAAATCATTTGCTGGACAAAAATTAGAGTAGTAAAAACAATTGAGACATCATTTTTATAAAAAGCAGAAAAGACGGTAAAAATAGTTGTTAGAAAACCTAAAGAAAAGACATAATTAAAATCAACTTTATCTAAAATATTTAAAGTTTTTCTTGGTGGTTTATTCAAAATTTCTTTATCATCTGGGGCAAATGCCAATGAGATTGCTGGTAAACCGTCAGTTACGATATTAATATATAAAAGTTGTAAAGCGGTTGGAACCGGAAGAGAAAAGATTAAGGCTAAAATAATATAAACTACTTCCCCAATATTGCAGGAGAGCAAGTATTTTATCGCATTTTTAATGTGTATAAAAATATTTCTTCCTTGCTCAATGGCGGAAACCAAAGTGGCAAAATTATCGTCGGTAATAATAATATGAGCGGTATCTTTGGCGACATCAGTGCCAGTTTTTCCCATGGCAACACCAACATCCGCCTGTTTTAAAGCCAAAGCATCATTAACTCCATCACCGGTAACAGCCACCACCTCACCCAGTTTTTGATAAAGTTTAACCAAGCGATATTTGTCTTCCGGGTAAGTTCGAGCAAAGATTTTGACTTTTGGTAAAATTGATAAAAGTTCATCATCAGAATAACTTCGCAAGATTTTGCCTGATAGAATATCATCGCCTTTTTTAATAATTCCGGTTTCAATTCCTACTGCTTCTGCGGTTAACTCGTTATCCCCAGTGATCATCACGACTTTTATGCCAGCGTTTTTGGCTTTTTCAACCGCTTCTTTTACTTCAGGTCGAACAGGATCGGCAATGCCAACAAAACCTAAAAATATCTGATTTTCTTCAAGTTTTTTATCAGTTTTTGTTTTATAAGAAAAAGCAATCATTCGAAGACCTTTTTGAGCAAATTTTTCAAATTCCGCTTCAATTTCTTTTTTCTTATTTGGGGTTAATGGTTTTATTTCTTGACCAATCTGAATAGAATTACAGATTTCCAAAATTGATTCTGGTGCGCCTTTGGAGAACGTGCAACGTTTAGCGTGTAACGTGGAACTTGTTTTACTTTCTACACAGACAGTCATTCTTTTGGTTTGGGAAGAAAAAGGAATTTCTTCAATTATTTGCCAGCGGTTTCTTTCCTGATCATAAAAAATTCCTTGATGGTGGGCCATAATAAGAAGCGCGCCTTCAGTAGTATCACCAACTACATCAAAATCTTTGCCATGATCAACTTTTGCAACCAGCGAGGCAGTTGAGCATAAAACACTATTTAAAAGAATTAATCGAAAAGGATGATTGGTTTCTGATGGAGGATTGGTTATGTCATATTCTTTTTCATCAACCCAGATTTTTTTTACTCGCATTTGGTTAGTAGTCAAGGTCCCAGTTTTATCAGTAGCAATTAAGGTTAAAGACCCCATCGTTTCAATCGCATTTAGTTTTCGAACAATTGTTTTTTTCTTTGCCATTCGCTCAACCCCAATTGATAAAATTATTGTCATAACAGCCGGAAGACCCTCAGGGACAGCGGCAACCGCCAAAGAGACCGCCAAGATAAAACTTTCGATTGTATTTTTTTCTTTAATAAAAGAAAGAATAAAAACAATGATTGAGGCAATAATGCCAATAATTCCTAGCTGTTTAGTAAAAGTTTCTAATTTTTTTTGAAGTGGGGTTTTTGTTTCTTTAATAACACTTAAAGTTTTGGCAATTTGACCGAAGCGGGTGTTTGAACCGGTGGCAGTCACTTTCATTAAACCTCGACCGCGAGAAACAATGGTGCCAGCGTATAATAAATTTGCATCGGATAAATTTTTAACAACAGGTAAAGATTCTCCCGTTAACATCGCTTCATTGACTTCTAGGTTATAAGCTTCAATTACTTCACCATCAGCTGGGATTTTTGTTCCTTCCTCAAGAAAAACAACATCGGAAGGCACCAAATAACGGCTATCAATCTCTTGTTCTTTACCATCGCGATATACCCGCACCATAGTTTTAGTCATCTTTTTTAAAGAGGCCAGGGATTTTTCCGCTTGGTATTCCTGATACAAGCCAAAAAAAGCATTGAGGATGACAATGGCTAGAATAAAGACCGCATCCAAAGTTTCACCAATAAAAAAAGATACAATCGATGCACCAATTAGAAGAAGGATTAAAAAGTTATTAAATTGGGATAAAAAAGATTTTATAAGGGTAAACTTTTTTTCTTCGTGGATTTCATTTAGACCATATTGTTTAAGAAGTTTTTCTGCCTCTTTTGAAGTTAACCCCAATTTTCTTTTATCCATAAAAAAATTATAAATGAATAAATAAAGATTTTAAAGAGGAATTGATAGAATTTTTATTCTTTTTTAAACGCAATCGCGGTCAAGATAGAATTTACCATTTTTTATAGAGACGTGATTAATCACGTCTCTATGGGCTTTATTTGGTAAATTTTTTGTGATTCCAGAGAGACTCGAATTCCCAATCACCTCCTTAAGAGGAAGATGCTCTACCAGTTGATCTATGGACCTTGATTTATACTATTTTAACACATAAATCTTTATTGTTATTGATTTATATTTTTCAAATTGATAAACTTAAAAGATGAGGGAGTTTTTTGGCAGCTTTGTTAACTCGATTTTAAACTCTAATTATCCAATAGTTGGTTTATCAATACTGTCCTTTGCCGAGTCTTTTTTTTTCCCTATACCGCCTGATGTTGTTTATATTCCATTGGCGATTTTAAATCCAAAAAATGCTTTTTTTTATGCTTTTATAACTACATTTTTTTCGGTTTTGGGCGGTATTTTTGGCTACTATTTAGGTAAGATTGGTGGTCGACCTTTGATAAAAAAAATTGTTTCTGAAGAAAAACTTTATCAAGTAAAGCTTTTTTATGCTAGATATGATGTTTTGGCGGTGATTATCGGCGGTTTTACCCCAATTCCTTATAAAATTTTTTCAATTTCTGCGGGAATTTTTGATATCAATCTTAAAAAATTTATTTTAGCCTCGATTATTGGTCGAGGTGGAAGATTCTTTTTAGTTTGTACTTTAATATTCTTTTTTGGATCAAGGATAAAGTATTTTCTAGAAAATTATTTTGAAATTTTTACTATAATTTTTACCCTGCTTTTAATTGGAGGTTTTGTTTTTGTTAACAAATTCTTTACTAATAAAAGTAAAGAAAACAATGGGTAACTACTTAATCGGATTAGGTTTTTTAATTATATTTTTAGGACTAATTTTAAATTTAATTTCTAAATTTAATCTACCGGTTTTGCCGGGTGATATTTTGATTCAAAAAGAAAACTTCACTTTTTATTTTCCGATTGTTACCTCAATTTTAATCAGTATTCTTTTAACGATTATTTTAAACTTATTCAAATGAGAAAATAAAAATATCATCAAGCTTTTTTTACTCGAAGATTAAACCTCAACCGAGTTTAAAAAAAGAAGACAATTATCAAAATAAAAACAAATGTTTTAAATAAGAGTCCTTTTATAGCTTCATCTGCCATTTATTGTAAATACTTATCGACTATTGGCTTCATGTCAGAATAACTGTAAGCTCCCTGAAACATTTGGGTATTTACTAAAAAGTGTGGTGTTCCTTGGAAACCTAAAGATGGTGATAGTTGTTGATCTCGATTAAGATTTTTTTCATATTTTCCACTTTCTAAACACTTGGTTAAAAAATTGGAGTCAATTTCATTGGCTAGAAAATTGACTAAATCGGAAATTTTACTTTTATCGTTTCTTACTTGTTCATTGATTAAATTGTATCCTTCGTTAGTCATCAATTTATCATGAACCTCCCAAAATTTACCTTTTTCATAAGCGCAGTATAAAGCCGAAGCAGCAAGAAGGCCATTACCGTGACCGTTTGAATAAAGAAAAGCAAACGAAGCTTTTCCTTGATCAACTAATTTTTTGATTTCTGAAACTGGTGGGATATAAGGTCCACCATCAGATTGATATTTGAAGCGATCACCAACTTGAGAAGCCAGTTGAGGATTTAAGCCTCCAGCGATATGACAAAAAGGACAGCTTGGGTCAGAAATCTCAACAAAAAGAAGTTTTCTTGAAGCATCACCAAAATGAATAAAATCTTTATTAAAAAGTTTTTTTACCTCGTTAATTTTGATTTCTTTTGGTGCTTGTGGCTGTTGTTGTTGGGCGGGATTAGGGTTTTTGGCGAGTTTTTTTTCTACATTAGAGATTTTTAAAAAATTAAAGATATTAAAAAGAAAAAGTAAACCAATAAGAAAATAAATTATTTTATTATTTGAACTTGAAGAATTTATTTCTTCAACCATTTTTTGATTTTTTTTAGCCATAGGTTTTAAAAATAAATTATTAATTAATTGAAAAATTTTAATTTTATTAAATTATTACAACTTTAATTATAGTTGTCAATTGATTTTTTATTTGGCATAAATTCGGTATAAATTGGCACCAATCTTTTCAAATTTAAAAATCTCCATTTTTCCAATTTCTTTCGTATTTGTTACATGGGGACCACCACAAAACTCTTTGGAGTAGGCAGTTTCTAAAGATTGACCAATATAATACACTTTAACCATATCGGGGTATTTTTCTTTAAAAAATGCTTTTGCGCCGATTTTATAGGCTTCTTCTTTAGGAAGAACAACAAAGTTTACCGGCAATTCTTCTTTGATTTTTTGATTGATAATTTTTTCCACTTCTTTTAAATCCTCAGTGGTTGGTTTTTTTAAACAATAAAAATCAAAACGCAGTCTTTCACCAGTAATATGCGATCCTTCTTGACGGATACTTTCTCCCAAAACATCAAATAAAGCCTGATGAAGTAAGTGGGTAGCCGTATGATAGCGCAAAGTATTTTTTGAGTGATTAGCCAAACCTCCTTTAAACATACCCACAGAAGCCGTTCGAGAAAGGGCTCGGTGTTTCTCAAATTCCTCATCAAACTCTTTTTGGTTAAAAATTAGTCCTTTTTCTTTTAGCAGTTCTTCGGTTAACTCTTTTGGAAAACCATAGCTTTGATATAAGTCAAAAACTTGCTTGCCGGTTGGTTTTTCAATTTTTTGTAAAATAGAAAAGCCTTTTTCTAATGTTTTGTTAAAGCGATCGATTTCTTCGCCAATTACCGGTTTTATTTCTTCTAAGTCTTTTTCTTCAAAATAAATATTTTTATAAATCTCAATAATCGTCTCAACTGCAAGATTTAAATCGTTGTCCAAAACCCTTTTTCCTTTTAATTGGTACATTTTAATAGTCACTCTTCGAAGAAGTCTTCTTAAAACATAACCCCTTTCTTTATTGGAAGGATAAACGCCGCTTTTGATAAGAAAAACCGCTCCTTTTAAGTGATCGGCAATGATTCTTATTTTTCTTTTATCATCTTCGTTTTCATATTTTTTATCAACGATTTTTTCGATGTTTTTAATAATTGGAAGATATAATTCGATTAAAAATACATCTGGATTGTGATTGGCCGCCGCCAACATTCGTTCCAACCCACCACCAAAATCAACATTTTTTTCTGGTAGTTCTTCAAAACCATTTTTTGTTTTTTTAAACTGCATAAAAACGGAATTGCCAATTTCCAAAAATCGACCACAATCACAGTTTGGGTGACATTTTAAAGAAGAGTAAGGCGATTTTTCATGAAGTTTTAAATCTTGACCAAAGTCATAAAAAACTTCACTATCGGGTCCACCTGGTTCGCCATCAGGCATATTATCAGGGACACCGGCTCTTGACCACCAGTTTTTTTCTGGTCCATAAGAAAAGATATGATTTTCAGGTACCCCCAGTTCTAACCAGATTTTTTTTGATTCATTGTCTGGATCTAGATTATTTTTTTTATCACCAGCAAAAACTGTGACATAAAGTCTTTTTTTATCAAAGCCCAAAATTTGGGTTAAAAACTGCCAAAACCAAGAAAGCTGCTCTTTTTTAAAATAATCACCCAATGACCAGTTGCCCATCATCTCAAAAAAAGTGGTATGGCGATTATCGCCAATTTCTAAAATATCTTGGGAGCGAAAGCAAGGTTGAATATTGTAAAGTCTTTTTCCTAAAGGGTGAACTTCACCCAAAAGGTAAGGAACAAGTTGCTGCATCCCAGAGCCGGTAAATAAAGTAGTTGGATCATTTTGAGGAACAAGCGAGATGGGAGGAACTTCTTTATGATTCTTTTCCTTCCAAAAATCAGCAAATTTTTTTCTCAGATCAAGATGGGTAAACATAATGTAAAATTATACTATAAAAATGATACAAATGATGCGAATGAAGATGCGAATGACGCGAATAATGCGAATATGAAATAGAGATAAATGGAGATAAGTAGAGATAAAGTAGAGATAAGTAGAAATTGATGGAGATAAATGGAGATTGGGAAATTGAAATTAGTGTAAATCACGTGAGAGGCGGTGTAAACGGTGTAAACATAGTATAAACATTGTGTAAAAATAGTGTAAAAGTTGTGATACTGTCATTCCCGCAAAAGCGGGAATCTATAAAATCATACCTTAATAAAAAAAGAGGTTAAAATTGTATAGATTCCTGAATAAATCAGGAATGACATAGAGATTCCTGATCAAGCCCGCCCTCCGAATTAAAGGGCAAGGAATGACAATTACACTAATTAGTTTAATCTGATTTTCAATTTTTAATTTTGCATTTTGATTTTTTTTAATATGTTTACTTTAATAAAAACAAACGACGTAAAAACAGTTAGAGATTTTTTTAAAAAGTTTAATCTTCCAAAAGAAAACTCTCACAAAGGTCAAAATGGCAAGGTTTTGATTATTGGTGGTTCTTCTCTTTTTCATGCTGCTTCTTTATGGGCGGCTGAGGTGTCTTCGCATTTTGTTGATATTGTCCATTATTGTTCAACTAAAGAAAATCAAAAAATTTTTTTAAATTTAAAAACCAAGTTTAGAAATGGGATTATTGTTTCAAAAAAAGATTTAATCGATTATGTTGAAGAAGATGATGCGATTTTGGTTGGTCCTGGGATGATAAGAAAAAACAAATTAAATATCAAAAATCAAGTGTCAAAAATACACCTCAAACATCAAAAAGATCTAATTGATATTAAAGATGAGGCTTTATATACGTATTTTTTACCTAAGTTTTTGATTGAAAATTTTTCGCAAAAAAAATTTGTTTTTGATGCGGGCGCTTTACAGATGATGGAAAAAGAATGGCTTTTAAAATTAAAAACGCCAGCAATTCTTACTCCTCATCAAAAAGAATTTGAAAGGTTATTTGGTGAAAAAATTTTTGATTTAGATTTTGAAAAAAAAGTGGAGATAGTTAAGAAATACGCTAAGAAATATAAGATAATAATTTTACTTAAAGCGATAAAAGATATTGTTTCTGATGGTGAGAAAACTTATGTGGTTGAGGGAGGCAATCAAGGGTTGACTAAAGGTGGATCGGGTGATGTTTTGGCTGGTTTGGTGGTGAGTTTTTATGCAAAAAATAAAGCTTTAGAAAGCGCTATTTTTGCTTCGATTCTTCTTAAAAGAACCGCCGATGTCTTGTTTTTAGAAAAAGGATACTGGTATAATATTAATAATTTGATTGAGGCAGTGCCTTTGGTTTTAAAAAAAATAATTATTTAATCTATGAAAAAAGAAACTTTTTTAGCGATTTTTTTAGGAGTAGTTTTTGGTTTTATTTTTGCTTTGATAATCTTAGGTAGTATTTCTCAAAGCCGATTGGGTGAAAAAACTAAATCCTTATTACCCCAAAAAAAAGAACCTTCTATTTTGCCAGCAAAACCAACTTCTTTAAAACTTTTAAATATTAATAGTCCAAAAAATTTTTTAATCATTGAAAATGATAAAGTAACCATCGAAGGTGAGGTAGAGAAAAACTCGTTAATTGTCATTCAGTCACCAATCAAAGACTTGGTTTTTCAAAACAAAGAAGAAAAATTTAAGGTTGATTTTCCATTGGCGTTGGGAGAAAACGTGATAAAAATTGTTTCCTATCCTCAAAATCGCAATTTAAAAACTCAAGAGAAAACTCTTTTTATTTATTATTTACCCAATGAGATATGAATAAAAAAATTTTCTTACCATTTTTTGCTTTAATCGTCTTTTTTTTGTTTTTGTTTAATCTTTTAATTTTTGCTTCTGATAAGACAGGCAGTGATTCGGCAAAAAAAGAGACTCAAAAAGAGGTAGAAATTTTAAAAGAAAAAATTGCTAGCAAAGTCGCCGAGCTTCGTCGGCAAAACTTCCAAGCTTTCTCGGGAAAGATGGTTGAGATTAAAAAAGGTGAAATAGAAATAAAAGATTATAATGATGAGAAAAAGAGAGTTTTTACCGATGATTTATTAACAAAATATTATTTAATAAAAGACAATCAAAAAAAAGAGATTAATTTCTCTGATTTAAAAAAAGATGATTATATTATAGTTTCTGGAATTATAACCGATAAAGGAATCAGCGCCAATATGATTTTTGTTGATGAAAAGTATTTGGTGGATTTTGGGAAGATTGTGGAAAAGGATAAAAATGAATATTGGTTGAAAGTGGTCACTTTAACTAATGAAACGATTAGCTTAGATATTGAAGCTTTTACTAAACAGTGGTTGTTGAATATTAAAAGTTTAGAACTAGAGAGAACTGGTTTTTCGAAGATTAAAGAAGGGGATATGATCCATTTTGTTGCCAAAGATAAAAAAAATGAAAACAATCGCTTTTCTGCCCAAAAAATAGTGATTATCCCCCAAGAATATTTTCTAAAGTAGAAAGTATCAAGTATTAAGTATTAAGGGTTTATTTTTTATAAAAAATTTATGTTTAATTTTTTAAAAAAACTTTTTGATTATAATGAGAAAGAAATTAGACGGATCAAAAAAATCGTTGAACAAATTAATAGCTTAGAAGATAAAGCCCGCGTTTTAAAAGATGAAGACTTTCCAAAAGAGACAGAAAAATTAAAAGAAGAAGTTTTGGAAAAAGGAAGGTCTTTAGATCAAATTCTTCCGTGGGCTTTTGCGTTGGTAAGAGAAGCAGCAAGAAGAGTTTTGGGGCAAAGACACTTTGATGTCCAGCTGATGGCCGGGGTGGCTTTGCATGAGGGAAAGATTGCTGAACAAAAGACAGGCGAGGGGAAAACGCTTTCGGCCACAACCGCTTTATATCTTAATGCTTTAACAGGAAAACCGGTTCATTTGGTAACCGTTAACGATTATCTTGCCCGCCGCGACTGTGGTTGGATGGGTGCTGTTTTTCATTTTTTGGGATTGAAAACTGCCGCAATCATTCCAGAAAAATCGTTTATTTTTGACCCAAATTTTACCGATTCTTTAGCTTTAGATTGGCGATTAAAACATCTTCGTCCAATTGGAAGAAAAGAAGCTTATCTTTCGGATATTGTTTATGGAGTAAATTCAGAGTTTGGTTTTGATTATCTGCGTGATAATATGGCGATGGACGCTAATGATGTTGTTCAGCGGGGGTTTTATTATGCGATTATTGATGAAGCGGACTCGGTTTTAATCGATGAGGCGCGAACACCTCATATAATTTCAGCGCCTTACGAAGAAGATGTTAGTCGTTACTATCAATTTGCAAAAATTGTTGAGTCTTTAGAAGAAAAAAAGGATTACTTGGTTGATGAAAAATTAAAAACGGCTAATTTAACCGAGGCCGGGATTTTAAAGGTGGAAAAAATGTTGGGTATTGAGAATATTTATGAGAAAGATTATGATACTTTGTTTCATATTGAGGCGGCTTTGAAGGCAAAGACTTTGTTTAAAAAAGATCGCGATTATATTGTAAGAAATGGTGAAGTTGTTATTGTTGATGAGTTTACCGGTCGACTGCTTGAGGGGCGCCGATTTTCTGAGGGGATTCATCAAGCGATTGAAGCCAAAGAAGGGGTGCCGATAAAACAGGAGTCAAAGACGTTGGCAACCATCTCCCTTCAAAATTACTTTCGCATGTACGAAAAATTGGCTGGAATGACAGGAACGGCGGCGACTGAGGCCGAAGAGTTTCATAAAATTTACAATGTTGCGGTTGTGGTTATTCCAACCCATAGACCAATGATTAGAGTTGATCATCCCGATGTCATTTATAAAACAGAAAAAGCAAAGTTTACTGCCGTGGTTGAGGAGATTGCGAAAAATTATAAAATTGGCCGGCCGGTTTTGGTGGGGACGACTTCCATTGAAAAAAACGAATATCTTTCTTTTTTGTTAAAAAAACGGGGGATTCCTCATCAAGTTTTAAATGCCAAACATCACGAAAAAGAAGCTGCCATTATCGCCCAAGCAGGAAAAATTGGAGCAGTTACGGTTGCCACCAATATGGCCGGAAGAGGAGTAGATATTATTTTAGGTGGTCAACCACCCGAAGGGTTTTTAGAAGATGGAAAAAAAGATTTTAAAGAAAAGTTAAGGCTTTGGCAAAAAGAGCATGATAAAGTGGTAGAATTGGGAGGTTTGTATGTTGTTGGGACAGAAAAACATGAGTCAAGAAGGATTGATAATCAGTTAAGAGGAAGAGCCGGTCGCCAAGGAGATCCCGGAGAATCGTGTTTTTTTGTTTCTTTGGAAGATGATCTAATGCGAATTTTTGGTGGCGAGCAGATTTCAAGATTAATGACTTTTTTTAACTTTCCCGAAGATCAACCACTTTCGCATCCGATGGTTTCGCGGGCGATTGAGCAGGCTCAGATTAAGGTGGAGGGTTTTAACTTTGATATTCGAAAACACTTGGTGGAGTTTGATGATGTTTTAAATAAACAAAGAGAAATCATTTATGGACAAAGACGAAAGATTCTTTTTATAAAAGAAAGCGAAAAGTTGCGGCATTTAGTTTTTCAAATTTTTCTTGAGGAAATTAATCGCTTGGTGAATAATTTTTTTACTGTAAATGAAGTTTTAAATGAGGATAATTTAAAAAAATTAGTCGATGAGATTAATTTTATCTTTCCAGTTTCTTATAACGAAATAAAAGATTTGGTGGAGGTAAAAGAAGTTAAGAAATTGGTAGATTTTATTTTCCAAAAGATTAAAGAAGCTTATTTAAAAAATGAAAAAAAATTAGGTCCTCTTTGGCAAGAAATTACTAAATCACTATTGTTAAATACGATTGATTATTACTGGACAAAACATTTAACAGCAATTGAAGATTTGCGGGAGGGAATTAATCTTTATGGCTATGCGCAAATTGATCCTTTGGTTGCTTATAAAAATAAGGCGTATATGATGTTTGAAAAGCTTTTGGCAGATATTGATTTTGAGTTTGTTCGGCGGTTGTTTAAAATCCAAGTTGATTTTAATCCAATTGAGGAAAACTTAGGAAGAAAACAAACACCAATGATTTTTCAATCGGCCTCAGCCGTTAATCCTTTTGAAGCAAAAACTCAACCCGATTCTCAACCAAAAACATTAGCCTCCCAACCGATTATTAAAAAACATAAGCTTGGTCGCAATGATCCTTGTTGGTGTGGTTCGGGAAAAAAATATAAAAAGTGTCATTGGCCAAATTAAAAAAGAGTGTTTTGTTCGGTTTTGGGTTTTTCTTCTTGTTTTTTTTCTTTTTTTTCTTCTCCAAAAATTCTTTTTACCAAAGAATGAATTTGATATCTTTCCAAAAAGTCTTTGACTTTTTTGTTAAAGCCAAAAAAGCGCATTTTGTTAATATCGATTTCGATTGGTAAGTCAGTTAGGATAGTGGCTAGTTTTTTGGAAAGATAAACCTTTTCTTTTTCTTGAAGAAGGATTTTTTTTATTTTTTCCGATTGGATTTGGTTAATATTTTGGTAAAGATTATCAATTGTTCCAAATTGATTAATAAGTTTACTTGCCGTTACCGGACCGATTCCTTTGGCTCCTTTATAATTATCTGACTGATCACCAATCAAAGCTTTATAATCAACAATTTGTTTTGGTAAGACGCCAAATTTTTCCAAAACTTTTTTTTCATCATAAATTTTTATCGTTGTTAATCCAGAAACGGGGCTAGCCACATATACATTATTGTTAATAAGTTGAAGGATATCTTTATCGCCAGAGATGATAAAAATATTAAAATCGTTATGTTTTTCTAAATTTTTGCAGATGGTTCCGATAATATCATCAGCCTCATAGCCCTCTTTTTCTAATCGATAAATCCCAGAAAGATCAACCGCTTCTTTTACCAGGGGAATTTGTTTTTTAAAATTGTCTTCAATTTTTGGTCGCCGACTTTGATATTCTTTAAAAAGTTGATGGCGAAAGGTGGGTTTTGGAGTATCAAAGGCAACGGCAAGATGAGTGGGTGAAAAGTCAGCAACGACTTTGTAAACCATTGATAAAAAACCAAAAATGACTTGCGTTGGAGTGCCATCAGTTGTTGATAAAGGTGGCAGGGCATGATAAGCCCGATGCATGATCGCATTTCCATCAATAAGAATAAGCGTGTTTTTAGACATTTTTTTTACCAACAATTTTTTCAAATTCTTCCTGATCTAAGCTTTCTTTTTTTAATAAAGCTTCTGCTACTTGATCAAGAAGTGGTCTTTTTTCTTTAATAAGGTTGACTGCTTTTTTATAGGCTTGGTTGATAATTTTTTTTATCTCCTCATCAATTTTTGCCAACATCTGTTGAGAAATGGTTTGTGATTCAAAATAGCTTTTTCCCCATTCAGTAACATCAAAGGTTGGACCAAAATTAATTGGTCCCAAAGTGCTCATCCCATACTCAACCACCATCGCCCGAGCAATTTGGGTGGCTTGATCAAAATCGTTGGCGGCGCCAGTGGTGATTTCTCCAAAAACCACTTCCTCAGCCGCTCGGCCACCCATCATCACCATAATTTTTTCCAAGAGATGGGTTTTTGTTTCATGGAGTTTATCTTTGGTTGGGGGAATTAAGGTATAGCCTAAGGCCAAGCCGCGAGAAACAATTGAGATTCGATGAACCGGATCGGTATGGGGGAGAAAATGAGAGACAATAGCATGCCCCGCCTCATGATAAGCGGTTAATTTTTTATCATGTTCTGATTGAAGCCTTTTTTTCTCAGGACCAAGCTTAACTTTGGTAGCCGCTTCTTCGATGTCTTCAAAAGAGATTTTGTTTTTTTCCGTTCTGGCAGCAAGAATTGCCGCTTCATTGAGCATATTTTCTAAATCCGCCCCGGAAAACCCCACCGTTCTTTTGGCTACTTTTTCCCAATCAATATTTTCTTCAAAGGGTTTATCTTTGGCATGGATTTTGATAATTGCTTTTCTTCCTTCAAGATCAGGATAGTCAATTACAATTCGCCGATCAAAACGACCAGGACGAAGAAGAGCCGGATCCAAAAGATCGCCACGGTTGGTAGCCGCAATCACAACTACTTGTTCAGTTGGAGTAAATCCATCCATTTCCACCAAAATTTGATTTAAGGTTTGCTCTCTTTCATCATGAGCGGGCATAATCCCCATTGATCGAGCCCGACCAATGGCATCGATTTCATCAATAAAAATGATTGAGGGAGCATTTTTTTTAGCATTATTAAAAAGATCACGGACACGGGCGGCGCCAATGCCTACTAACATTTCCATAAACTCACTGCCAGCAATTGAAAAAAAAGGCACGTTGGCTTCACCGGCAACCGCTTTGGCCAAAAGCGTTTTTCCGCATCCAGATGGTCCAACTAAAAGGACTCCTTTTGGCGTTCTTGCTCCTAATTTTTTATATTTTTCTGGATTTTTTAAAAAATCAACCACTTCTTGGAGTTCTTTTTTGGCTTCATCAACACCTGCTACATCAGAAAAAGTCACTTTTGGCATATCTTTGGAAAATTTTTTTATTCTTGCTTGGCCAAAAGAAAAAACTGAATCTTGGGCGCCTTTTGCTTGACGAAAAAGAAAAATGAAAAAAGCCACCATCAAGATTGTAGGAATGATATTACTTAAAAAATTGATAAAAGCAGAACCGCCGATATTATCTTTGACAACTAAATTTAAAGAGGAAGGGTCAATATTATTGTCTTTTAAGGTTTTTAAAAAACTTTCGGATGGCTCCTTATAAGATACAGCATATTTTCCATCTTTATACTCAATCAATAATCGATTATCAGTAATCTCAATTTTTTTGACTTTCTTGTCTTTAACTTCTTGAATAACCTGAGTAATTGGTTTTTCTGGCAAAACTTGTTTGATTTCTTTATTAATTGAATTAAAAAGTTGATAGAGAAAAAGAAAAATAAAAAAGGCGATAAAAATATTTTTAATATTGATTTCTAGCTGCCACTGGAAGAATTTTTGGTTTTTTTTACTATTTTTTTTATTTTTTTCGTTCATAATGTATAAATTTTATCAAAGTTTTTTAAAATATGAAAGATGAAAGTATAAACATTGTGTAAAATATTGTATAAACATAGTGTAAAAGTTTTTATTTTTTGTTAATTTTATGGAAACTATTAAATTATATGACAAAAATGTAATTGAAAAAACAGTTGAGGTTTTGCAACAAGGGGGATTGGTGGTTTTTCCATCGGATACTGTTTATGGGCTTTTGGTTGATGCTTACAATGAAAAAGCAGTTAGCAAATTAATTGCTTTTAAAAATCGACCTCCAGGAAAGCCAATTTCAGTTTTTGTTGATTGGGATTTTTTATATGATTTAGTTTTAGTTTCAGAAAAACAAAAAGAGCTTTTAAAAAATATCTTGCCTGGGCCTTTTACGGTGGTTTTGAAATCAAAAGGAAAAGTTTGTTCTCTTTTGGAGTCGGAAAAAAAAACTTTAGGGGTAAGGATTCCTGATTATCAACCAGTTAATGATTTGGTTAAAAAATTTAAAAGACCAATTACGGCCACTTCAGCTAATTTAAGTGGTAAGTCACCTCATTACTCAATTGAAAGTTTATTAAAACAATTACCAGAAAGCAAAAAAAAATTAATTGATCTTATTGTCGATGCTGGAAAATTACCAAGAAATAAGCCATCAACTGTGATTGATTTAGTTGAAGAAAATATTAAGATTATTCGGCGGGGTGATATTGTTTTTACCCAAGTTGATACCTACATATCAAGGTCAGCAAAAGAAACAAAAAAAATCGCGAAGTTTGTTTTAAATAAATTGCTAGAAAAAGATTTTGAAAAACCGTTGGTTTTTATTATTGAGGGAGAAATAGGCGTAGGAAAGACTGTTTTTGTTAAAGGAATGGGTGAATTTTTGGGAATAAAAGAGATTGTTTCGCCAACTTTTGTGGTGATGTACGAGTATGAAGTTGAAAAATCAAAAGTTGATAAATTAATTCATTTGGATTTATATAATCTTGAGGAAAAGGAGGAATTTGAGTATTTAAAAATTGGGGAGTATTTAGCGCCTGGAAATTTGTTGGCGATTGAGTGGGGAGAGAAGGTGGGGGAGATATTTGATTTACTTAAAGAAAAGGGAGAGATTGTTTATGTAAAGATGAGTTATAAGAGTGAGAAGGAGAGGGTGATTGAAGTTAAATTTGTTTAAAAAGAGTAAAAATTAGTGTAAAAAGTAGTGTAAACATTGTGTAAAAGTTGTTAATATTTAACGTTTTACGTTACACGTTTCACGTTACACTTTGTTAAAGTGTTAGATGTTATATATTTGGTGTTAGATGTTAGGTGTTTGGTGTTAGAAGTTAGATGTTAGGTGTTTGGTGTTAGATGATTTTATCAATCGATACCAGTTGCGATGAGACAGCGGTAGCAGTTGTTGATGGTCGGTGGGTTTTGTCAAATGTTATTTATTCTCAAGTTTTGCTTCACAAAAAATGGGGAGGGGTTGTTCCTTCAATTGCCAAAAGAGCCCATGAGGAGAGAATTGATTTTGTTATTCAGGAAACGCTTCGAAAATTTTTTTTGAGTCCTGTCTCGGATTCATTCCCGCCGGTGCTCGCTCGATCATATCCCTCGACTGCGCGCCGTCGGGAGCCCTTTCTCCTTGACACCCAAAAAAATTTCCAGCAGATAGATTATATAGCAGTTACCCAAGGTCCTGGTTTAGCACCAGCACTTGAGATTGGGATTAAAAAAGCCAAAGAGTTGGCAGAAAAATTTAATAAAAAAATTATAAGTGTCAATCATCTTGAGGGCCATATTTACTCGCCTTTTGTTCAAAATTCAAAAGGCAATCCAAAAATTGATTTTCATTTTCCTTACTTGGTTTTGACTGTTTCTGGTGGGCATACGAGTTTGGTGATTTTTGAAGATCATTTAAAGTATAAAGTTATTGGAGAAACAATCGATGATGCCGCCGGTGAAGCTTTGGATAAAGCAGCTAAACTTTTGGGACTTGGATATCCTGGAGGGCCGGTGATTGAAAGATTAGCCAAGGAAGTTGATAACCGTGATTTTTATAATTTTCCAAGACCGATGGTTTCTTCTGATAATTTAAATTTTTCCTTTTCCGGACTGAAAACTTCTTTCTATTATTTTTTAAAAAAAATGAACGAGAAAGAAAAAATAAAAAAAATAAGAGAACTTTCATCATCATTTCAGCAGGCAGTTTTTGAGACATTGATTATCAAAACTGAAAAAGCAATTAAAAAAACTGGGATTAAAAATTTGGCTTTGGTTGGTGGTGTTTCTGCCAATTTTTATCTTCGAAAATTATTTCGCAATTTAGCAAAAAAATATAATGGTCAAGTTTTGTTTCCTTCGTTTAAATATCTTTGTGGTGATAATGCAGTGATGATCGGAGTTGTTGCTTCTTTTAAAGCCCAAAAAAATCTTTTTGTCTCTGATATTAAAAATCTTGACCGTATGCCCCGAATGAGTTTGTAAAGGGATAAAATATGGTACGATCGCATCAAAAATTATTCTAGTTTTTTAAACCATTCTTTGTAAAAATTATTAAACAAATATGATAAGAAAAGTTTTTTTTGAAAAAATAAAAGGAAAAGAAGTTTTTTGTTATTTAGCTGAACCAAAAAAATCCAATAAAAAAATCATAATTATGTGTCATGGATTTAGAAGTTCTTTGGTTGGTCCGGCAAGAACTTTTGTTAATTTTGAAAGAAAGTTACTTCAAAAAGGATATTCGGTTTTTCGTTTTGATCAACCATCAAGTGGCAATAGTGAGGGAGATTTTCTTCAATCATCTTTTAAATAATGGGTAGAAACAATTATTTTTTTGGCGAAAAAATTTTTAAATCAAAATTATCGTGTTTGTCTGATGGGGCAAAGTATGGGAGCAACTGCAACTTTAATTGCGGCAAATTCCAAAGAATTAAAAAACAAAATTCCAATTGTCATTTTATGGGCAACTGATCCAAAATCAAATGTAAGAGTTGATTCAAAAAAAATATATGAAGAAGGAGGAAAAAAGTATTATGGAAAATTTTGGGTTGAGGCAAAAGAGATGAATTTCTTAGATAATTTAAAAGAATATCAAGGTAAAGTTCATTTAGTTTATGGTGAATTTGATCTTTATGTCGATAAAAGAGATAGAAAAAAAGTCATTGAGATTATTAAAAAAAGAAAAGATGAATATATGATTTTAAAAGGTCAAAATCATAGCCTTTGACGATTTGATATTGCTCAAAAAGTTTATGAAAAAGAAATAGACTTTTTGGGAAAGTATTTTTAAACCCTCTTTACTTTTTTTCTTTCATATATTAAACTATTACTTATAAGGTAATAATTAAATTTTAAATTTGTTCTTATGTTTAACATCTCAAAACAATCAGATTACGGGCTTTTAATGTTGGAGTATTTAAAAAATAAAAAGGACTATATTTCTTTGACTGAGATTGTTGAAAAATTAAAACTACCAAAAAGATTTTTAGCCAGGATTGCTTCCAAATTAGTTTCGGCAAGAATACTTTTAAGTCGCGAGGGAAAAATCGGCGGTTATCTTTTGAATCCAAAAGTTAATTCGTTGACTTTATATGATTATTTAAAAGTTTTTGAAGGTGATTTAGCTTTGACTAAATGTTTTGATAAAGATTATCAATGTCAGTGGGAGAAAAATTGTTATCACAAGAAATTTTTTAATCATAAATTAAGAAATGCTTTTATTGAAAATTTAAAAAAAGAAAAATTATTAAAAATTTTAGGCTAATAATTTTATGATTTCTTTAAAAAATCTAAATGTTTATGTTTCTGGAAAACAAATTTTAAAAAATATCAATTTTGATTTTGAGAAAGGAAAAGTTTATGCTCTTATGGGTCCTAATGGTTCGGGAAAATCAACTTTAGCCAATATTTTAATGGGTCATCCATCCTATGAAATAAAAAGTGGAAGAATTTTTTTTGAAGGTGAGGATATTACTGATTTGCCAGTGGAAAAGCGATCTCAAAAAGGAATTTTTTTATCATTTCAACAACCTTTGTCTTTATCGGGTGTTAATGTTTTTCAGCTTCTTAGATTGGCTTTATCTGGTAAAAAAGATCCTTTGGCGTTAAAAAAAGAGATTGAGACTTTAGCCAAAAAGTTAAAAATAAAAAAAGAATTAATTGAAAGATCTTTAAATGATGGGGCATCGGGTGGAGAAAAGAAAAAGATGGAAGTGTTGCAGGCGGCAGTTTTGGAACCTAAATTTTTAATTTTTGATGAGGTTGATACAGGTGTTGATGTTGATGCTTTAAAAACTATTGCTTCATTTATCGCTGATTTTAAAAAAGGAAGAACAATTTTAGTAATTACTCATTACAACCGAATTCTTCGTTATTTAAGACCCGATAAAGTTTTAGTGATAATTGATGGTGAGATAAAAAAAGTCGGCGATCATCAACTGGCGGAGGAGATTGAGAAAGAGGGATATGAAAAATAAGTTAAAAGTTAAAAGTCAAAAGTTGAAGTTAAAAGTCATAATAATTTTAGTTTTGCGTTTTGACATTTGAGTTTTGAGATTTTATTTATGGACGATCTAATCTTTGACTACCGTTATGGATTTAGGGTAAAAGAAAACTATGTTTTTAAATCAAGAAAGGGATTGGATAGAAAGTTGGTTGCGGAAATTTCTTATCTTAAAAAAGAACCAAAATGGATGACTAAACTTCGGCTTGAGGCTTATGATAATTTTGTGAAAAAAGAAATGCCTTCTTGGGGTGCGGATTTATCGGCTATTAACTTTGATGATATTTATTATTACATAAAACCAACCGAAAAACCAGCTTCTTCTTGGAAAGATCTACCAGAGGAAATAAAAGAAACTTATGATAAAATTGGTGTTCCTCAAGCAGAACGAGATTTTTTAGCCGGAGTTTCGGCTCAGTATGAGAGTGAGGTGGTTTACAAAAGTATTAAAAAAGAATTACGTCGGCAAGGAGTAATTTTTTTAGATATGGATTCTGGACTAAGAGAGTATCCAGAGATTGTTAAAGAATATTTTGGAAAAATTGTCCCTTCTTCTGATAACAAATTTGCTGCTTTAAATACCGCGGTTTGGTCGGGTGGTTCTTTTTTATATGTGCCAAAAGGAGTAAAAGTTGCCTTACCGCTTCAGGCTTATTTTCGAATCAATGCTGAAGCGTTTGGTCAGTTTGAAAGGACTTTAATTATTGCTGAGGAAGGAAGTTATGTTCATTACATCGAGGGCTGTACCGCTCCCATTTATACCACTTCATCACTTCATTCAGCAGTGGTTGAGATTTTTGTCAAAAAAGGCGCAAGAGTTCGCTATACCACAGTTCAAAATTGGAGTAATAATGTTTATAATTTGGTGACTAAAAGAGCCAAAGTTGAGGAGCAAGGGGTGATGGAGTGGGTTGATTGTAATATTGGAAGTTATATAACTATGAAATATCCTTCTTGTGTTTTATCAGGAGAAGGAGCACGAGGTGAAGTTTTATCAATTGCCTATGCTTCGAAAAATCAACATCAAGACGCTGGCGCAAAAATGATTCATTTGGCTCCGAATACTTCATCCCGCATTATTTCAAAATCAATTGCAAAAGGCGGTGGCCGAACATCCTATCGCGGTTTAGTTTATGTTTCACCAATGGCAAAAGGCAGCAAAGTCTATGTTTCTTGTGATGCGCTTTTAATGGATGAGATATCAAGAAGTGATACTTATCCAACAATGAAAATTAAAAACAAAGATGTTGAGGTACAACACGAGGCAACAGTTGAGAAAATTGGCGAAGAAAAACTTTTTTATTTACAATCACGAGGGATTAAAAAAGGGGAGGCTGAGGGACTTTTGGTCAATGGTTTTATTGAGCCAGTGACCAAAGAAATACCTTTGGAATATACGGTTGAGCTTAATCGACTGATCAATTTGGAGATGAGTGGGAGTGTGGGTTAAAAATTCAAAAGTCAAAAATCAAAATTCAAAATGACAATACAAAATTCAAAATTAATTAATTTAAATAAAGAGAAAAAAGAAACTTTAATATTTAATAAGCCAGGTAGTTACGTGGTTTTTTTTGAAAATTTGTCAGGGGAGTTTAGTTTTAGAATAGAGGCAGAAAATGTTAACTTGGAAATTTATGGATTATATGTTGGAAAAGGGAATGATCAATTTAATATCAAAACTATTCAGCATCATATTGCTCCCAACTCTTTTTCAAATCTTTTGGTCAAAGGCGTTTTTTTTGATCAAGCAAAATTTTTTTATCGAGGGTTGGTGAGGATTGAAAAAGGCGCTCAAAAATCGCATGCTTATCAGAAAAATCAAAATCTTGTCTTATCATCAAATGTTGATATTGATTCAAAACCAGATCTTGAGATTTTAGCCAATGATGTTTTTTGTACTCATGGTTCAACCACTGGTTATTTAAATGAAGAGCAAATTTTTTATTTAAAATCAAGAGGATTAAATAACAGTCAAGCAAAAGATTTATTGATTGAAGGATTTGTTGGAGAGATAAAAGAGAAGTTTAGATTTAACTCGTTATCTGGATAACAAAATTTAAAAAAAATAAATTAACTTAATTGATTTAATTTTTAATTTTGACCTAATTTCTAATTGACAAAATTTTTTGTCATTCCTTGCCCTCCGATTCGGAGGGCGAGCTCGACCAGGAATCTATAAAATTTTAAACCTTATTTATTAAGGTATGATTATGTAAATTCCCACTTTCGCGGGAATGATAACTGTCAATTATATAGTTGTTCCCACTTATTCAGGATGAAAAAAATAATAAAATTTGCAAACAAGAGTAAAATGATTAGAGACTTGATTAAAAGTTGAAAATTATATGTTTAACCTCTCTCAAATAAAAAAAGATTTTCCGATTTTTGAAAATAATCCATCTTTAGTTTATCTTGACTCAACCGCTACTTCTTTAAAACCAAGACCGGTAATTGAAAAATTAGTTGAATATTATTCAAAATACTCAGCCAATATTTTTCGCGGGGTTTATTCTTTATCAGAAAAAGCAACTGAGGAATATGAAAAAACTAGAGAAAAAATAGCCAAATTTATTAATGCCAAATCTAAAGAAATAATTTTTACCAGAAATACAACCGAAAGTTTGAATCTTTTAGCTTACAGTTTAGGAAGAAAAATAATTGAAAAAAACGATGAGATTGTGACAACGATTTTGGAGCATCATTCTAATTTTGTACCATGGCAGATGCTTTCTCAAGAAACAGGGGCGATTTTAAAAGTAGTTAATATCAATCAAGATGGAGAGTTGGATGTTTATGGAAATAAACTCAAAACTCAAAACACAAAACTCAAAACCAAAACTCAAAACTTTAAAAGTAAAAAATCTTTGAGATTAGATAATATTATTACCAAAAAAACGAAGATATTGGCTTTAACTTATATTTCCAATGTTTTGGGGACGGTTAATCCGATAAAAGAGATTGTTATGGTGGCAAAAAATATCAATCCCAAAATTATTGTTATCGTTGATGCGGCTCAAGCGGCTCCTCATAAAAAAATTGATGTTTTAGATTTGGGAGTTGATTTTTTAGCTTTTTCTTCTCATAAAATGCTTGGACCAACAGGGGTGGGGATTTTGTGGGGAAAGTATGATTTACTTTGCGAGATGTTTCCTTTTAATTTTGGGGGGGAGATGATTGCCGAGGTTTTTTTGGATAAAACTTTTTTTAAAGATCCACCTTATAAGTTTGAAGCTGGGACACCAGCAATTGCTGAGGTGATTGCCCTTTCTGAGGCAGTCTCTTATTTAGAAAAAATTGGTTTGGAAAAAATTGAAACTTACGAAAAAGAGTTAGTCCAATTTGCTTATCAAAGATTAAAAGAAGAGTTTGGTAAAAACATAAAAATTTTAGGTGAGGGTAATATCAAAGAAAGAAGCGGGATTTTGGCGTTTAATTTTTATAATCTTCATCCGCATGATGTGGCGCAAATTTTATCAGAGAAAAATATTTGTCTTCGTTCTGGTCATCATTGCGCTCAACCATTACATCAGTTTTTGGGTGTTTCATCAAGTTGTCGAGCAAGTTTTTATCTTTACAATGACAAAGATGATGTTGAAAAATTAGTTGAAGGATTGAAAGAAGTGAGAGAAAGATTTAAAATTTAAAATTAAAAAAATAAAATCATTTTTTAGTTTTGAGTTTTGAATTTTGAGTTTTGAATTTTTTTTATGTCCAATATTTACACCGAAATTATTTTAGACCACTATCAACATCCAAGAAATTTTGGAGAAATTAAAAATCCTACCAAAAAAGTTGAGGTGGCCAATCCTTTATGTGGTGATAAAATCAAAATGATGATTGTTTTTGATAAGGAAAAAGTGACTGAGGTAAAATTTACCGGCGTTGGTTGTGCTATTTCTATCGCTTCTGCCTCAATGTTAACTGAATATATTAAAGGAAAAAAAAAGGAACAATTGAAAAAAATCGACAAAAATTTTATTATTAAGATGCTGGGAGTGAGTTTAGGGGTTAATCGAATTAAATGCGCTCTATTATCGCTTGAAGCTTTAAAAAAATTGTTATAAATTTTTAAATTTAAAATTTATGGATAATCAACAACTTAAAGACCCAAATAATCCTTCAGGACCAGTTAAAGTAAAAGAAAAGTATAAAGTCTGGGTTGATCGAAATCTTTGTATTGGAGCGGCCACCTGTGTCGCTGTTTCTTCAAAAAGTTTTCAAATAGACAATGAAGCCAAAGCGGTAATTGTTAGAACAATTGATGAGGAAGAATTGGAGAACATTATCGAGGCAGCCAAAGCTTGTCCGGTTGCGGCAATTTTTATAGAAGATGAAAAAGGTAATCGAATCTTTCCAAAATAATTTATAAAATTAATAAAATTTTTTTTATGACTTTTACTTGGAAGATTGGTGGTGAGGCGGGATTTGGGATAATGACGACCGGTCTTTTGTTTTCAAAAATTGCCAGTCGATTAGGTTATTATATTTTAGACTACGTTGAGTATCCCTCTTTAATTCGCGGTGGTCATAATGCTTATGAGGTTTGTGTTTCTGATAGAGAAGTAACCGCTTTGAAAAAGGAGATTGATGTTTTGGTTTGCCTAAATGAGGAAACTTTTCACAAACACAAAAACCGATTAAATTCTCAAAGTTTAGTTTTGTATGACAAAGAGGAGTTTGATTTTACCGATAATTTTAATAAAGTCAATGTTCCTTTAAAAAAAATATTAACCGACTTAAAAGGGCAAGCGGTGATGAAAAATACCATCGCTTTGGGGGCAAGTCTTTCCATTTTGGGAGGAAATATTGAAGTTCTTTTAGATTTAATAGCCGAGCAATTTAAAAAAAAAGGAGATGAGATAGTAAGATTTAATCAACAGTTTGCTATTGCTGGGTATGAAGAAGTAAAGGAAAACTATTCATTCTTAATAAAAAATTTTTTAATTGAAAAAGAAGAAGAAAAAGAAAAATTGGTAGTAAGTGGTAATGAGGCATTTTCTTTGGGAGTAGTTTTTGCTGATTGTCGATTATATGCCGCCTATCCAATGACTCCTTCTTCATCGGTTCTTCATACTTTAGCATCCTGGCAGGAAAAAACGGGAATGATTGTTCGCCATTCGGAGGATGAGATAGCGGTAATCAATACGGCCCTTGGTGCCTCATTTGCTGGGGTAAGAGCCGCGGTTGGCACATCTGGCGGTGGGTTTTCCTTAATGGTTGAAAGTCTTTCTTTTGCCGGCGTTGCCGAAATTCCAGTAGTGGTTTTTTTAGCCCAGCGGCCCGGCCCAGCAACCGGAATGCCAACCTGGACGGAACAAGGCGATCTTTTATTTGCCATATTTTCCGGTCATGGCGAGTTTCCCAAAATAGTTTTAGCCCCAGGTGATCAAAAAGAGATGATTGAGTTGACTATAAAGGCCTTTAATTTAGCTGATATTTATCAAACACCAGTCATTGTTGTTTCTGATATGTATTTATCTGAAGGTCATAAAAGTGTTGAAAGAGACTGGGTTGATAAAATAGTAAGGGAGTATCAAATTAGGAGGGGAAAGATTAACTTAAGTCAAAAAGAAAATCCTCAAAAGTTAGAAATTTTTTTAAGATACAAAATCACCGAAGATGGTATCTCAGAAAAAATTTTACCGGGAACAGCAGGCTATTTTTATCAAGAGAATTCTTATGAACATTTAGAAGATGGTCATACTACTGAAGAAGCAAAACCAAGAAAAGATCAAGTGGAAAAAAGATTAAGAAAATGGCAGACTTATTTAAAAAATGATTTTCAACTGCCTAAATTTTATGGCAATGAAAAAGCAGAAATAGTTTTTATTTCTTGGGGTTCGACCAAGGGAATAGTTTTGGAGGCCCAAAAAAGACTTAAAGAAAAAGGCATAGAAACTGGATTTTATCATTTTAATCACATTTATCCTCTAGACAAAGAAAAATTTTCTCAATTGCTAAAAAAAGATAATAAAAGATATCTTTTAGTAGAAAATAATGCTTTAGGACAGTTTGGAAAGATTTTGGCGATGGAGGCAGGATTAGACTTTAAGGAAAAAATTTTGCGATACGATGGTCGACCAATAACGGTTGAGGAGATTATAGAAAAGATATAATTATTATTATTTTTATAAAATTTTTAAAACTATGGCTTCCATTCAAGATTTTAGCGGTTATCAACCAACTTGGTGTCCTGGCTGTGGCGATTGGGGAATTGGGATGGCGATAAAAAAGGCGTTGGTTGAATTAAACTACTCACCCGATCAGGTAGCCGTTGTTTTTGGCATTGGCTGCTCTGGAAATATGAATGATTTTTTAAATGCTTATGGCCTTCATTCTTTACATGGAAGAGCCCTCCCCAATGCCATTGGTATCAAATTAGCTAATCATAAATTACCGGTTTTGGCAGTGGTTGGTGATGGTGATTGCTATGGTGAGGGAGGGAATCATTTTATTCATGCTTGTCGTGGCAATCATGATATAACGGTTATTGTTCATGACAATGGCGTTTATGGGTTAACTACCGGTCAATCAGCCCCAACTGCTCTGAAAGGATACCGGTCAAAATCAACACCTTTGGGGCTTATTGAAGCCCCAGTTAATCCATTAGCTTTGGCACTAACTTCTGGGGTAACGTTTGTGGCACAGGGATTTGCTGGCGATCTTAATCATTTA
>Ga0308396_1000294_pt1 | contig 35900 bp, 37 predicted proteins | sample Hotspr2SamplePe2_FD_202359 | JGI IMG/M metagenome (GOLD analysis project Ga0308396, IMG submission 202359) | Hot spring phototrophic mat microbial communities from Mushroom Spring, Yellowstone National Park, Wyoming, United States - 20050930_Pe2 ... | reverse complement strand
TTATCCCCAGCACACCAAACACAGCAAGTAGCTGAAAAGAACGCCACCAGCTCACACGAAAAGCCTTCCAAAAATCCACAAAAAAACGACGGATATACACAACATCCATCTCATAGACTCCCCTCATGTAATCCATCGCTGCAAAAGAGGTAGGAAACACATGAACCGTAAGACTTACCACAATCCATGCCACCACAAGAAAAGCCCCTTCCTCTGAAGTCTTTGGCGCATGTCCTGTCATGATCCAGAGAATCTCGAAAACCATCCACACAAAGATAGGATTCACAGCAGCCACAAGCGCCGCAATCCAACTGAAACCCAGTTTGTTCCACAGGCGTGAGAACGCCTCAACAAAAGCATCCCTCAGCATCCACATCATTCACCTACCCACAAAAGATTAACAATATTCTTTGCCACATCACTGTACTGATAACGGTTTTGAGGATCGGGAACCCACTTCCCATCAACCACAAAACAGTACACATGAATACCGGGTCGCAAACTCAACTCAATCTCAAACTCTCCTGAACCCTTGTACTCCATAGGAAGACTATAGGGATCCCAGTTGTTAAAATCCCCCACCAGTGAAACCGTTTTGGCCCCATCGTCCTTGTAGTGGAAACGATAGATACGATTAGAAACATGGAGAGGATATCTCACATTGGGAAGAAACTCCCTCCCCAACTCAAAGTAGGAAAACTCAACACCTGTAGCATCCATCTCCGAAAGAGGATTCGCAGGATCAGGAACCCATACATCATCCACCAACAATCGGTAGCGATACTTTCCCGGAAGCAAGCGATTCGTCCATCGAAACTCCCAGAGAATAAACTGATAGTTATTGGGAGTAATGTAATCCGCATACGATTCCTCAATCAAACGCCTATTGAGAATCCATCGCTCCTTTTCATTGAGATGACGGGAGAGCATCGTTTTCGTTTCCGACGAGAGCTCCACCCCCTTAAAAAGAACAGGGTTATAGAGTAACGGACCCTGAATAATGGCATTAAGATCGGCTATGAGTGAAGTCTTCAGATCACTAAAGGTGTATTTCTGCTTCTTTTTCTTCATAACAGGAATGGAAAGCTCCTTCAAAATTATATGGGTTTTCTTAGAAAACTTCTCCATCAGATAACGAGAAAGAGCGTTCTTCTCATCGTAAAGGGCATTCATAAACCCCATGTAATCATGGATGTCTTCCTCAACAAAGAAGAGCGACCCCCGAATAATCGAAAAGGGAATCGGTTTTTTCCACTGATTGAAATCACCCGCTATCTTTACACTCTCCGCATCACCTCGAAAGAAGAATATGATGGCATTCTCCGTAATCAAGGGAGAATCCACCTGTGCCATAAAATTCTTTGTGAGTTGTTCATATTTCTTTTGCGGAGAAAGGTATTCTCCCTTCGCTTGTCCCCATACAAGGGTTGCCATCATCCATCCTAAGACAAGCCATTCCCTCACACGCATACCACCTCCTAATCAAACACAACCGTCTTGTTATGGAACACCAAAACCTTGTGCTCCACATGAAGCTTCACAGCACGACTGAGTACCCGCTTTTCAACCTCCTTCCCCTTGTTAATCATATCATCAACACTGTCCCGATGACTCACAGCAATCACATCCTGAACAATAATGGGACCATTATCCAGTTCCTCCGTAACATAGTGGCTCGTTGCCCCGATCAACTTCACCCCACGAGCATACGCCTGATGATAGGGCTTTGCCCCTACAAAAGCAGGCAGAAACGAATGATGAATATTGATAATCTGATTGGGATACACTCGAATAAAATCAGAAGAAAGCACCTGCATATACCGTGCCAGAACAACAGTGTCCACATTGTGTTGCCTAAGAAGCCGTATCTCCTCTTGCTCCACCTCTTTCTTTGTTTCAGCAGTCACGGGAAAAACAAAAAAAGGAATACGATAGTACTCTGCTACAGGACGAAGATCCTCATGGTTACTGATAATCAGGGGAATATCCATCAAGATTTCTCTGGATTGCCATTTGAGAAGCAAGTCATAGAGACAGTGATCAAACTTGGACACCATGATAGCAACGCGGGGCACTTCATCCGAAAACACGAGACGCCAATCCATTTGAAACTTATCAGCGATAAATCCAAAAGCCTGCCCAATCTTTTCTCGTGGAATACGGAAACCATCAAGCTCCCACTCAATCCGCATAAAAAATGTATTCGTCTCAAAATCGGTATGCTGATCAGAATGGACAATATTCCCATCGTATTGATAGATAAAACTGGCTATCTCTGCCACAATACCCTTCTGATCAGGACACGACAAAAGCAAAATAGCTGTAGCTCCCATGGGTTTACTCCTCTTTTTTGTTCCACAGTTTTGTTTTTACCATTGATGGCCTAATTAAAGTTCAAATAAAACCAAGCTGTTGCATAGTCTTTGTTAATACGAAGGGCAATCTTTCTAAACTTCTCGCTCAGCTTCTTCTTTTTGAGTTTCTGATAACAAAAACCTATCTTGTCCGCAAAAATCTCTGAATCGGGATAGATATTCACTGCCTCAAAGTACAATGGCAAAGCCTCCGAAAAGTGTCCCTTCTGATACAAAATCTCACCCATTTGAAAATACGCCATAGCCTCCACCAATCCCCCCGGCTTTGCCGAAAGAATCTGCCTCCAACTCGACACTGCTAAAGCCTCATCACCAGTCAACAGATAAGCCATCCCGAGAAAATACAAAGTATCCCATCGTGCATTCTGACTATACGATTTTTTGAGATAGGCTTTTGCCTGCTCTGCCTGATCCATCGAAAGATAACACACCCCAAGGAGAAAAGAAGCATCCGCCCGAAACTCCTCTGGAAACCGAGAAAGGGGTTCACCGTTACTCACAACAGCATCATAGAGACGTTGCTGGGAATTGTCCAAAAAAAGCAAGAACAACCTCCCCAAGTCCCGATAACCCGCAAGCCGTGTATCCTCCTGTTCATTGAGAAGCGTCCGAAGTCTTGTGATAGCATTGGTATCCCCTGAAAAAGCCAATCGTAAAACAATCTTATACTCCCGTATCTTGTAGGCATAGGTATTCTTCTGAGGAAGGGATGAAAGCACCTCGAGAGCCTTTGACCAGTCCTGCTGATCATAGTACTGATCGAAGGCTGAGTAGCGACTACATCCGACCAGTACCAATAGCACAAGAGCACCAAGCCATTGCCTCATAATCGAATCACTCCTTTTTCCACATGATAGGCTGCCCCACACTGATCAAGATAATTCTGAACCTCTTGCCGAATCGACGAGGTATAGCGAGAAGAATGTTTTCCTTCACCCACGATCAAATGCACAGTACCCGACTCATGGTTCTTTTTCCAAAGAATCATCTCCTCCACCTTTGCCAAAGCCTTTTCCACGGTATAACCATGCAGATCTATCTCCACCACTTCTTCTTTCTTTAAACAGGCACCCTGCATCCCCTCCTTGGAAAAAACAAAACGCGTCTCTCTCATCGCCTCGAGAAATATATCATCCGCTACCTTTCGACTGTCCATAGTGAAAAACTCCATGGCAAGACAAGAAATTCCAACATCATGCCATCCTTCCTCAGATAAGGATCCCCAAAAACACTCCTCAGATTACCACCACGCCAAGAAAGAGTATTGGTAAACCGCACCCTTTCCCCCTTGTAAAAAGAGACAATACCACGAGAAGAAACCCCCACAAGAAAATCTTCCCCCTGCAAAGAAAGCTGAAGATCCCGCCACGACTCGGGAGAAACATCTTCAATCCTCTTGTAGAGAGAAACAGCATCAAGTGGCACAACAACAGAGAGTTTCTTTTGCCTTGCTAGAAAATAGTACATCATCGCCTCCGATGAAACAGGAGACGAAGGAATAGAGTAAACACCCTGAAAATCAAACAAAGGCACTGGTACCGACTGAGCTGTCAAGAGCATCCTCTGCCAACGAGCAAAAGGAAGAGACGAAATCGTAGAAAACTCCTCCTCATCACCCAGCACAAAAGCCTGCGAAAAATTTTCCTTCAGCCAGCGAAACGCCATTTTCTGGTATGATCGGGGCAATCCCGTCATATCCACAACCCATCCCGTCACCCTTATTCGTTTCAGTCCATCAACAATCCGTTTCAACTTCGCTGAAGCCTGACTTCTTTCCAAAGCCACAGTATAGTCGGGATAAAAATCCTTCATTTCCCACACATTAGTCAAAAACCCTTCTCTCTGCTGAAAGAGCCGCACCGTAGCATAAACCTGAATGCCACCAGAAGAACATTCACCAAGCACACGTTCAAACTCCTCCTTACTCCCCAGAAAGGTTCCTCTACTCCCCCGCTGAAAAACATTCCCCAAATCCTCAAAATCATACACTTCCACAGTGGGAAGAAAATCCCCCATATACCCCTTCAAAGGACAGCCAATCCAGATTGCCTGCACAACCTGATTGGAACGTGAAACCAGTGAAAGTATCTCAGGATACTTCAGATTCCTTACATCAACAATAACCGTTGCCCATCCCATTCCCGCCAGCAAAAGCCCGAGAAAAACCAACAACGAGAACACCCTTCTCATGCCAATGCCTCAACCGTCATGAGTGCCAGAGCAGCAGACCCCATGATACCCGCATCATTCACAAGCGCTGCCGGGAGAATCTCACAGGTTTCAAACATTTCCGTCTTGGCATAGAGTAAAGTATAACGCCGAACCTTTTCAAAGAGAAATTCCCCCGCGTGTGCCACACCACCACCAATAAGAATAGCCTCTGGATTAAAAAGATGAATCAGATTGGCAATACCAATCCCCAAATAACGGCATGCCTCTTCCACTATCTCCAAGGCAACAACGTCTCCCTTTTTAGCCTCATCAAAAATCACCTTTGCATTCAATTCTTCAAAATTTGCTAGCGATGTCTTCTTTCCCATCGCAATAATACCACGAGCTCGCTTGATCATAGCTGTCGCCGAGCCATAAGCCTCCCAACAGCCTTCCAGACCACACCCACAACTACGCCCCTCTGGGACAATCTTCATATGCCCCACTTCACCCGCAAAATTTGTTGCCCCACCATAGACATCACCGTTAATAATAATACCCCCACCTATTCCTGTTCCCAGTGTAATGAGCACAAAGTTACGGTAGTTTTTCCCAGCACCAAAAACAAGCTCCCCCCGAGCAGCATTATTGGCATCATTATCCAAAGCCACAGGAACACCAAGACTCCGAGCAAGATCATCCCCCAAAGCATAATTTTCAAGAGCATGGATATTGGGCATAAAACGAATCATGCCCCGTTTTTTATCCACGCCCCCAGGGACTCCAATCCCAATAGCAGCCACCCCCTGAAAATCCTCCATAGCCTTACGAATACCGTCCTTGAGATTTTCAACAATCCGCCCACGATCCCCTGTTTCCGCAAGCGTAGGTATTTGAAAACTCCTTTGAATCTTTCCATCACGAGATACAACACCAATTTTCACAGCTGTTCCACCCAAGTCAACACCAACGAAAAGCTCCATACAACGATCTCCTCTCCAACTCCTATTTCAAAATCTGAGCAAGCCGTTCGATAACCTTTTCACGATCAATAGGCTTCACAAGATATCCCTTCGCACCCAGCTTGATAGCCTCTTTGACAGCCTCAGCTGTTCCAATAGCCGTCACCATAATCACTGTTGCATTGGGATCAACGGCTTTAATCTCTTTCAGAGCGGTAATTCCATCCATCTCTGGCATAGTGATATCCAGCGTCACCAGATCCACATTCGGATAAAGTTGCTTGTAAAGCTCCACACCCTCTTTTCCATTTGTCGCCGTCCCAGCAATCTCAAAATCCCTCGACATAAAAATCTGCGACAAATGCTTAATTACAAACTGTGAATCATCAATAATCAGAACTCGATAATGCCCACCACCAACTTTTCTTCCCGTGGGTAATCCATTTTCATCAAAAATTACTGGCATACCTATCCTCCTTTATGCTTCTTTAAAGGCAACATTAATTTCAATCATGCCAAGCCCCGTCTCAACGGGAATAATCAACGCCTCCATATCCCCTTGCTCAAAAACTGAAAGATCCTTTCCCGTAATCATCGTCGGAGGAGTAAAATGAAAGGCAAGATTTTCCTTTTCAAGACGGGTAACAGCCCTTCCCGTAATCATATTCGCAAGCTCTCCCATTGTTGACATTACCATCTTGTCAAGAGCGGTGAAATTTTCCCCGTTCATGGCCGAAGCAAGCTTGACAGCCACATCCTCTGTCATATCAAACACAATTCTCCCATTCACCTGCCCCGTCACCCCAATCACCATAGCCACACCCTTCATGGATTCGCCAAGTTTCTTCAGGTACAACTGACCTCGTTTTACCTCTGTGTGGAGAACCTCTTTCAAGATATCAAAAGCAGCCTCAACAAAAGGATTAATGTACTCTATACGCATACTACCCCCTTTATCCTTTCTCGTTTAGGGAAGAAAGATAAGAAACTACTTTGTCCATATCAATAAACAAAATCTCGTTTTCTTCCTTCAGAATGACACCCGAAATCAGGGCATGTTGCGACCATTTTGCAATGTGATCGCCACCCTGATATTCACTTTCCGCAACCTCAAGATGCTTGTAAATACTATCCACCATCAGACCAAGGATGTTGCGTTGATATTTCACCACAATCACATAGCGATCATCATCATCAATGATCCGCTTTCCTTGATACACATCTGGCAGCGAAAGAATACGACGCAAACTATAAACGGGAATGATCTCTCCACGAAGATTATACACCCCCAAAAGTTTGTCATGTGTATTAGGAAGAAGAAAAATCCTCCTAGCAAACAGAATGCTCTCCACATGATCCATACCAAGAGCATAGAGCTGATCGCCAAGATAGAAACTAATACACTGCATCACAATAGTTGTCACTACAGGGGTTTCCTCTCCCGTTTCAAAACGCTTATTACGAATTTCCATGGAGTCCCTCCCCCGTTTCTGTTCTCCGTCGAGTTGCCTGCACCAGTCCAGCGAGATCCACAATATACCCAATGTTACCATTCCCTATGATAGTTCCGGCTGCAATCCCAGGGCTTTTCATCAGGCGATTGTTAAAGGGTTTGATCACCACATCCTGTTCCCCCACAATCTCATCAACAACCAACCCATAATGCTTTTCACCCTGCCGAGCAATAATACAGTACATATGATCCGCAGACGTCTTCTTCTCATTATAGAAGAACTCCCTCAAGAACAAAATCGGCACAAACTCTCCTCTCACATTGAGATGGGGATCCCCTTCAATCTCAATGATATCCTTCTGATCAATGATGAGCGTCTCATCAATAGCCACAATGGGCAAAATATACGAGAAATCCGCCACCGTAACATGAAGCCCCTGAATAATAGCCAGAGTAAGGGGTAAACGCACCTGAATTTTTGTGCCCTTATCCTTTGCTGTAAAAACAGAAACACTCCCACCCATCTGTTCGATCTTTTTCTTCACCACATCCATCCCCACTCCACGACCCGAAAGCTCAGTTATCTCCTTCGCCGTAGAGAAACCGGGGAGAAAGATAAGCGCCAAAAGCTCCTTGGCAGAAAGACTCTCAGCCATAGCAGGAGTGATGAGCTTTTTCTCCAGGGCCTTTTGCTTCACCCTCTCGATGTCAATGCCCTGTCCGTCATCACTTACCTCAATAAAAACATTCTCTCCCTCATGAAAAGCCTTGATCAGAATACGCCCCTGTTCAGGCTTGCCTTTACTCCTGCGAACCTCGGGAGACTCAATACCATGATCAATACTGTTGCGAAGGATATGAATGAGAGGATCAAAGAGATCGTCCACCATTCCCTTATCAATCTCTGTTTCCACTCCCTCGATCACAAGCTCCACCTGTTTGCCAAGACGCTGTGCCTGATCCCGCACCAATCGTGGGAAACGAGCAAAAACCTGCTGAATGGGCACCATGCGTAGTCCTGTCACATTCTCCTGAAGGGAAGAGGAAATCTGGTTGAAACGTTGAAGAATATCCTGATACTGTTCAAGAGACTTCTCCAAAGCCAGAAGATGCCCTCGCAGCTTTCCATTCAACTCTTGATTCCGTGATGGAGTCTCATCTAACTGCAAACTCTGAAGACCCGCTATAAACTGTTTCAGAATCATCCGAATTCCATTATAGTCCTGCATCATTGCCATGCTTGTTTCTGCAAGCAAAGACTTATTAATCACTAGCTCACCCACAAGGTTCAAGAGTTCATCAATACGGTTACTCTCCACACGAATAGTGGGGGCTGCTTTCATCTCCTCGGTCTTTTCTTTTGGAGAAGAAACACTGGATAAACTCGGCGAAGGAGATACTTCCTTCTCTTGAGAGAGAGAACGATTCTGGGACTCCCCAGAAGAAATCCCCCCTTGCATCATCACTGTTTCAATATTTTCAATATCTGCCTGCTGAATACGGCGAATACGAAGATCTGTCACCAGATCCTTCATAAAGGTTTTCTCATAGATGAACTTTTCATCCTTTTGTGTCATGGCAACAATACGAAAATCAGGGCGAAACTCCTTCTCAAGCACCTCCAGAGAGGGTTCCAACCGAATAATCTGGGCAAAATCCCCCACCAGAGCATAGATCTGAAAGGCAGAAACATCCTTCATTTCGTAGTTTTCATTGAACACATAGTACAATTCATACACAGGATAATTCTGCTTCAAGAATTCCAAAATCACTGAGCGCTCATACGAGGTAAGGTATCCTAAAGACACCTCCTCTTTTCGAGGAGAAACATTCTCCTTCTTCACCATCACAGAAGAAGAAGAAGAAGAACCACCCCCCGAAAGATACCCCTGAATACGTGCAAGAAGAGCCTCATAAAGCTCTGAGTTAGCCTGTGTCCCCTGTTGCCGAAGATGAAGCATCTCTTCAATAACATCCTTCGCTTCCAAAAGAAGCGAAACAAGCGAGGGATCAATTTGCATCTCTCCCTTACGCACACGGTCAAGAAGATCCTCCACTCGATGAGTGAACTCCTTGATTTCAACAAAACCAATCGTTCCCGCCCCACCCTTAATAGTATGAGCCGCTCGAAAGATTTCTGCTACGGCAGAAGCATCATTCGGATTCTTTTCGAGCGAAAGAAGACTATTTTCCATATTCTGGACAAGCTCAAAAGCCTCACTCATGAAGTCGTTAACCAATTCTGGTGAAATTACTTCCATCAACCGCTACCTTTCTCCTAATAGTATAGAACAAAACCAAAAATCTCTCAACCTTTTACGCTCTTTTTCCCGCAATTCTCGTGATAGCCTCACCCATTTCATGAATCGGAAGCACCACATCCACACCTCCTTTTTTCACGGCAGAACCAGGCATACCCCAGACCACGGAGCTTTCCTGATCCTGAGCCAACACAATTGTCCCATCCTGCCTCAATTTGGGGAGCTCTATCGAACCGTCCTTGCCCATCCCACTGAGGATAACCCCAACCACTCGATTTCCTATAGCCTCTCGTATCGATTGAAAGAAAATATCCACAGAAGGCTTGAAAAAAAACTCCTCATAGGTATGTTCATCTCGGTGATACACCAAAGCACTACCCTCAAGCCTCAAGCGAGCATGATATCCCCCCGGACAAACATAGGCCACTCCATTCTCAAGCGTCTCTCCCTCTGTAAGTTCACGCACCGGCCGTTTATACGAAACAGAAAGATTCTTTGCAAACTCACCCGTAAAGAGCGGGGGCATATGTTGGGCAATCACCAGAGGACATGCCAATTCCCCCAGATGATCAAAAATGGCACGAATCGCATTGGGACCTCCAGTGGACGATCCTATAGCCACCAATCGAGGAGTATACTGCTTCACCTTCATCACCTCTGCCAACCCTCCAAGCCCATAGCGAATCTCTACCCCAGCAGGCAGAACAGTTTTCTCAAGGTGAGGAGAAGGCTGTGACTCTTTTTTTTCTTTACTTTGATAATAAAGCCCCTCTATTTTCAGGACAAACTCCCGCTTCACCTCCTCAAGGTTCTGATAAATCGGCGTATCCGGTTTGAGAATAATCTCCTTCGCACCAAGAGAAAGCGCCTCCCATGTCTCCCTACTCCCCTCTGTAACCACAGAACTAAACACGATTACATCAGGACGATTCTCCAAAGCCACCTTCTCCCTAAGATAGCGCAATACCTCTAGCCCATTCATCTCTGGCATCTCGATATCAAGCACCACCACATCTGGCTTATACAGAAAGATTTTCTGGAGCCCAATCTTACCATTGGGGGCACTTCCTATCACCTCTATCGATGGAATCTCGGACAAAAGCTGAGTAACATATTTACGAATCAACACAGAGTCATCAATCACGAGTACGCGAATCTTATTGGCGGACATAAACAATCCCCTCCCCTAAACTTTGAGCACGGAAAAGTTCTGTTATCCCTATGAGACTTTCCGAATGACCAATAAACAAAAAGCCACCCTCCTGCATTGATCGATGGATATTCTCTAACACCTTTAATTGTACGGCGAAATCAAAATAAATCAACACATTTCGGCAAAAAACTACAGGAATATCTCGTATACCATTATCATAAATAAGATTATGATAATCAAACCGTACATGCTTCACAATATCAGGATGAATCTTATACCCGTTTCCCTGTGGAAGAAAATAGGAACGCACAATATTCTCTGGAACCTTATCTAAAGCCTTCTGCGGAAAAATTCCCTCTCGTGCACTAAAAAGACTCTGAAGACTAATATCCGAACCAATCACCTCATAGGTCCAATCAAAGAGATGATTCTTTTTGAGAAAAATATCCACTGTAATTGCAATAGAATACGGCTCTTCTCCTGTCGAACACCCAGCACTCCAAAACAACAAATTTTTTTGTGAATTTTTTTGAACAAGTTGAGGAAGAATGCGATGTTCAAGCATCTCAAAGTGCCGAGGATAACGAAAAAAACTCGTATAATTCGTTGTGACAAAATCAAGAAAATCCCTCAATTCTGCTGGATTTTTTCGCAAAAGGGCAAGATACTCACTGGCAGAAAGCTTTTTCTCTGCAAGGCGAGAGGAGAGACGACTCTCCAAAACCGTGAGATTGGAATCCTTGAAAATAATCCCACTTTCCTTGTAGACAATCTCCGCCAACTCGTGCAGAAGAGTCGACTCAATCTCCATAGTTACTCCCAAACAAGAGCCTTATAAGCCTCAAGCTTCTCTGGAAGTTCATACTCAAGCAAATCCCCCAAAAGCACCAGATCAGACTTCTCTATTGCCACCACAATATCACTGAGCAAGGCATTGAGCGTTTGAACAAGCGTCTCAATTTCATCCTCCCGAGAAGAAAATTCCTCCTCATTCTGTCGAAGATACAGCACTGCTGACTCCAACACTCGAACAACCTGATGAATCTTTTCAAACCCCACCTTATCTTGCCCCAACTGAAAACTCTCAGAAATGCTCGGAAGCATCTCCAAAAGATCATTCAAAGCCCTTTCAAGAGCTTCTTTTTCAATCTTTTCTTGTGGATGAACCTGCATACGGAGAAGCTGAAAGTACTGTCCCAAACTCTGCATCACCTCAATCATCTGCGGTATTTCCTCCTGAGTATGCTTCCCCTCTTTCCAGTAGGAAAGCAGATCAATCAACGTTTTTCGAACCAGCGATGTCTCTATAATTTCCACGGGAGAGAGCGACTGTACAATTTCGATCACTTCAAGAATCCACTCAAGGATCTCCACATACTGACTTCCATGAGCATAGCCATTGACTTTTATATCATCCGCAATGGCATAACAGATCTCTTCTGACTTCACCACAAGTGTTTCTATCACCTCTTCTTTGGGGAGCACCTCGAGATCCATTTCCTTGAAAGCATCGACAGACAAATTCTGAAGTTTATCACTATCGCTGGAATAAAACTCCCCATCAATAGTTATCCCTGTAATGATCTTGTCTTCTTCCGCAAGAATTTTCGTAAGAGCCATGACCACATCCCATGCTGTTTTTTCTTCCTCAAGCACCACATCAATCTTTTCGCCATTCATCCGTAATTCCATTGTTTCTCTCCTTTTCGATTATAAATAAAGTATCGGCACAGCATGTAAAAAACTTTCATTACTTGACTTTTTTCTCTTTTTCCCCAATACTATGGGTGGGAAAAAGTGAACAAAAAGGGGCTGCTATGCACTGGCTTGCCAGAAGCATGTATGAAGTCTACCGTTCGGCCATCCGAATCTACCTCCGTACATTCGTAGAGTTTCAGATCTGGGGACAAGAAAACCTCAATGAAGCAACACCCCCCTGTATCTACTGCTCCAACCATTTCTCTTCCACCGATCCCTTCTTTGTCATCACACTCATGAAAGAACCTGTTCATATGGTGATTGGACCAGGATTCTCCGTTCCCATTGCCAAACACTTTCTCAAGTGGATGGAACAGATCAATGCCCTCCCCAAACACCGCAAGGAGGTTATCCCACGGGCTGTGGAATACCTCAAAAAGGGGGAATCCATCTACATCTTCCCAGAAGGAGACCTTAACAACCAAATCGAATTTCGGCAGTTTTACCATGGCATGGCAAAAATCTATCAGGAATACCCTGTTCCCATTATACCCATTGGCATTGTTTCCCCTCGTAGTCATGTCAAAAGAAAATCCGCCACTATCCAGGTAGGAGAGCATGTCTACGAAACCCTCACCGTTCTCTCAGGAAAATACTATGCTAACATTGGCAAACCCCTTCATTTTCCACAGAATATGCCTGTAGAAGAGATCACCGAACAGGTCAGAAAGCAGCTTGAGTACCTTATATGGGATATTAAGGTCAACAAATTTTGGAATTAAGGAGGAGCATATGGCTCTCTTGGAAGATTTTAAGAGCATGGTGAATAGCCTTATCGACCACGCTGATGATATTCTGTTTCTTGATCTCAAGGTACGGATGAAAAATGGCAATAGTATCCATTACCAAGTCGATCACAAAAAAGAGCAAAAACTCCGTGAAAAACTTGCCCGTATGGCAACAAAAAAATCCAAAAACACCCCTCACCAGTGAGGAGAAAATGTTTATCGGAGTGCTTTCCCTCGAGTTGTCAATTGCTTACACCGAAACCATTAAAGAAAAACGTAATGTTATTCGCAGCATTAAGGATACCGTGCGGAAAAAGTTCAATGTCTCCGTTTCCGATGTCTCCAATGGAGAATACAACGACTTTCGAACCCACATTGCCATTGTTGGAGTGTCTTCCGATGCAAGCTACCTCCAATCCAACTTCAGCAACATCATCAACCTCCTCGAAGACCTCTACCAGGAGTATATCCTCAGCCATAGCCTCGAGATCCTCTCCTATTTCCCCGACGAAGAGCTTCAATAAACTTACCCAATATGCAAAAACGCCCCATTCTGATACCGAGAAAGAAACGCCTCTTTAAACCTTGCAAAACGATGTTCAAGAATTGCCTTCCGTGCTTCTCGAGCAAGTTCAAGAAGAAAGAATATATTGTGAAGAGAAGCCAACCTCAACCCCAAAATCTCCCCACTGCGGTGAAGATGACGAAGATAGGCTCGTGTGAAGTTACGACAGGTATAACATTGGCATTCCTCATCAATAGGCCGAAAATCCCTCTCCAGCGCCTTGTTGCGAAGGTTGAGCCGCCCATCCCGAGTAAAAACGAGAGCATTGCGAGCAGCACGGGTTGGAAAAACGCAATCGAACATATCCACCCCTCGTTCAATTCCATAGAGAATGTCCTCGGGAACACCCACCCCCATCAGATAGCGAGGCTTTTCAAAGGGAAGGAGTTCATCCATCACAGAGAGCATCGCATACATCTCCGGTTTTGATTCCCCGACAGAAAGCCCCCCTATAGCATAGCCATCAAAACCCACTCCCTGAATCTCCTCTGCCGATCTCCGCCGTAAATCCTCAAAAATCCCCCCTTGGATAATACCAAAGAGAGTCTGATAGGGCTGTTTTACACTCTCAAAGGCCTCCTTCGAGCGTTTTGCCCAAAGCGTGGTTCGTTTCAAGGCATCCAACACCTCTTCATGCGCAGCATCAGCAGCCACACACTGATCAAACGCCATCACAATATCTGCCCCAATGGCACTTTCAATTTCCATCACCTTCTCTGGAGTAAGAAAATGATAGGAACCATCAATATGGGATTGAAATACAGCCCCTTCATCATTAATCCTACGCAACTTCGCCAAAGAAAAGATTTGAAACCCCCCGCTATCCGTCAAAACAGGCCTATCCCAATTCATAAAACGGTGAATACCGCCCGCCTCCTGGATTAAGGCTGTCCCAGGTCGAAGATAGAGATGATACGCATTCGAGAGAATAATCTGTGCACCAACGTCTCGGAGTTCATGAGGAGAAAGGGTTTTCACTGTTGCCTGTGTCCCCACAGGCATAAACACAGGGGTTTCAATCACTCCACGAGAAAGTACTATCTCTCCCGCCCGAGCTGAACCTTCACTTGCCAACACACGAAACTGCATACAATCCTCACTGCAATTCTTCAGGAACAAAACGTTTGGTATAGGGAGGGAATTGATCCCTCGTCCCCGAAAGCATGAATTCTACCTTGAGTTGGGGTTCCCAGTAAGCAAGACGCCGAATCTGATCCACCTGCCTCTGGATAGAAAACCCCACCCGCATTTCCCACTCATTCAGATAGTGAGTGAGCCCAAAATTGAGCGTCTGCACCTTAAAGAAACTCCGCCGAAGCCCATCATAATTAAAAATGTTGATACCATCCCAGAGGTTTTGCCAAAAATTCACATAGGGTTCATTAAAGATTCCCGCATACGTATAGTTGTAGCGATAGAGCTTACGATTGACAACCTGAGTCGAAAAATCTAACTTCCAGTATTTTTGGAGCCATATACTTGTGCCAACAGTAAAAGAAAAGATACTCGACCTCGGACTAAGATAATCAAGGGTAAGATTAGCTTGATAAGCAAATGACTCCATCTTGTAAATACCTGTCGGGTACCATGTCCCCACCGTTGCATACGAAGAAAAGGAAAGCGAAACATTGGTCTTTTTAATGAGATCATAACGATAACGCACCTGAGGAATATATGTCCAGGGAGAGACAGGAGTAAAGGCACTTGCAAGAATCACACTACCCTGAATACGATTGGTAATATCCGGGTATCTCCATACCATGGAAGCACTTCGCCTGCTCAGAATATCAAGGGTAACACCAGTAGAAAAAGAAAACCACCAAACCGCAAGAGAGGTATTGCCCCCTATGGTTTCCCTTATCTGATTGTTGATATAATCGTCCTCTACGCCGTTTGTAATACGATAGGTTGTCTGATACGACGAGGAAAGCTTGTATACCACGATATTGGAGAGCCATGATATTCCCGTTGAAGCATCCACCCTATGAGAATACTCTCGAGGCTTTCCCTGATCAATACTTCTGTAGAGCTGATACTGAAAGACATGCGAGATACTCGAAGGAAACTCCACAGACCACAATGGATCCATCCCCAGCCTCGGCCGCACTGAGGATGATGTTCTCATCGTATAGTCAACTTGAGCACCAGAATAGAGCAAGTTATTGCTATAGTTTAACTCAAAACTTGACCACTTTTTCCGGTTGAGAATATTGAGGCTGTGATCCCATGTGATTAAACGATTGAGAAGAACCACCTGTAAACTTAATGAGCCGTTCTCCTGGTGCGTATACTGATCAGAAATAGGCATACCATTGGTATCCAGTGTTTCAGAGGAATTGTACCCCAAATTTCCCGAAAAGTATGATGATAAGCTTGCCCATTCAAAGGTATTGGATAGTACTTCCTCTTTCACAAGCAAAGCCTTCTCCTCTCCCAATGAAAGATTGGTTACCAACCCCTGCTCATTGGTTAACCCAACCCTGTTGGTATTGAGGGCTTTTTCTGTGGCATTGGTAGTCACAGCAAAAAAAGACACACCCCCTTGCTCCAAGCGATTGGTGCGATAGGAGGTAGTTGTAAAAGACACCCTCTCCAAAAGAGGAATGGTGGGAAGCGTATACGTAATATTGGGGAAAGAAACCTGATAGAGATAATAGCGGTAGGCATCATTACGATAGATATTTGAAACCTGCTCATTACGGGTACGTTGATAGGTCCACTGCCCATTCAAAGAAACCTGCGGAGAGGTAATCGAAAAACGCCGTGATATACTGGGATAACCCGGAGCATTATCACTTTGAGAAAAAAAAGCATTTTCATTTGGCTGAAGAATATGCTGAATATTAAAATTCTCTCGCCTTGAGCTATACTTCTTGCTAAAGAAAGGATCGTTAAGATCCTCTGTGTAAAAACTCAGCGCAAAGTTTTCCTTTTGCACTGTTCCCTCGAGAGCATAATGCCATGCCCACTGACGAATGGTAGTCCACTCGTTATTTACCAGAACCAACTGACTATAGCGATCCTGCTGAGCATCATAGAAGAGACGAATATCATCAGCAGTTTCACCAAAAAAACGAACCTGTTGAAATGGCCCAATCGGTTGCTTATTCACATAGCGAACAAAACCATACTCTCCCATTCGCTCGTAGAAATCTAGCCCTAATTGCATCGTCCCAAATGACGGCGACCAATCCATGGTATTCATCACATACCATCCAATCCGTTTCTCAATGCCAGCCGAGGTACGAATACCTGTCACCTTCTCCAATCGTAGAAAGACAGGAAAATAAAAAAACCTTGTTTGCCCTACCCGATACACATTATGAAGAGAAAAAATCGCATCATCGCGAAAATACCAAACCTTTTCCGCATAAAGGGTATAGTGAGGTTTTTCTGCCGGTGTAAAAGTAAGATAGGCTTTTTTAAAAACCGCTCTTTTCTCGCTGAGAATTTCCACCTCATTAGCCTTGTAAAAAAGCCCGGGAGATGTGGTAGTACCGGTTGTATCCTTCAAGTAGGAACGTACCCCCATCATCCTCCCTGTTTTCTTCTCCGGCTGATAAAAAAAGCTGTCAGCAAGATACAAAGCATTTTTGTCGTGAAATTCTACATTATCAAAAGCGGCAATCTCAAGAATGTTGGTATTACTCTGAATGGTGACATACACCCGCTGGGCAGAGAGACGCTTTCCCTCAAAAACAATCTGCACATTGCCCGTAAAAATGACCTCCTGAACAGCTACCCTCTCATAGTTCTTGACAAAGACACGATCAAAACTCTCAAAAACAATCGATGTCTGTCCCTGAAGAGGCACACTGAGGGATGATGAATTTGCCGTTTGCTGAGCAGGAGTATTGGTAGGAGAAACTGGAGAAACCCCTTGAGCAAACAATGGAATGACCACCACCCAGCAGGTAAGGAGAGAAACAAAGCATCGTCTCACTCTCCCTTCCCCACTTTTTAGAGTTTCACCATTTTAATACGATTGGAGGCATTTTCAATGATCTGGGTAATCTGATCAAACTTCTTCTGGAGAATCAATTCTTTCTTGTAAAGGGTACTCCCAAGCCCAACCGCTACAGCCCCTGCTGCAATATACTCTATTGCCATAATAAGAGAGAGCCCCCCTGTTGCCAAAATCTCAAGCTCGGGAAGAGGCCCTCGAAGCTCTCGCACATAGGAAGGGTTCATCTCACGAGCAGGAAACAGCTTCACGACATCCGATCCAAGGCGATAGGCCTCATAGAGCTCAGTTGGTGTAAGCCCAGCAAGAACCAACATTCGATCGGCTTTTTTGACCTCATCCACAATCTCTCGGTTAAGAATAGGGCTCACCACAAAGTCAGCCCCAATTTTGATAGCTTCTTTTGCCTGCTCACGTGTAAGAACTGTTCCCACACCAACACACATCTCGGGCAGTGTCTCTTTCACTCTCCCTATTTCTTTCACAATACCAGGAATAGAGAGCGTAAACTCCATGATTCGACAACCAGAGGCATAGGTGGCTCTGGCAAGATCGAGTGCATACGAAGCATCAACGCCCCGCACAATAGGAAGAATCCTCTCCTCCTTCAAACGAGCCAATACTTCTTTCGACTTGGCCATAGCCACCCTCCTCCTTCGTTAATCAAGAACAAAAAATTTAACCTTATTGACACCTGGTATGGTCTTGAGCTGCTCAATCACAGCCACATCAGGCTTCTGATCAATGAGAACGAGAATGAGAGCCTTCTGCGTTTCCTTCTTTCTCCCTACATGCATGCTCGCAATATTGATCCCTTTCTCGCCCAAAATCGTACCAACCTTACCAACAACACCAGGCACATCATCATTTGAGATGATAATCATATTGCCCACAGGTGTTGCCTCAAAGAAATAGTTGTTGAAGTTAACAATCTTGCCATGCGTTTGAGCGTATACCGTACCCCAAAGCTCAATCTGATCCGTATCACTTTTCACAATCACCTTGAGCAGGTTGGTATACTCACATTCTCCCTCATCCCTCACTTCTTCTACCTTAATACCTCGACTCTGTGCAGTGGGAAGGGAGTTTACATAGTTAACGGCATCACCCAAGATGGGCGTAAACAAACCCTTCAGCACCGAACGGGAGAGGAGATTGAGATCCTTCGATGAAATTTCCCCATGACCTACAATCTTCACCGCCTCAAGCTGTCCCGTAAGAAGCTGCCCCATCATACTTCCAATACGCTCTGAAAGCTGGATAAAAGCCTTGAGACGATTAAAGTCCTCTTTGCTCACAGAAGGCATATTCACAGAGTTCACAATCATACCATGAAGCAAAAAGTTTGCCACCGCCTCTGCACTCTCAATAGCAACATTGTACTGAGCCTCTGCCGTTGATGCCCCAAGATGGGGAGCCAAAATACAGTTGGGAGCATCGAGAAGAGGATTCCCTACATCAAAAGGAGGCTCTTTTGAATACACATCAACAGCAGCCCCTGCAATTCTTCCACTTTTCAGAGCCTCAGCCAATGCTAATTCATCAATAATACCACCACGAGCACAGTTAATAATCCTCACAGACTTCTTCATCATCTCAATCTCTTTCTTCCCTATAAGACCTCGAGTCGCATCAGTGAGTGGTGTATGCACAGTAATAAAATCCGACTCCTGGTAGATTTTCTCCAGAGAAGCAAGCTCAATCTCAAGCTTCTGAGCCGCCTCCTCAGAGAGATAGGGATCATAAGCCAACACCTTCATACCAAAAGCACGGGCACGCTTCGCCACCTCTGTACCAATCCGTCCGAGACCAATGATTCCAATGGTCTTGTTGAATAACTCCACACCCTTAAAACTCTTTCGATCCCAAACCTTTTGCTGCATCGAAAGATGAGCAAAGGGGATTTTTCGAGCCAGAGCTATCATCATAGCAAAGGTATACTCTGCTGTGGAAACAGTATTCCCCGACGGAGCATTCACAACAACAATACCCTTTTTGATAGCCGTGGGAACATCAATATTATCCACTCCTACACCAGCACGTGCAATAATTTTAAGCCCATCTGATGCCTCAAGCACCTCTTTGGTGAGTTTAGTCTCACTGCGAACAATAATAGCATCATACCCCTTGAGTTCTTGAATAAGGGCATCCCCTTTCAGGGTCTCCTTTTCCACGACCTCAAACTCTTTATATCGTTTGAGAATCTCTACACCCTCAGCATCAAGCTTGTCAGTAACGAGAATACGAAACATATATACTCCTCTTTATATTATCCTTTTACCATAATATCCCAACACAAGCAAGCCTTGAAAAGGCTATTCACCCTATTCGACGGAAATAGCCCCCACAGGACACTGGTTGGCTGCATCCTGTGCCAAAGATGCATCATAATCTGCCACATCCTTCACATAAGCCTTGCCATCCGAGCGAATTTCAAACAGATCAGCATAAATACTCTCACAAACACCACATCCAATACAGGTAGCCTGATCAATCTTAACAGCCATAACCGTCCTCCTCATGAGTTTTTCAAGGAATTTATTGTATCACAGGTTCATTTTTTTTTCAACAAAAATAAAAAAGCCGCATGTTGTGCGAATAAAAAAGAGTTAAAAAAAGCACGTGGCAAGTTTGCCAACAAAGTCTTTAGTCGAAGTTTTTTCTTTTTCAAATTCTGAGTTTTTCGTCCTCTTTCCATGTTGCGACGGCAAATACTCCTCTCCTCAGAGCACAAAAAAACCTTTTATCACTTTTTCCAACTGAGTTGCTTTTGGATTTCGGTAAGCATCTTTTGAAGATGAGAATCGTCCGTAGATTGCATCACCTCACGAAGTCGAGCAATATCCTTCTGCGTCCCTATCTCAATCAACCCCCACGCCATTACCCCCCTGCGAGTTTCCTCAGGACGAATAAAACGCTTGAGCACACAATCAAACAAATCCCTTCCACGATACTGCCGACGAGCAAGATGAACAGCAGAGAGTGTCATAATCCATGAATCAGGATGATCAAGGAGCCTCTCAAAGAGCTCTGTGACCCTCACATCAGAAAACCCCGCCAATGCTTGAATAGCAGCCGATTGTACCCATGTATTGGTCTCATGTTCGGCAATATCAAGAAGCACAGGAAGAGCATCACTGTCTCGTATTTCCCCCAAAATTTCTACACAACTTGCTCTCGTCATGGTATGCGAAGATTTCTGCAAGGTTTCTAAAATCAAGGGAATAGCAGGTTTGCCAATTTTCACCAATCCATACACGGCAAAAATAGCCACATCCTCACTATCCGAAAGCGCCTGAAGAAAAGCAGGAGCCATCTCCACTGTCGGATTCTTACTGAGAGTTATCGCTGCATTCCGTCGTACCTCTAAACTTTCTGAATAGAGCATTTGATCCTCAAGTGAGAGTGTCATGGCTTCTCCTCTTTAAAAAGCTACTCCTCTATTATAGAGACTTTACTGAGAAAAGCAAGATTTTTTCTCATATTTTTTCAAGATTTTTTCCACATGAACGATAAATCTCCTATCCTGACTCTCAATAGCAAGCGGGGTAACGGAAATGTACCCTGCATCCACGGCACTCATATCCGTTCCCTCCTCGGGTACAAAATGTGGCCATTCCCCCTCAATCGTTACATAGTGCTTCCCATCCTGCTCACTTACACTGACCGTATCGCGATAAATCCTTTTCCCCAAATGAGTAATTCTCCAACCACGATACCCCGCACTATGGGGGAAATTGATATTGAGCAGCACTCCCGTTTTCAAAATGTCATCATCAAAACAATCCAAAAGTCCAGAAAACATTCGTGCCGCCTCTTCAAAGTAAACGGGGTTCTCCCACTCATTGAGAGACAACGCCACAGCAGGAAGTCCACTGAGAACAGCCTCCCGAGCCCCTGCCACCGTTCCCGAATAAAAAATATCTTCGCCCATATTGGGACCATGGTTGATACCCGAGATAACAAGATCAAACCTTACATCACGAAAGAGATGGATAAGAGCCACCTTTACACAATCAGCAGGAGTTCCCCCCACTGCAAAACTCCTCTCCTCTACCTCACAAAACTCCAGTGGCCGAAACAGACTAATCGCATGACTCGTCCCACTCTGTTGGGAAAGTGGAGCACAAACATACACATCGTGCTGCTCTGAAAGAACAGCCGCAAGCGTCTGAATTCCCCTCGCCTGATAGCCATCATCATTGGTTAAAAGCAACCTCATAACGTCTTCCCCGTCTCACGCACACTATGAAACTGAGCTGTGAAAGGAACCTCAATGCGTGCAACCGTTGTATCATCGGAGGCATTCCCTATACGAAAATAGGCTGGATCCACACCAACCCCTTTGAGAAGCATGACAATGAGAGCTATTCCCATTCCCGCGCCCTCAAGTTCGTCCCCCTGTTCAATATAGTATGCAGCAATATCATCATACTGCATAGCTTTCTTAAGCTTATCTCGCAAACGTTTATTCTCCAACTCCGTCATACGAGCATGATTGAAAATTTCAATACGTACCCCGTCTTCATTGTAGTCAAAGCGAATCTCCACCCAGTATCCACGACTCTTCAATTCTGCTAAATGTTCAGCATACGAAGCCTCATTGAGATAATTACGAAAAGAAATCATCCCCTGCACATAAGCTTCCTCGTTGTTGATATCGAGATGACTGTTCTCAAAGAGCACACGCTTCAGATTCGCTTTGGTAGCATTGATCATGAGTTCCTTGATACAGGTGTAGATCACACCTGTCATCTCCCCATGCCCATAAAAAGAAAACACATAATTGGTGGCTTCTTCAACCCTTCGTTCAACATCCTCATTCAACACATAGAACCGTAGCTTAAAGGGCTGTTTATTCTCCACAATCTCCGCAATTGTATGGGAAAAAAGTTCCATCTCCATGGCTTCCCCCTATTCCCGAGCGTGTCGATATTCCATCGTAAAAGGCACCTCAATTCTCGCAAAGGTCTGATCATCCAGCGTTGTCCCAATCCGAAACAAGGCGGGATCAAGATTCATCCCCTTCAAAAGCATCACAATGAGAGCTATACCCATACCTGCTCCTTCCATTTCGTCCCCTTGTTCCAGATAGAATTCAGCGAGACTATCATACTGCATCGCCTTTTTGAGTTTTTCCCTCAGTCGTCGATTCTCAATAGGTGCCATACTTGCGTTATTCATCACCTCAATCTTAACACCATCCTTTGAATGCGTACACCTCATCATTACCCAGTAGTTTTTCTCCTTCAACTGTGGCAAAAAAGTATGATAACTCTTCTCTGCAAGAAGATTACGAAAAGCAAGCATCCCTTCAAGATAATGGTTTTCATTGTTGATATCCAAGTGATTCATTTCAAAGAGCACCCGTTTCAGGTTTGCCTTGGTAGCATTAATCATCAGTTCCTTCACACAGGTATAGATGACAGCTGTGTATTCCTGTCGATTATAAAACTCAAAAAGCGTTGCCAGAGCTGTTTCCACTTTGCTTTCAATATCCTCATTGATCACATAAAATTTCAAACTAAAGGGGCTCTGTGACTGCAAAAGCTGCAAGATATTCGCACGAAATTCCTTATCCATTCTTTTCATCTCCCAGAACAAAACTTGCTATTTTGGTATACCGTGCTCCCTTTGGTGAGAGTTCACTTTTGTACAAATGAAACTCATCTATACGAATCGCCTGCGATGCCATCTGAAGCGACTGCAGACTTTTTTTCTCCGAAGGAGAAATTCTCTTGATACGAGCCAGCGTAATATGGGGATGAAATGGTTTTGGATCCCGCACAAAACCCTCCCTCTCAAGAACCGCCCAAACACTCTCCGAAAGAGCCACAAGATGCTTTGGGAGAGATACCCCCACCCAAAATACCCGCGGAGCCTCCCAAGATGGGAAAACCCCAAAACCCCCTACCTCCACATCACAGAAAGGAGACCTAACCTCTTCCAATCGAGCACAGAGCGTATCCACTTTTTCGTCCTCTACCTCCCCCAGAAACGCCAGGGTAATATGCCACTGATCCCTCGTTGTCCACGAAAACCCCGGCATTCTCTCATGCAGGGGAAGCACCGTTCTCGCAATGAGCTGTTTCACATGATCCGGAAGATCACAAGCAACAAAAAGTCTCATTTCCTCTTCATCCCTATCTGCTGGATTCGGCTTCCTTTCACATCAAGAATCGTAAAAACAATATCATTGTACTCCACTGTCTCACCCACTGCTGGCACATATCCCTTTTCTCCAATCACAAACCCACCAATGGTTTCAAAAGTATCGTCGGGAATTTTCTGCTTAAAAAGCTCATTGAAACGGCTGATAGACATCTTGGGAGACAAAAGAACCGTTTCGTCCGGAAGTATCTGATACTCAAGTTCTTCTTTCTTGGCATCAAACTCATCCTCAATTTCTCCAACCAACTCCTCGAGAATATCCTCCAGCGACACTATCCCCACCATCGTGCCAAACTCATCCACCACAATACCAAGGTGAATATGCGTTTGACGAAACTCCGTCAACAATTGGGATACCTTTTTATTTTCGGATACAAAGATGGGTTTTCTTAATATCTTCTTGAGAGAAAACTTTGCATCACCAATACTTCCCAGCAAATCCTTGGCATACAGCACCCCCACAATGTTGTCAACATGATTCTCATACACCGGATAACGAGAGTAGCCCTCCTTCTGAATGGTGCTCACAATCTCATCCAGCGTATTATCCACATCCAGCAGAACAACCTCCGAACGGGGCACCATGATAGAAGAAACCGTGAGATGATCCAAAAACCGATGAATCTCCCTCACAAGATTCTCTTTTGTCATTGCAGGGCTTCCTCCTCAATTACAAATTGTCCCATTCCCTGAAAACGAGCGGCGAGAGTAAAAATCCCCTGCTGAAGAAACGGCACACTCCCCTGAAACTGAAAACTTCCCCTCTTTGAATGAAGCCTATGAGAGTTTCGTCCCAGGTCTGATTCCATCTCAATATCAAGTACGGCAAGCTGAATCTGGTTTTCCCGCATAGCCACAAAACGATACTGCTGATCAATCGTGTAATACTCCCGACTCGCTCGCATCATCCGCTGAAAAAGCGAAGAATCCACTATCATCGACTGATTCTGAAACAACGCACCAAAACGAGTGTTTTTTTCCTCTCCCTTGTCAATCAAGGCATCCCACCCAGAAACATCCACAAACACCATATTGGCAAACCACTGAAGAGCTGGTTGAGTGGTATTCCCAACGTAAACGGTTACCTCACCCTTCGGCGTCATATACCACTCATAAAAAACCGACGAAAGATAATTGAGATACCCATAAATAGCACCCGAAACCGAACGGTCAACATTTTCAACCGAAACATCCTTGATAATCATGTGAAACCGATAGGCTCCATTCGTCATCTCAAAAGGAGTAAAATACACCTTCGCATCAAGCTTCACATCCCCCTGATACCCCAAAAGACCTGCTTCAAGAGAGAGCGTACTTTCCACATGCACACGGTAGCACACCGTTTGCCCCACAGCAAACTGATAGGCAAATGGCTCAAAACGCCGCAATTGTCCCGAACAACCAAACAAAAAAAGGAGAACCAAACTACAACCGATAAGGAGCCATTTCTTTTTCATACAATTCCTCAAATACCCTCTCCACATCCTCAACAGCAACTAAAACCTTCTCAGGCGAGCGTCTCAATTTCACCTCAACCTTCCGCTCCTCCGCATACGATTTTCCAATGGTAATACGAATGGGGACACCAATGAGATCAGCATCCTTAAATTTCACCCCTGGTCGCTCATCCCGATCATCCAAGAGAATCTCAAACCTGCGGCTCAGCTTCTCATAGAGAGACTCTGCCACCTGCACCACTTCACTATCCGACATATTCACAGGCACAATAATCCCATGAAAGGGGGCAATGCTCATAGGCCAAACAATACCATTCTCATCATGGTTTTGCTCAATCACACTGGCAATCGTTCTCCCTACACCAATACCATAACAACCCATAATTGGTGTAATACTCTGCCCATTCTTATCCAGCACACGAACATTCATTGCCTCTGTATACTTATACCCAAGTTTAAAAATATGCCCCACCTCAATCCCTTTATAGCTTCGCAAAGCCTGCCCACAGCGAGGACATGCCTCCCCTTCCTTAACCTCGTGAATATCAGCCACAATATCCCAAGAAAAATCCCGCCCAGGATTAATATTTTTGAGATGATAATCCTTCTTGTTTGCTCCTGAAATAGCATTGCGAAGAGGAGGCACCGACTCATCAGCAATAATCCGCACCTTTTCCCTGAGACGAACAGGAGAAGCAAAACCAACAGGAGCACCCGTTACCCGTTCAACAACCTCTTCCGAGGCAATCTCAAGCTCATAACAACCAAGAACATGCTTGAGTTTGGTTTCATTCACGGTAAAATCACCACGAATCAGCACCATTACCACTTCTTTTTCCGTCTGATAGACAAGACTTTTGATAAAACGATCAGCCGACACCTTTAGAAACTCCACAAGCTCATCAATCGTTCGAACATTGGGGGTTGCTATCTCCTCAAGGGAAAGCATCGCCTCATCAGAAGAAGCAAACATTCGCTTTGATTCAGCCCGTTCTACATTCGCCACATATCCACAACCATGACACTGAACAATCGTTTCCTCTCCGACAGAAGAAGGAACCATGAACTCCTCAGAATTCGACCCCCCCATGTTTCCCGTATCAGCTTCAACAGGAACAACATCCAACCCACACCGACGGAAAATTCTTCGGTATGCCTCTCGCATCGCCTGATAGTTTTTCTCCAGGCCTGCTTCATCCAGATCAAACGAGTAGGCATCCTTCATAATAAACTCTCGACAACGCATCACCCCATACCGTGGGCGAATCTCATCACGAAACTTAGTGTTGATTTGATAAAGATTCAGGGGAAGATCACGATAGGATTGAATGTTCTCCCGTACAATGTGCGTGAACACCTCTTCATGAGTCGGCCCCAAAACCATGTCATTCTCGTGCCTATCCTTTAGCCGCATCATTTCCTTTCCCATGATATCATACCGACCTGATTCCCTCCACAGACTCGCTGGAATCAAAATTGGGGGAAGAAGTTCCTGGGCACCAGCCCGATTCATCTCTTCCCGAATAATCGCTATTACCTTCAAGAGCGTCCTATGCCCCAAAGGCAGAAAAGTATAAAGTCCCGCATCCAGCTTACGAATAAGCCCCGCCCTCATCATGAGAATATGAGAAGCTATCTCAGCATCCTTTGGATCTTCCCGTAGTGTGGGAAGAAGCATCTGACTTCGACGCATATCTTTCCTCCAAACAATTCGTGCTCAGTATTATAGCACAAAACCCAAGAAAAAACAAAAAAGCGACAATCTTTCTTTTTTATTACATTTATAGAATATATTATTATTCATATATTTTAATTATGTAAAATTACTACCCTTTCACGGTAATTATTTCCTCAAGAGGGAAAGCTTTTCGTGTTTTGCTTGTGGGAAACCCTAAAAAATTCTTCTACAAACCCCAAAAATTCGAAAAAATTTTCCCCCTTCGTTCCAATTGTTTTGAAGAAAGGTGCTATGACCATAAATATTATTTAAGGAAGATTTTATGAAAAAAAATATTGCGGCAAGGTATAGCTGGATTGGTTGAGTCCTTGTGAGCTTGATCCTTTTCTACTAATGCTTACACAAAGGGAGGGTTTTGCCCTTCCTTTTCTTTTGAAAAAAAACGTACCTTTCTTTATACTATTTTCTAAAAAATGAAACAGGAGTAATAAAATGATTTTCTCTTTTAGTGTTACTCTCGCTGCAAGCTTGTTTTTAGCAACTACCGATGCAACCTTACTCTATCAAAGAGGAAGCTACCGCCATGTGGCAGATGTACTCCTCCAAGCAAAAGAACTCTCCTGGGAAGACCAATACCGTCTCATTCAATCACTTCTTATGATAGAACACTATGATGAAGCATGGGAAAGAGCCCTCTCTCTTTCATTTTCACAAAAAGATGAACTTCACCAGTTTCTGGTAGCATTCCTTGCCTCAGAAATGATGCAGCGCCCCCTTCCCACCAATCAAAACATCACCCTCCCTATTCTCACATCATGGCTCAAAGAAAGTGCAACCAACCCCTTCTTTTCAACAAATCTCATCCAACGCATTTTTTATACAGCCTATACTCTTAATCCATCACTCATCCCACCACCACACTTGAGCTATCTCACCCCACTCCTCAGCGCATGGCAAAACTTTAGCCAAGGAGATAGCACACAGCTTCAGCTTCTTCTCTCCAATACTCCTTTCCTCTTCATCTCATGGCAGCAGTTTACCAACACCCTTATCAATCTATCCAATCTTCCCTCCAACAGCTACCCCCTTCTTTGGTCTTATCTCGCCCGTTTGCCCGCCCCTATTCAGAATACCCTCGCGTCCAACTACATCCCTCTTCTCCCACCCTCCTCTCGCTGGAATGCCGAAATCGAATACGCTCTCGCCAAAAACCAAAAGGGAAAGGCTATCACCATCCTCGAAAACACCCTTGCTTCCAAGACCCTTACCACAATCGAAGACTTCCAAAAAGCCATAGCATGGGCAAACAGACTCAAAAGCTATTCCCTTACAGAACAACTCGCCCAAGAAGGCATACGCCGTTTTGGTTCCCTCTTTCATTCCGATTATGCTCAATCTCTTATTCGGCAAAAGAAAAAAGAACAACTCTTTCAGTGGTATGAAGTTAATGAGACAAACATCATCAACCAGAACGTCTCCCTCGCTGTTTTTCGTCTTCTCATAGAAAACCGTGATCCCCGTCTTCTCATTTGGCTTCGAAATCGTCTCCAAACCAAACCCCATCCCAGCTTTTTCCTCACCCTTGCCATCTTTGAATTAGAAAACAATAGAACCCAAAAAGCCTATGAACTCTTCTTAGAACTTCTCTTTGACTATCCCTTCACCTACGAATGGTGTGTAGCCACCGACTATGAGAAACACTTAAGACAACAGTATAATGCCATTTTTACAGAATGGTATACAGACTCTACGAACAAACTCTCTACCCTTTCACTGCAACAACGGCTTCTTACAAGCCTCTCACTTGCCTTCATCACAGGGAACCTCCCCTTTCCCAATCGATTTTCCAACGACCTTGCCCAATACCAAAAGGTTTTTTTTGAAACCCATCTTTCCCTCACCCCCACAGAAAAATCCCTCTTCAATCAATGTCGCTCTTACGCCAATACATCGTGGACAAACTTTCCCCGCGAACTTTCTGCCTACATTGACACACTCCTGCAAACACCTAACAATCGGCTAAAATTCTCGTGGTATGGGTATGATCTCTACACCGCCATTAACGATCGTGGAATAGCCATCAGTAGACTTGACTACCTTACCCGTCGCTACACAGGAAGAGAAGGCATTATCCTTCTTCCGTATGAAATGCAAACAAAACTTTTTCCTATTGATCCCATTCAAGAAATTCTTCCCGTCATTTCCAACACAAACAATGCCCTCTGGGTACTGGCTGCTTACCGTCAAGAAAGCCATTTTCGAAAACATGTGGAATCCAGCGCTGGGGCATATGGCTATGCCCAACTCATGCCATCAACAGCCCGTCTCCTCGCCCGAAACCTCAAGCAACCAGAACTTCATCACCACGACTATGATGACAACATTCTCCTCGGCAATACCTTTTATGCCTATCTTCTCAAGAAATATGAGTTTATCCCCTATGCCCTTGCTGCCTATAATGCTGGTGAAGGTGCTGTCAACTCTTGGAAAAGAATTTCCCCCCTCCCTTTGTGGATCGAATCCATCCCCTATCAGGAAACGCGAGACTATGTTAAGGTTATCTACCAACAGACAGCCTTTTATCGCTTCATCTACCGTGAAGACTACAACATCCCCCTCTTTCTCCGTTCGTTTTAGCCGACTCTTGCACCCTATTCATTTGCCGTTGGAAAGTCCTCGTTCCCTACATTCCTATATTATCCGTTGAGGAGGGAGTGGCCTTTGTCTTGGCTGGATTGTTAAGATCCGCGATGTTTGAAATGATATTGGTCGCCGTGGGAGTCATTTCAACCAAAAGATTGGTATAGCCACTCAGCGTGAATTTATTCTGAGACAGTTCATACCCTCCAAAATCACCCTCCTTCACAATGGCTGCCCAAGCCCCCCCAGAAAAGGTGTTGCTGCGAATACTCACCGATTGTGGATTACCGCTCATCCAGAGAGTAGCGCCATATGAGGTTCCCTCAATATTTGCGAAAGTATTCTCTTGAACAAGAAATGGATTCACATCCCGAGCATAAATATGCAAAAGAGGAACACCAGACGCTGAGACAAAACTAAAGTTTGTAAAAACATGATTATTCACCACTGCCCCACCACCCAAAAGAAGAATCTCCGCATCGGCATTTGTCGCCTGAGAAGCATTGTTGAAATACCAATTTGTTAGCCCATAATAGAAAGACCCCTCTCCGTAAAAAACCCCATATTCCCTATTGGTGTTTCCCCAAAAGAGAGTGTTAACGAATGCTACTGATGAGGAGTAAGCAGCAACAGCTGATCCTTTGCGCCCTTGATTGTTAGAAAAAACCGCATTTATGAAATAAACCTCGGAGTTCGTTATAAAAAGGGTACCATTTACAAGCAAGCCCCCACTCTCCACAATACCTATGTTCTGAAAAAGCACTTCCCGTACATTCTCACACTCAAAAACCCTTCCAGCATTCATTTTAATATAAGACCTGCCAACAACATTAGTAAACGTATTATCCAGTCCCCCTATAATCACCATTCGCGACTCTGGTTTAAGCGGGGTTCCAAAAAGATTGTAAGTTCCCTCGCAGAAAGCAACGGTATGAATCCCCAAATTTTTTGCCTTGGTAAAGGCATCGTCCGGCTTTATCGGGTCACTTGCTATTCCCAGACCACTTCCTGAAGGTGTAACAAAGAGAGCAGGATACACTTCCTTTGGATATTTATTTGTAGAAACATTCCCCGCTCTATCATAGAGTATCACCGTATTGGTAAGCACTGCCCCAAACGGAAAATCCCGTACTGTTTGTTCAGAATAAAACAACTTATAAATAAAATTGGTAGTCGTTTCTGTAAGAAAACCCATTCCACCATAGCCCCACTTCCCTTCAAGCTTTTCCATCTTGATGGTTATCCCAGAGAGATTATCTGCCACCTCAAGACGTCGTCTTACAGAACTTTCGTTCACAAGAAGATTTGCCCCGGTATCATAGAGCACCACTGAAGGAGGTTGCGTATCAATCACAAAAGAATATGCCTGACTAATATTGGTCTGAGTTGCATTTATAGCCCGCAAACGAAGTATATTCACCATATTGGGAGTAAAAGATATCGTATTCGTCCAGTAAGGTGATGTAAATAAAATGTCCTGATAGGGACCACCATTGACACTGTACGCAATGTTCGTAGCATTTGCTGTAATCCCGTTCAACTCCAAAGAAATCGCATTGGTATACCATACCGAAGGACCATTGAGCACAATAAAAGGAGACGTACTATCTACCGTAACTGTGAGAGAATTAGTAGCGGACTTATTTCCAAGATAGTCTTCAGCATACATCTGGAGAGTAAATGACCCTGCCCCAGGAAGAACTACATCCTTTTCCCAGCTTTTCACATCCCGTTGGCCCCACCAGTCAAAGAGAAACTCGTTGGTTATAGCACTCATCCAGTTATTTGTCGTAAGAATCCAGCGAGCTGCTCCCACTTTGTCATCCTGCACCTCCCCCTTCAATACTACCACCAAAGGGACAAAAGGGACAGAAGCATTATTGGTAGGAGAAGAAATCTTCCAAAGAGTAGGCCCCCGGCTATCCTGATAAATCCTTCGAGGGAAATCTTCACTTCGAACACCTGTGCTATCCTCCGCCACAACAGTGAGCACAATATCCTCATTGGGCACCAAAGAAAGCACGGCTGACCAGTATCCACCTCCCACAGAAGCATTCACTTCACTGACAACACCCCCCCCCTTATCCACACGGAGAAACACCCGTGAAATAGACCCATTGGGAGAAGAAACATCACCCCCCAACGAGACACTCACATTACTCGTATACCACTCCCCACCCTGAAGAAAAGCATTCGTTATCCTTACCAAGGGAGAACGAATCGAAACCAAAATATTCTTTGTTCGTTCGATCCCAATCCTATTTCTTGCCACAAGGGTAATCGTTTGTGCTCCCCCTTTTGTGAACTGCAGTTCTCTCGAAAGATGATAACTGGGAAGAGATGCTACACTCACACCCTCCTTTTTGCCATCATAAAAAATATCCACCCCACTCACACCTGCCCCATCAGATACATCCGCCTCAAGTTTCACCCTCCCACCATAAGGACCACTCCCCATGGGGGAAAGAATCACAATATCAGGACCATCGTAAGCATCCTTGAGAACAGGCTGATTGGTATAATCCTTCAAGGAACAAGAAAAAAGAAAAACCATCCCAAATACCACGAAAATACGAAAAAAAGAAAACACTCTCATAAAACCTCCCGAAAAAAGAGCCTGCTATCTATTATTATACGACACAACCACAAAAAAAGTGAAAAAAAAAAACAAGAAAAACTACTCTGAAAGATACTTATGAATTGAATGAGCTGCCTGTTTGCCATGACCCGCAGCTAAAATTACTGTGGCTGCCCCCAGCACAACATCTCCACCTGCAAAGACACCTTCTAATGATGTGTGAAGAGACTCATCGACAACCACATGCCCTTTCACATCCAGCTTGAGCCCTGCAATACTCTCAAGAAGAATCCGATTGGTATCCAAACCAATGGCATTAATAACCAAAGAAGCAGGAAGAACAAACTCATCCCCCTCAATAGGAATGAAACAACGCCGCCCTTTTTCATCCAGTTCCCCCAATCGTGCTCGCTGACAGACAATCCGCTTTACCCTTCCCTGCTCATCACCCTCAATACGCAGTGGAAGAGCAAGAAAAACAAACCTTACCCCTTCCTCCTCAGCATGGGCAATCTCCTCCACACGAGCCGGCATTTCATCACGGGTACGCCTATACACAACCGTCACAGAATTCGCCCCCATACGAAGAGCACTCCGTGCAGCATCCATCGCCACATTCCCTCCTCCAATAACAACCACATCCCCATTCACCTTCAATGGAGTATCATACTCCCCAAAACGATAGGACTTCATGAGGTTGATACGGGTGAGGAACTCATTGGCAGAATACACATCCCGAAGATTTTCTCCCGGAATATGAAGATACTTGGGAAGCCCTGCACCCGTTCCCAAAAAGATAGCATCAAACTGTTCTCGCAGCTCTTCAAATGAGATTGATCTCCCCACAAGCACATTGGTTTGCCACTGAACACCTAATTCAGAGAGATACGCTATCTCTCTTGCCAGTATCTCCTTTGGCAAACGAAACTCAGGAATACCATAAAGAAGCACCCCACCCCTTTCATGAAGAGCTTCAAATACCACAATCTCATAACCCAAACGAGCCAATTCCCCCGCACAGGTAAGCGACGCAGGACCAGAACCCACCACAGCAACTCGCTTATTCCTTTTCTGCCTCTGAACAGAAGGCTTCTGAGTTGTATCCCCAACAAAACGTTCGAGTTTACCAATCTGAATAGGATCCCCAATCCTTCCCATGGTGCAACGCTTCTGACACTGCACCTCTTGAGGACACACACGACCACACACCGATGGGAGGGGATTGTCTTCAAGAATGATACGAATAGCCTCCGCAGTCTTTTGCTCTGCGAGAGCACGAATAAAATCTGGAATCCTGATATGAACAGGGCAATCTTCCACACAAGGGGGATTCTTACATTGTAAGCAACGAGAAGCTTCTTCTCTCGCTTCCTCTGGAGTATAGAGAAGCTCTACCTCATGAAAATCCTGCATCCTCTCTTCTACCGGACGCTGACGAACAGGCACCTTTGTCTTACGGATCTCCCTCTGAGGCATCATCCCTCCCTTCGCCATGTTCCATCATAACTGTAAATAAGAGGGCGCGCATGGGGAATCTCCAAAGCCACAACCTCCTCAGAAGAAAGCCCTTCCAAATCCATAACAATCGAACGAAGACTATTGCCATGAGCACTCACAACAACACACTCCCCTCTTGCCACGCGAGGAACAATCTCCCGTTTAAAAAAGGGAAGCGTACGTCGAGCCGTCATGGCAAGCGACTCTCCTCTCAGTGGAGGAGTATCATAGCTTCTCCGCCAGAGAGTAAAAAGCTTCTCACCATACTGGGCACGTGTCTGTTCCTTGTTCAAGCCCTGCAATTTCCCATAGTAGCGCTCGTTGAGGTGCCAATCAGTATAGATGGGTAAGATAGCCTCTCGTGCCTCATCACTATAAATAGAAGACCATCGCTTTTGCCGCCCATGATGAGAAACCACCACAGGGGTTTTGGACTGAAAAGCAAGAACAAGGAGGAGCGTCTCCATCGCCCGCACCAGCGTCGAGGTATAGGCAACATCAAAGGAAACATCAGCAAGCTGACGCCCACATTCCAGAGCCTCTTCAATCCCCTTGGGGGTAAGGGCAACATCTACCCATCCCGTAAACCAGTTACGACTATTCCAAGAAGACTCACCGTGACGAATAAGGTAGAGCTTGCCCATGAGATACTCCTATCGAAACTCAATCAATGAGGGATCATAGTCTTCTGGTTTCTCATACCCAAGAAGATTCACAAGGGTCGCTGCCACATTAGAAAGCCCTGCTTTAGGAAGCGTGCGCATCGTATATTCGTTCTGATAGCCATAGTCCACAATGATAAACGGAACCTTATTAAGGGTGTGTGCGGTTTTTACCTCTCGCTTGCCATTCTTTTCAACAAACATCTCATCAGCATTACCATGGTCTGCCGTCACAACAACAATACCATTCATCTTCTTTACCTCTTCAAGAAGACGAGCAACACAACGATCAACCGTTTCAACAGCCTTAATAGCTGCCTCCATCACACCCGTATGACCCACCATATCACCATTGGCAAAATTCAACCGCCCAAACTTATACTCCCCCGTGCGGAGAAGCTCAATCGTCTTTTCTGTAATCTCGTTCGCCTTCATCTCAGGGGCTTTGTCAAACTGAATCTTGTCCGAGGGAATCTCAATATAGGTCTCCAATTTTTCATCAATATACCCCGAACGATTACCATTCCAAAAATAGGTAACATGACCAAACTTCTGTGTTTCAGAAATAGCAAAACTCTTTATCCCCGCAGCACAGAGATACTCGCTCACCGTTCGATTAATCACCGGAGGTTGAACAAGAAACCGCGAAGGAAGCTTCAAGTCCCCATCGTACTGCATCATCCCTGCAAAAACAACCTTAGGATAGCGTTCTCGATCAAACTTATCAAAATCAGGATACTCAAACGCCATAGAGATCTCAATCGCTCTGTCACCACGGAAATTAAAGAGAACAACACTATCCCCGTCCTCTATCGTTCCTACAGGCTGCCCATTCTCTGCAATCACAAAGGCAGGGAGGTACTGATCGGTGATCTTGGAATCCTCAGCGTAAAAGGTTTCCACTGCCTCACGAGCCGAGGAAAACATCCATGCCTTTCCAAGAACATGCGCATCCCATCCACGCTTCACAATATTCCAGTCTGCAAAATACCGGTCCATTGTGGTCACCATTCGACCACCACCTGAGGCAATACGATAGTCAACCTTATACTGTGAGGAAAGTTCTTTGAGTACTAATTCAATACGATCTATATAGATGAGGGCCGACTTCTCGGGAACATCACGCCCATCAAGAAGGGCATGAACACGAGCTCGTTTCACCCCCTCACGAGCAGCTTGACGAAGGAGGGCAATGAGATGATCAATATGAGAATGGACATTCCCATCTGACAAAAGCCCAATAAAGTGGAAAGTACCCCCTGAAGACTTGCACTGATTCACCAGTGCCTTCCACACATCGGTAGTGAAGATACTCCCATCAGCAATAGCCTCATTCACCCGTTTTGCTCCTTGGGAAAAAACACGGCCAGCTCCCAAGGCATTATGACCTACCTCACTATTTCCCATATCATCATCACTGGGGAGTCCTACAGCCGTTCCATGAGCCTGAAGCTCTGTATAAAGTGGCATTGAAAACAATGCATCCAGCGTAGGGGTATGAGCCTTGTACACCGCATTCCCCTCGGTTGGCTTCCCAAGCCCTATACCATCCATAATAATAAGCAATAACGGCCCCGGACGCCCATGAAAGTTATCGAGTGGTTTCAATTGTAACATAGATCCTCCTTGCACATAAGGATCTCTATTATGAAGAGAAACGGATTTTTTTGCAACTTTTGAGAGGAAAAGCACTTCGTTATGTCCTGACAACATTGCCGTGCTAAAAAAAGGGGTGCCCTGACGGACACCCCATTCTCACTCACTTCTTTCTTTACAGTCCATCCACAGAGTAGACAGCATAACCACGAGGAGCAGCCCAAACCTCAACCCAACCATTGCCGTCACAG
>Ga0308396_1000269_pt1 | contig 37804 bp, 48 predicted proteins | sample Hotspr2SamplePe2_FD_202359 | JGI IMG/M metagenome (GOLD analysis project Ga0308396, IMG submission 202359) | Hot spring phototrophic mat microbial communities from Mushroom Spring, Yellowstone National Park, Wyoming, United States - 20050930_Pe2 ... | reverse complement strand
ATATTTTGTCAATAGATAAATGTCATTAGCTAAATCTTGCTATAATTTCCTTAAAACTATGATCTCTCCTATCTTTGAGCCCCAAGCCGATGAGAAGATAAAAAAAGTTTATCAACAATTAAAACAGCTATTTTCCGTTACCAAGCCGCCGATATTTTTTGTTATTTAGCCCCTTTTTATGAATATTTTTCTTATATTACTACTCAGATTATTACCAGCTTAAAAAATGAAAAATTTATTGAGATTATCAATGAAACTAGAGATATTATTTTAAAACTAATTAAAGACAATCTTAAAAAATCAGAAGAAACCAATGAATTTATTAATCGCTTTAAACACTCACCTCAGTTTTTTTACTTTTAAAAAGAATTAGAAAAAATCTTTGATACCAATTTAAAACTCACCTTTATCTTTATCGCTCTTCGGGAGGCAGTCAAAGGTTGGGCGATTGCCGCCATAGAAAAAGACCTTTTACCCTCCTATCTTCAACTTTGTCGTAATGATTTTTATTTTCTTTTGAAAAAAAGAAGAGTATGTTTTTATCCGCTTGGAGATTGAAAAAATTATCCTGCGTTTTTTAAGTCTTTTACCAGATTTAATCGTCTCCCCAGTTAATTTAGTAATTGAGATGACAAAAAAATATGAAAACTATCCAGAGCTTTTATATCTTTTATCAGAACACTTTCCAACAACCGTTGTCCAAAAATTAATGTTTAGTGGATATATGAAAGAATAAGGGTCTACTTTTAAAAAATCATTTTAACGGATCATACCCACCTTTAGAAAAGGGATGACAACGAATGATTCTTTTTAATCCCAAAAATAATCCTTTTACCACCCCATATTTTTCCACTGCTTGATAAGTATATTCTGAGCAGGTTGGGGTAAAACGACAGACTTTATCAGTTAAAAAAAGTTGTTTGGCAATTGTAGTATGAAAAATTGCTGTTTTTTGATAAAAGCGGATAAGTTTTAAGATAAAGTTTTTGAGCATATTAAAATTTTATTGTTATTGTTATCTCTCCTTTTATCTCTTTTCTTTCTTTTAAACTTTTTAAAACCTCACTTATTCTACCTCTTATAAACTCCTCAAAAACCTTTGTCATCTCCCGGGCGATTGAGATTTGGGTAGTGAGGCTTATTTGACAAATAATCTCTAAAGTTTCAATTAATCTTTTGGATGATTCAAAAAAAATAATCGTTGGCTTTTCTTTTTGGATTTTAAAATCAAAAAGTTCTTTAAAAATCTTTCTTTTTTCACTTGGTTTTTTTGGTAAAAAACCTAAAAATAAAAATGGCTGTGTTGGCAAACCAGAAGTTATCAAAGCTGTTAAAATCGATGAGGGACCAGGAATTGGGATAATTTTTACCCCATTTTTTATTGCTTGTTTGACTAAAAAAAATCCAGGATCGGAAATAACTGGTGTTCCGGCATCAGATATCAAAGCCAAATTTTTTCCCGATAAAAGTTTTTCTAAAATGTAAGGGACAATTTGTAATTGATTTTCATCAGAAAGATGAATTAAAGGCTTTTCAATTTGATAATGGGAAAGTAAAATTTTTGCTTTATAGGTTGACTCACAAATTATCTCATCAGCTTCTTTTAAAATTTTTATTGCCCGAAAAGTAATATCTTCTAAATTACCAATCGGGGTTGAAACCAAATAAAGATTGCCTTTCATATTTTAAACTTTTAAAGGAGCAAATTTTAAATTGGGAATTAACTTAAAATGTTTTTGGTTTTTAGTTAAAAGAAAAGCATCTAAATAAAGACAGGTGGCGGCAATTAAAATGTCTGATGTATCAATATAGCGGTAAAATTTTTTTTGAAAATTTAATGAAGCCGCAATCTTGGCAATGGCTTCATTTAATTCTTGAATATAAAAACGTTCAAATAATTTTTCACTATCCTGATAAAGATCTTTTTTATCGATATCAATTCCTGAAAAATATTCAAAGACAGTAACCACGGAAAGATAAAGTTTTGTCCGGCTTCTTTTTTGAAGTTTTAAATACTCTTCTAAAGTCTCATCGCCTTTTTTAACAAAATCAATGATGATATTGGTGTCGACAACGATTATTTCATCCGCCATAGCCTAATGTTTTTTAAATATTTTTTTTCTCGATCAATTATTTTTTGATCTTCATAGGGAAAATAAAAATTTTTCCCTTTAAGCCGGCCCTTCATTTTTTCTAAAACCTCATCCACATCTTCAATCACCGGCTTTTCACCGGGAAAGATTTTAGCAACAATTCGATTTCTTTTTTTAATCATCACTTCTCCATTATAGACATTAACCCAATTTAAAAGCTCAAACCATTTATTTCTTGCCTCAGTTGCGGAAACAATTTTGATGTTTGCCATATATGTACATTTTAGCCGTTTTGAACATGATTGTCAAATGAATTGATTTTTTAATATTGGATTGTTATAATATTATTTATGAGAGAGAAAGAGAGACGGAAAAATTCCTAATTTAAATAAAAACAAAATAAGTGGAATTTTTAATGCAGAAAAAGATGGTTGCAGTTATATAGATTGGAATGAATTTTATATAAAAAAGAAAGAAAGAAACAGAGCTAAAAATTCAGAAATAACAGAAAAACATTTAATGTATTATGAAGCATTAAAAAATTTAGGTTTTTTTGATAATTTAACTCCTAATTCAATCATTCTTCAATTAGGCGTCGGACATGGCCAATCATTAAGAACAATAATAGAAAAACAAACTCATATTAAACCTATTGGATTAGATATTTCTTTTGAAGCTCTTTTATTTTTTAAAAATAATTCTCCTGGTAACGATGTGGAATTAATATGTGGGGATGTTTTATCGTTGCCTTTTTCTGATGAAAGCATAGATAGAATGTTTGAAGTTGGAGTAGTTTAACATTTTTATGAAGAAGACCCTTTTTTAGGAAAAATTGTTGACAGAGAAAAAATAGTTGATAGTTTAAAAGAAGCAAAAAGAGTATTAAAAAAAGATGGACGAATAGCTTTTATTCAACCATCCAAACATTCAACATTACCCATATCACAAAAAATTAATGAATTAACTAAAAAATGGGAATTTGGTTATCAAGAAAATTTTTCTATTAGTAAGTTTGCTCAGCTATTAATAATTGCTGGTTTTGTCGATATTCATTTTGCGATTTTACAAGCACCTGATGATTTTCCAAGAAGAATAAGAGTTGGTGATAGGCTTTTAAAATCATTTTATACATTAACTGGGCAGTATAAAAAATCTGAATTAACTGGGGCTTTATTTTGTATGATAGCAAAAAAATGAAAAAACTCTATTTTTTAATTAACTCAAATAGTAAGCTTAAAAAAACAGCTGTTTTTGAGGTTTTAAATAACTATTTTTCAAATAAAAATTTTGAAATAAAACAAAAATTTTGCAATATAAAATTTCCAAAAACACCAAAAAATAATCTTACTTTTTTAGGGGCAAAAAAAAGAGCCAAAGCTTTAGAAAAAAGTATTAAAGACAAAGATAATTTAGTTTTTATTGGTTTGGAAAGCGGTCTTGTTAAAAGATATGGATTTTGGTTTGAAGAATGTTGGTGCTTTTTAATTTACATTAAAAAATATTATTTAGGTTATTCTTCTGGTTTTTTGCTACCCGAAAATATAGTTTTAAAAATGAATAAAAAACCTCATTATAAGATACTCAAAGAATTAGAAAAAGAAAGCAAAATTCACTCAAAAGACACCTGGGCACATTATTCAAAAAATAAACTTTCACGAAAAGAAAGTATTAAAGAAGCTTTTAGGAATGCTTTTTTATCTCTCATTAATGATTTAGAATAAAAATAGCGCTTTTTACAGTAAAATATCTTTATGAAAATCTCCATCATCACTCTTTTTCCAAAAATGATTAGCTCGTTTTTTGAGGAAAGTATTGTTAAAAAAGCCAAAGAAAAAGGATTGGTTGATATAGAACTTATCAATCTTCGCGATTTTGCTTTGGATTCGTATGGGACGGTTGATGACCGACCGTATGGTGGCGGGGCAGGAATGGTATTAAGAGTTGATGTGCTTTATCAGGCTATATTAAAAATCAAAAATCAAAAATCAAAATTACATCTTAAACATCAAAAAGAGAAAATCATTCTTACTTCTCCAAAAGGAAAAATATTTAACCAAGAAAAGGCGAAAGAGTATGCAAGATTAGATCATTTAGTTATTATCTGTGGCCATTATGAGGGAGTCGATGAGAGGATTTTAAATTTTGTTGATGAGGAGGTATCTTTGGGTGATTTTGTGATGACTGGGGGGGAGATTGTAGCAGCAGCGATTACCGATGCCGTTTGTCGCCTAATCCCTGGGGTTTTGAAAAAGGAAAAAGCAACAGAAATAGAAAGTTTTTTTGAAGTTTCTGTTGATAAGTTAATTGAGGTTGTTGGTGAAGATGAGATTTTAAAAAAACTAAAAGAAAAGGGGGTAAAAAACGTAAAACTTTTAGAATATCCTCAATATACAAGACCAGAGGATTTTTTAGGTTTTAAAGTGCCAAAGATTTTACTTTCTGGCAATCACAAAGAAATAGAAATTTGGCGATTGAAAAAAGCTTATGAGGAGACAAGGAAAAAAAGAGGATATTTGTTAAGGTGAATTATAAATATTTTATTTAGAATGTAATAAATGGCATTTTAAATTAAAACTAAATCATTTTAAAATTTTGATTAAAATTAGATATTTTTGATATATTTAGATATATTGACTTTTGTAATTATAGTAATAAAATTAAATCAATTTATATTCAATTATATTCAATAATGATTAATAATAATCAATTTGAATTATTTTCTCTAAAAGAAACAGCTTCTAAACTTCATATTTCTGTTTCTACTTTGCGTCGGTTCATTAAAAATAATCAAATTAAAATTATTAAGGTGGGGGGGGGGAATTAGAATTTCAAGAGAGGAAATTGATAATTTTCTTTCTTCAAATAAAGAAACAAAAAAAGAGATAAATAATTTGATTACCAATCCTGTTCATTTCCCTAAAAAAGAAACCTTATCAACATTAAAAAAGGAGTTAAAAACTCATTATATTATTCCCGGTGTGAATTCTATTGAGGCAGAAACATTAGAAACTATTATTTCTGAAGATATCACCAAAGAAGAAGTAATAAGTTTTTTAAAAGAGGAAAAATATAATAAACTTCTTTATCTTTTAGAAAATATATTTAAAAAATATAATCTTGATATAAAAAAAAGTCTTATATTATTATTTATCGAAGAAGCAATAAATAATCTAAATATTAAAAAAAAGATTTTGATTGATTTAGTAACAATAGATCGAGCTTTATTAATTTTACCTTTACCACCCCATTTATTTTTTTATTTCATTGAATTTTTGAATTATGGACAAATTATTAATAGTGAAGATAAAATTCCACCACATTTAGAACCTTATAAAGGATTAATAATCAATATAGATCAGATTGATCCAGTAATACTACACCAAAAATTTTCTGAAACAAAAATATTAATAATAGATGGTTTGAAAACAAAAAATGGATATTTAATAAGAAGAAGCGTTGTTAATTTAATTATTCAATATCTAAATTCTATCGATAAAATTTATATATATAACATCCCTCATCTTCCAAAAGATCAAAAATTTGCTTTGGTTGAAAATAAAACATTATTAAATAAAGTTGTTGATATTTAAAAATATGCCTATAACTACAATTTTTCTTATTTTTGTTATTTTATTAGGTTTTTTACTGATGACTTTTAGAATATTGGATCAAGAAATAACTGTTCCTTTAGTTGCTTTAATATCTATAATATTAGCGGGTCCGATAGAAGGTTATAAAAGTTTACATAATGGGTTTGCAGAATTTTCCAAAGTAGCACTCTTATTCACCGCTGTTGCAATTCCTGCCCATATGCTAGAATCTAGTGGATTATTTAATCTTTTAGGTTCTAAAATTGGTGAATTAGTTGGTTATTTAACATTAAAATTTAAAATAAACACAGTTTTTCTAATCTCCTTTATTTCAATAATAACAACCTACATTTTGGCTGCTTTATTTCATAATACGACAAGTATTTTAGTTAATTCTTATATAATTTACACGGTTGCACAACAATATAAAATTCCCGCTGCTTTTATTCTTTCAGGTGCTCTTATTGCTTCCAATCTTGGTGGATTTAGTACAAAGTGGGGAGACACACCAAATATCATAGAGTCATCGGTTTGGGGATTAAAACATCCTGATTTTTTTAAAGAAATTTTGCCATTAAATATTTTATTGGTGATGATTTTAACATTTATTGTTTTTTTAATTACTTATATAAAATTTGGTAAAAATTATAATTTAAAAAGAATTGTATTAGCTCATTCAATGATTAGATTTAAAACCGAAAGTCGATTTATGATACTTGATACAAAACTAATCTTTTTCGGTTTATTATCACTAATAATAGCAATTGTTGGCTCTATTGTTTTTCCTCAATATGAAATTTCCCTTTCTGCCTTGGGTATTATTATTGCAATTATTGGCTCGCCTGAAAATAAAAGAAAACAGAGTTTATACGCTTTAGGAATAGGAACTTATTTTACTTTATTATCAATATTTGTTTTAGCCCAGGTTTTTGGTCATTCGAAAATTGGAATAAATGGCTATATTGAAAATATCTTAAATAAAAATAATAATAATATCCTGCCAATTCTAGTATTATCATATCTAGGCACATTATCTACAGAAGCAGCTTCTTGGGCAACAGCCGTTTCTCCAATTGTTTATAAAATATTTCCTACTCATTTAGGAGCTTGGGCATTAGGAGCTGGAATTTGTGCTGGTTCATCAAGTATTATTACCGCAGCATCGGCAGGAATAATTTTAGCTCATCAAACTGCTAATTATGAAAAAAATTCAAGAGTAGATTTTCCCACATATCTTAAAATAGGTTTACCTTTTAGTTTATTTATGTTACTATTTTATAGTATATTATTGCCGTTATATATAAATTTTATTAGATGAAGGGGGGTGATTTTATATGAAGGATGAATTAAGTAAAGAGCATAAACCTAATCCACCACCGCCTCCACCACCATATCATGAAGTTCCGCCCCATATATTAAAAGAAATAATGGATTTGAAAGAAAAAGTGGGGAGATTGGAAGGAATGATCGAGGCTTTAATGAAAAATAAATAATATTAGAAAAGATTAAAACTTTTGGAATACCCTCAATATACAAGACCAGAATATTTTTTAGGCTTTAAAGTGCCAAAAATTTTACTTTCTGGCAATCACAAAGAAATAGAAATTTGGCGATTGAAAAAAGCTTATGAGGAGACAAGAAAAAAAAGAAAGGATTTACTGATAAAATATTATGATGACGATTAATAATTTTGCAGAAGCTAAACAGTTTTTCTACTCCCATATCCCCCGTGGAGTTAAACAAAAATTTCCCGGCGCTTTAGGTTTAGAAAGAGCCAGATATTTTTTAAAGCTTATTGGTAATCCTCAAAATAAAATAAAAATCATTCATATTGCTGGTACATCAGGCAAAGGCTCAACTGCTTATCTAACCAGTCTTATCCTTAAAGCTTTAGGGTTTAAAGTCGGTCTTCATATTTCTCCTCATCTTTTAGATTTAAGAGAAAGATTTCAAATTAACAATCAGTTAATCAATAAAGAAAAGTTTTGCTTTTATTTAAATAAACTTATCCCTTACATTGAAAAGGTAAAAAAATCAAGGTTTGGCCCACCAACTTATTTTGAGGTTTTAGTCGTTTTGGCTTTTTTAATTTTTTTTGAAGAAAAAGTTGATTATGCGGTTATTGAAACGGGTTTGGGTGGCTTATATGACGCAACCAATACTATTACCAATAAAAATAAAGTAGTTATCATAACAAAAATCGGTTTTGATCACAAAAAAATTTTGGGAAAAAAATTAAAAGAAATTGCTTTTCATAAAGCCTCAATCATTCAAAAACAAAATACTACTTTCTCAATTTGGCAAAAACCATCGGCTAGAAAAATAATTAACCAAATAGCCAAAGAAAAACAAGCTAAAGTTTATTATCTTAAAAAAGACACTAATTTTAAAAATATTATCATCAATAAAACAAAAATAATTTTTGATTTTAATTTTTTAGACACCAGGATAAAAAAATTAGAAATCGGGCTAACCGGATCTTTTCAAGCGGAAAACAGCAGCCTTTCTTTAGCCGCTGTTCTTTTTTTAAGTAGAAGCGATGGTTTTACTTTTAATATTGAAAAAATAAAGAAGGCATTAAAAAAAGCTTATTTCCCCGGTCGATTTGAGACTTTTGAAGTAAATAAAAAAACTCTTATTATTGACGGCGCTCATAATCCCCAAAAGATGGCCAATTTTATCAAAAGCCTTAAAAAAATTTATCCGCAAAAAAAATTTGTTTTTTTAATCGCTTTCAAAAAAGGAAAAGACTATCATAAAATGCTAAAATATATTATTCCCCTTGCCTCTCAAATAATTATCACCCAATTTTTTATTAAAAATCAAGATTTAATTCACCTTTCTGAAGAACCAGAAACGATTGTTAAAATTCTTCAAAAAGAAAATTTTTATCAATATCAAGTAATTAAAGATCTAAAAAATGCTTTAAAGTTCGCATTAGATCAAAAAGATCAACCGATTGTTGTTACTGGATCTTTATATTTGATTTCTGAGATATATTCAACTCTTAAAACAATTGATAAGCTCTTCTTGCGTCCTCAATAATTGTTTTATTAAAATCAAAAACAATCACCCCTTCTTTATTTTGCTTTAAATTTTTCAAACAACCATAAAAAGGCAGACATACTTGGGTGCTGCCGGCCAAAACATCAAAATCATTTTTTCCAGAAGATACTTTCTTTCCTTCAAATCCAAAAGGAACCAGTTTTTGTTTTCTGTGGGTTAGAATAATTTTTCCGTTTTTATTAATAAAAAAAGTTTGGTTAAAATAATGATTTTTTTCTTTGATAATAAAACTACCAGGAATGATATTAATCGAACATCTTTTTGCCTGATGACAAAATCAGTTGATGATTTGAGAAAAAAATTTGGTAGTTATTTTCTTAATTTCTGTATTGGAATAATAATCAAGCGGACCAAACCAAAAATCTTCAGGAAAACAAATAAGTTTACTATTTTCTTTTTTTGCTTTTTTAATAAAATCAATTACCCGATTTGAAATTGCGAAAAAATCTTGTCTTATTTTTGTCTCAAACTGAATTAAGGCGATTTTCATGAGGACTATTATAACAAGCTAATTTTTATATATTTTTTATAATTTTTTAAATCGCGTCAAATTAAGAAAAAATTAGGGTTGACAGAAATAGAAAGAAAGTTAAACTTTTGGTTTTATCTGTCTTCTTTTAATTTTATTGATTGAGTACATTATTCTTTTGTGAAGATCAATATTTTTAATCCGGGCAAAACGAAGAATAGCAACCAGAATATCACCTAACTCTTGGTCATATCGCTCATCTTTTTGGGCCGCCAAATTGGTTGGTTTTTTGCCGTGAGCCGCCAAATAAGCACGCGCCATCTCACCAACTTCCTCAACCAAAGACAAAATCAAAATCGAGCCAAATTCCTTCGACTCTTTCCACTGCCTGTCAATATCTTCCAGTTTTTTGTAATAATATCCAAAAAGAGAGCGAATTTTTATGGCTTTTTTTGGGATTTTCATAAGGATTATTTTAACATTTTTTTATCTTCTTTTTAAAAAAAGAAGTCGAACGACGATAAAATAAGAAGCAATAATAAAAAACATCATCAGACTAAAATCTTGTTGTAGGCCAAAATTGTTCTTCAATAGATGTCCGACAAAAGTTGACTCATGAGGGAGAAAAACTAATTTAATTGGTAAAATATTTTTTAATTTGATATCAAAATAAATCTCCAAAAGCTCAGCTACGCCATTTTTTACCAAAGAGGCGGCAAGAAGGATGATTAAAAATTCAGTTAATTTATAGGCTTTATTAATAGAAAATCTTAAAAAACCAAAATAAGTGAAAATTCCAAAAACAAAAGAGAAAAACCCAAAATTAAACCAAAAAGATTTTCAATAAATTTAAAAAAAAGAGAGGTGGTGGCGGTAAATAAAGCAATTTCAAAACCCTCACGAACAACAAAAAAAATCGTTAAAAACAAAGATAAATCAAAAATATTTTGTTGAAGTTTTTGATGACTTTTAATGATCGTTTTTGATCGATTTAAAACAAAAAAATTATGAAGAGAAAAAACGACATAGACAATAAAAAATCCAGAAAAAATCATTAAATAAGATTCTAAAATTTCGGCATTTTTTTCTGTCAATATCCTTGAAGCTTGTTGAGAAAAAAGAAAAACAAAAATTGGTAAACCAATAGATATTATTATTCCAATTAAGCTTGCAAAAACAATTTCTTTCTCTCTTTTTATGTTTAGTTTCTTAGAAATTCCCAAAAAAAACACCAATAATTAAAAAAACTTCCAAATAATCGCGAAGATTGATAATAAATGTGCTTATTATTTTATTCTTGACAAGTGATTAAACTTTTGTTTTAATTTAACTATTACTAATTTTATAATAGTTAGCTTATGAAAGTAAGCAAAATTTCTCCAAAAACATTTTCATCAAAAATTTTTCAAATGAAAGGCATTTCTAAAAAAACCATTGAGGAACATCTAAAACTTTATCAAGGCTATGTTAACAAATACAATGAAATCCAAGAAAAGTTGGCCTCATTAACCGATGATGATTACTCAAAAGCTAATCAAGTTTACTCAATAATTCGCGCCCTTAAAGCCGAACTTTCTTTTGCTTGGGGAGGAGTGATTAATCATGAAATATATTTTGGTCATTTGGGAGGAAAAGGGGGAAAACCATCGTCTAATTTGCTAAAACAAATTGAAAAAGACTTTGGCTCTTTTGAAAATTATAAAAAAGATTTAAAAGCAACTGGTATAGCTGCCCGTGGTTGGGTCTGGACGGCTTGGAATGAAAAAGAAAAGCGTCTTTTTAATTATTTGGGTGATGCCCAAAATACTTTTCCAGTCTGGTATGCTAAACCGATTTTAGCCTTAGATACCTATGAACATGCTTATTTCATTGACTATAGTGTCAATCGCGCTTCGTATATTGATGCTTTTTTTGAGAATTTAGATTGGGAAGTAATTGAAAAAAATTTTGATAAGATAACTTCATCTTGTCAATGTCAGTGTCAAGATGAGGAAGAATGTGAAGAATGCTAAAATAATTTTTTCTATCTTGTATTTTATCTTCTTTTTTGTTATATTTTTTATTCATAAAAAATTTATGATAATACTTTCTTCTGTCTCTAAATTTTTTGGTCAAAAAAAAGCAGTTGATAATATTTCTTTCAAAACGAAAGAAGGAGAAATCATTGGTTTTTTGGGTCCAAATGGGGCAGGAAAAACAACTACCATGCGCTTAATTTTAGGTTATTTAAAACCTAATTCTGGAAAAATATCCGTTTGCGGTCTTGATCCGGTAGAACAAAGAGTTGCGGTTTTAAAACAAGTGGGATATCTGCCAGAGAGTAATCCTTTATACCAAGAGATGAAGGTTTTTGAGTATCTTGATTTTATTGCTTTGGCAAAAAACGAAAAAAACTGGCAAAATATTGCCAAAGAAGTTGGGCTTTCTTCGGTTTTTAATAAAAAAATTGAAGAACTTTCTTTTGGTTTTAAACAAAGAGTTGGTTTAGCCGCTTCGTTATTTGGAAATCCTAAATACCTTATCCTCGATGAACCAACCTCGGGCCTTGATCCTTTAGAACAGGAAAAAATAAGAAACCTAATCAAAAAACTTGGCCAAAAAAAGACAATTATCTTTTCCACCCATATTCTTTCAGAGGCAGAAAAAGTGGCTAATCGGCTAATAATTATCCAAAACGGTATAATTGTTTACGATGGCAAAAAACCAAAAGAAAAAGGTGGGGTGGAAAAGCTATTTAAGAAAAAAGTAAAAAATTAAAATTTCTAAAAACAATTGTCATGAAAAATTTAATTAAAAAAGAATTAAGTTCTTATCTTAATACCCCTTTAGGTTATATCATAACCATTCTTTTTGGCATTTTTGCCAACTTTTTTTTTGTAAAAGACCTTTTTATAACCGGTTCGGCCTCGCTTCGTCCTTTTTTTCTTCTTCTTCCCTGGTTTTTATTAATCTTTATCCCGGGCCAAGCGATGCGTTCTTTTTCTGAAGAAAAAAGGGCAAATACCATTGAAGTCCTTCTTACCCTCCCCTATCAAGAAACTCAAATTGTTTTGGCGAAGTTTTTAGCCAATCTTATTCTTTTTTTTATAGCGTTGTCTTTAACCTTAAGTCTTCCTTTATCTTTGTCTTTTTTAACCAAAATTTATCTTCCTGAGGTTTTTGTTTCTTATTTGGGGGCTTTGTTTTTGGGAGCTTTTTTTTCTTCTTTGTCTTTATTTTTTTCATCGCAAACGAAAAATCAAGTGATCGCCTTTTTATCATCGGTGGTTTGCCTTTTTTTTCTTTTGCTTTTAGGCAGTGACTTTTTTGCTTCTTTACTTCCCAAAAATTTACAAGAGTTTTTTGTCCCCCTTTCCCCTCTTTATCATTTTCAAAACTTTGTCAAAGGCATTTTAGATTTTCGCTCTTTGTTTTATTTTTTTTCTTTTACCTTTTTATTTTTATTTTTAACAGTTTTAGAACTTGAAAAAAGAAAATAAGATGACTTTTGCCAAAATTTTTAAATTGGAAAAAGTAGAAAAATGGGTGATTGTTGTCCTTTCTTTTTTGGTGTTTATTTTGGCCAATTATGTGGTTTCTTTTTTTTCTTTTAAAATCGATCTTTCCTTTGGCAAAGCCTATTCTCTTTCTTCCTCAACCAAAAAAATTATTAAAAACTTAGATGATGTTTTAAATATCAAGTTTTTCGTCTCATCGGATTTACCGATTCGTCTTTTACCTTTAAAAAACGAGGTTTTAGACTTTTTAAAAGAATATCAAAAGGAGGGTAAAGGTAAAATTATTGTTAAAGTTTTAGATCCAAAAAAAGACGAAAGCGCCAAAAACCAAGCCCAAGAAGCTGGTTTACCCACCCTTCAGTTTTCCGAACTTCAGCAAAACAAATACCAAGTCTCATCGATCTATTTTGGTTTGGTTTTATCGTACGGGACAAAAAAAGAGATTCTTCCCCAAGTGACCAATTTAGAAGATTTAGAATACAACTTAACCTCCCAAATTTTCAAAATGACAAAAAAAGAGGTGGAAAAAATTGCTATTTTGGGAAAAGAAGAAAAATTTAACCCTCAAGAAGATGATCTTTTAAGTTTTAAAAATGCCGCAAAACAACAATTTGTCTTAGACTTTATCGATGTTTCAAGTAATTCGGCCGCCAAAGAAATTGATAAAATCTACAAAGCAGTTATTGTCTTTGACAACAATCAAAAAGAATATGATAGTCAAGAAATTGGCGCCATAAAAAACTATCTTCAAAAAGGAGGAAAAGGTCTTTTTTTTGTTGATGGGGTTTGGGTAAAAGACAATCTTCAGGTTGTCCCCGCCAAACACAATCTTTTTTCTGTTTTTGCCGATTTTGGCATCGAGGTTAAAAAAAATCTTCTTCTTTCTTCATCATCGGAATTGGTAAACTTTGGTAATCAGCTTTTTCAATTCATTACCCCTTATCCTTTTTGGATAAAAACCAGTGTTTTTAGCCAAAATCAACCGTTTTTTTCCAATATTCAACAACTTTTGTTTCCTTGGGTGTCAGAGATAGAAATAAAAGATAAAAATAAAGCTTTGCCTTTAGTTTTTACCTCAAAAAAATCCTGGGAACAAAAGGAAAACTTTATTTTAGATCCGCAAAGCATTCCTGAACCAAACCCAAAAGACTTAAAACAATTTATTACATCTTCTTATGCGAAAAGCAAAAATCAGGGAGAAATTGTGGTTGTCCCCTCCTCTCGTTTTATCAAAGAACCCTATCTTTCGCGTACCAATGATAACTTAGAGTTTGTCTTAAACCTCTTAAATAATTTGGTAGCAAAAGGGGCTTTATCAGGAATAAGACAAAGAGTAGTTTTATTCTATCCTTTACCAGAGTTGTCGGAGAATCAAAAAGATTTGTTTAAGTACTTAAATATCTTTCTTTTACCATCGATTTTTGGTTTATTGGGTGTTTTTAGATTAACAAAAAGGACTAGTCAATAAGATAGTCAAAAGAAACGGCAGGAACAAAGGCGGAAAAATTATCTTCACCAATAAAAAGATAAACTGGTTGAAGATAGGGTTGATAGAAATCTAGATCCAAATAGGCCAAACTCATCTGTTTGATTACCACCTCTTTTTTCTCTTTGGGATTAGATAAAACTATTCCTTTTCCTTTAGTCAACTCTTCCCAAGCCAAATCACCACTTTTTAAGGGATAAATCCCCACCTCCCCTTCGGATTTTTCAAAAAACTTAATTTGGGCCCGAAGGACTTTATAATCATCTTGATAAAAAGTCATTAAAACAAAGTTGTGGCTGTTGGGAAACTTTGGGGAAATTACTGGATAATCATCAATATCATCTCTTAGAAAATCGACCTCAACCACATTGGCTTGATTAACATCATCAACTTTGGAAAAAGTGTTTAGATCTTTTTGATAATAAAAATAAAAAATGCTAATTTTTCCTTTAGCCAATTCCTCAGGGTAGCGATTGACTGTTTTTAAAAACTCAACGGCCCTATTTTCGATTTCTTTTTTTGAAGGAATAATTGTGTTTTCAAAAATATCGGCCTTGGTGGCAAATTGATAGTCGAAAAAAAAGTTATAGTTTGTGATATCAATCTCTAGTTTTTTTTCCTCATCAGAAAAAATAGCTAAGTTTTCTTTAAGTTTGTGTTTGGTTTTTTCCGTATCAAAACCAAAGTTTTTTGCCATAAGATAGATAGTTGATTTATAGTTTAAACGACTAACTGAATTTGGAAGAAAAAAAACCTTTGCTGCTAAGGTAGCGGTTTTAGGGTGCCCCTCAATCGTATCCATGATAAAATTTATCCCCAAGGAACTACTTGCTTCACTTACTTTTGGTTTTTCAATTTTTTGAAAAATAGGATTATAAAAAATAGTTGGCTTTGGTGGTGAAGTGTAAAGCAAAATAACCAGTTTTATTAAATAGAAAAAAATTAAAAAAAGCAAAAAACCAATAATAACCAATGGAAAAATTTTTCGGCTGTAATAAGAAAGCTCGGTTAAGGTCATAAAACGATTATACTGAAAAATTTCTCAATTTGACATTTTCAAAAAAACATTGGAAAATAGAATTATATGTTAAAAAATCCGCAGGTTATCTATTCGTGGAAGGCGCCTCTTCGCCCTTACAAAAAAAGGTCAAAAATAATTTTGCGTTTTTATGTGGCTCTTTCTCTTCTTTTGTCTTTGATTATCTTTTTTTTTGGTGATAAAATTCTTCTTCTTCCCACCTGGTCAATTTTTTTTCTTTTTTATACTTTAACGATTACCCCCCCACCTGAGGTAGAAAACAAAATTACCACCTTTGGCATCGAATCGGCCGGAGTAATTGCTTCTTGGGAAAACTTATCCCACTTTTATTTTGGTCGGCGTTTTGGTTTCGATACCTTAACTATTGTCAGCCACCCCCCCTTTTTTTATCATTTTTATTTGGTTCTTCCCAACAACGAAGTTAAAGAAAAAGTTTTCTCCATCCTTACCCAACATCTTATCTATCAAGAAAAACCTAAAAAAACTTTAACCGATAAAATCGCTGATTTTTTCTTAAGTCTTTTACCCGAAGAAGAGGAGGAAAAAATTACTCCAAAAGATGCTCCAGTCGCCTCCGAAAGCCTAAGGCCGGCATAATCTTTACCCCAAAAGTCTTCCCCCACAACAAAACCCCCTCATCAGTTGAGACTAAAAACCCATCGATTTCTTTAGTTAAAACAATTAAATCCAAATCAGCCGTACTATCTAAAAATCCAAATCGAGTTGTCTGACGATACCGCAGGCGAAATTTTTTAATTATCTCCCCAACACTAAGTTCAAATTCTTTTTTTGAAAGTTCTTGTTTTATCGATAAAAATTTTTTTGCCGCATTTTTTATCTCTTCCTCACCAATGTTCAATCCCCGATAGGCTCTTTTTCGTACCTCATCAACTAAAAGATAAAAAACGCGTGCGGGAAAAAAAACATTGTCAATGGTGGGATTTTTCACATTAATTAAACTTAAAAAATCAGTTAAAAAAGGCTTATATTTATCTTCAAAAAAACTTAAAAACTCATCAACAATCGATGGAGGCATAAAAAACTCGGCTTTTTTTTCTTTTTTTAATCTTTTTATAAAGGTAGTTAGTTTAACAATTACCTCTTCGGTTTTTTTTCCTAAATTTAAATCAGAAGAAATATTAAAAAAGATGTTGGTATCTAAAACATATTTTTCCATAATAAAGTTGCTTTTTTTAAGAAATTCTTACCGGCATGATAATGTGAAGAAAATTTTCTTTCTCCTCATCTTTAAAAGAAACCGGCGCATCAGGTTGCAAAATCTCAACCACAACTTTTTCTCCCAAAGCATGGTTTAAAAACTCAATTAAAAATTTTATATTAAAGGCAACCTTAATCTCTTCTCCTTTCACGTAAGCCTCTAAAAAGGCTTGGTTTTTGGTTGTTTCTTCCTCGGTTTTTGGTCGAAGGTAAACTCCGTCTTTTTTTACATCTAAAATAACAATATTGGAAAGTTCGCGACTAAAAACACTAATTAACTTAAGATTTTGTAAAAAACTCTCTTTTTCAACCACTATCTTTGTTTTTCCTTCTTGAGTGGGAATCACCTTTTCAAACGGGGGATACTCTCCCTCAATTACCCTACTATAAAGCTCAACTTTATCAATTTTAAAATAAACCGCCTTTTCATCTTTAGAATAAGAAAAAAAGATTTTTTCCTCTTTGGTTACCAAGCTTAAAATCTCACGTAAAAACGAAGCGGAGACAATCATGTTGGGAAGATCAATTTCTTTTTCCAATTTAAGAAGAGAAAGCCGAAAACCATCGGTACCAACCAACAACATTTTTCCATCCTCGGAAACAAAATTCACCCCGGTTAAAACTGGCCGACTCTCATCAAAAGCACAGGCAAAAAGAACAAGGGGTAAATTTTTTTCCAAAATCTCTTTTTTTATCTCCTGTTGTTTTTCATTAATCTTTGGCGGAAGGGGGAAATCCTCTTTTGGAAAAAGAGGAAATTCGCCTTGGTTTTTTTCCGCTTTGATAATGATTTTTTTATCTTCAATTAAAAGATCAAAATCGTTTTTATTTAAATAAGAAAGAAAGTCAATTATGTTTTTGGGTTCGACTACTAAGTCAAAGTTTTTTTCATCTTTTACTTCTAAAGTGGAATGAAAATAAAAATTAAGATTAGTCGCATAAAAATGAAGGAGTTTTTTTTCTTTTTTAAGATATACACCTGAAAGTAAAACATTGGAAGAAAGACGTGATGCGGTAAATCGAGAAGCCAGTTTTAAATTTTTTAAAAACTCATCTTTTTTTACAATCATATTGGTTTTTTTAAATAGTAATAGTAAAGGATGTGTATAAGTGTATAAAAAAAACGAAAAAAAAGCAAGAGAAAGATAATAAAAAAATAAACTTTTGTTGAAAAAAGTGGATTTTATGTTGATAGATTAAGATTTTGGATTAGTTTATCTATCTCTTCTTTAATTAATGGATTTTTTAGAAGAAGCTGTCGAACTTTTTCTACCCCATGAATAATGGTGGTATGATCCTTTCTTTTTAAAACATAAGCGATTTCTTCTTGTTTCATTTTTAAATACTCCCGCAAAATATACATTGCCACCTGCCTTGGAAAAACAAAATTGGAAATCCGGCTATCACTTTTTAGTTGACTTAATTTTATGTTATAAAAAGAACATATGTTTTTTAAAACGTCATCGACGGTGACTTTTTTTTGATTGTTTTTTGTTTGTGAGGAAAAATATTTTTCCACTACCTCAAGATCGATTTTTTCTTTTTTTTCTTTGACAAAAAAATTAGCAAAGATAGTAAGAAGCGTTCCCTCAAGCGCCCGGCAGTCAACCACTCTTTCGGCAATAATTTTTGCTGCCTCAATATCTAAAAAAATTCCTTTTTCTTTGGCTTTAATTAAAAGAATAGCGGTTCTTAGTTCAAAATCGGGTGGTTGAATATCAACGGTTAATCCACCAAGAAAGCGTGATCTAAGTCTTTCTTCCAGTTTTTTTATTTCATTTGGTGGCCGATCCGAGGTAAGAATGATTTGACCACCGGCAGAAACAATGCTATTGAAGGTATGAAAAAACTCTTCTTGAACCCTTTCTTTTCCGGCGATAAACTGAATATCATCAATAATCAAAACATCTAAAAGCCGGTATTTGCGGCGAAATTTTTGGGTGGTTTTTTCTTGAATCGACTCAATCAGTTCATTGATAAAAAGATCACCTGGACAAAAAAGAACCTTTTTTTTGGGGTTGTTTTCTAAAATTTTTCTCCCAGTGGCTGAGGCTAAATGAGTCTTTCCCACCCCTACTCCCCCATAGATAAAAAGCGGGTTGTAGTTTTTGCCAGGATTGGCAACAACTGCTTGGGAGGCGGCAAAAGCCACTTGATTGGTTGAAGAAACAGCAAAGTTTTCAAAGCTGTATTTTAAAGGAAGATGGGCGTTTTCGAAAAGAGCTTCTATCGTTGGTTGATAGGAAAGAAGGGGTGGGGTTTTTTTTGTTTTTTTTTCAAGGAGGACAAACCGAATTTTCAACCTTTTTTTAGTAAGAAGAAAAAGTTTTCCCTCAAGTTCTTTTGTCTTTTTTTCAAGAAAAAAACGGGCGCCATTATTTTCGCAGGCAACTACTGCTTCTTCTTCGGAAATTTCTATAAGTTTTGTTTGTTGAAGGATGGAGTAAATAACTGGTAGATTTTCTTTTTCTGGTTTATGATAAAAGGAAATTAACTTTTGCCAAAGTTCCTCAAGCATATGTTTATAAAATGTGGATAACTTGTCCACAAATAATAAACATTTTTAAAACTTCTGTCAAGGGGATTTTTAACTTGATTTTTAAAGAGATAAGAAGTCATCGGAGAATAAAATCTTTTTACCGCCTCAGCACCCTAACTACTCGACCATGAATGACTTTTAAAGAAAGATGTGTCTTCTTAAGAAGATATAAAGCCAAAGTCGCCAGCCACCGTAAAGATGAGGAAATTGGCGCATGAAGACCAACGATAATTTTATCATCACTTAAGGGAAGTTTTATATTTTGATACTGGGGAAAATCGATTGTGGGAATTGGTTTTAATCCCAGTTTTTGAATATCCGGTGGTAATTCGATGGTTTCTTCTCTTTTTATAAGATGAGGTTTTACCTCCTCTTCAACTTCTTTTTCTTTTATTTCTTTAAACTCTATTTCTTTTTTGGGGATAGGCTCAACTTCTTTACTTGGTGGGGAAACCAATTGTTTTTGTTGCCATTTTTTAATTAAATCATCAATTGGGGTATATTTTTTTTGAGTCATATAAATTTTATTATAAAGGTTTTACCCCAAAATTATCTCTTTTTTTTGATATTTTCGTGAAAGAAGAAAAAAGAAATCAGAAAGACGATTTAAGTATTGAATAATTATTTGATATTTTTTTTGCCAGTTTTTTTGATAAAGAAAAAAAACCACTCGTCGCTCAACCCTTCGACAGACAGTTCGTAAATAATTTAAAAAAGAAGCGGTTTTATTGCCTGATGATAAAATAAAACGATTTAATTTAGGAAGATTTTTTGATAAAAACTCAATTTCTTGTTCAATTTTTTTAAGATGCTGTTTAAGGGCTTCTATATTCTCTTTTTCTTTTATTTTTGCTTCTGATAACAACGAATTTATCTGATAAAGTTTTTTTTGAATTTCTAAAAAAAGATTGATTTCTTCATCCTTTTTAAGATAATTAGCCACCAGTCCCAAAAAAGCTGAAAGTTCATCGACTTGTCCCAAAGCCTCAATCTGTGGGTCAAACTTTTTGATTCTTTTTCCAAAAAAAACTGATGTCTCTCCTAAATCACCGGTTTTGGTAGTAATTGACATAATAATATATTAAATATCAAATATCAAAAATCAAAATGACATAGCAAAAATGAATAATGGACAAAATAAATTTTCTTTTTTAATTTTGCTTTTTGATATATGATTTTTGATTTTTATATCATCCACACTCACTATACCCACACGAATAACATTTTTTACATCCTTCTTCGTGAACAAAAGAGGCTTCACCACAAGCCGGACAGATATCAAAGATTTTTTCTTCATTTAAGGAAAAAGTGTTAAGACTAGGTTGGATGATGTTTTCTACTAGTTTTGGTTTTTCGTCTTTTTTTAATTGTTCATTACCGTTTAAGTTAATTTGGTAATGCATCGCCAAAACCTTGGCCACCGCATCAGGAAGACTTCTTATTTTGTCTTTCCCAAAACCATAACTTCTAGCACCTCCAATATCTTTTAATTGATTAATAATCTCTCTTACTCTTACCTCAACCGGAAGATGGGAGGAAAAACGCAAAGCCGTAGAAATCATCCGACCTAACCCTTCAGCCATAGCATAAACATCGGTGCCGGCTTTACCAACGTTTATAAAAACCTCCAAAGGTTCGGGTGGGTTACCACCGTTAGTATTTATCGTAATAAAAGCTACCCCAACCGGAGTATTGATCCGATAAGTTGAGCCATGAACAACAATCGGTCTTGGTTTTATGATATAATCTTTAGCTTTTTTTTCTTCTTTTTTTTCTTCGGTTTTTCTTTCCAAAACACCTTGTCTTGAGCCCTCGCGGAAATAAGTGATTCCTTTACAACCTAATTTATAGGCTAAAGTATAAAGTTTTTTTACGTCTTCAACGGTGTGGTTTTTTGGGGCGTTGACGGTTTTTGAGATTGAGGCATCAACATATTTTTGAATTGTTGCTTGAACATAAACATGGTCTTCGGGAGTAAGTTCATTGGCGGAAACAAACCACGCTGGTTTTTTAATTTTTCCTTCCTTAATTTCTTTTTCATATTTTTGATACCATTTTTCATAAAGATGATGGCGAATAATATGAGTGCCAAGTCGGTCCTTTCTTATAAACTCAAATTCATAAACCGGCTCAATGCCTGAGGTAGTATTGGCCATTAAAGAGGTTGAGCCAGTTGGTGCCTGCATCAATAAAAGCGAGTTTCTTATACCGTATTTTTTAATTTTTTCTTTTATCGATGTTGGCAGTTGTTTTATAAGTTCACCTTTAAGATAAAGCTCTTTATCAAATTTAGGAAAAGCCCCTTTTTCTTTGGCGATTTCTGCCGATACTTCATAAGCCACATCACGAATCATTCGATAAACTTTGTCAATAAATTTCAATGACTCTTTTGAACCATAGCGAAGATGAAGTTTGATTAAAGTATCACCCAACCCCATCGTTCCAAGACCAATCCGACGCTCTCCCTCAAGTTGAGTTTTTCTAATTCCTGGGAAAACATATGGATCCATATCAACCACATTGTCTTGAAAACGGACAGCCAAAGCAACAATCTTTTTTAAGGTTTTAAAATCAAACCGGGCTTTTTTATCAATCCCATCACCTTTAACTAATGCCGAAAGATTGATTGAACCTAAATTGCAAACACCCCAAGGGGGCAAACCCTCTTCACCGCAAGGATTAACACAGTTTATCCTATTCCAGTACCAATTGTTATAAAGCTTATTATACCGCTCCATAAAAACCACTCCTGGCTCGGCTGATCGCCAGGCGGCTTGAGCAATAAGATCCCAAATCTTTCTTGCTTTTACTGTTTTGTAGACTTTGACTTTTTTACCCATTTTTTGCCACTCAACCAAATCACCATTCCATTTTTCATCATAGTCTTTGTCATCTAAATCAGGAAAAAGAAGCTGCCATTCAGCATCTTTTTCCACCGCCTCCATAAATTTATCAGAAACACAAACTGAAAGGTTGGCACCATTGATGCGTGATAAATCTTGCTTTACGGTAATAAACTCTTCAACATCCGGATGCCAATCCCAAAGCATAAGCATCAAAGCGCCTCTTCTTGTCCCTCCTTGTTGAATTATATCTTTTGTTGCCACCGAAAAAAGTTCAGCCCAGTTACAGGGACCAGAAGAGAAACCATTGACTTTTTTTACTCTTGCGCCACGAGGCCGAAGAGATGATAAATTAATTCCCACCCCTCCACCTCGGGCCATTATCTCAACCATTTGTTTTAAAGTCTCCAAAATCCCATCCCGTGAATCTTTGGGTGAAGGAATAACAAAACAGTTGTAGAACGTGACGGCAAACCCTGTGCCTGCCCCAGCTAAAATCCGGCCACCCGGCACATATTTAAAATCTTTCATTGCCCAAAAAAACTCTTTTTCCCATTTTTTTTGATTTTCTTTTTTCTCAACTGAAGAAACGGCTTTGGCAATCCGACGCCACATCTCTTCCGGTTTTTTTTCAATGGGATTACCTTGTTTGTCTTTTAAGGCATATCGATCTAAGAAAACTTTTTTGGAAACACCGGAAAGTTCCATAGAATTAAAATTCAATCAATTTATAACAATTTTTTCAACTCATTTTCAAAGTCTTCAATGTCAACAAACCGTTTAAAAACCGCGGCAAAGCGAATATAAGCCACTTTATTTATTTTTTTTAAATTTTTTGCCACAAGCGTGCCAATGGTTTTGCTTTCTACTTCATTACTTTCTTTTTGTTTTAATTCGTTTTCTACTTTAGAAACAATTTTTTCAATTTCTTCGGCTGAGACATCGGTTTTTTCACAGGCTTTGATGATCCCCTCTCTTAGTTTTTCTCGACTAAATCTTTCTCTTTTGCCATCACGTTTAATTACCAAAATCGGCAGTTCTTCCATCCGTTCATAAGTGGTAAACCGCTTATCACAAGAAAGACAACGCCGTCTTCTTCTTATTACCGTCCCATCTTCAGAAACTCGTGTCTCAATCACCTCAGTCTCTTTGTGTTGACAAAAAGGACAATACATATTTAGTGCCAAAATAAAATTTAAAACACTATTAGTAGTATTTCAAGAGATCTAAATATTATCAAACTATATCATTGCCTCAAAAACTTAAAATTTTAAAAAAAATCTTCATCTTCCCAAAATTTTTTGAACAAAAAAAGATTTTTTGGGTTGTTATAATCGTTGTTAGAATTATGTCTTTAAAAGATTTTTTATTTCCTAAAATCTGTGTTGGCTGTTCATATTTGGGTGCCTATATTTGCCCTAAATGTCAAAAAAAATTGGTTTATGTTGAGAAAGAAGTTTGTTTTTTTTGTAAAAAACCCTCTCCTTTTGGCTTGACTCATTATTCTTGTCAAAAAAAATTTTTTCCCCAAGGGATTATGACCATTTTTTACTATAACGATCTTTTGAAAAAAATTATTAAATTAACAAAATATCAGTTTGCCACTGAGGTTTTAAAAGAATTATTTGCGATTGTTGATCCAAAAAAGATTGAGAAACTGTCTTTTTTTACCAATTTAAAAAATGCCGTTTTTCAACCAATCCCTCTTTACCCCGCTAAAGAAAGAAAGCGGGGCTTTAATCAGGCAAGATTAATCACTTCTTTTTTCCAAAAATTTTTACCCTTTCAAGAAGTTGATTATTTGCAAAGAAAAAAAGAAACCAAGCCCCAAGCTGAAATTAGAGATAGAAAAAAAAGATATCTCAATATCCGCGGTGCTTTTTTACTTAATCCAAAAACAAAAGTTGACAAGGAAAAAACGATTATTGTCGTTGATGATGTTTTAACCACCGGTTTAACCGCTTTGGAAGCGGTAAAAACTTTAAAAAAGGAAGGTTTTGAAAAAGTGTTTGTTTTGGCTTTGGCAAAAGCTTAGGCAAATTGGTTCTTTTAAAAATTTGCTTAGTAAAAATTAGTAATTTTAGAAAGATAATCAATCATTTCTTTAACAAACACTTAAACTACATTGATTACTTCTCCTTTTAAAAATCCTTGAATATTTTTAATCGTTGTTGCCAAAATTCGAAATAAAGCTTCTTTGGTATTAAACGCATTGTGGGGGGTAATAATCACATTGGGATGATTGACTAAAATATGGTCTAAGACTAGAGTTTTTAAATCAGTTGTTTTTTGATAGCCTTCGGTTAAAATCTCAATTTCTTCCATCAACTCTTTCTCTCCTTCCAAAACATCCAAAGCCACCCCCGCCAAAACCCCCTCTTTTAATCCTAAAACCAAAGCCTCAGTTTCAATCAATCCACCTCTTGCGGTATTGACTAAAAAAGCGCCTCTTTTGATTTTTTTGATATTGTTTTTGTTTATAATGTGTTTGGTTTCGTCGGTCAAAGGTAAATGTAAAGAGATGATATCTGATTGTGAAAGAATCTCATCTAAGCTTTTATAAGAAAAACCAAGGGTTTTTGCCAAAGTTTCATCTTGGGTTCGGGTATAAACCAAAACCCTCATTCCAAAACCATGGGCAATTTTTACTACTTCTTTACCAATTTTACCCAAACCCAAAATTCCCAAATTTTTGCCAAAAAGATCCATGCCTCTTATTTTTTCATGATTAAAATCAAAGTTTTTTGCTTGGTTAATTGATTGATAAATTTTTCGCGTTAAGGTTAGAATTAGGGCAAAAGTGTGCTCGGCAACGGTGCGTGAGCCGTATTCGGGTACGTTGCAGACAGTAATATTTTTTTGATGACAAAAAGTAACATCGATATGATCAAAGCCGGTTGAACGGGTAGCAATAAGTTTTAATTTTGGTAGTTTTTCAATGACCGACTTCGAAAAATTGGAGTAAATAAAACAAGAAGTAATCTCAGTATCGGCAAACTCAGAAACGCTTTCTTCAGTTAATGGTTTTTCAACTAAAAGCGCTTCTGGAAAAATTTTTTTTAACTCCTCTTTTTCCCAAGAAGCGACTTCAAAAAAAACAATTTTTGGCATATTTTTTAAATAAACTAATAATCTTTTAAACTAACTTCTTCAAGAAAATTTTTAATTTCTTTTTCATTTTTTTCAAAACCAGGAAGATATTCTACCTCTTCAGAATAATCAATATCATCAAAATAACTTAATTGGCTTCGAAAAAGCTTTTCATTAAACTCATTTTTGAAAATTAAACGCGTTTTTTCGATAAGGTCTTTTAGAGAAAATTTTTGTAAAATAAAATAAAGATCAACATAATCTTTCCATTTAGCTCTTTTTCCTAATGTAAAAGCCTTCATTGCTCCTAAGGTTAAAAGATCAGGTAGGGAAATAATTTTATTAAAGAAGTAATTATGAGGAATTTTAAACGGATAATAAAAAAAAGTGAGTTTTACCTTCTTTACTAAGATTGTTAACTCCCCTTCTCCCTGAGAAAAGGTATATTCAATTGAGTAATCTTTTAAAATCTTTGTTCTTATTTTTAAGGGGTTAAATTTTTTTTCGGTAAACAAATCAAAATCAATCGATCGGCGATGGCCTAAATGTAAAGCAATGGCTGTTCCCCCAACTAAATAAAAATCTAAAGAAAATTTTTTTATTAGTGGTAAAAGTTTTTTTTGATTAGTGGTTAGAATATTATCAAACATTTTCTTTAAAATATCGAGAAAAATATGATTTAATTGCTGGTAAATAGTTGTTTCTTTTATTTTTTAATGTCTTAAAAAAAAGGGTGGCGGTTTCTTTTTTCCCTTTGATTTTAATAAACTCCTGCACGTCTTCCCAATCGCCATAATTTAAAATATGTTCTAAAACCGATTCCTCAGAAAGTTTTTTTACGTCTTTAACATACCAAGCAAGATAGGGTTTTTTTATAATTATATGGTTGACGTTTTTCATAATGATATTATAATAAATCATAATAAATCTTACTATGAAATTAGGGTTCTATGTCATTAATTGTGGTAAAAGTAGTGTTGTAATTAAGACCGATAGCACTACTTTGTAAATTGATAATTTATGTCATCCTGAACTCGTTTTGGGATCTTATTACAAATTTCAAACGAGATGCTGAAACAAGTTCAGCATGACAATGTGTGTACTTTTTTTATCCTATAGATGAAATAAAATCTTGTGCGCATAAGTTTTAAAAGAAGTTTTAGCCTTTCTTACAATCTAAAATACTATTTTTTTACCACACTTTATTTCATAGAACCTGAAATTAGTTAATAAAAAAATTAGTTTTTTGGAATTAAAACAAATGGTAAAAAAAATATTTATCAGACTAATAAGAAACAACTTGAAAATATTTTTACTACTTTAATTTAACCACCTCAAATAGATGATAAAATTAATTTATGAAACGAGTTTTTGTTTTTGTTTTAATTTTTCTTTTTATTTTTATTTTTATTGGCAAAATCAACAGTCAAATTTTAGACGATCAAATCAATCAAATCAAAAACGAAATCAGCAATCTCAGCAAACAATTAAACGATAAACAAACTAATCTTCAAAAAATCAAAGAACAACTTTCTTCAATCAGACAAAGAATCAATTTAATTAATGAAGAAATTGTTAAAAAAGAAGCTGAAGTGAAGAAAGGAGAAGAAGTCTTAAGCTTCCAAAAAAATCTTTTAAATGAAAGAGCGCGTTCTTATTATAAAAATCTTTCCAAAGCCTCGTTTTCTTTAGTTAATCTTTTGGTAGCCAAAAATCTTTCCTCGTCTTTAGAAAACTTTTTCTATCAAAAATCAGTGGTTGATGAGGATAAAAACACTATTATCAAAATCGTTTTGTATATTAAAAACCTTGAGGAAAAAAAGAAAAGTTTGGAGGAGGAAAAAAAACAAATGTTATTGTTAAACCAACAGTTAGATGTACTTTCTAAAAAATTAGGCGAGGAAATAAACCAAATCCAAACCAAAATCGCTCAGTTAACCGCCAAACAACAAGAATTGATTGCTAAAAAGTTTGCGGAAAACCCTATTCCAAGAAGCGCTGTGACTTCGCTTGGTGGTTGTTCGCCTGATTATAATTTCATAAATAACAGTGTAATAAAAGATCCTGGTTTTTCACCAAAGTTCGGTTTTTTCAGCTTAGGTGTTGCTAATAAAGTGGGTTTAAACCAATATGGAGCATATGGAAGATCAAAAAATGAACAAAAGTTTAAACAGATTTTAGAAGCTTATTACAATAATATTCGTTATGAGTGTCGTAATTTTCCTAATAATAAAATAAAAGTAAAAGACACAGGCGAGGTAAATATAAAAGATTATTTAAAACTTCTAGGAGAAATGCCAATGTCTTGGGGTGAAAAAGAAGCTTATAAAGCTCAAATCGTTGCTGCCTCTTCTTATGCATATTCTTATACAAATGGCGGTGTGAGAGAGATTTGTTATGATCAAAATTGTCAGGTGTTTTTAAGATGTCTTTATTTAGAAGGACGTTATAGATGTGAAGATAAAAATGAACAACCAAAAGATTGGCGTAATTTGGATGAAAGAAAATTTTGGTATTCAATCGTTGATGAAGTAAATCAAGAATGTGGCGATGGGGTTTTGGTGATGGTTTCCAATGATACTAATGAAGTAATTCAAGCCTGGTACTCCTCTACTCATGGTGGTATAATCCTTCGTTCTGGAGAAATTGGTTGGAATGATAAACCTTGGACAAAACATGCCTTTGATAGTGATGAGCCGATAAATAGTTTACAAGATCTTTTGTTTAAGGCTTATGACTCACCTTTTAAAATAAATCCTTCAGAAATTAAAAGTTCTCCTTGGTTTTACTGTAATTGGGGTAGTCGACCGGAATATGGGGGTAGCGCTTGGTTAACCCAGAGTGAAGTTTTAGAAATTGTTAATGCCTATATTCTTTTTAAACTTGATCCCTCAACTTTTCCTCATCTTTCTCAAGTTGATAAAAACATTCCTGATACTTGGGATGACAATCGAGTAAGGCAAGAAATAAAAAGCAGAGGCGGAAATTATTTTTCAAGAATTGATTTTATACAGACGGTTTGGGATGGGACGGGAATTAGCCATACTATTACTATAAGAGGAGATGTTGGAGAAAGACAATTTAACGCTCAGGAATTTAAAGACATTTTTAACTTAAGAGCGAGGGGAAATTTAATTATTGTGCCAGCGTGTTTAATTAAGCAAAGCAACCAAGTTGGGACCTGCCAAAACTATGCTCTTTACGATGTAGTAATTAAGTAAATTCAAAGAAACAATTGTTATAAAAATTAGTAAATAAATTGTTCTTGCTAAAAAGTTTTTAATTAATGCAATGATCAGATCTGTTTATTTTTGACAATAATAATTAAGAAAAAGAGCGGTAATTTTTCTTTTTTCGTCAATTAATGTTTGATGAATACCAAAAGAAACACTGCTTTTGACTATTTTTCCGATTGAAACCAAAATTTCTGCTTGTACTAATCGAACAAAATCGACCCTATCTCCTTCATAGAAAATTTTTTAATAATTTCATTGAAGAAAATAAAATCACGTCGTTTAAGAATAAGTTTTTTAATTTTTTTTATTAAACGAAATTTATCAGGGATGTTTTCTTTTTCTAATTCATCTATGTTTTTCCAGGTTAAAGATGTTATTTCTTTTTTATTTATTTTCCATTCATTATCTTTATTAGCCAAAAAAAGATAACCAAAGTCAAAATGAAGATGAGAGGGTTCATTTTTTTGAGGATTTTTTGGGATCCGATGAATATCGATATCTAAAGGAATTTCGGGATTACTTTCATCTTTTGGTAGTAAAAAGACATCTTTTATTCCCGTTTCTTCTTCTAGTTCGCGCAAAGCCGCAAGCCATAGTGATTTATCGTTATTTTTAACATGACCACCCGGCTGTAAATATTTTTTTAAATTTATATGATAAACCAATAATAATTTTGATAGAGTCGGATCGATAACAAAAGCACTGACTGTGATATGGCCAGAAAAATTTTTTCTAGAAATTATAGATTGATCGGATTTTTTAAGAATTGGCAGATAGCGAGTAATTTTTTCCGATGGATTTTGTTGTTGATAAAAATCTAAGATTTCAAGTATAAGTTTTTTTGAAAGGTTATTGTTTTTTAAAAACATACGTAAAAAGTCCAGGCTGGTGGAGGATGTTAGAAATTTTTATGCATATATTTAAACTTACTTACCCCACCCCTGACTCCATTATTTTTTATGTATGAAATTTATTATTTTAAAATCAGGCTTATTTTTGATAATAATTTCCAAAAACAACAACTCCGATTCCCTCGTTAGCATAACTACACCCAACGTCATAATCTTCTAATAAAGCTAGTCTATGCCCTGGTGATCCATCCCAAAATTTAATTGCATCTTCAATTGTATAAGTATCTTTGACATATAATTCTGCTCTTGGAATATAATTTTTGTTGATTCCTTCTTTTTTTGCCCAATCCTCAAATCCTTCGTGTCCCACATCACCACTTTTAATCTTTAAATATCTTTCAACCAAATTATCGCAAATATATAATTCTAATCGTACAGGTTTTTTACCTCTTTTTACTCTATATTCATTTATGGCTTCAAAAAGCTGTTGACCATTAAAAGAGTGTTTTTTATAACCAATGTTGCCACTCCTTACCCCAAGGAGAAAAACAAAAAAAATTATAAAACTAAATAGTCCACTAAATAAATTAATTTTGGTGCTTATTCCTAAAATTGGTCTATATTCAATTTTTTCTAAATTTTTATTTTTTTTAACCAAATAAATTAAAGAAAAAATAAGAAAAATTAAAAATGAGACAAAACCAACAAAAACAGAAAAAAGCATAGGTAATAGTAAATAAGTTTCTTTCCCCCCGGAAAAATTAGGATCATAAGTAAATAATTTAGTTGAATAGAAAATAATTAAAAAGAAAAACCAACAAGAGATAGCCCAAATAAATGAAGAAAAATTAATAATTTTTAATAAAAAAGGTTGGTTAAATATTTTCATATTTATTAACAATAATTTTTAATTTTTTTGCCATCCTCCACGGCCTTTCTTTTATTAAAAAATCAATATAAAAAATCATGTGTCTTGGCCACTCGGCGCTTTTATATCCCATTATATCAGCAATTTCTTTTAGCTTCTTGCCTTGTTTTCTTAATTCCCAAGCTTGATAGTATTTTTTAAGATTTTTGCCTTTCATCCTATTTTTTTTATTAAAAAATAAGCAACTAATCCACCTAAAGATAAACCTAATAATCCATTAACTAAAGGTTTATAATCATAGCTATAATTGGTATTTCCTAAATCATAAGAAGAATCTATGTTATTATTCATTAAAGTTGTGGTAGGGGTTGGTGGTTGCCATTCTGGAACGTCTATTGTCCAATACACAATGTTTGACCAATATCCATTAATTTCTTTTTTAACATTAACATACCATTTCCCAGGAGTTATGTTTTCAAAGTAAAATTTATTTGAATAAAAATCAACTAAAGGGCCCGGATCACAGCCAGCACATTTACTAATTACCGCACTATATTTAGTAGGATTATTATCTAATACTTCCATTTCAATATTCCATGTTTTATTTTCATTTGAAAAAAAATTCCATTTAGCTTTAGTTTCTGAAGGAAATTTTGGTTGTGGTGGTGGGGGTGGAATATAGTTTTGTTCTGGAATATAAGCGCAAGTACAAGAAGGGCTATAAGTACCATCACAACATACTTGACGACCAACCGACGTATCACAACCACAAACTCCACCATGCCAAGAACAACATCCCCTTGTAGCTAAAACAGTTTTAGGAATTAGAAAGAAAACAAAAATTAGAATAATTAATATTTTCTTCATTTATATTTTCTAAATACCTGTAATTAAATAAAAAATATATAGTGTGATATACAAAAAACTTTCAATTCTAAAAGTATTAATTAAAAGATTTTTAATACCTTTATAAAGAAAGGAGCCGTGTTTAATTCTATTAATTAAAATTAAAACCATACCTATGATAAAACTTTGTAACATTAACCAATAAAAAGGCATAAGGATATAATCAGAAAAACTATAATTTATCGAGGAGTTGCTAAAAAAAATACTTAATAAATTTAAAAAATAGACTAATAAAAAATACTTAGCCAATTTTTTATTTACTAATTCTTCGCTTTCAAGTTTATCTATAATTTTTCCTTCAGGAGATATGTATTCTGCCTCATATTCTTCCTTTGGTTTACTTTTCAACTCTTCAATTTTCGTATGAAAAAAAATAGAAATAAAATTAAAAGGTAATAATAAAAGATTGTTTAAAAAATATAAAAAATTTAAATAGAGGAGGCCGAAGAAAGTAAAAAGAAATAAAAACAATATAAAATTAGCCTTTAAAATTAACCAACAAATATAAATCCAATAACCAAAAGTATAAATTCCAACTATAAAATTAATAATATAAGTTAATATCAATGATAAATTAGAAAGGTTTTTTCTTAAAACATAAGAACCACTGAATAAAAGTAAATTAATTAAACCCCATATTAATATTAAAAAAATATAACCAATTAAAAAATTTAAAATTTCTTTCATATTTTTTTAATAATTTTACACTTCTTCATGTTATTCCCCTTTTTTTTATAAAATTGAGCCACAAATACCATTTGCTAATTAAAATTGAATATCTTCTCGGATTAGGTGATGTTGGTATTTTATTTCCATGCTTTAAAAGAATATAAGTTATTCTTTCTCCTTCTTTTGACTTTAAAAATTTTTGATTACCATTATCGACACCCTCAATTTCATATAAATAAGATTTAAAAATGGAATACATTCTTAATGTTTGAACAACCAATTCACATAAATCTTTATCTTTGTCAAGAACATCATCTGCCCATTTTTCAACATGTTTGTTAGCTAATTTAATTTCTTCGATTATTTTTTTGTCTTTAATGCCTTCTATTGAATCTTTATCACCGCCTAATAAATAATGAGTTACTCTTGCTGACATGGTTTGATAAAAGTCTTCGGAAAAACCCATATTTTTAAACTCTGGCATATCAAAAATTTGTTTAAACCATAATGACAAATATTTATAGATAATAATTTTCACTATCTCATATTGTTTAAAAAACCACTTTGTATCCTCTTTCATTGTTGTTAAACCTAAAAATCTTCTAATTGATTCAAATATACTAAACATATTTTTTATTTAGATTTAATTATTAAAGATGTAAAAAAAATCAAAAAAACTGTTAAATCTACTATTTGCCACGTCGATCGACTAAGATAAACTGGTATTATTGGATTAAATAAAATTCCTACTATAAAGAAAAACCAGGCCCAACCATGATTTTTAAGTTGAGAAAATACCCAACCAGAATAGAAAGAAGAACCAAAAACAACCCAACGAAGCAAAATGTAATAAGAATAAGGATGGTAACCTAAAGCCAAAAAAAGCATTATAGCTGATATAAGACGAAGCAATATAGAAATTTTATATTGATCTTTCATTTTAATTTTACATTTAGCAACAGATAAACAATAAAATAAACAATCACAAATAAATTATTAGCTTTTCTTACTACCATATGTCCAAAAATATCATCCATGCCAGAATCCTTATCTTTTTCTAATGAATTTAGTGATCCTTGGGAAGAGTAATGAAACAAGGCTAAAAATAATATGTTTTCAATTAATCCGTTAAATCCTAATTTTGTATTTACATAAGCTGTAAGTATCGCCAATATAAAATGAGGAACAACAGAATATTTAACATAAGAATATGAATTAGCATAAGGTAATATTCCAATTGTAAGAATTATATAAGTAATAATTCCAATTATTAAACCCATATTAGTTTAATCATTTTTAATTTTTTCTAAAGAAAATAAACCGCCTGATAAAGCAAACCTTAAAAAAAAACATAATCTTCTATTGTGATAGTGATTATTTTTTATTTGAGTAAACATATATTCATATTCATTTATTTAAAGAAAAAAGCTCCCCGCAAGCCGGCTTTCCCTTTCGGGATCGCCCATAAGCCTTTCGGCTTATGACCCAGTCAGGATTGCTTGACGAGGAGCTCTCGTCTCCTGACTGGGTTTTTCTGCCATGCCCCACTTTCGTGGAGTTTAGGCAAAACAATTAATTAAATTATACAAAATTATTATTGTTTTTAAAATTTGTCGTATATATAATATAGAGAGATAAAAAGCTCCTCATGAAAGGAAACAGGATGCAAAAAAATGCTTCTTAGATTTAAAAAGGTTTCTGCAAGACAGAGCTCCAGAAGGGTGAGGAGCCGCCATTATTAATTTGGTGGCTTTTTTTAAAAGCCCAAATCTTCAAAATAAAAAATGGAAGATTGCAATGTGTTATTAATAAAATATAGAAAATTATTTGAATTTCTTGCAAAAAAAGCTCAGGTTCCAGGATATGATTGGGAGGATTTACAGCAGGAATTAATGATTCATTTTTTTAAAAATTTTAAAAAATATTCGCCAGAAAAATCTTCGTTAAAAACTTTTATCACTCGGATTTCTAATAACAAAATTAAGGATTTAAAAAGATTTGTCAATTCTAAAAAGAGATTTGGTGACTTTCATCATTTGTCTATTTATTTTTTAGAGCAAATTAATCCACAGAATTATTTATTGTCTAAAAGTTTTTCTTTATGAAATCATATGACAGAAAAATATCTAAGAACTACCAGTTTTTATCCAGCAGTTTTTTTATTAAGTAAAGGGTTAGAGCTTGTTGGAATAAATAAAACTAATAATCCTAAACGAGTCGAATTCGTATTTTCAGATAAAGAAACCGCAAAATATCTTCTTGAAAAATACAATTTTGCTAAAAAAAACGATAACGAAGTTTTAATAGATGCCAGAGTATTTGTTACAAGCATAAAACTTTTGAAAGAAAAAATTTATCAAGTAATAAGTAATTTTTAAAATTTTATGAGTCTATCGGTTGAAGCTGTAGCTGAGTTTAGAAATTTATATAAAAAAAATTTCAATGAAGATATTTCTCTTTCTGAGGCAAGAGAAAAAGCTGGTAAGTTTTTAGAGTTTTTTAAAACCATTTTTAAACCATTACCAATTCCAGAAAAAAATTATGAAAAAACATGAATTAAAAAAACAGACTAAATTTTTATAAGTTTTTAATGGAAATTAATATGGAAAATCTAACAAATTTCAAACCACTTACACCAGAAGAAGTTAAAAAAATTCTAGGTTTAACTATCAAACATGATGAAGAGAATAAACTTATTACTTTTTTATGCATGTTGTTGACCTATACTGAAGATTCACAATTTAACATTTCTTTCAACGCCCCATCATCATCAGGAAAAAGCTACATTCCAATAGAAATATCCAAACTTTTTCCAAAAGAAGATGTTATTGAAAACGCTTATTGTTCTCCAACTGCTTTTTTCCACGATACCGCTGAAAAATATGATAAAGAAAAAAACGAACTTTTAATCAACTTTTCAAAGAAAATCATTATTTTTCTTGATCAACCCCACACTCTACTTTTAGAATATATAAGACCTTTACTATCCCACGATAGTAAGGAAATAAGAGTAAAAATTACCGATAAACAACAAAAAGCTGGCTTAAGGACAAAAAATGTTCTTTTAATAGGCTTTCCATCCGTTATTTTTTGTACCGCTGGTTTAAGGATAAATGAACAGGAATCAACAAGGTTTATCATCCTATCACCCGAAATCACCCAGGAAAAAATTACCAGTGGTATTCTTGAAAAAATAAAAAAGTTTACAAATCAAGAAGAATACCATCTTAACCTTGAATTAAATGAAGAAAGAGAAAGCCTAAAAAGAAGAATTTTGGCTATAAAGGAAGCTAATATCTCAGATGTTATCATTACTAATCCGGATAGAATAAAGGAGGAATTTTTCAAAAGAACCAAGATTTTAAAGCCTCGGCATCAAAGAGATATAGGAAGACTAATTTCCTTGATAAAAGCCTTTGCTCTTTTGAATTTTTGGTTTAGGGAAAGAAAGGAATCACAAATTATTGCCCAGGATGAAGATATTGATAATGCCTTTTCATTATGGGACAAAATCTCAGAAAGCCAAGAACTAAATATCCCACCATATATTTATAACCTTTACAAAGAAATAATCTTGAAAGCATTTAAAGAAAAAAATGATGGAATAAGCTCGGGGGTAACCGGATTAACAAAGAAAGAAATCCTTGAATACCATTATCGAGTTTATGGAAGAGTATTGTCCGACTTTCAACTAAGAAAGGAGATTATTCCCGCCTTAGAAATTGCTGGATTGATATTTCAAGAACCTGACCAAAATGACAAAAGAAAAACACTAATTTACCCAACCACTCACTCCACTAATTTTAACCCTCAAGAAAATAGTGGAATTGACGGTGGGGTAGAACCTAATATCTTTAATGAAGATCAAAAAATGAATGAAAATATTGATCCAGAGGAGATACCATTTTAAATTAAAGATTGTTATTGATGGTTAATATTTTCGGCAAAAAAAATATGTTTACGGCTTTATATAACAAAAGACCGCTGGTTGAAGAATGTCAGATATTTAGAGTATCAAATACGATAAGATCGATTTATCTTGAAGCAAAAAAATACTATAAACACATTTATAAAGAAGAATTAGATTTTAATAATGAAGAGTCGGTTAAGAAATTCATTGATCTAGTTAAAGACAATTTTAAAGTTAACCTTACTCAAACAATAAATGATAAAACCTATCAAACAAAACCAAACTCTATTAACTTAACTTACACAAAATCTAACTTAGGAAGGGGCTTTATATTTTGGTTTATATGTAACGGATGTGGTAGAAAGGTTAGATTTTTATACTTTACCCCCTATTCTGAGGAACTTTTATGTCGAACTTGTCATAATTTGGCCTACGAAAAACAAAATAAAAAGAAAGATAAACTAATAAAAGAATTAGTCAAAAATCCCGAGAGAATGGTAAACTATATCAATTACGGGAGCCTTAAACAGCTTTTGGCTGTAATACAGGCTGTAGAAATAATTAGAAAAGCTAAATTAGAAGCTCAAAAAATATTTGACAAAATAAGAGAAAATGGTAGTAAAATTTAAATAGGCCTCAGAATTAACGGTGGAGTTTTTTAATGCCCTCGTTGGACAGAACTTCACCGTTCTGAGGCCACCAGCGGGGGCATTAAAATTTTATGTATTTACCGGCTAATATAAAAAATTTAAAATTTGATGTATATCTTCGTCGTTCCTCTGATGATAATGATCATCAAGTTGCTTCAATAGACCAACAGAAAAACTTTATCCTAAAACTAATTGAAGAAGAGGGCTTAAAGGTAGATCAAATATTTGAAGAATCAATGTCAGCGAAACAACCAGGAAGACCAATTTTTAATCAATTAATAAAGAGGATAGAAGATGGAATAACTGAAGGTGTTATTTGCTGGGATCTTTCCAGGTTAGCAAGAAATCCGATTGATGCCGGGAATTTAAGTTGGTTATTACAACAAGAGAAAATAAAAGCGATTATTACTTCTTTTAGAGTTTATTTACCAGAAGATAACGTCTTACTTTTAAATATTGAATTTGGCCAGGCTAATCAATTCGTTAGAGATTTATCAAGATTAATAAAACGGGGTATTTATGATAAAGCAGAAAAAGGCTGGATGCCAGGAGTTGCTCCAGAAGGCTATTTGAATGACAATTCTCATGGTAAGGGAAAAAGTATTATTATTCCTGATCCCAAAAGATTTCCTCTTATAAGAAAAATGTGGGATTTATTGTTAACTGGTGTTTATACCGTTCCTCAAATTCTTAAAATAGCTAATGATGAATGGGGTTACCGCACAAAAAAAGGAGAAAAATTATCAAGATCGGGGCTTTATCATATTTTCACCAACCCTTTTTATTATGGAGAGTTTATTTATAGTGGGAAATGGTATAAAGGAAGCCATAAACCAATGATAACATTAGAAGAATACGATAGAGCTCAGGCTATATTAGGGAAAAAAGGCAAACAAAGGCCAAAAAAGAAAGAATTTGCTTTTACTGGCCTAATTCGTTGTGGAGAGTGTGGAGCGATGATTACAGCTGAAGAAAAAGTTAATCGCTATGGATACCACTATATTTATTATCATTGTACTAAAAGAAAAAATCCTAATTGTTCACAACGATCAGTTGAGGTTAAAGAGCTTGAGCGACAAATAGAAGAAATATTATCAAAAATAGAAATTCCTGAAGATTTCAAAGATTGGGCAATAAAATATTTGAACGAACTTCATGATAAGGAAGAAGTTGATCAAACAAACATTGCTAAAAGCTTAGATGAAGCTTATAACTTGTGTGTTAAAAAAATAAACAATCTTGTCAAATTAAAAATTTCTCCTTCTAACTCTGATGGTTCTTTATTACCTGATGAAGAATTTGAAAGATTAATGAAGCCATTACAAGAAGAAAAAAGACGATTAGAAGAAAAAAGGAAAAATTTAAGTTTAAGAATTGATAAATGGGTACAACTTTCAAAAGAAACTTTTAATTTTGCCTGTTATGCTCGCTACTGGTTTAAAAACGGGACACTTGAGGATAAAAGAAAAATTTTACACACAATCGGTTCGAACCTTTTATTGAAAGATAAAAAATTGCTTATTGACCTACCAAAACCATATAAGTTAATTGAAGAACAAAAAAATGAGGTTAATAAAACTTTAAAAATGTTAGAATCTCAAAAAGAGATTGATATAAAAACCCAAACCTATCAATTATATGCTTCAAATCCACGTCTGTCCAGGGGGGAGGATTCGAACCTCCGCAGGCGTTGAAGCCGACGGTTTTACAGACCGTTCCGATTGTCCACTCCGGCACCCCTGGTAAAATTTAAATTAATGACATTAAAATTATAGCAGATTATC
>Ga0308396_1000267_pt1 | contig 37926 bp, 41 predicted proteins | sample Hotspr2SamplePe2_FD_202359 | JGI IMG/M metagenome (GOLD analysis project Ga0308396, IMG submission 202359) | Hot spring phototrophic mat microbial communities from Mushroom Spring, Yellowstone National Park, Wyoming, United States - 20050930_Pe2 ... | reverse complement strand
AAACCGAAATCAATATCCCAGGAGAGGTAGTAAACACCCTCTCCAAAACTCCGGAGCCCCTCTTTTAGTGCCGGAAGTGGATCTTCAAGAGGTGCAACAAGAAGCGTTTCTTCGGTGACTATCTTTCGAGTGAGAAGGTAACGGAGGAAATTTCCCCGATGTAGCGTTTGCGGGTTCTCCGGGGGGGTAAAGATATCCAGGTGCGCATCGAGAACGATGAGGAAAAAATCCCGGGAGGGGAAATGCGCGGCGGTATGCTCACAGGCGAAAGCGGTGAGCGCATGGTTTTCGGCGATGAAAAGGAAGGGATAAAAAAGCCTTTCAGGCCATTTTTCTTTCGGGGGTATTTCTCGCCGGTGGGGAATATGCAAGGAACGCTGGAGAAACCGCGCCAAACTTTTCGTGGGGCGGTTCTGCGAAGCGACGATGAGGGTCTGGAAAGACATACCGTGCACCGTTATCTCCCCTTGCTTCTTCACGCAACTACCATTATTATAATCAAAAAAGAGGCGAGGGGATGAGCGCCATGATGTATTGCGATTTCTGGCAGGAACTGCGGGAAAGTTGGCGATTCCTTTCCCGTAACCCCGAGACCATTATCCCCGCTTTACCTGCGGCGTTTCTGATGGCGGTGGCGAATCATCTGGTGTGGCGCCGAAGCCTCACCTGGATCACAGCGTTCTTCCAGTGGGGGGTAAGCATTGCCTTGGTGATGCTGGGGATTCTTTTGGGATTTGTCGCGCTGGGATTCATTGTGGGTTTGGTCTGGGAGGCGCGGTATCGGGAAAAAGCGGATATTCTGCGAGCCTGGTGGATTCTCGCTCCGCGCTTTGGAGAGGTGTTCTTAGCTTCTTTGATTTTGGGGTTTCTGGTGAGCTTCTTTTCGGTCTTTTTCGTGTTCCCCGGTTTACTTTTGGGGTTTCTCCTCATGTTCGTTTTACCGGTGCTCATCATCGAACGCGAAGACCCTTTCTCGGCGATTCGCCACAGCTTCCAGTTATCCTTCGAAAACCTGGGGGAATGTTTCACCTTTCTGGTGATAGCGCTTTTCTTTGGAGTGGTGGGGTATCTCTTATTCTGGCTTTTCGAGTTCCTCCCCTTTTTCGGGGTGATCATCAACACTGTGGTGGGGAGTGGCATCCTCTCCTATGTGGCGGTCTTTCTAACCCGCTTCTACCTGAACATCGGTCGCCTTTAAAAAAGGGGGAGGCTCAACCCGTCGTTTGCAGCGATCACTTTGAGGCCGGTTTTCTGAGAGAGGTCTTCGGCCACCCTCCAGGGTTTCGCCTGGAGCATCGTCATCCCGAAATGGGTGAGCACCGCCAGGTCCGGTCGGATGGCTTCGATGAGGATTCGCGCCTCTTCGGCGCTTAAATGAAGAAGCTGGGGATGTTTTTCCTTTTTAAGCCGCACGGTGTGGATGATGAGGATGTGGCTTTGGGCATAGGCTTCGAGAAGCTTTTCGTGGAAGAGGGTATCGGTGATCACCGAAACCACCCCCTCAGAGAAAAGGAACCGGAAGCCGTAGGTTTCTACCGAATGAACGTGGCGGAGCGGCGCTTGAAAGGTGATGTTTCCCACCCGGTATTCACCCCCCTCTTCGAAGGTATGAACACCTTCCAGGGTTTCGCGGAGATACCCGAAAAGCACCGGCTCCCCCTGAAGCGCTTCGGCGGGGAGAAACACCAAGCCCCGCTTTTTCGTTCCCCCCTCCGTCATCGCCTCCACCATAATGTTACAGTCGTTCGCATGGTCGATGTGGCGGTGGGAAACGAGAATCGCACCGAGCGAAGAAGGGGAAAGTGCGGGACGGCTGGAAAGCGCCCGCACCAGTGCCCCCGGACCGGGATCGAGGTGCACGGCGGTACCCCGATATGAAATCCACAACCCTCCTGATGCGCGGAGCTGCTTGGTCACCACAAAACGTGCTCCTGCGGTACCCAGAAACTTGATGAAATTCTCCATTTGGGGATACTATATCCGGAAAGGAAGGGATTGTAAAGCATGGAGAGAGTGATCGTGCTGGGAAGACCGGGAACGGGAAAGACTACCCTGGTAGCGAAAGTTGCTTCGGCTTTCCCGGGACGCTTCCGGGGCTTTTATACTGCGGAAATCCGGGAAAGAGGAGAACGGACCGGGTTTCTCATCCGAACTCTGAGCGGAAAAGAGGGGATCCTGGCACGCACCGGGGTTGATACACATTTGCGGGTGGGGAGGTATGGGGTGTTCCTTGAGGACCTGGAAACCATAGGAGTCCGGGAACTCCAGGAAGCGCTCACCGCAGGAACCCCACTTCTTCTCGACGAGGTGGGTAAGATGGAATTCTGTTCCGTACTTTTCCGAGAGTGGTTTTTCCGGGTCTGGGAAGCGCTGCCTTTTCTTCTGGTTACCTCTGCCTTTCCCCCGCTCCGGGAAGTAGAGCACCTTTTCGAGGTAGCGGGTGCAAAGAAGTTCTTGCTCCGACCTCAGAACCGAGAGCAGCTCACCCAGGAAATTTTGACTCTGGTCGACACATTTTTCCGGCTTCACTCTACCTGAATCTGGCTCTGGAGTTCGATCTCTCCCACGATGGTGAGGATGAGGGACCGGGAAAGGTCGATTTCCTCGGACAACACCACCGTCCCATCGGGTCTTTTGATGCGCAGGCGCACAAACGGTCGGAAAGGGAGGATGGGATTGAGACGAGCGACCACCGCCTCTTCCCCGCTTGAGAGTCGCACCACATCCCCCACCTGGTAGGGGGAGATGTGGCTTACAAAGGTGGTCACCACCTTTTCATCCAGCTTATATCCGGCGTTCCCCATCAGGTACTCCACTACCTCGAAAAGGGGCAACGCTTTCCGGTAGGGGCGGTCGGAGGTGAGGGCTTCGTAAATATCGGCTACGGCGGTGATCTGAGCTAAAAGGGAAATATCTCTTCCAAAGAGCCTCCGGGGGTAACCGCTCCCATCGAGCTTCTCGTGGTGTTCAAAGGCTACGTTTTTGACGCGCCCACCGATTGCGGCGTATTCATCCAGGATTTTCAGCGCCGTCACCGGGTGTTTCTCGATGATCCGGTACTCCTCGGGGGTGAGGGGTTGGGATTTTTGCAGGATTTCCTGGGGGATATGGAGTTTTCCCAGATCGTGCAGGAGGGCTCCCAGACCCAAAAGCCGGATTTCTTCCTCTCCCAATCCCAGAAACTTTCCTAGAAAAGCGGCAATAATGGAGACGTTCAGGGAATGGGTGAAGGTGAAGTCGTCGTGTTTTTTAAGCTGGATGATGGGGATCACCACTTCCCGGTGGGAGCGCACGTCGTTCACGATGCGGCGCACATCCTGCTCCAATGGCTGTATCGAGACCGATTTTTTCTGGCTCAAGGCGGTGAGGGTGTCCTGAAGGTCCTCGAGGGTTTTCTTCTTCACTTCCAAAGGAACGTCTTCGGTAGCCGCAACCGCCTCCACCTCTTCGAGGATTTCCAGGAGCACATACTCCTGCCCCCGGGCTTTGAGTCGCTCTAAGAAAGGCCGGGTGATCTGCTTTCCTTTGGCAAGAAGTACCTGCCCCTTCTCATCAAGAAGCGTGGTGGTCAGAACCTGCCCCACCTCAAGTTTTCCAAGCGGAATCCGCTCGGTTCGCACCCCCCGTGCTTTTTCCACCCTTCAACCCTCCCTTACCTTCAGGACTTTGGCTCTGTGGATCTTCCCTTCTTTGAGTTCGAGAAGCGCCCGGTTGGCCTCTTTCAAAGGAAATACTTCCACTTCGGGACGGATGGAGAATCGAGTAGCGATTTCCAGAAACTCCGCCACATCCCTCCGGGTTACGTTGGCGACACTCTGGATCTCCTTTTCCATCCACAGGTCCCGGGAATACTGGAGCTTGAGAAGCCACTCCTTATCCCCATCTTCTTTGCGGATGGCGTTTACGATGAGTTTTCCCCCGGGTGCCAGCGCCGAAAGCACCGTTACCACCGGCTTCCAGGCCGGGGTGGTGTCGATGATACAGTGGATTTTCTCCGGAGGTTCCTCCCCGAAATCTCCCGCCCAGAAAGCTCCCAGTTGCAGCGCAAAAGCGCGCTCTTCGGGGTTGCGGCTAAAGACGAAGATCCTCGAAGAGGGGAAAAGGTGGCAGACGGTTTTCATCACCAAGTGCCCCGAAGCACCAAACCCTGCAAAACCCACGTTCTCCCCATCCTCGATTTCTCCCAGCCGCAGCGCCCGGTACCCCACCGCTCCCGCACAGAGTAAAGGCGCCGCTTCCTCATCGGAAAAACCCGCCGGAACCGGATAGGCAAAATCTTCCCCCACCACGGTATACTCCGCATATCCCCCGTGAGCATCTCTTCCGGTTCCGGAAAACGCCGCACAGAGATTCTCCCGGCTTCCCACGCAAAAACGGCACTTCCCACAGGCAGAGTGAATCCAGGCAATCCCCACCCGCTCGCCAGGACGAAACCGCGTTCCCTTCGCTCCCACCTCCACCACTTCACCCACAATCTGGTGCCCCAGGATGATGGGGAAAAAGGAAGGCGGGGTTCTCCCCTCGATCTCATCGAGCTCCGTCCGGCACACCCCACACACCGAAACTCGCACCAGGATTTCCCGCTCTTTCGGGATAGGCACCGGCCACTCTTCAAGCTCAAGAGGCGCGCGGTTTTCCCGCAAATTCCAGATTCTGCGCAGCACCATCGCCTTCATATCCATTACCCCTTTTACCATTATAGCGCTTCACCGGGCGGGGGGAAAGAATTTTGAGAACGTGGCTATTTAAGAAAACGTTCTCTAAATTTTTTTCTCACCATACGCCCTCCGGATATAAAGAGGGAATTCATATTTTTCCTTATTTTAACTGAATTATAAGACCATAACCTCTAAAAATTCTCTCAAAATTTTTTAGAGTTAGGGTTGACAAAGAGAGGGTTTTCTGATAACGTTTTCTTAAAAGGGGAGGAAAACCATGTCGCTTCCAAAGGTAACCCTCCGGGAGGTCGCGAACGAAGCCGGAGTTTCCATTGCCACCGCCAGTCGGGCTCTGGGTGGGTATGCTCCGGTTAACGAAGAGATTAAAAAAAGGGTTTTCGAAGCGGCCCGCAAACTCCACTACCAGCACAACCTGGTAGCCAAAAACCTACGCACCCGCCGGACTTTCACCATCGGGTATCTCCTTCCCGATATCACCAACCCCTTCTATGCCGGGATCGCCCGGGGGATACAGGATGTGGCGGGAAGCCGGGGATACAGCGTGATTCTCTGCAACAACGATAACGACCCCGCTAAAACGGAGCGCTTCGGGAAAATGCTCTTGCGCCACCGGGTGGAGGGTATCATCTATTCCACCCCCTACAACGAAGCCCTCCTTGAGATGGTGGAAACGGCAGCGGCAAACGGTATCCCGGTGGTGAATTGCTACGGCTCCACCCGGGTTCCTTCTCAGGACCTGGTCTGGAGTGACGCTTCTCTGGGGTGCTACCGGGGGATGCGGTATCTCCTCGAGCTGGGTCATCGAGAGATAGCCATCCTCAAAGTCAAAGGAAGCGGGGTGAGCGAACGCCGCCTGGAGGGTTGTCGGAAAGCGCTGGAGGAATTCGGGGTGCCTTTCGATCCCAGCCTGGTTATCGAAGCCGGTGATTATTCCCAGAAGAGCGGTTACCTGAGCGCCAAGATCTTTCTGGGGAACCGCAGAAAACCCTCGGCCCTCCTGAGTTTTAATGAACAACTGAGCATCGGCGCATTAAAGGCGGCCAGAGAAGTAGGGGTAAGAATTCCCCAAGATCTATCCGTGATTGCCGTGGATGACATTATTGCCGAAGTTCTGGAACCCCCTTTGACTGCTATAGCCATCCCCAAGTACGAAGCCGGGGAAATAACCGCTGCGCTCCTTTTGGAACGGATTGAACAGGGCGACAATGTTTCTTCCCGTCAAATTATCCTGGAGGAGAAACTGGTGGTGCGGTCCTCAACCCAGGTACCCAGAAAGAAGGAGGGATAACATGACGAAAAAACCTCTGTTAGTGCTGCTTATTCTCCCCTTTTCGCTTTTCCTCATCAGCCACACGATTCCTTTTCTCTATGGAGTTCGCCTCTCGTTTTTGAGTTCCACCGGTCGCTTTGTCGGTTTGAGAAACTATCTGGCGCTCTTTAAGGACCAGGCCTTCTGGAACGCCTTACAGTTCACCTTTATCTATGCCGGTGTGGTGGCTGTGGCAATGACTATCCTGGGCTTACTTCTGGGTATTTTCATCAATTCTCTGGAAAGAGGCCAAAATTTTGTAAAATCCATCCTCCTTATTCCCTGGGCGATATCCCTCACCGCCTGGGGACTCCTGCTCCAGATCGCTTTAAGCCAACAATTCGGAGTGGTCAATTACCTTTTACTGCAAACAGGGATTATCGGAGAGCGATTGTCCTGGCTGGGAAATCCCTCTCTGGCGAAGGTATCGGTGATACTGGCCCGCATTTACAAGGACGTCTGGTTCAGCGCTCTCCTCTTTTTAACCGCCCGCCAGAACATTCCCCTGGAACTCTACGAAGAGAGTGCCCTCTCAGGGGCGGGACCCTGGCAGAATTTCCGGTACGTAACCGTTCCCCTGCTGCGCCCCGCAATTCTTTATATTGGGGTAATCCTTTTTGTTTTTGCCCTGCAGGACTTCGACCTCATTTACGCCCTCACCGGCGGTGGCCCCGGTTTTGCCACCGAAGTGGTGTCGGTGAATATCTACCGTCACGGGGTCCGCTATGGAAATTACGAATACGGCATCGCTACGGCGGTGCTGTGGAGCCTGATCATCCTGGGCTTTACCGGTGTGGTCTTTAGCCCCTTGCAAAGGAGGATTGTAGAGTGAAAAAGGGACGGGTCTGGGAACGTGGTTTAAAACTCCTGGGGTTCGTGGCGATTACCATTTTGACGCTCTTTCCCCTGTACTGGATGATCAATGTTTCTCTCTTGCCCGAAAAGGAAGTCATCCGCTCTGTACCTCACCTTTTCCCCTCTCCGGCAGTGATCACCATCAAGTCCTACGGAGAAATCCTTACCAAGCATGAAGTCCCACGTTATCTTTTCAATTCCATAGCGATCGTTCTTCCGGCTTCCGCTATCACCCTGTTCTCGAGTTTCGCCGTCGCCTATGCGCTGGCCAAGTATCGCTTCCGGCTGCGAAATTTCACCCAGTACTTCATCATCTGGCTTGTTACCCTTCCCTGGGTGATCTATGTCTTACCCATCTTTATCATGGCGAGCCCTCTGGGGCTTCTGGATAGCCATATTCTCATGATTCTCCTCTACGGTTTCAGTGGTATCCCCCTTTTCTCCTGGTTTGCCCTACCCTATCTCCACTCCTTTCCCAACGAACTGGTCGATGCCAGCAGATTGGACGGTTGCAGTGAATGGGGGATAGTGTTACGGATCGTCATTCCTGCTCTGAAAAATGCCTTAATCGCACTCTTTATCCTTCGTTTTGTGTGGGCTTATAACGACCTTTTGTACTCGCTCTCTTTTACTTTCCACCGGGCCAAGATGATTATGCCTGCTCTCCTTGAGTTTCCCGGGTATCTTGACATTCCTTTCGCCAAGATGGCGGCGGGAGGTTTTCTGGCCGTGCTCCCCATTCTCATCATCGTGATCGTCTTTCAGAAGTATGTGGTGAGCGGGCTGGTGGGCCAGACTTTTAAATAGACTGAGGAGGTGGTGTTGGGAAGATCGAAAGTTCCTGTTCAGGAAATTTGGGTATCGGAAATGCTCAAAATTGAGAGAGGAGGGATGGTACCGTGAGAAAAATCGGGTTGATTCTGGTGCTGGTGTTGGGAATGGTTCTGGGAATAGGAACGTTAGGCTGGGCAGCAGCAAAGATCGTTTTTTACATCCCGGCCTGGGGAGTAGAGCAGGGAGAAAAAGTCGTTGCTTCCTTCGAAAAGGAAAATCCGGACGTCAAAGTAGAGATCATCAGAGGGCCTTCCACCTGGGATGAACACGTGGGACGAACCAGCCTCTGGATCCGGACCAAGTACCCGGGCGTGGACGTTCTTTACGAGGACGATGTGTTCACCCTCGACGGCGCTCATGCCGGGGTGTGGGAGGAACTGACGCCCTACCTTTCGGAAGCAGAAATAAACGATCTGGTGGATCTGCAGAAGGAGTATATCAAGGCTCATGGAGGAATTTACCGGATTCCCTGGTGGAACGGGATGAGCTACATGTACTACCGGAAAGACCTTTTTGAAAAGGAAGGGATCGCTCCACCCCAGACCTGGGAGGAACTCCTGGTCATCGGGAAACGTTTTACCCGGGACACCACCGGTGATGGAACGCCTGATCAGTGGGGCTATGCCACCCAGGGAACCCCGGGCGAGATGTACAACAACTTCTGTGAGTTCCTTTACCAGGCCGGAGGAGAAGAATGGAAACTTGCTCCGGGGGGTATTCCGGATGCACGAGCCAAACAAGCCCTTGAGTTCATGGCCGAAGTTTATAAGAGCATTGCTCCGCCGGCGCTCTCTGCCATCGGTTACGATGAGAGCAGGGGTCTTTTCCGGGAAGGAAAGGTAGCCATGCTCCGTGACTGGGCAGAAACGGGGAGAACCGCCGCAGTAGAAAATCTAAGTGATGTTATTGGTATCATGAACTTCCCGGCCGGTCCTGCCGGACCTTACGGCATTGGCCACTGCTGGGGAGTGGTGGTGAATAAGTACGGGGCGAATTTCAAGGCCAGCAAGGACGAGGTGATCAAGTTTGTTCGTTTCATGCTCCGCCCGGAAATTCACCGCTTGACTGCGGTTTACGAAGGTCCGGCGCTCAATTCGGTTCTGAGCAGCGAAGATTACATGAACGAACTCGCCAAAGAAAACATCGTGATTCCCTACTTTAAGGAGTTTCTCAAATACAGAAGGGTACGCAACTTTCCACCGGGGCAGGCCACTCCCTACCACGAAGGTATCGGAAAAATCGTAACCAAAGCGGCGATAACCGGGGAACAGGGTATTGAAGCGACGCTCGTGGAACTGCAGAAGTGGATTGATCCTTTAATCGCACCACCAAAAGAGTAAATTCTACCTCCGTCTCCACCAGCTTCGGCGGAGACGGAGGTATGAAAGGAAAAATCTCATGGAGGCCAGAGAAAGGATACTGCAGGTTATAGCCAGAGAAAAGCCCGACCGTATCCCCTGCGACTTCTGGGGGACTCCGGAAGTTATAGAGGGGTTAAAAAAGTATCTGGGGGTAACGGAGGATATAGAGCTCTGGAAAACTCTGGGAATCGATAAGATCGTCAACCTCACTCCCAGTGTCCTGTGGGTGCCGGTCTCGCGCTTCTATGTCGGCCCTCCCCTTCCCGAAGACCGGGATATCTGGGGAGTCACCTACCAGCGCAAGACCTACCTCCAGGGGAAAGCCACCTACTGGGAAGTGAAGGAACCTCCCCTGGCGCATCTTGATACCGTAGAAGCGGTAAAGACTCGGTATACCTTTCCCCAGGTGGACTGGTTTGATTTCTCTACCCTTCCCCAGGAGTGCAGGCGATACCGGGATTACGCCATTGAGTGTGGGTACATGTCGCCCTTTTACACCTACACCACCATCCGCGGTCTGGAGAGAGCCTATATCGATCTTGTGGAAAACCCGGAGTACGTGCACTTTGTGCTGGGAAAAATCGTCGATTTCCTCTATGCGTTGTATGAAAAGCTTTTCGAAGCCGGCCGAGGGTGTATCGATATCGCTCAGGTTACCGAGGACTTGGGGACCCAGCGGGGACTGGTGATGAGCCTCCAGATGATCGAGGAATTCCTCGTTCCCCACTACCGGCGGCTCATCACGCTTACCAAATCCTTTGGCATCAAAGTTTTCCACCATGATGACGGGGCAATCCGGGAGGTGATTCCTCTCCTTGTGGACCTGGGAATCGAGGTCCTCAACCCCATCCAGTGGCGGTTACCGGGAATGGATCCTCGGAAACTCAAGGAGGATTTCGGAAGGGTGCTCTGTTTCCACGGGGGGGTGGACAACCAGGAAACCCTCCCCTTCGCAAGTCCGGAGGAGGTGGAAAAAGAGGTGTGCTTCCTCCTTGAAAGTCTGGCTTCTGATGGAACCGGGTATATCGTGGCACCCTGCCATAACGTTCAGCCCCTCACTCCGGTGGAGAACATCGTCGCCCTCTACCGGGCCGTGCACCACTATGGTTGCCTTTAGGAGAAAAGGCATGAACGCAAAGGATGCTCTTTCCCTTTTTGAAGGAACGTACCGGGGAACGGCCACTCTCCGGGCAGGGTATTCGTTTCTGCTGCCGCGGGGAGATAAAGAGCGGGTGCTCCGCGAAAGGGGCTGGACTCTTTTCCACTTTGAAAGCGCATCCTCTGCGGAGTTCCGTGGGGTGGAAAAGGGGGAACGGGAGTTCTGGAAAGAGGGGAAAAAGTACATTTTACGCCGTCTTTTAACACCCCTGGGCCAAATTACCGAGCTCTCGGTTATCGATCCGACCTACGGGAGTAGATGGGTAAAGGAATTCTTCGTTAAAGAACCGGGCGATTACAAGATACTGATGTACGTGCTGGAAAACACCTTTTTCTATCCTGTTTTTGATACCCTCAGGATCTCCGAAGAAAATCTGGGCGAAGATGGTCTCGTTTTTGTTCACGTGGAGAGAAGTCCCTTTCAGAGGCTACTCCTGGATCTGGTCGGCCCGGAGAGACTATTTATTGACCTTGTGGAAAGGCCGGATCTCGTCGAGGAAGTGCTGGCCCTCCTGGGCAAAAAATCGGAGGAGGAGTACGCCATTGCCGCCTCCTCACCCCTCAGGGTAGTCCACGTCTGGGACAATATTACCGAGGACATGACGACACCCCGTTTTTTTGAGCAATATTGCCTTCCCTTTTATCAGCATGTCGCGGAAATCCTTCACCAAAAAGGGAAACTTTTTGCCGTCCACATGGACGGCAAACTCAAGCACCTCCAGGAGCTCATCGGCGAGGCCCCTATCGATGTGATCGAATCGTTCACCCTCCCCGGCGCAGGGGGCAATCTGGAGTTGAGGGAAGCCCAGCAAAAATGGCCTGGGAAAAGCATTATCGCCAACGTCCCGGCCTATTGGTGTTTCCAGGAGGAGGAAGCGGTAAAACGGCATCTCTTTTCGGCACTACAGGGAGTGGATCGGAGCCGGTTCATGTTCTGTGTGAGCGAAGACCTGCCTCCGCTCCGGATGTGGCCGGCGCTTACGAGCATAACGGATATCCTGGAATCCTGGGAAAGGGAGGAATGAAGAATGAAAATCACCTTTATCGGTGCCGGGAGTTTGATTTTCACCCAGAGGCTTCTTGTGGATCTTGTGCGATTACCATTCCCCCGGGAGGAAATCGAAGTAGCCCTGGTGGATATTAACGAGCGGCGCCTCTCCTATATCCACCGGATCGCCCGCCGGATTTTCGAAGAGAAGGGGCTCTCCGCGGAGCAGATCACCGCCACCACCGAGCGCCGGGAGGCTCTTCCCCGCTCGCAGTACGTGTTCATCTCCATCCTCACCGGAGATCTCGAAGCCATCCGCAAGGACATCGAAATTCCCCTGCGATACGGGGTGGATCAGTGTATCGGGGATACCATCGGTCCGGGAGGGGTTTTCCGGGCGATGCGAACCGCTCCGGTGATCCTTGAAATCTGTCGGGATATCGCCGAGCTCGCTCCCCGGGCTTTTGTGCTCAACTACACAAACCCCATGTCCATCCTCTGCTGGGTGGTGAAAGAAGCCTTTCCGAACCTTCGCTTTTACGGTCTCTGTCACAGCGTGCAGCATACCGCCCGCCAACTCGCCGGGTATCTGGGACTTCCCCCGGAAGAGATCGAATACTGGGTGGCGGGAATCAACCACCAGGCCTGGTTTTTAGAATTACGCTTCCGGGGAGAGGATATGTATCCGCTTTTGCGCCAAAAAGCAGAAGACCCGCAAATTGTAGCCCTCGATACCACCCGCTTTGAGATGTTCAAGCACCTGGGCTACTTCGTCACCGAGTCAAGCGGCCACAACTCCGAGTATAATCCCTGGTTCCGGAAGAGGCCGGATTTACTCCGGAAATTCACTCCCGGTGGGGGGTGGAACGGGGAGACCGGGTTCATCCTCAAGCTCTACGGGACGGATCGGGAAAGCTACGAAAGGGAGCTCGAGGCTTTGGCCAGCGGCACCCAACCGATTCCCTACGGAGAGAGTGAAGAGTACGGGATGAAAATCATTCTGGCTCTGGAGCAGGGAGGGAACTTCCGGGCCAACATCAACCTTCCCAACCGGGGTGCCATCACGAACCTCCCCCCGGAATGTATTGCGGAGGTGCCCTGTTTTGTGGAGAAAGGAAGGATCCGTCCGGCATGGGTGGGAGATTTACCCCGGCAACTTGTGGCGCTCAACCGGATGGTGGTCCAGAGCCAGGAAATGGTGGTGCGGGGTATCCTCCACAGAGACCGGGAAAGTATCTACGCTTCGCTCTACTACGATCCCCTCACCGCGGCGGTGCTCTCCCTGGACGAGATCAAGAAAATGACAGAGGAGATGTTCGAGGAAGAAAGGGAGTACCTTCCGGCAGCGTGGTTTTGAAAAATCTCTACTAAAAAGATAAACTTACTTGACAAAAGAGGGGCAATCCACTATAATCATCGCAAATTCAATCCTCCGGCGATGAAGGGGATGAGTAGCCACCAGAAGGAACAGAGAGAGCCCGGGTGAGGTGGGAGCCGGGTATCCCCAGGTGGTGAACATGGCCCCGGAGCTTCGGTGGTGAACGGTGAGTAGCCACCGACGGTGTCCTTCCGTTACCGGGACTTTCTGAATGAGGCCGGCTCGCTCCGGCGAAGAAGGGTGGTACCACGAGTGCATCCCTCGTCCCTTGGACGAGGGATTTTTTTATCCAGATTACAAGGGAGGTGAGTTTATGGAGCAGGTGCTTCGGTCTTACGAAGAGATCAACGAGAAGATCCGCACCGGGAAGGTGGTGGTGGTTACCGCCGAAGAGGTAATCGATCTCGTGGCCGAAAAGGGAGTGGAAAAGGTGGCCCGGGAGGTGGATGTGGTAACCACCGGAACCTTCGGGACCATGTGTTCTTCGGGAGCTTTTTTGAACATCGGCCATACCAAGCCCCGGATGAAAATCCACGAAGCCTACTTAAACGGGGTGATGGCCTATGCAGGGCTGGCGGCGGTGGACCTCTACATCGGTGCTACCCAGCCCGCCAAGGACGATCCCCTCAATAAAGTCCATCCGGGGGAATTCAAATACGGCGGAGGCCACGTGATCCAGGACCTGGTGGCCGGAAAAGACGTTTTACTCGAAGCCTATGCCTATGGAACGGACTGTTACCCCCGTAAACGCCTTTCTACCTGGATCAACCTCAAAGACCTCAACGAAGCCTACCTTTTCAATCCCCGCAATGCCTATCAGAACTATAACGTGGCGGTGAATTGCTCCGACCGCACCATCTACACGTATCTTGGGGTTCTCCTTCCCAGGCTCGGGAATGCCGGATACTCTTCGGCCGGGCAACTCTCCCCCCTCCTCAACGACCCTTACTATAAGACCATCGGCATCGGAACCCGGATTTTCCTGGGGGGTGGGGTGGGATACGTGGCCTGGCAGGGTACCCAGCACAACCCCGGGGTGGAGCGGACCGAACGGGGTATTCCCAAAGGAGGAGCGGGGACCCTGGCGGTGATCGGAGACCTGAAAGGCATGAGCTCCCGGTGGCTGTGGGGTATGAGCCTCCGGGGATATGGGTGTTCACTGGCGGTGGGGCTCGGTATCCCCATTCCCATCCTCAGCGAGGAAATCCTCTACCACTGCTCGGTGCGGGATGAAGAGATCCTGGCCCCGGTGGTGGATTATAGCCATGCCTATCCCCACGGAACCGGAGAAATCTTAGGGTACGTGAGCTATGCGGAGCTACGGAGCGGAAAAATTCGCCTGGGGGGAAAAGAAATCCCCACCTCGGCGCAGTCGAGCTACGCCGGAGCCCGGGAAGTGGCTCTAACCCTCAAAAAATGGATTCAGGAGGGGCGTTTCACCCTGACGCAACCGGCCGTTCCCCTTCCGGGAGTGGAGTCAGGAGTGCGGTTCAAAAACCTGGTGGAAAGACCGGTAACCACCAACGCGATTCCCTAAAAGGAGGCAAACGGCATGAGTATTTCCAAGAAAGTGGTTTTGCGTTTCCCTTCCGATATCGCCGATCGGCCGCTGGTGTGTGAACTGGCGCTGCGGTTTGGGTTGCGGTTCAACATCCTGCGGGCTTCCATTTCTCCCCACCGGGAAGGGATCATGGTGATGGATATCCTGGGGGAAGAGAAGGAAGAGGTGGAAGAGGGGCTCCAGTACCTGCGAAAGGCCGGGGTAGAGCTCGAATCCTTGAGTCAGGATATCAGGATGGTGGAGGAGCGATGCGTCCACTGCGGTTCCTGCGTGGGGGTGTGCCCCACCGGAGCGCTTTTCATGGAAAGGCCTTCGTATCTTGTGCGTTACGATGAGGGTAAGTGCATCGCCTGCGAGCTGTGCGTCCTGGCCTGCCCCACCCATGCTATGGAGGCGGTGATTTAGTGCCCGATTACGAGCACCGTTTTTACCGGGAGCACCTGAAGGCACCGGATCTCGTGCCGTTCACGGTGAAAATCAAGGAGAGCGACCTTTTCATCCTGGCAGAGCGCGATTTCACTGAACTTGTCCGGGAAAGGCTTTCCCGGGAGCGGGAAAATCTGGAAGCCTATATCCGCTACGACCCCCGCTTCCTCCGTTCCCTTTCCCCCATCGAGCTCCCCCCCTTTGCCCCCCGCCTCTGCCACCTGATGGCCGAGAGCGCCCGGAAAGCGCAGGTGGGACCGATGGCCGCGGTGGCCGGAGCGATCAACGAGATGGTGGCCGAAGCACTCTTACCGGAAACTCGGGAACTCATCATCGAAAACGGGGGAGACCTCTTCCTCTTCTCCCAAAAAGAGCGGGTGGTGGCGATTTACGCCGGAGAGGAATCCCCCTTCAGCTTCCGGGTGGGCCTGCGCCTTGCGGGAAAAAAGGCGTGGGGAGTGGCCACCTCTTCCGGGAAAGTCGGTCCCTCCCTGAGCTTTGGAAATGCCGATGCGGTGGTGGTGGTCTCCCACTCCGCCGCCCTTTCTGACGCCTGGGCCACAAGCCTGGGAAACCGGGTGAAAGAAACAAAGGATGTGGAAAAGGTTCTGCGGTTTGCTCGGGATATTCCGGGAATCGCAGGGGTGGTGGTGCTGCTGGGAGATAAACTCGGGGTGGAAGGAAACCTGACGCTTACCAGGCTCTGAGAAACGATGGAAGAATTCTCACCGGCTCTCTGTCACCTCTGCGGGAAGGAGTCAATTCTGGTCTCTGCGTTTCTGGGGGTGTGTGGGGAGTGTATCCAGAACGATTTTCCCCGGGCTCTTCCCTTCTTAAAAACCGCCCATCGCATCGCCCGGAAATACCTGGGGATGCCTCCTGCGCCACCCGGAGGCAAACCCATCTGCACCCTGTGCGGCAATCGCTGCGGAAAAGGGGGGAAGAGCTTCTGCGGACTCATCGAAGAAGGAAGACGTCTGGCGGGAACGGCGCGAAAGGGGCTTTTAGAGTGGTACTACGATCCTCTTCCTTCAAACTGCGTGGCTTCCTTCGTGTGCCCCGAGAAGCGACCGGGACGGGAGAATCTGGCGGTGTTCTACGGGGGTTGCAACTTTTCCTGCCTCTTCTGCCAGAACTGGCACCACCATTCCCTCCTCGAACAGAAAATCCCCCTCACCTCTGTGGAAGACCTGGAAAAAGCAGTACACGGAAAAGTGGCGTGCCTGTGCTTTTTCGGCGGCGACCCCATACCTCAAATCCCCCACGCCCTGGCACTTGCTCGCAGACTCAAAGACCGGTTGCGGATTTGCTGGGAAACAAACGGCGCCGCGCATCCCCGGATTCTCAAAGAAATGTTCCAGCTTTCTCTCGAATCAGGGGGAATCCTCAAGTTCGACCTCAAAGCTTTCGACGAACGCCTGCATTTTGCGCTTACTGGGGTTTCTAACCGCCTCACCCTCCGGAACTTTTCCTGGGCGGCCAAAAAAGCCCGGGATTACCCCCAGGTAACGGTGGTCGCAAGCACCCTGCTTGTTCCCGGCTACATCACCCCGGAAGAGGTGGAAAAAATTGCCACTTTCATCGCCTCCCAAAACCCCGAAATCCCCTACGCGCTTCTCGGCTTTGCCCCCAATTTCTTTCTCACCGACCTTCCCCCCACCTCCACAAGCCACGCCGAAGAAGCGCTTCGCCGCGCCCAAAAACAGGGCCTCAAAAACCTGCACCTCGGAAACCCCTTCTTACTCTCCCGGGCCTATTGACCCTCCTTCACCTCCCCCGTTACCCTGAGAACCGTTCGCGAAAGCGCCAGGGGTTCTCCGAGTTCCCGAACGAGACTCTCCGCTAAAGACCACAGACCGAAGCAACAGGGAACTTCCATATGGATCACCTCAAGAGACCTTGGTTTTCCCCGATTGAGGATCTCCCGCAGTTTCTCCTGATATATCCTGAGATCGTCGAATTTCGGACACCCGATGAGTACCCTCCTCCCCCGGGTGAGCCCCTGAAAATCCGGAGTGACGAAAGCACTGCAATCCGCAGCGAGCACGAGATCCTCTCCTTCCCATTTTTGCAAAGGCGAAACCAACCGCAATTTCACCGGCCACCGAAGAGATTCTTGATGCGCATGGGGACACCCCGCCACTTCTTTTTCGATAAACCGTATCGCCCCCTGACTACACACCGGGATACAGTTTCCCAGACCATCGCAAGAAGCTTCCCGCATCACCCTGGCTTTCCCGTTTTGTAGCGCAATAACCCCCTCGTGACAGGCGCTCACACACTCCCCACACCCGGTACATTTCTCCTCATCGATTTCGATGGTTTTTATTCTCGGCATTTTCACTCCCCCTACCTTATTTAGGTATTATAATACCTAAATTCTTTTTATCGGTCAAGGGATCTCTTGAATGCATTTCCATACCAAGACATCGCTTCTTGATAAGAACATCAACGATCACCGACCCGGTAACCCTTTCACCTTTCCCCTACCCCTCACGGTAAACCCCGCCGAGCAGCCGGCGGATATTTCCCCTCAGTTGCAAGGATGCGTCAGCATCCTTGTATTTTTTCCCCCTCTCTCCTGCAACTAAAGGTTTCCCACGTTCTAAAAGCGAGACTGCTCCACAAGCGAAAATACGGGTTCGCAGTGACAGCGAAAGGGTCCTGGGGGTTTGGGGGAACCCTAACCGGAAGCCCTGGAACAAAGGGTTTGGTTTCCGCTTCAGCGCTCTGGGTGGTTTTTGAAAGGGGCGTTCGGATTTTTGAGGGGAACGCGGTATACTTGGTGGGGAGTGGTGTGAAAGGATGATGGGTATGGGTGGGTACAGCGAATTTATCGAAGTGAATCCCTCTATAATGTTGGGGAAACCGGTTATTCGCGGTACTCGAATTACGGTTGAGCTTATCTTAGAGAAACTGGCTGCCGGAGAGACGGTGGAGCAGATCCTCGAAGCGCATCCACGACTCACCAGAGAAGCGATTCAAGCTGCTCTGGCTTTCGCTGCGGAGGCGTTAAAAGCCGATGTTATCTATCCTGTTTCCGAGACGGTACGGTGAAATTCCTGGTCGATGAAAATATCGATTACGCTCTTGTGGTGCGCCTTCAAAAGGAAGGTTATACGGTTTTTTCCGTTTCGGAATGAACACCGGGTATTTCCGATAACGAAATTATAGAGCTGTGCAACCGGGAAAAAGCAATTCTCGTAACCGCGGATAAAGATTTTGGACGCGCTTTTTCGTCAAGGTGCTTTTACACAGGGTGTGATTCTGGTGCGTCTGGTTGGTTTACCTCCGGAACGGAAAGCCCGAACGGTTGTAACTGTGATTCGAGAACACCAGGGGGAGCTGTGGGGAAACTTCACGGTAATTTCACCGCAGATAGTTCGTATTCGAAAATTACGAAAAGAGTAATCCCCGCACTCACCTCAGGGATGTTCATGTTCCTTTCTCAATCCATCATCACGCCACCCAAGCGCTTTTCACACAGAGCAAAGCCGGCAAGCTCTCCACATCTCTGAAAAAAGCGAAACTGCTTCGGCAACGAAAACACGAGTTCGCAGAGACAATCCTCAGGGAAAAATAAGCGTAAAAACGGAACTTTTGTGGGGGAGCCTCCACGTCCCGAAGAATAAAGAGCCTCCGCTTTGTGGGGGAATTGAAACGGGAGAGCGTGAAAATACCGTTTGCTAAAAATCCGCTGGAACCATTATTTTCTCTTTTAAAATATATTTCAGAAATTTAAATCAATTTTGGAAAAACTATGAGCAAATATTGCAAATTTTTGAAATATGTGTTAATTTTCCGGAAGGAGGGATTGTTGTGAAAGTAACCCTGTATGAGGTAGCTCGAAGATGCGGGGTTTCCCCTTCCACGGTTTCCAGGGCTTTTCGGGGGGATACCCGCATCAAAGAAGAAACCAGAGAAAAAATCAAAAAGGTGGCCAGAGAGCTCAATTACGTTCCCTTACGGAACCGACGGGGGAGTTCCGCGCGGCGGAGTAAAATCGTGGCGCTCATTGTCACCGATATCTCCAATCCCTTTTTTCCGGAGATCGTGCACGGGGTGGAAGATGCTGCCTTCGATTCGGGTTACCGGGTGAGTCTATGGAATACCCGGGAAGACACCGAAAGGGAAATGCAGTACATGGAGATGCTCAGGGAAAGCGACGTGGGTGGAGTGATTCTGGGAGCCTCTCGACTCCAGGAAGAAGAAATTCGGAGATTCATGCAGATCGGAATTCCCTGCGTGGTTATAAACCGGATCATCGATGAGGTCCCCAGCGTCTTCGCCGATTACGAAGATGGAGCCTACCAGGCCACCCGTTACCTTCTCCATCTGGGGCATGAGCGGATTGCGCTCATCAACGGGCCGGCCAATGCTCAGCCCAGCCTGTGGAGAGAGCGGGGTTTCCGCAAAGCCCTGGAGGAGTTCGGAAAGGAGGTAGATGGAAGCCTTTTGAGCTTCAATCCACCCCTGGTGGAGGGAGGGTACGTGGCCACCCTGAAGCTTCTGAGCACCGACCATCCGCCCACTGCCATCTTTGCCTATAACGATCTAGTGGCCCTGGGAGCAATGAAGGCGCTGCGGGAAAAAGGCCTTTCCGTCCCCAGGGATATCTCCATCATCGGATACGATGATATCTTCCTCTCCCCGTATCTCGATCCTCCGCTAACCAGTGTGAGCCAGCCAAAGTATACCATGGGGAAACTGGCCTTTGATTTGCTGTTGCGGTTACTCAACGGAGAGCGGATCATCAGTAACCGCGTCCGCCTGAGACCGGAACTGGTGGTGCGCTCTTCCTGTGGGGTTCGGGTTTGAGGGGGTTCCCCCGAAGAAACCACCGTCGCAGAGGGAGTCACACGGATTTCTTTTCGAGATACCCGGCCTGAAGGGGTGATGGAAGTGCTCTTTTTTCGTCATCGGGAATTTCCCGAAAACCATCTCGAAATCATCGCCGGTCCCGAGAATAGCCCCCTGCGTTTCGAGCAACTGGGGAGGCTCCGGCTTGCGGAAGGGAGGTGCTTTGCGGGGAAACTGAAAGAGGAGGAAGCGGTGGTGGTGCTCCTCCGCGGAAAGGTGCGTCTTTTTAGCGACCACACGCTTCTTGGGGAAACCGGAGTACGGGAGAGCGTCTTCCGCGACCCGGCCTGGAGTTTTTACCTCGCTCCCGAAGAAGCATACCGCATCGAAGCGCTCCGGGAAAGTGTGCTTCTCTTCGTCACCGCTCAGGCGCAGAAAGGGGGGCCTTCGGTGATGATTCCTCCTGAAAAAACCACCGAGCGGGTGGTGGGAAAGGGGACCTTTGAACGGGTGGTGCGCACCATCGTAGGGGAGGATTTTCCCGCCGAAAAACTCCTCTTGGGGGAAACCTTTAACCAGGAGGGCCGCTGGTCCAGCTACCCACCTCATCGCCACGAGCGTCATCATCCTCCGGAGGAGTACTTCCTGGAGGAAGTGTACCACTACCAGCTGGAACCGGAGGGAGGTTTTGGGGTGCAGGTTTTCTACACCGAAGACCGCACCTTTGAAGAGGCGTATCTGGTGCGCCACGGGGACACCTTTGTGATTCCCCGGGGGTATCACCCGGTGGTCGCAGCCCCGGGGTATCGCCTCTACTATTTCTGGGCGCTGGCCGGAGAGGTCCGGTTACTGCGCTTCTGCGAAGATCCGCACTACCGGTAAGTGCTTTTCCACCCCCTTTCGGAAGCGGTATAATGGAAGGGGGTGGCGCCTGTGGGAAAGGGGAAGTGGTTGATCCTGCCTCTTTTGTGGTTCTTTCTCGCCAGCAACCCTCCATCGGAAGCGGCGGGGTACAATCCCCGTTTACCCTGGCGGGAAATCACCACCTCACATTTCCGGGTGATTTTCCCCGAGCACCTGCGCACTACAGCGCAAGAGACCGCCCAGATCGCCGAAGAAATCCTTCCCGATTTAGAGGCGTTCCTTGAGACTTCTCTTTCGCAGCGCATATCCATAGTGCTCTCCGATCACAGCGACCTTCCCGGGGGGTACACCGATCCCCTCGGGGGAGCAATCCACCTCTCATGTGCCGAGCCCTATGAGATTTTTGCTAATGGAACCCGTTTTCAAAGCTGGCTGCGGATGGTTTTAGCACACGAGCTCACCCACTTTCTCCACCTGCAGGAAGTGGGAGAGAACCTCCGTTTGTTGCGTTCTCTTTTGGGGTATGTGGTGCTCCCCAACCTCATCCAGCCTTTCTGGGTGTGGGAGGGATACGCCATGTACGGAGAGGGGAAAATCACCGGACGGGAAATTCCTTCTCCACTTTACCAGATGGTCCTTGCCACCCAGGCAATCGAGGGAGGGTTGTGGCCACAGCATTTCGTGCGGGGGTACAGTTTTCCCCCGGAGTGGCCGGGAAAACTGGGGGTCTACATCTACGGTTTGAGCGTGGTGGACTACATCGCCCGGACTTTTGGAGAGGAGAAGCTCGCCGAACTGAGCCGCAGGCGCAGCCGCACGTTAAGCCCTTTCGGGTTTGCGCAGGCGGTGAAAAAGACCCTGGGAATTTCGGTGCAGGAACTGTGGCAGCGGTGGCAAGAGGAAGTGCAGGAGAAAGCCGAACGGGAATCCGCTCTTCAAACTTCCGATTTTACCCCCATCATCCTCAGCGATGAGGGGCACGCCACCATGGGGTTTGCGGTTTCCCCTGATGAAAGAGAGCTTCTCTATTCCCTCTCTCACCTCCGAATGGTTTCAGGGTTACGGATGAAGGATTTTGCCACCGGAAAAAAGAGGCTTCTCTGTCGGGGCACCATCGTGGGGAAACCCTCTTTCTCTTCTTGCGGCACGAAGGTGGTCTACGCCAAGCTCACCCCCGAGCGCTACAAAAGCTTCGGCGACCTCTACCTCTACGATGGGCAAGCGAAAAAAGAAAAACGCCTCACCTTCGCTGAACGTGCCTTTAGCCCCGTCTTTGTGGGAGAACGAATTCTCTTTTTGCGCCGGAACCGCACCCCGGAAGAGCTGGTTTCACTGGATTTAAAAACCGGAGCGAAGCACCCCCTTTTCACCTTCACAGCCGACTTTCACCCGGTGAATGTCGAAAGTGATGGCCATCGCACGGTGGTTTCCGGCTGGCGAGGGGGAAAACTGGAACTTGCGCTTTTAGACCCCCTTCGCGGTCCTGTGCCACTTGTTGCGGGGGTGGAGCTCTGGCCGGAATTCTCGCTTCGGGGAAACCTGCTCCTTTTTTCGGCGCTCTGGGAGGGAAGTTTTCAGGCCTTCGCCCTGGATCTCACCACCAACAAGGTTTTCCTTCTCACCCGGACACGCGGTGGCTTTTTTGCACCCATCCTCCGTGAAAAAGGGCTCTACGGGCTTCTCTATACCCCGGAAGGGTTTCAAGTGGCCTTCATTCCCGGAACGCTTTTACACTGGGAAAAGGTGAACTTTCCCAAACCCCCGGAAACTCCGGCTGTGGTTTCTGAAGAGCCGCTTCAAACCTATCCCGAACACCGCTATCGCCCGGGGGATTTTCTTTCTCCCCGCTACCTCATTCCCCTCCCCGGGGGATTCACGGTGGGAGCTTCCGACCCCTTGAATTTCCATGAATACTCCCTGACGTACACCGTTTCCCCGGATGGAAACTGGAATGGGGAACTTTTTTACCAGGGAAAATTCATGGAACCGGAACTCACCGTGAGCCTCCGGCGGGAAGACGAGCGGTGGAGCTATGGGGTGACACTCTCCGGCACGCTCATCGCCGAAGAAACCCGGAGTGTGGTGCTTCGCGCCGGATACGAGCGCTTCTTTCGGGAAGATTCCCTGTATCCAGGGTGCTGGGAGGGGTGGTTCGCAGAACTCGCCGGGCGCTTTCAGGGGGGAAACGACCGCTTTTGGGGAGAGTGGGGAGGGACGCTCTGGTACCGGCGGGGTTTTCTGGAAAAGGAGGCTACCGAAAGCACCGGTTTCACCATCTGGAGCGAGTGGCAAAAGGCGAGAACCCCGGGGTTCACCTTCCGCGCCGAGGGTTCTCTGGGGGTGCACAACCTCCCCCAGTTCTTTTCTCTGGGGGGCTGGAAAACCCCCTGGCAGATTACCGGCTACCCCCAGGGGGTGCTGCGAGGACGGATAGCGGCCCGAGGACGTTTGGAGGCTTCGACCATCCTTTCCACCTTCAACACTCCTTTTTTGAGTATGGGAATACTGAAAGATCTGCGGGGAACGGTGTTTCTGGAGGGGGGATTAGCGGGGGAGAAATTCTCAGAACTCTCCTCTCTCTTTACGGTGGGCGGAGAGTTAACCCTGGGCGCTTTTCTGGCCGAGGGAATCCCCCTCACCGTGAAAGTGGGCTACGCAAAACCGATAAGCTCGGATTACCCCGGGGAGTGGTACCTGGAGGCGGGGGTGCGTTTCCGGTAGTGTTAAAGTTTTTTTATTTGACAGGAGTAGGGCTTTCTGATATGAAAATAGAGAGCAGAGCACATAAAGGGAGAGCAGAACTTGAGAAGAACTGGTGATGGCGCCCTTTTTCTGGTGCGTTTATCCAATTCGCTGCTCCTTTTCTATATTCTCCTCCCCATCGGATTGATATTCGTGGGTTCTTTCGGAGAGAAATGGTTCGGAACCCTCCTCCCCCAGGGATTCACCCTGGAGTGGTACCGGACCCTCTTTTCGGAGCGAATGTATCTGCGTTCCCTGCGCACGAGTATGGTGGTGGGGGTGCTCACCGTGGTGGTGACGGCACTCCTGGCACTACCCACAGTGTACGCGGTTCACGTCTCTCAAAAAAAGTTTTTGCGGGCTTTTCTCGATGCGGTGGTGGTATTACCCATCGCCCTTCCTCCGGTGGTTCTGGGGATCGGCCTGGTGCAGGCATATAACTGGCCCTGGTTTTCTCTGGTAGGAACCTGGCAGTTGCTCCTCTTCGCTCACGTGATCTACAGTCTCCCTTTCATGGTCAAACCTATCCTGGCCAACCTGGAACTCCTGGACTGGAGGACCCTCGAAGAAGCGGCAGAGAGTCTCGGTGCTTCAAAGTGGTACACCATCCGCCGGGTACTCCTTCCCAACCTCAAGCTGGGGATTCTCTCCGGAGCCATCATGACTTTCGCTTTTTCTTTTGGAGAATTCCAGTTAGCCCTGATTCTCACCAGCTCCGCCAGCCAGACCTACCCGGTGGTCCTCTATCAGGCGTTCTACGTGAGTACCGGTTTCGCCTGTGCCGCGGTGACGATTCTGGTGCTTTTAGCCAGCGCCACCATCTGGGTGTTCACCCGTTTTTCCCGGGCAGGTGAAGTGGGATGAAAACCAAGGTTTCCCTACAGGGTATCACCAAAAGCTTTGGAAAAACCCCGGTTCTTTCGGGAATCGAACTGAATCTTGCGGAGGGGTGTTTCCTCTCCATCGTGGGTCCCTCAGGCTCGGGGAAGACCACGCTTCTGCGGATCATCGCCGGTTTTTTGGGTCCCGACCGAGGCAAGGTGTTCATCGACGGGAAAGATGTCACCATGGAGCCACCGAGAAACCGCGGTATCGGTATGGTTTTCCAGCATTACGCCCTCTTCCCTAACCTCACCGTTTACGAGAACGTGGCCTTTGGTTTACGGGCCCGCAAGCTACCGGAGTCGGAAACCAAAAGGCGGGTAGAACGAATGCTCGCCCTGGTGCACCTTGAGGAGAAGGCCCAGAGTTATCCCCGGGAACTTTCCGGGGGGCAGCAACAGCGGGTGGCGCTGGCACGGGCTTTAGCGGTGGAACCGGGATTGCTCCTCCTTGATGAGCCTCTGAGCGCTCTGGATGCCAAGGTGCGACTGGAACTCCGCTATGAGCTCAAGAGGATTCAGGAAGAGATGGGTATCACCACCATTTACGTTACTCACGACCAGGAGGAGGCTCTTTCTATCTCCGATCTGGTGGCAGTTCTCTCCCGTGGCACTCTTGCTCAGCTGGGAAAACCGGAAGAGGTCTATTCGCAACCCCAAACCCATTTCGTAGCCGAGTTTATCGGGATATCGACCATTCTCGAAGTGGAGGTGATATCGGCTCGAGAAGGGAAATTCCGTTTTCAGGATATGGTCCTCCAGGGAAAATCCATCATCGAGGATGTTACCCGGGTCTCGGTGATGCTCCGCCCTGAGCATCTCTCGGTGTGGCGAAAAGGCGAAAGGGTGGTCTCAAACCACAACTGGAACATCCTGGAGGGTAAGGTGCTGGGACAGGTGTTCCTGGGATCCCTCTTGCGGCTGGCCATCGCGGTCGGGAACACCACATTTCTGGTGGATGTACAGAACAAGGTTGAAAACCGTCTTCGCTCGGGGGAAGAGGTGGAAATCGGTTTCCCCCCCGAGGTGGTGCATTATCTTTACCGAGAGGAGGTTTGAACCATGAAGAAGTTCTGGGTAGTGATGCTGGTGGTGGCAGGAATTTTGCTGTGGGCTTCTCTGGCGGGAGCACTGGAAGAGGAACTTTATCCTGGAGAGCGAGAACTCCTTGAAGCCGCCAAACAGGAAGGCATCGTGGTAAGCTACGATACCGGTCCCACCTGGGCGAACTGGGCCGGGGTGTTCAAGAAATTCACCCAGCGTTACGACATCGAAATCGTCTACAACGACCTGGGCAGTGGTGCCACGGTGGTACGTCTGGAGAAAGAGAAGAACCGTCCCAACGCCGATACAGCCTACTACTTCATGCCTTTTGGTGCAGCCGCCAAGGAAAAGGGAGTCACCGAAGGTTTTAAACCGGTGAACTTCGACAAAATCCCCGAAATCCTGAAGGACCCGGAGGGGCACTGGTTCAGCATTCACAAAGGGACAGTGGTTTTCGCGATCAACAAAAAGCTCTCCAAGAAAGTCCCCGAAGGGTGGAAAGACCTCCTGGAACCCGATTTTAAAAAGAGCATCGTCTACCTCGATCCTCGTACCACCGGCATCGGCTATGCCATTGTGCTTGCCACCGCCCACGCCCTGGGAGGGAGTGTGGATAATCTTATGCCCGGTATCGAGTACCTCGCCGAACTGCAGAAACGGGGAAATATCCGGCTCATCGAAAAGACCACCGAGTATGACAAATTCGTTAAGGGAGAAATCCCAGTCTGGATCACTTACGACTTCAATGCCTACCGGGCCAAGTACATCGGGGGACTGGGCGATGATGTGGCTATCGTGATTCCCAAAGAAGGCACCATCACTGCCCCCTACGCTATCAGCCTGGTGAAGGGAGCACCTCATCCCCAGGCGGCGCGCCTCTGGCTCAATTTCGTGATGAGTGAACTGGGGCAACTCACCTTCGCCGAAGGCTTTGTCCGCCCCATCCTTGACGATGTGAAAATGCCTGAAGACGTTGCCCAGAAGTTCCTACCCGCTACAGAATATAAAAAGGCTATGGACATCGATTGGGTGAAAGCCCAGAAGGCACAAGGCGAAGCAGCGAAGCTCTGGGGTAAATACGTCCTCGGCGAAGAGTAAACCGTCATGCCAGACCGGAGAAGGGTATTCTGGTTTCTTCTTCCCCTCGCTATATGGCTGATCCTTTTCCTTCTCGTGCCTCTCATTTTCGTGGTGTGGGAGAGCATGCGGGGAGAGACCGGATGGGATCTGAGCGTTTATACCCGGGTTTTCACCCGAAAGCTCTACCGGGAATCCCTCAAAAATAGCCTCTTTCTCTCTGCTTCCACTGCCGCATTGGGAACGCTGGTGGGGCTTCCTCTCTCCTATGCGCTTTACCGCACCGAACGGAAGAAGCGAGAACTGATTCTGGCCCTTTTAGCGCTTCCCCTCACCTTCTCCGGTCTGGTGATTGCCTACGCTTTCATCATTCTTCTGGGGAATTCCGGTTTCATCACCATGCTTCTGGGGCGTTTTTTTGGCATCGACACCCTGGAATTCTCTTCCTTCCTTTTCACCTGGCGGGGACTACTGGTGGCCTACCTCTACTTCCTGATCCCCCGCATGATCCTCACCATGATCGCCGCCTGGTCGGAAGTGGACTGGAGTCTCCTTGAAGCCGCCGAGATTCTGGGGATGAAGCGCATGCAGGCTTTTTTCCGGGTGATCTTTCCTCTGGTACGCCCTTCGCTTCTTGCCGGTTCCAGTCTCCTTTTTGCCGTTTCCATGGGAGCTTTCGGAACCGCTTTTGCGCTGGTGGGAACCGGGGTGAACATCATGCCCCTCCTCATCTACACCCAGATGTCGGAGCTCTCAGTGAACTTGCAGGAAGCAAACGCTCTGGCGGTGGTTTTAACGGCGGTCACCACGACTCTGGTGGTGCTCTACGAGAAGGTTTTCAGCCGGAAGTTTTGAGGTTACCGCCTCTTCACGATGGCGGTTTTCCCCCGCCAGCTATAGTACGCGACTTTCCCTTCTTTTTCTAACTCTAACACCGCTTTCCACAGCTCCACCATATCTTCCCCGGTGCGCTCCACAAGCTCAGAAAGGAAAACGGCTTCATCGAAAGCCCGCAGAATTTTCTCTTTGAGATCCTTCTCTTTCTCGCCACCCTGAGTAAGAAGCATCCTGCTTCCTCCCGAAACCACCGTTTCAGGCTATTATAGCACTTCCCGAGCGAGCGGAAAAGAAGTCCGTTTCACCCCGTTGAATCGATGGAAAGAATTACCGAAGTGGCATGGCGATTTTCTCGATGAGTTCCTGGATTTCCCGGTTCTCTTTCACACTTTTTCCCAGAGCTATGGTTTTTCGCACCAGGTCTTCCAGCTCCCCGAAATACCCCGAACGCAGCACCCGTCCCGCTTTATAGGTGATAACGGTAGCGGGGTCCTTCTTTCCCTGCATAAGGCGCAGAAGCACAAGCGACAGGGCTGTGGAGCGGGTATCGGTGAAACCGAGACTGTAGCTTCTACCTCTACGAACCCGAGGAACTACGATAGAAACTACCCGGTTTCCCTTTCCGATTTCAACGATGAAGGAACCGGAAACTTTCAAGAAAATCACGTAACTTCCATTCGCTTCCGTTTCTCCCCGAGCCACCACCTCCCCGGTTTCAATATCCACCACCTCGATCGGTGCAAAGGAGAAAAAACGCTCGGTGATTTTCCCGTTTGCAGTGAGCAGGGGAATAAAAGCTCTCCCGGTAAGGCGTGCTTCGTTATCGGCGAAAGCAAGGTTACTTACCCCCAGTAAAAAGCATAAACCCAGAACAAAGTATTTACTGATACGCATCGAATTGCCCCCTTTTTCCACCTTCATGTTATTCTGGAGAGATGGTGCTTCCTCTCCCGAGAAACCCTATTTTACTCCGTCCATGAAAGCAGGTCCAAAGCCTGACTACTGGTAACAGTGTGTGGAAGACCCAGGTTATTCAGGGGATTGAAGTATATCTTTGCGTTGTTCCCAATGTTCGGGATAGATTTAGCAAAGATACCACCATATATTGTGGCGTTATTACTGATTTCTAAATTCCCATTGGGAACCAGAATCGCACCAGTAGTAACAGAGTTGTTCTTGAGATACGAAGTTGAGGAACCCAAAGCTACCAGGGATAGAACGTTAGGAATAGCATTGTTACGAATATCGAAGGAATCCGCCGTAATCAGGGAGGAACGAGCTATGGTTTGGTCCCCGTTGCTGTCGACAACTGACACCGAAGCGTTATTTTCGATAAGAATCTTACCGGTTACGTAGACGATGGAACCCTCCTTTACTCTGAGCGTTGAATTATCATTGAGCACAAGATCCCCGTTGATGTAAGCATTTCCATCAATGGTGAAAGTCTGGTCGTTATTCACGTTCAAACCATTGAAGGTGATACCGTCACTCTGTGCTTGGGCAATCCACGCGGCCTTGATGGTATCATCTATAATGGGTAAACTCTGGCGTGGGACATTGTAGGTTTCCGGATATTCCGGTAGTTTGGGAATGGTTCCTATGCTCTTATATCTTGAATTTTTCTCCTTCACCTGAGAGCTACCCAGCTTGGTATAGATGTCCTGGACGGTGGAGTTCGTAAGATATACCGAATATCCTTTGTCATCGGCTCCATAGGCCACAATATCACCACTCACCACCGCATTGTTATTGACGTCGATATAACTTTCGGCGGAAATGACTTTCCCTCCCACCTGAGCGTTGTTATTGAGAACGATATTTCCTTTGGCGATAACGTCTTTTGCGATGGTAGTATTATTATTCACAATAACCCTTCCCTGCGCGATAACCGAACCAGGTACCGTTCCGGCGATGTTGGTAATCTCGGCATCACTGTAAACATCGGCGCTTGAAGCCACAGGATTGTCGTTCTCATCTTTATCGATATATATGTATACCTTTCCGGAATTCAGGTTCTGGCTGGTAGAAATGGCGTTCTTCAGAAGGATATCATAGAAAGACCTCGATTTTATTTGAAACTCACAACGAATCGTCTTCGTGGCCAGGAGAGCGTCATTTTGGTTCCTTACAAAGCCTTTCGATTCTATTTTGATAGTGTTATCTGGTTTCTTGGACATGGTCGTTTGATAGGTTCCTCTCTTACCACTTTCCAGCTCAACTGATGATTGTATAGTATAAGTATATGTATCGTACAGAAGGGTATCTCGCAGAACGAATGGATTCGATAGCACGTCCTCAATTCCCATTTCAGCCAGGTAATGGGCTTGCTTCAGGGTAGAGATTGTATGAACATTCCTGTTACCTGAAACGACCAGGGTGGAAGCGGCAAAACCAACGATGGATACAGCAATGGCGAAGAAAAGCACTGTAAGCATCACCGAACCAGATTCATGATGAACGGGTTTGGCAATTTTCATGGTAAAAACACCCCGCATCAAATCTCTTTCTATTCATCGCTTTCCGGCGGGTTTCGCCTCACGACCGAGAGGTTATAGGTATCACCAGGAGTGGAAACCGAGATGTGGAGTTCAGAATAAAAAGTAAAGGGTATTTTCCCGGCGGGAGCAGGGGTGGCCTTCACGTAGCTAACATTCACCCCGGTTATTCCCTGGACGATTTCGGTACTGTTTCGCTGTATTTTATCTTCCTGAAAGACATATGTAACCTGCTTGCTGGCTGCAGTTTCAATATCCACGGCATATTGCCCGGAGTTTTCAACAATGGTTACCGTCCTGGCGGTTCTGAAATCCTTCGCTATCATGTTGAAGAAAAGGTTCATCCTATCATTCAGCTGCTGGTCGGTAATTTGCGTTTTTGTTCTGGCATTCATGAGGAGCAAAAATTGATACGTAGCGGTGAGAAAAACTCCTATCACTCCCACCACAATAACCACCTCGAGCAGGGTAGCCCCACTGTTACCGGTGTTCCTTCTGAACTGCTTTACATTATCCCTATGGGCAGCACCGGGAAACAAAACGCTCCTCATTATTTAAGAAAGGTCCTCAGACCGGATTTCGCGATATTGATATTCAACACATATTCTCGTTCCTGTACATTCCGAACTGTTCCCCCCCCACCCCCACTGCCACTCCATCCTTTCGCTTCTTTCCACTTGATGATTACCCTGGCCGATACTTTCTCAACAGTATTACTGGGGTTTCGCTGGAGCACTTCGAAGATAATCGAAGAACGATCCTTAAACCGATCAGGAACCTGGGTGACAAAGGTACTCAAAGGTATTTCAAGGGTGTCATTGCTACCAATCAGTGCAGTAAGACCATCGAAATCATCAACGCTCTTTTTCCGGATGCGCTCCAGGACATCCTCAGCGAGAGTGCTGGCAGCAAGGACATTTTCGTTAGCTAACTTGGTAACGCCGGTACGCAACAGGAGGAAAGTCAGGGCAGTAAAAAGAAAAATCGAGACAGCTAAAACCAGAACTACTTCCACCAGGGAAAACCCCCGATCCTTTTTCCAGAAAAGCGACCATAAATTCCCGGTTATCCCGTTGAACACCCTAATATCTTTCCCCTGCCTTTCCTCAAAATATAAAAAGAGAATTTTTACAGATTGACGATTTCACCCTTCACAATACCGTTAATAACACCCGGATCGATCACGGTACCGCTCTGGTTGTAGAGCTTTCCCCCCACAATCCCTTCCAGAGTAATCGCTGCACCTTCCTTCAGAGTGACATCTCCGTTAACAATACCATTGAGCACCAGGGTTGCTCCCCCTTCCACCGTGACGTTCCCGGTAACAATACCGTCAAGCTGAAAAGTGACACCAGGATTCACCGTAACGTTACCCTGGATAATACTTAAAAGCTGGGTATCAACTTCAATAATCCTGTCTCCCTCTACAATCACATCGATTACCACCGTTTCAGCATAGGCACTCGTCACCGCAAGCGCGAAGATGGAGAACACCACCAACCAGAAAACCAAACTCCTCTTCATAACCAAAACCCCCCTTTCGTAGAATAGAAAAGATAAAATTTCTTTCCGGTGTCAGATGCGTTTCTCTGAAATATTTTACTCCTCTTCCCTCTTTTTGTATAGCCTCTCTTTAATCTGTTACACTATTACTAACGGATGTACTTTCATGCCAAAAAATAAAGGGAGGTGTGTGGGATGAAAGGGTTACTATTCCTGGTATTTTTTTTCCTCCTGGTGCTGCGGGGAGAAGTGAAAGCGCAGGAAATTCGAATTTCCCTCCCGGAAATTCAGAGAAAGGGGGGAATTTCGATCGAGGAAGCAATCTTTCGGCGTCGTTCGGTCCGTTCCTTTCGGGATGAAGCGCTGACGCTCCAGGAACTCTCCCAGTTATGCTTTGCGGCCCAGGGAATCACCGACGAAGATTACGGTTTTCGCACTGCTCCCTCGGCCGGAGCGCTCTACCCCCTCAAGCTCTATGTGGTGGTGGGAAAGGTGGAAGGACTCACCCCCGGGGTGTACCTGTACCACCCCGAAAGGCACGAACTCACCAAAGCAAAAGAAGGAGATCAAAGACCCGCTCTCTTTCGAGTGGCTCTGCAGCAGAATTCGGTGCGGGAAGCGCCGGTGGTACTCGTTTTCACGGCGATTTACGAACGAACCACCCGAAAATACGGGGAACGGGGGATTCGCTATGTGCACATGGAAATAGGGCACGCCGCCCAGAACGTTTACTTACAGGCGGAATCCCTGGATTTGGGAACGGTAGCTATCGGCGCCTTTCTGGATAACGGGGTGGCGGAGGTTCTGGGACTTCTGAAAAACGAAGCTCCCCTCTACCTCATGCCGGTGGGAAAACCCAAACACTAAGTCCTGAGTTTCGGTAAAACCACAAATCTACCCCGTGCCTTTTCTCACCCTTTAACGCAAGCGAATGAACCCTAAAATTTTAGGAAAAAACGAGGTTCGCAAGGATGTCAAGCATCCCTTTCTTTTTTCTCTGCATTTTTTCTTTTCTAAGGGGCTTGGGGGCTCTTCTCCCCCAACGTTATGAGCGAAGCAGTCCCTCTACCACCACGCGAGGAGCGAGCGACGAAGCAGTCTCGTGGTTTCTTTTTAAACGTGGGAATATGAGACGATGAAAGACGAGATTGCTTCACAAACGAGAATACGAGTTCGCAGTGACGCTACCACTTCGTCATGCTGAACTCGATTCAGCATCCTACCACTCCGTCATGCTGAACTTGTTTCAGCATCCTACCACTTCGTCATGCTGAACTCGATTCAGCATCTCAGGTTCTCAATACGAGACTCTGAAACGTAGAGGGTGAAAAAGGAGACCCTGAAATAAATTCAGGGTGACGTTACTACCCTGTCATGCTGAACTCGATTCAGCATCCTCCTACTCCGTCATGCTGAACTTGATTCAGCATCTCAGGTTTTAAAAACGAGACCCTGAAACGAGTTCAGGGTGACGTAAAGGCAAATACGAGACCCTGAAATAAATTCAGGGTGACGTTACTACCCTGTCATGCTGAACTCGATTCAGCATCTCAGGTTCTCAATACGAGACTCTGAAACGTAGAGGGTGAAAAAGGAGACCCTGAAATAAATTCAGGGTGACGTAGAGGTGGTGTCCAGGGTGACGTAAGGGTGATGTTCAGGGTGACGCAAAAGTGTTGTTCAGGGTGACGCATAGGCAAAAACGAGACGCTGAAGCGAGGGGGGTGAAAAGAGAGACTGCTTCGGAAACGAAAAGGCGAGATTCACGACAAAGATCCTCCGGGAAAGAGGAACTTCGAAAGGTCTCGGGGTGAGAAAGGGCTCAAGAAGCCAGAAAATCCGGGTGATTTCGGAGAAAGCGGAAAACAAAAACCCCTCGCCACGTGGCGAGGGGTTCTCTATTTTTGGTAGCGGGGGCTGGATTCGAACCAGCGACCTCCGGGTTATGAGCCCGACGAGCTTCCTGCCTGCTCCACCCCGCGCCGTTTTTACAAGCGTAGAAATAATACCACAGGGTCAAAGAAAAATCAACCCGTGTACAGTACAGGTTTGAGAACACCTGCACCGGGGGAATTTCACGTCAGGTGTCTGGGTTGTAAGCAGAAAAACATAAGGGGGGATAAGCAATGAAAGCTTTACCGGTATTGCTTCTGGTTCTCGTTCTCCTGCTGGGGTCGGTGATGGTGGCCGGTGCGCAGAGAGAAGTAGCGGCAGAGTCCCCCCCACCGCTCAGGAAGTTGCTTCTATGGGGGAGGGGAGTGAAGAAGCCGGGCGTCTGAAGGAAGCGGCGTCACTCCTTGAAGGGGGGAAAGTTGCGGAAGCCCGGGAAATTCTCGACGAGGTGCGTCTTTCACTCTGGAATAAAGCTCCCCTGGAGTGTCCGGTGGCGGTGTTTGTGGAGGAAGAACCTGAGTCTTTTGGGGTGTACAGAACGCGTCCCTCCCGCGTCTTCGCTTCTGGAGAGACGATGCACGTATACGCCGAACTCCAAAACTACACCATCCTCCAGGACGAAGAGGTCTACCACATTTTTCTTACCGTGAGTTACAACGTATACGACTCAGAGGGGAACCATTTAGGCGGAGAGAATCCGTGGGAGAACTTTCGTTTTATCACCCAGAGACCGGTGTATGAGTTTTTCTTGAGGCTCTCGTTTGATTTCGATCTCGAGCCCGGAGAGTACACCCTGGAAGTCATCGTGAAAGACCGACTGGCGGAAAAAGAGACCAGCTTCCAGCTTCCCTTCAAGAGGTTATAAATGCTCCGAACCCGAAGGGGTGAGCCGGTTACAACTCCCCTTCGGGTTTTCTGTAGCCCTCCCTATCCAGATATCCCCAGAATTCTCCCCTCCATAGAAGGGGAGAGGGGTTCGGCACCCTCTTCGGTGATCAGGTAACCACTTTCAAAACGGACTCCGTTCACTCCGGGGACGGAAAAAACGCTCACGTCAATGCACACCGTCATATTGGGCTGGAGTACCTCCTCACTTCGCGGACCAAAGAACGGGCTTTCGGCTTCCATAAGGCCGATGGTGTGGACGAAGGGACAGACAAGATACTTCCCGTAGCCCCGTTCCACCAGAAATTCCCGGGTGTACCTGTCAAGGTCTTTCCCCCGTATCCCCGGCCGGAGGTGGTCGCGGGTTATCCGGTAGGCCTCGGCGAGGTCGTGAAAACACCGGTGAACCGCTTCACCGGCGTTTCCCACCACCATGGTATAGCCAAAAACCCCGGCATAGCCGCTCACCCGGGGACTCAAACCCAGCATCACAGTCTCACCCTCCTGCAGGATTTTTCCCGAAGCGGTAGGAACCACGGCATTGGAACGTTCCCCGCCGGCCACAATGGTCTGAAAAGCAAAACCGTTGGCTCCCAGAGACCGGGCCCGGTATTCACCGGTGGCAGCAATTTCCACCTCTTTTACTCCCGCTCCTACCCGGGACTCCATAGCCTGGAAAGCCTCGGTAGCTAAAGCGAAGGCTCTACGAATCTCTACGAATCTCTCCGATCTCCCAGGGAGATTTGCATTCCCGAAAGCGTTCGTATTCCGGGGTTACGTCCACAAGCTCCACATCGGGTAAACTTTTGCACAGGAGTTCATAAACCCCCAGGGGCATGCGCGATAGGCCCACGATTCCGATGCGTTCTCCTCGCCTCCCCAGGCCCACCTCGGCAAACACTTCCGCAAAAGAGGATATCCGCGCGTTAGGATACTCCTCCCCCGGAACCATGAAGACCGGGATGTTGCGGGTCTTTTTGATGCTCGAGTCGGTTTGAGCAAACGGCTCGGATTCCGGTCCCCCCAGAATCATCGGCTCCGCTTCTTGAGGCACAAACACGCACCCACTTTCAAACTGCGGGCACCACCCCGAGAGGTACCACCCATTGGCGATGTTGAGTTCATCGTAATACACAAGGAGCGCCGCCAGATCTCTTTTCTCCAGCAATTCCCGCACCTTCTCAAGCCTCATTTCCAGTTCCTTTTCCGGTAAACTCATCTTTTCTCCTTACCTTCCAAAGCGAAGCTGTTTCAAACCCTCCGGCGTTACTTCCCGCTTCATAGGGAAGTCTGCGAGCACCCCGATGGCCACCTCACAGAGGTAGAGGACCTTATTCCCATGCTCCAAATGGCCCCCGTAGGCACCTTTGACGTCAGAAACCACCACATGGATGTGAGGGACCCCGTTCACGATAACCCCGTTCAGCGAGAGAAGTTCATACGGCCCTTCATACTTCTCGAAATGCTCCACCGGAGGAAGCCCCGTGGTCATCACCCAGTGGAGATGCACCTCACTCAACGTCCCGAAACCGGTGAGCACCACCCCGTGCTTTATCCCCTCTTTTTCGATCACCTCCTCGATGGTCTCCAGGACATATTCACCCGGAAAAATACTCAAAAGGAGCACATCTTCCATTTTGAGGCGCCCGTAGTCCATACTCTTACCCCCTTTCTCTCTATATTCTCACAGATTGGGGAAGGAAAGTAAACTCATGATATAATATCCTTATCATGTCCACCATTTACACCGTCGGCCATTCGAATCACCCTTTAGAAAAGTTTTTGGCGCTTCTTCGAAAGCACCGGATTCAACTGGTGGTGGATGTACGTTCCAGCCCCTATTCGCGTTTTGTTCCCCATTTCAACCGGAAAGCGCTCGAAGGAACCATGCGAAAAGAAGGGATTGATTACCGGTTTTTGGGGGATAAGCTGGGTGGAAAACGACCCGAGGGGATGGTGGACCAGGAAGGTATCGAAGAGGTGGCGGCTCTGGCGCAGCAATTCCGGACGGTGCTTCTCTGTGCGGAGGAGAACCCCGATCAATGCCACCGAAAATCTCTCCTTGCGCCACTCCTTCGAAAACGAGGATTTACCATCCACCACATTCGGGGGAACGGGGAAATCGAACGTGAACCTCCGGCGCTTTTTGAAACTCCGGTTTCAGAATAGCACCCTTCACACCGGCACGCCTTTCGGCCCTCTCACACCGAAGGGTACTACCTTCCTGAATTGATTTCGGGCTTTTTCACGCTTCCCTTTCCTTTCCTGCACGGTTTGCAAAGCAATCTCATCGTTCCTATGCGCATCGCAGAAACCGTGACGCTCCCGCGCTCCGGGGAGCTGCTGCGAAGGCGAGAATACGACCTCACAGAGACAACCCTGGGATGGAAAACGAGCGTCAGAAATCAATTCCGGGTGACTTCAAGCATGCTTACCGCAGAAGGCGCAGAAAATCTTCCGTCTCAATACCGGCCTGTTTGAGGATGTGCGCTAGGGTGCTCCTTTTGACGGGTTTGTGCGCCGGAACATGGTTGAATAGCCATGTAGGGGAGAGAGGGAACCTTGGTCAAATTTCAATCTCCTGGATAACGAGACCCCGTTCCTTCAGGTTTTCCTCTTCAGGGGGCTCAAGGTACAGAGCTATGGCTTCTCGAATGTTAGCCAGGGCTTCCTCAACAGTTTCACCTTCGCTGATACATCCCGGAAGCGCAGGGACGTAAACGGTGTACCCTCCTTCTTCAGAAGGTTCCAGAACAACCTTAAGACGCATCGCCGTCACCTCTTTTTCATTATACCATGGGGATAGAGTGCTATTTTTACCGGGACTCTCCTTCGGTGCAACGTTTTCATATGTTCAGGGTAACGACCCTCACCTTCCGTTATTCGTCGCTTTGTGAGGAAGCGCAGCCAGGGTTCCGAAACTATTTCCGGATAAGATAAACACGAGGGCCGGAATAAGAGGGAAAGTTAACCAGGAGATCCTGAAATGAATTCGGGGTGACGTAGAGGTTTTTTCTTATTTCCCTACGGATTTGGGGGATTTTTCTCCCCAACGCCATGTGAAGAGCGGAACCGGAAGAGGTCTATCATTTCAGGGTGATTTATCGTCGAAAATTCTGTAACATTACTACGTTAGGGATACGGAAAGGAAGGGGGTTTTCGGAACCTCCGTTCATAACTCGTCAGAAAAGGAAAATGTACTACAATGAAAAACAGGGTTTTTACTTTCCAGAGGTAGTTTCTTGGGGAGGCTCAAAATGATTATTGAATACATCGAAGCGGCGCTTCAAGAAGCAAGGTATGAAATGATTCAGGACCAGGAACCTTACTATGGTGAAGTGCCAGTGCCGTGACTCGAAGGTGTCTGGGCGACGGGAGAGACGCTTGAAGAGTGTCGCCGAAACCTCAAGGAAGTTCTTGAGGAATGGATTGTGTTTCGCTTGCGCAGAGGTCTTCCCATACCTCCTATCGGTACCCATCGTATTGAAGAACCGGAAAGGTTTGAAATCGGTGGTTAAACTGAAGCCGGTTTCCTGGTTGGAGCTGGTGAGGAATTTGCGGATACCGGGTTTCGAAGGATCCTACCGGGGAGGCAAGCATTCTTTCATGGTTCAAGGGAACCTGGTGCTCACCATTCCAAACCCCCACCGCAAGGATATAGGGGTGGATCTCCCGGCGCGCATTTTGAAGCAAGCAGGGATTTCAAAAGAAGAGTGGCCGAAGGTAACGTAGGGTATACAGGGTTTCGTTTTCCGGAACAATTTGGCGATGGTTCCCCTCTCTTTGAGTCCGGAGTTTTTCAGGGGTTACTCGCTCTCTCCGGGTCTTCCGGAAATTACCGGTTTTCTGTTTTTTAAAAACAGGCTTCAAAACATGCTTTTTAGAACCGGGGTTCCGAAACTATTATACGGGAGATCCTGGAATAAGAAGGAAAGGCGAGACCGCTTCGGAAACGAGAAGACGAGTTTGCAAGGAACGGCTGGGGTGGAAAACCGAGACCCTGAAACAGTGAGGGTGATTTTGCTTTCAAGTTACGCACCCACCACAGGTCCTGTTGCATCAACGCAAAAAGGGAGAATGCCAGAAAAGGACGGAACGCGAATGTATCGCGGGTTTTTGATTCCCTCTCCATTGTGGAGTCCGCGGAAAAGCCCGGCAATCCTTGAATGGTGTGAATAAGGAGGTATTCTGAATCTACCAGGAAAAAGGAGCAATGCCGTCTTTCGGGTGGTCAGAAGGATAGTGTCAAGAATTTTGTGTCAGAACACATGCTCCTTTTTCTCCCCCTTTCTCATACCTCTTATTCCTCATTTGGCGAGTTCCTCTTGCGGAGAAGGAAGTTTGGTAAGGTTTTCT